>JAEEGL010448823.1_pt1 | contig 10025 bp, 9 predicted proteins | sample 9134231 | NCBI WGS metagenome assembly JAEEGL01 (sample SAMN16246548, study PRJNA631951) | gut metagenome | biome: gut microbiome; feature: rumen; material: fiber-attached | host: Bos | place: Iran: Karaj | collected 2018-10 | reverse complement strand
TTATTTCATCTGCATCATATTCTATTACGGCAGGTAAGGGAAATATCAAAAAGATCAATGATTACGGTATAAGCTACGACAGTAATGCGGGGATGTACTATTTTGATATGGACTTTACCGGAAAAAAGGTCGGGAAAGTGAATATCAAGATTACGTTAATGCTGACTAACGGACAGAGTATAAGCTATACATTTAAAGGAAAAGTAAAGTAGCATTATCATGGAAGGGGAGGGGTTATGAAAAGAATACTTACATCTATAGTTCTGGTTGTCGTTTTGGCTTTTGCCTCTATAGTGCCGACAACATTTGTGCAGGCAAAAGGAGACGTTTCTTATGAAGTGGAGGGAGGAAAACTCTGGTTTGATTCCTCAAATGGGGAGATAACCTGGGCTGATGAGGGAGTTACCTCTGCGGTTATTCCCGAAACGATCAATGGTGTAACAGTTAAATCAATATATGAATGGGCGTTTTATAAGCATACAGGTCTGACTTCTGTTACTTTGCCAAACACTATTAAGACCATCGGTAGAGGCGCTTTTCAGGGGTGTTCATCGCTTAAGTCCATTACAATTCCTGCCAGTGTAACAACTATAGAGAAGGGCGCATTTAAAAATTGCCCCGGGCTTTTAGATATAAGATTTGAGGGAAATAAAAACAACATCTCTATGAAAGAAGCCTTTGACAATTGGTTTAACATCGGCGGTGATTTTTCGTCCAGTTATAAAAAGGGAAAATATTATAAAAACCTGATGAAGGTTAAAATGACCGATAATGTCAGGAATAATATCATAAACATTGCCAAGTCCCAATACGGCTATCATGAGGGTAGCAGTAACAAGGATCTCTCAGGAAAAAGCAAGAGTACCAAGAATTACACCGAATACGGATACTTCCATGGTAATAATCCCATCAAATGGTGCGGTGAATTTGCAGAGTGGTGTCTTGAGATGGGAGGAATACCTCGCAGCCTTTTGGATGATGCATATCAAAATAGAATTAGCTGGGAGGACACTAAATATGCCGGAAAAGGTGGCAAGATAACAATTAAAAAAGGAGATGTCTGCAGGGTTACCCATAGTTCCGGCGGACATATGATAGTTGTGGTTTCCTTAAAAAAGAGTGGAGATACCATGACAATGGAATTTAGAGACGGCGGCGACAATGATCAGGTATACCATGACACCTGGAAATTTAATGCCAAGACCGGAAAGGGAATGGGATACTACTCGGAGTGGAAAATTCAGTATTTCCTTACACCGGATTATGACAAGCTTTCTTTCCACACTCTTAATTTCGATGCCAACGGTGGAAGTGTAAAAACAAAATCAAGACCGATTTCGGACGGTGCAGTATATGCCATCTTACCTGCGGCAACATGGAGCGGACATAAATTTGTCGGATGGTTTACAGAACCTGAGGGCGGGGTTCAGATAAAACCCTATATGCCTTACGGTGGTGGTGAGGATATAACACTTTATGCCCATTGGAAATAGGAGGGGAACAGATGAAACTGAAAAAGACAGTTGCTCTTGTTATGGCTTCAATAATGGCCATTAGTTGTGCATATATAGGATTACCCGCTACTGTTGCAGATGCTGATTCAAGATGGTTTTACGGCGAGGTAGAAGGCATTCCTGGATGCTCTGTACAATTTGACAAGAGTAACGGAACTATTTCATGGATAGAGGGAGATCCTGTTGATGTTGTACTTCCTTCAGAGATTGACGGAGTTACCGTTAAAAAGATAGGTTCAAATCTTTTTGCAGAAAAAGAGAGTCTCGAGAGTATTACGATTCCTTCTACTGTTAAGGAGATTAGTTATGGTGCATTTTCTCATACCTATAACCTGGAAAAAATAGTGTTTGAAGGTGATAAGTCAAAGATAAAATATGACGGCTTATTTGTTTTTACGCACTCTGCATTTTTCAACTCCACATTCAGTTCTTCTTACAAAAAGGGGAAATACTACAAGGCACTTACAAAGGTGAAGCTTACCGGAAACTATGTTGAAGATGCAATCAAGATAGGAGAGAGCCAGCTGGGTTATGTTGAGAGTAATAGTAAGAAAAAACTCTCAGGTACGGGTAAATGCGGCAACGGTAACTATTCCGAATATAATTATATGTCCGGAAAGCCTGATAGATTCTGGCTGTCTTTTGTAAAGAACGATGATCGTTACGGCGGATGGTGCAACGAATACTGTGTATGGTGTTATCTTATGGCGGGAGCACCTGAGGAAGTCATGCCCGGGTATACCATGTATGAAGCTATGGATAAGGGAAAGGACTGGAAGGACACCAAGTATGCCGGTGGCAGCTACAAGATTAAGCGTGGTGATCTGATCCATTTTGAAAAAGGACATTATGCTCTTGTAACCGGAGTTAAGAAAAAGGGTAATACGGTTTATATTGATTCACTTAACGGAAACTGGTGCAATGATGTTTCAAGATATACTTACAAGATAAATGCAAAGACCGGTGCCTCTGATGTTAGTGATTGCGGCAAGCTAGTTAAGATATTGCCGGTCAGGATGGACAAAAAATCCGAGGCAACCATCGTAAAGCTGACTTTTGACGCTAATGGCGGAAATGTAAAGACAAAAACCAAGACTGTTGCCAAGACCTCTGCATACGGCGTTTTGCCTACACCAACCAAGAGCGGTGCAAAGTTTGCAGGTTGGTACACAGAGCCTGAAGGCGGTAAAAAGATAGATTCTTACCGCAGGGTTATGCTTACGGAAGATACAACAGTTTATGCTCATTGGAAATAGTGTTCTTTCTGATGCATTGGGATGTGAAGTGACGGATATAGTTGATATTATTTGTTGACAAGATTGTCTATAGGTGATAGACTACTAATTGTCTATATGGTATAGACATGTGCACATTTATGAAGCGGAGTGCACCCGTTTCATAGTTTAGGGCTTTTTGCCCATTTGGTTGGAGAGTTTATGGAGTCTGTATTTCCTGCTATCCTTGGTAACATACCCAGGGTTTTCCTGCTTATCATTGCAGTTCTTTTAGTAAGGGGACTGTTTATACTGATCAGAGCACCGAAGAGGATGCTTCCACTTTTATGGATCATCGTTCTTGTTGCTATGGCTGTACCTGCGACTTTTAGTACAAGTCTGTATCCTGACATAGTCGGTAGTTTTGCCAGACAATTGACGGATGGGGCAGAAGCAGGAGATGTTCGCGTTGTTTTTAAGACAGGGGTACTTCCGCGTACAACTAATGAAAATATACGTAACAGCTCAGTTGAAACCGGCAATAATATGATCAAAAGCGAAGAGACAGATCTCGATAGTACTGCAAACGAAAGCAACAGGATTTCTGTATTTGGTATCGCTGTTTTTTCAATATGGATCATTGGTTTCGCATTGATAGTTACTTATGTCGTAGTCAGTCTTTTCAGACTTGGCAGGAGACTTCGTGATAGAAGTATCATTTCGGACAAAGGAATAGTTGTATATGAGGCAAAAGGGATAGATACTGCATTTGTACTTGGTCTTATAAGACCTGCTGTTTATATTCCCTCAGGCATTTCCTTAGAAGTAAGAGATAAGATCATAGCACATGAGATGATGCATATCAGACGGGCTGATCCTATACTCAAGCTTATGTGCTTTTTACTTTGTGGAGTATACTGGTTTGTTCTTCCGGTATGGCTCGTATATTATTTCCTTTCCGTAGATATCGAGGCTGCCTGTGATGAGGCAGTTATCAGGGATCAAGATGAGGATTACAGACGAAGTTACGCAACGGCTCTCCTTGCACTATCAACAAGTGGGATAGGGGCTTTTGCCCCGCCTGCCTTTTCCGAAGGCAATCCCAAAAGGAGGATCGAGGATATTATGGAGTTTAAAAAGAAAAATATAGTAGTTACACTGCTTTGTGGCGTGATCTTGGTTGGTGTAGTCTTTGTTGGCATTACAAGCCCAAGAGCTTCGGCTGAGGATCTTGCAGTTGATGTGCCTACTTCAGAGAAGTCAGAATCCAATTATGAGTTTTTGACTTTGGATATGCTAAGAACTATGGATGGCGAAACGTTAATTGCAGATATGGATAAAAGAGGAATGAAGAGGGTAGAGGGAGACGATGACGCATTTTTATCTGATTTTGCAGAAAGGTATATACTTCAGCCCGTAAGAGATGCATCGGATGATATGGAAGCTATTGATCATATTGGTACTCTTATCATGACATCCAGTAATCAATATGACTATCTGCGATTTGCAAATTTTGAGGACATTTTAGTAAGAGATATGCCTCAGTATACCGTATCTTATTTTAATAAGAGATGTAATAACGAAAATACCGGTGGCATAAGGTATACCGGTGAGTACGAGATCGGACCTAAAGATATATGCGATGTTATTAAAAAAGCTGATTTTGACCTTTTATATTGGTATCTTTATGACGTAAACTCAGGAAAGTACACGGTTTTATCGAAAGATGATCCGCTTAAGATCGCAGCTACCGAGGATTTCTATAGTTTTTTCGCGGTAAATAATGATGGAGATATCCTTGATTTTACCAATATTGTTTCATCCATAATGGGAGAGGAAGTAGAAAAGAGTTATACTACCGACGAGTCATCCGATACTGATGTACATTATTATTTCTATGATGAGGATGAGGAAAATAATGCAGATACTTCTCATGAAAATGATACAAATTCCGATATTTCTGAAGAATATTTGCCAAGTGAGGAGATAGACACAGATCAAAATGTCATCATAGCAACGGACGGTAATACTGAAGAAGATATCTATTATGTTTATGATGCCGATGAACGCGATGAGACAATAAATAATTCATCGGATCAAACAACAGATTATCTTCCCAGTGAGACTATAGTTACCACAACGGGTGATGGTAATGTATCTTTGTTTATTGTTTATTCTCATCCTTCTGCAAGTACTGCTGAATGGATGGGACAGATAGATAATAATGATCAGGAGTAATTATGGCAGTAGATTATCAGTTAGGGGAAATGGAAAGCCGCTTTGCGGATATAATTTGGTCCGAGCCCGGGATCTCTACTTCAAAACTTGTGGAGATATGTGAAAAAGAGTTGGCCTGGAAACGTACAACTACATATACGGTTCTCAAAAAGTTTGAAAATCGTGGTATTTTTGCCAAGGAAGACGGCGTCATCCGCGTGCTTATTTCCCGCGACGACTTCTACGCCATGCAAAGTGAGAATTATGTGGAAAAGTCTTTTCAGGGATCGCTTCCGCATTTTCTTGCGGCATTTACATCACGTCGTAAGCTTTCTGAAAAAGAAATCCAAGAGATTGAAAAAATAATTAATAAATAATTGATGTATCCATAATATACAAATTATGCCTGTATATGCAAAAAGCTTGGAAAGCTTGGAAAGCTTGGCAGAAGAGCGTAATCCAACTAGCGGATAAATATCTGTTTATCCGCTAGTTGACTATATATGAGAGTAGTGATAATATATAAGCATGGGTAAAGATTCTGAATACTATAAGGAAAAGAAACGGGAACAACTAATAAAACTAAAGGAACTCCTCCGGATGCTTCCTGATTGCGCCCGTGAATACATACACAGCAAGGAAATGTCCTCACAGACCAGCTCATTGATTTCTTATTGTTATGATCTGTTGGCGTTTTTTATGTACCTCAAAGAAGCCAGTCATTATTATGACAAATATGAAGTCTGTGATTTTAGACTGGATGATCTGGAGAATATTTCATCTGAAGATATCTATGAATACATGCGCTATCTGAAGTTCAACATAGGTGAGGTCAATCACGAGAATGAGAATCGTGCTATCGCACGTAAAATGGCTCCGCTAAGAGGAATGTATAGATTTCACCTGAAAAATGAGCATATCAAGCGTGATCCAACGGCTCAGGTGGACCTGCCCAAATATAAAAAAGACAAAAACATCATTCGTATGAACAATTATGAGGTCCTGAGTGTTCTGGAATCCGTCAGAAACGCTGAATTCCAGACAATGAGTGAACATCAAAAGGTTTATGCGCTCAAGACAAAGCAGAGAGACTTTGCAATATTGACGCTGATGCTAGGAACAGGGATACGTGTATCAGAATGTCGTGGACTGGATCTGGATGATATTGATTTTATTGTTAATTCTTTAACAATAGTGCGGAAAGGTGGAGGACAGGATCTGATCTACTTCGGTGCTCCTGTAGCTGAGGCACTCAAAGACTATGTAGAGGGCGAACGTGAAGCTATAAGACCTGTAGAGGGGCACGAAAAGGCTCTGTTCTATTCGATGCAGGGACGTCGTATCAGTGTTGATGCTATTGAAAAACTTGTAAAAAAATATGCTATGATCGCCATACCTACAAAAAAGATCACGCCCCATAAACTGCGCAGTACTTATGGTACTGCCCTCTACCGCGAGACCGGGGATATAAGACTCGTGGCAGATGTTCTGGGGCATGAAAACGTCAATACGACGATCGACTACTATGCTGCTATCGAAGACAACCACAAAAGATCTGCGGCGGATGCTGTTGATTTTAATAAAAATGAAGATAATTCATCTAACGGATCGTAACCGGGATCAATAAATACATATCATAATGAATATGGTCCTGATCCTTCAGATCATTAACATCGACTACATATGAGATAAATTCAGAACGGGTGATGCCTGAATCCTCGCGATAACGCGTATAAATGGAATTCAGTGTGTCGCCCTCTTCTATTCGTACAGAACGATAACAAATGCTCTCTGAAGGCGAAGAGGCCTGTGTACGGAGCATAAAAAGCATACCGATGGCTAATACCGGAATAAGCACCAAAGCTGGCCTAAATAACACTCTCATGTCTCTCATAAATGAACCTCCTCAATCACTTGAAAATATGTTCGAAACCTTTGTTCGGTATTATATTAACTCGAGAACGTTCGTTTGTCAAGAACAAATTTTCTGAAAATGTGTTTGCTTTTTGGAAATGTATATGCTATGATGTTAGTGCAGTAAATCAGAAGCACGAGGAGGTATTTGTATGTCATATGGTAAAATATCTGCCAAGCAATCCGAGATCCTGGAGTACTTAAAGACCCAGATAATCAACCGTGGTTATCCGCCGTCAGTACGTGAGATCTGCGAGGCAGTTCACCTTAAGTCCACATCATCTGTTTTTTCTCATCTTGAAGCTCTCGAGAAAAATGGATACATTCACAGGGATCCTACCAAGCCCCGTGCTATTGAGATCCTTGATGAGAACTTTAATCTCATGCGCAGAGAGATCGTTCATGTTCCTGTTGTGGGTACGGTTGCAGCCGGTCAGCCTATTCTCGCTATCAACAATATCGACAGCTATTTCCCTGTTCCCGCAGAGTATGTTCCCGGTGGAGAGACTTTCATGCTCCGTGTAAAGGGCGACAGCATGATCGAGGCAGGTATCCTTGATGGAGATACTATCCTTATTGAGCGTTGTCAGAGCGCTTCTAATGGCGATATGGTTGTTGCATTGGTTGATGATTCAGCCACTGTTAAAACCTTCTATAAGGAGGATGGTCATATTCGCCTTCAGCCGGAGAACTCTTCCATGGACCCCATTATAGTTCCTGATTGTCAGATACTTGGTCGTGTATTCGGTGTGATGCGTTTTTTTAAACATAGGTAATCGCAGTCATTGTTACCAGATGTTAATTAAAAAATGATTTTCTAAGGAAACGTTGATAAAGCGTTTCCATTAATAATAAAGAGGTTGATCGTTATGATCAGCCTCTTAATCTTTTTAGCAAATTCTCAAAATAATCCGGCAGCGGCGCTGAGAATTCCATGTATTCGTTTGTTGTAGGGTGGACAAAACCTATTGTCATGGCATGCAAGGTCTGTCCTTGGAGTTTGAATTTCTTATCAGGCGTACCGTAAACCTCATCTCCCAGCAAGGGATGTCCGATATCAGACATATGTACTCTGATCTGGTGAGTTCTGCCGGTTTCCAGCTTAAATTCCATATATGAATATCCATCAAATGATTCCAATGTTCGGAAATGTGTCACTGCATTACGAGGTTTTCTGGAATTAGTGGACATCTTTTTTCTGTCATTAGGATGTCTTCCTATGGGTTTATCACAGGTCCCGGCCTCTTCTTTTGTATGTCCTATTATAATTCCTCTGTATAGGCGATTGACACTGTGAGAAGCAATCTGTTCGGCTATTTTATTATGTGCGGTATCATTTTTACAGATCAGAAGAGCTCCTGAAGTATCCATATCGATCCTATGTACGATACCTGGCCGCGCAACACCATTGATGCCAGAAAGGCGGTCTCCCATATGGTACATAAGGGCATTGACAAGAGTACCGCTATAGTGACCGGGAGCAGGATGTACCACCATTCCCTTAGGCTTGTTGACGACAGCAACATCTTCATCTTCATAAAGGATATCCAGAGGTATATCTTCGGGAAGAATCTCGGGAGGAGTCAGATCTACTGCATCAATCTGAATGGAATCGCCAGATCTAAGTATGTAACCGGACTTGACTTTTTTGTCGTTTACACGGATATTACCTGATTTGATCCTGCCGGATACGAAGGATCGAGATAATTCCTCATATCTTTCCGTCAGATAAATATCAAGTCTTGATCCGGACTCGTCCTCTTCGATTATTATGATCTCGTCTTCTAACATATTCTAAATAACTCCGTCCAATTCCCCTTCTTTGTAAAAGAAAAGAAGTAAAAGGATCAGTGCAATAACTGAACAAACTACATAAATATCTGCTACGTTGAACACAGGGAAATTGATCAGCTTAAAATAAAGAAAATCTGTTACGCTTTTTTTGAGTAACCTGTCGATGTAATTACCGACAGCGCCGGCTACAAGTACGGAAATACACCATACTAGAGGCATTAATCTGCTTTTTCGGGGTAAACGAACAAATATATAAATACATCCAAATACTATAACCGGTGTTACGATGTAGAAAAACCAGGTCATACCTTCCATCATGGAAAAAGCCATTCCGGAATTCTCTATATAATGTATTGAAAAAACACCCTTTATAAGATCTATATCATCATTGAGTTTCATGCCGGAGCGAATGGCGATCTTTGAAAGCTGATCAAGAACTACCAGCACAGCACACAAGACAATTGGTAATACTGTGCCCATTATAACGCTGACAGATTTTGAATTATTATTATCCATTGATAAGTACCTCAATCGCTTCGATCATCTCTTCATCGGAAACACTGTCATCAATGTAGGCATCTCCGATTGTATTTAATAAAACAAATTTGATCCCGGCTGAAGACATCTTTTTATCAGATCTTGTGGTTTCAAGAATAGTATGGGACGAAATTTTGCTGTCTGCAAGCTTTGTAGGAAGATCATAGGAACTTAATCCCTTTTTGATATCATTAAAGTCGGATGTTGAAATATATCCACGTTTCATGGAAATATAACCGGCTGCAACCATACCCAGAGCAACACACTGGCCGTGATATAGTGAAAAGTTCATGCACTTTTCTATGGCATGACCAATAGTGTGGCCGAAATTAAGGATCGCCCTAACGCCTTTTTCTGTAGGATCCTCTGCAACAACGGTTCCCTTGATACAATTACTGGTATAGATCAGATATTCGATCCTGGCGTCATCCAGAGATAAAACAGAATCGTGGTCCTGTATCAGACTGTAATAATACTCCCTATCCCGTATCAGACCGTGTTTTAACACTTCACCCATACCGCTGGAAAATTGCTCAGGAGGCAGAGATGAAAGCACCTTAGTATTGATATAAACAAGTTTTGGCATATAAAATGCGCCGACCATGTTCTTGTAGCCCTTAAAATCCACTCCGGTCTTACCACCTATACTGCTATCGACCTGGGATAAAAGGGTTGTGGGAACCTGAATAAAGTCAATACCTCTGAGATATGTCGCAGCAGCGAATCCGGTCATGTCACCTACAACACCTCCACCCAAAGCGATAAGAAGATCACCTCTGGTAAAATGGTTTTGGATCAAATCTTCATATAAGTTTTCTATAGTGGATAACTGCTT
>JAEEGL016313535.1_pt1 | contig 10026 bp, 8 predicted proteins | sample 9134231 | NCBI WGS metagenome assembly JAEEGL01 (sample SAMN16246548, study PRJNA631951) | gut metagenome | biome: gut microbiome; feature: rumen; material: fiber-attached | host: Bos | place: Iran: Karaj | collected 2018-10 | reverse complement strand
GTACCAGCACAGATGTTTGACATACGGTAATTATCACCTATCTTCTCATGCTGATCGTACGGAGAGCCCTCATGATACTGGGTGGCATACATCATGATTTCACGCCACTCCTCCTCATTCTCTGTGATAAGAGCACCGCCACCGCTGGTAGTAATCATTTTGTTGCCGTTAAATGACAGCACACCATACTTGCCGAATGTTCCAAGTACCTGCCCCTTGAACTTAGAACCGAAACCCTCTGCGGCATCCTCAACAACTGGAATCTCGTACTTGTTAGCGATTTCCATGATGCGGTCAATCTGATACGGCATACCATATAGAGCTACCGGCACAATAGCCTTTGGCTTCTTACCCGTCTTTGCGATTCTATCCTTAATAGCCTCTTCCAGCAATTCAGGATCCATATTCCATGTTTCCTTCTCCGAGTCAACGAATACTGGTGTTGCGCCAAGATATGTAACGGGATGCGACGAGGCGCAGAACGTGAAGCTCTGTACAATCACCTCATCACCTGGACCCACGCCACAGTTCAACAAGGCCAGATGCACTGCTGCAGTACCCGACGATAACGCCACGACTCTCTTATTTAGGGACTCACATCTTACATCATCCTTCAGCCCTCTTACATCCGAAACGAATGTTTCGAGGTCCTTCTCAAACCCATTCACATTTGGTCCAAGAGGAACTACCCAATTCGTATCGAAAGCTTCCTTAATGTACTTCTGCTCCAGCCCTTCGTCGCTCATGTGAGCTAAACAAAGATAAATTCTTTTTCTTTCTGCCATAATATTATTAATTTTATTTTCTTTATCAATCCAAGTCGTTCACCGCAAAGTGTAACAGCTGTGCTGATTTGTATATTCCAAATCCTATCGCACACCCCAATGTATTATGCATCACATCATCCACCTCACTGAATCCTCGTTTGAAAGCAAACTGCAGTACTTCAATCGAAATCGAAATGATACATCCAACTCCAATAGCTTTCCACCAAGACCATTTGGGGAAGCCTAAACCTATCAGCAGTCCAACAGGAACAAACACCACTGCATTCATAACATTCTCCACAAACAGCTCTGGTTTCTCGTAACTCCAAAAAGGCGTAAAATTATATTCTCTCAACACTTTGATGACTCGACAAATAACCGTAGAGCAATAAATCAAAAATGTATATTCTAAGAGCGCAAGTCTCGCTATATATCGCCATGAATTCTTTCCTTTCCATACTAAAAATACGACAATGCCAATGCACAGGATTAATAGTATCCCCACATAAATATTATGAGGAATATCGTTGATGAGCGCTGAGATGTAAGACCTAAATTCTTCTGTCATAAAAATGCACGAAGTTTATCCTTATACCTTCCACATCACATAGTGCACAAAGAACTTCGGGGCAATCTTACATCAGATTACCTCCCCTGCATATTCCATTTTCTTCCCTAGAACAGTACAGATTATCATCTGAATGTCCTTGATAAAGGAGTAATGATCGAGATAATAAAGGTTCAGACGAACCTTATCAGGATATATCACGTTATCGTTATACCATATCGCCAATTCTTGGTCTGTCATACGATCAATCTCATCCTGCGGAAGACATCTGCCCTCAGACATCAGCCTTCTGACATCTGCCAACATTTCGTCCTCCAGACGATATTTCAATGTAGCAGGCCCTGTAATACCAGGGCGTAGCTTTAACACACGTCGGTCATCACCTTTAAGTTGGTCTGCATAGCCCGGCACATCGGGCCTTGGCCCGACAAACGACATGCTGCCAATGAGTACATCCCACAGTCCTGGCAGTTCATCCAGTTTATAGTGACGAAGCTTTGCTCCTAAAGGAGTGATGCGACTATCTCCAGCCACACTCACCGTTGAGCCGTTATGTTTAACCGTCATAGTACGGAATTTATGACAGTCAAACAACTTACCATCCTTACCAACTCTCTTCTGTACGAAGAATGCAGGTCCGCCAGGCATCTTTATCTTTACCAGAATCGCGACAATGAGCAACACCGGCCATAATATGAGCAGTCCAATAGCCGCTACAATTCTATCAAATAAATATTTAATAACCATGAATCATTAACCTTTAATCACAAACCACAAGTGGCTCTCGATAGTTGCCTCATGAAGCCACCAACAAATCGTTTTATGCACTTTTTTATTTGCGCTAGTAATAGCCATATTGGCCATCCAAATCTAAAAAGCCCCAAGATAGAACTGAAATATAGCCTGAATCGAAGAGAGTTGCTACCATTTTGTCTGCACTTTTCTTTGCATAAAAAAAACGTCTCTCTAAACTCCGGTGCATCATGGGCATATTTTATATAAGCCATACCCACCCTATTCGCATAACAAGTATATTCTTGACGCTCATACCCAGGAGTCAGGTTTTCTAAAATCTCACGATATATGACGCTATAACATAAGCCAATCGTTCTTTTGTCAGCATTTGACGTAATAGAACCTAGTCTTTTCTTCTGATGATAGGTAATATCAAGCACAAAAGAAGCCTTATTCAAATATTTCAGCAAATAAAATATCCACAAATTGTCCTCAAACAAAAGCCCCTCCTTACACAGGATACTATTCTTTATAATAAGCTCTCTCCTTAACAGTTTGTTCCACATATTAACATAGAACTGTCCCAATTGATAGTAGCACCTTCTCACCTCATCATTGGTTCCTGCAAGGGGAACGGTTATCTTTTTTACCAGAATTATTGGCTCTTTCTGAGCATAATGCCTACAGGCATTCCCCTGAACCATCTCAACACCGGGATGCTCTGTGACTGTCTTCATCAACGTGTCTATACAGTCCTCTGTTATCTCATCATCACTATCCAAATAATAGAGGTAATCTCCTGTAGCCTGCAGTGTTCCCGTATTCCTGGCAGCGGACAGTCCTCGGTTCCCTTCATGGTGCAGTATCCGGAACTGTATTGTACCATCATACTCTGCTATTATTCGTTCAGCGATATTGATACTGTCATCCGTTCCACAATCATCTACTAACAAGCATTCAATACTCCCCGTATAGGTTTGGCGCATCACGCTCCTCAGGCAATCCTCAATATAAGGAGCCACATTGAATACAGGTATGACGATTGTTACATTCATCGCTTCATTACTACCTTATTCAATAATGTCCGTATACACTCCTTCATATACACGTCACTATGAAGGAAACAGCCATACAAAGCGGTAGCCATAACGATGCCCACCGATAAAGCAAGCCACGGCGAAACTTCTATATTGCAGAGCAGAAATGTTGGAGTACAAGCAAGAACAGACAACAGGGAATACTTGGCTAAAACAATATAACGGCGCAATTCAATGCCTAACAGTTTCTTTAAGTAAAAAGTTGAACAAGTAATATCTACCATGGTATGCACCACGGCAACAGAACAGAGAGCCATCACTCCAAATGGTATTGCCATAATGAGAACCGGTGTAACGATTACCTTCTTGATGATTTCGAGCTTAAGAAACAAGTCCGACCAGCCTTTAACATATAGCATGTTGTTATTCAGCTTACACACAGTATCAAACATAAAAGCCAGGCAGAACACCTGAAGAAAAGGTACGACACCCACCCACTTCTCCGTTAAAAGAATCAGAATAAGCGGTTTGGCTATTACAGCCAGTAACGTCATCAGGAAGAAAATCACCAGTGAGGTTGTGGCCAGGTACTTCTGATAGACATTTATCAGTCGCTCATTATCATTCTGTAGTTTGGCCAGAATAGGAAATGTGACTCCATGGAGCACACTACTAAGTTTCAAACTTGGCATCGAGGCTATTTGATGTCCTCTGTCATAATAGCCCAATTCTGCCGGTGTATAGAATTTACCGATTATCAATGATGATGCATGGCTATAGACCGTATTCATCAACCCAGAAACCATGAGTTTGCTACCATAAGAATACATTGACTTGAACGACTGCCACGAGAAAATCCACAACGGCTTCCATCGTGCCAAGAGCCATAGTACAGTCACACTAACGATGGAACCGACAACGGATTGCCATACCAGCGCCCACACACCATATCCTGTGTATGCCAGATATAGCCCTACTGTTCCTGAGACGATAACAGAAACGACGGAAGAATAGGCCTGAGACTTGAAATCCACCGCTATCGACCGCAGGGCACGAGGAACAATGCTCATAGAGTTGATTACAATCATCAAAGACAGTATGCGAGTCACCTCCGTCAATATCGGCATCTTGTAGAAGGCAGCGATATAAGGTGCAGAAATGAATAGTATCCCATAAAACAGTACGGCAACCGCTATATTGAAATAGAATGCTGTGGAGCAATCCACTTCCGTCCTGTCAATCTTACGAATCAGGGCATTTCCGAAGCCGCTATTGACAAACGACTGCGAGATGGCTATGAATATGGACAGCATCCCTATTACCCCGTAGTCGTCAGGTTCCAGCAGTCGTACGATTATCAAGCCTATGATAAATCGCACAGCATCTGTAGAGAAATTCCCGATTGCGTTCCACTTAAACCCTGAAAGAGATTGCTCCTTTATACTGGCTGCCATTTCCACATCCATTGAGTTTTTCTACAAGGAATCGTTTTCGTTATGGTTACCGCTATCTCTCTACGCCTTCCTCGTCACATAATTTACAAAGAACTTTGGGGCATCGATGTGAAATATCATAGTAAAATCTGCGAAATCCTTTATTCTGCGCCACAAGGCCACTAACTTGTAGGCCAAACCGGAATACTTTTCTCGATAGCTTAGGTCGTTGTTGTGCCCCATGTTTCCGCTCTTTAATATACGCACCAACACCCGTTCACCCTTTACCTTGAACCGCGAATCATACATTGGCATAGCCTCTTTCGGCATACCAAGCACATCTACTGCCAACGAAGCAAAAGCATTCCATTCTGTCATCAGCCCCATCTGCTTTATTCGTGATACCAAAAGTCCGTAATTCAGTGAATCCTTGTATGTCCAGAGCAGCCTACACCAATCGCAAACTTGTCTCAGTCCCACACCCTCAACAAAAAAATGAAGCAGGAAGTGTGTGAACACGATTATCACATGTTCATCCGCTCTCGGTACACGGACTCCGTTTAAATTATCCAAAAGATTCGTGTGATTCGTGGTCGCTATACCAATCACCTCATCTACCACTTTGTCCACCCTCTTCGACAGTTCGAAAGGCATCCGCCCATGTAGCTCTATCAGAAAGTCCCTCACGTGAATCCCGAGGTGCATCTTCCTCTTGTCCTCCTCTTCCACCTCGTTTGCAATCGGCACTAGCAGATGTTTCGCCCGCTCATAATTGTCGGCATCCATCAGCAAGTCTATATCCCCGCTCGCTCTCCACAATGGCCTTTCATAGCTCTGAGCCACGCCCTGTCCCTTCACCATCACCACCTCAATTCCGGCCTTATGCAGCTTCCCAAACAGTTTAACAGCAAAATCATTCATGGCCTTATTCTGTTGCTCCAAAAACTGCACCTCACCAATCCACTGGAGGAGCACCTCCTGATTAAGGTTAAGGTTAGCATTAAGGTTTTTATATCGCTCAAGTCCTGCAAGAACTAACCCAACAACACACTGTTCTTCTGCCAGCTGATATACCTTCTCCCAGTCCACATTTGAAGAACCATTAATCATTAATCCTTCACCATGAACCGAAGTGTTCTCCCAGAGTCCGGCTCGAACTAATGCGAAGAACGCGTCTACAGTATTTCTATCGTATCTCACTGTTTGATTATCATCTTAATCTTTTCAACGGCCATACCTTGTCCGCAGGATATAGGCAGCGTCCCCTTTCCAATCAGAACGGTAGCGATTGTACTTTGGGGAAAAGAAATTATGATTGTGGAACACAACACTTTTCGTTGAAAGCGCTGACACCAAAACACCGGCAGCCCGGAAAAAGAAATCATGATGGTCTATCATTCGTATATTGTCATCCCAACCAACCTTGCGCACAGATTCAGTCCTTGCCAAGAATATGTTCGGCACCTTTCCTAAAATCACATGGTCTTGATCAAGCCTTGTTCCAATTACAATCTTCAGTGGCAAGGGCGCTTCCTTCATCATAAATTTAAAATATGGTTGTATCGTCTTCTTAAGCGATCTGAACTTGAGGGCATCAATACAAGGGATTCCTATCAAATCAACGTCTTGATGAGCAAGAAGGAATCTGAGTTCTCCCGCTATATCTGACCGCCTCGTCAGCAACTCGTCGTCATCCATCCGCATCAGGAACGGAGTCTGAATCTCCGCCAGTGCTTGATTAAGTCCTTTGCTTAAGCCGGAATTAAAAGGCATCTGGATAATTTTTAGATTATCATCTTCCAATGTTAGAGGTTTCTGGCTATCATCTGCTATCACGATCATAGCCTCTGGATAATATTTCCTTATGCTCTTATATAACTCTTTCGCTTGTTTCTGTCGTTCGAAAGATTTGAACATAAAAGTCACGTTAGATGCCACCAGTGCAGCATCTTCAACCGAAGGCTCTTTGAAGCCTCGTAATGACCACCAAAAGTCATATAACAGGTATTCAAAAGCAGCAAGCGCTCTTTGCAAAGGATAGCAAATCGCTGAAAAATTGTTTTGAAGAAAGGATAAAAAACGTCTCAAATCCAACAATCCTATGTCCTATTCTGGTAATATTTCTAAATACAACTCATTGTGAGGCAGTTCTTCAACCACCTTCACTTTGCTTGCAGACATGGCAGAACGATACGATGCCACATTATCTTTTGATACAGTCTCAAACAGTCGCAGACCTATACCAAATCCCACCTCATCCAATATTTTGTTCATGGCAGTACCCAAACCTTTTCCGCGATAGTCTATGTCTACCATCCTGCCACGAAAACCTTGGCCATGGAAGAAACAACGATTAAAACAGTAACCGGCAATGGCACCATTTGTTTTATCTTTCAGCACGTAGCCAAGAAAAGCCTTGTTCCGTTGCAGCAACTTTATACTCTTAGCGTCAAATCCATGAGGTCTGAAATAGGTATAAGCCTCCTCTGGTTGACGCTCAAAGAAAGCAACCAAATCATTTGTTGAAATATTCCTAATAGGTACAATCTCATACCCTTCAGGAACTGTAGTAAAAACAAAAGCCTTTAACTTTTTCCCATACCTCATATAGAATATCACTCCGTTTATCCACTCGATGATATTCCAAAGCCAACTCAATTTATCTCTTAATATGTGCGCTATCTTGTATAACATTACTTATCCAGCCTCTCGTAAATAGAATTATTACTTTTGTATTCTGGCACAATTTCTTTCATCTTCGCGACAGTTTTCATATCATCATACTGCTTGGAAATTTCGATTAGCTCGTCTATATCCTTACTTACCACATTATAATCATATTGTCGCACTTCTGCAATACGTATCTTCTCATGGAATGAAGGTTTGGTGCCTTCCAGTTCATTCAACACCTCTTCGTATAGTTTTTCTCCTTTACGCAACCCTGTAATCTTTATCTCCACATTCTTAGCACCAGACAGTGCTATCATGCGTTTAGCCAAATCGATAATCTTCACAGGCTTACCCATGTCGAAGACAAAGATTTCGCCACCATTGCCCTTGGTTCCGGCTTCCAATACCAACTTACATGCCTCTGGTATCAGCATGAAGAACCTGACAATCCTTTCATCGGTAACTGTCACAGGTCCCCCATTCTTTATTTGTTCACGGAATAATGGAATCACAGAACCATTCGAGCCCAACACATTACCGAAGCGAGTGGTCACAAACTGGCATTTATCCTGCGTGTTATTTAAGCTCTGAACATAGATTTCACAGATACGCTTCGAGCATCCCATTACGTTCGTTGGGTTCACAGCCTTATCCGTAGATACCATCACAAACTTCTTCACACCATACATCACGCTCAAATCTGCAATCACCTTCGTGCCATAGATATTATTCATCACAGCCTCACTGGGATTAGGCTCCATCATTGGGACATGCTTGTAGGCAGCAGCGTGGAACACATAGTCTGGTCTAAATGAGCTGAAGATAGCCTCCATCCTCGTCACACGGCTAATGCTTGTTACCACAATTTCTGCATCTAACTCAGGATAATCTTTTTTCATCATCAACAGGATGTCATGCTGGGGAGTTTCGGCTTGATCTATCAGCATCATCTTTGCTGGCTTATATACAGCAATCTGGCGCACCATCTCAGAACCGATACTTCCCGCAGAACCAGTAATCAACACTTTTTTTCCTGTGAGCATTGCCCCTACAGAATCCATATCCACCTTTATCTCCTGTCGAGGAAGTAAGTCTTCAACAGAAACCTCCTTCAGTTGTATTCCTACAAAATCATCCTCCGTCAGTTCTGCATCTTTCAAACTTGCTTCTTTAGTCTGTTGGGCAAAGAAAATCTTCACACCCGCATGGAGCAACTCGTCTTGTATCTTCTGGTTATTTCTGAAATCATCAAAACGAAGAGGTGATACCAAAACAGCCTGAATCTTTTCTTTTTCTAATATCGTCGATATATCATCGTCCACATTATAAACCTTCTCGCCCAGTAGCGTCATGTGTTTAGCACGCTTATCATGCGAAATAAAGCCACATAGTTCGTATTTTGTAGGCTTCTGCGTCCTGATGTCCTTTGCCAATCCTATACCTCCCGACATTGCTCCATATATCAGTACTCTTGTTAACGGCTGGCTTTCTATATGTGTCACGTCATGCAGGGTTTTTACAACCACTCTCATTGCCCACATCAGCAATGTAGTAACGATAAATGTTATGATTATTTCAGTCTGAGTGAAAGCGCATAGAGCAGCAACTCCATAATATTCCAATACAAATGATACAATAAGCACGATAGCAACAGAAACCAGGTTAGCATATGCCACTTTCATCAAATCAACGAAAGAAGAGTAGCGAACTACGCCGAGATACGTCTTAAACAACCTCGCCCCTATCCAGCTGATGGCCACATATAGCAATACCGTATATAGTACCGCAAAACGATGATTAAACATCACCAACGTCCTGTTTTCCGCCCAAAAAGTGAGCAGTCCGGAAAAAAACACAATGATACTGTCAGCGAGGAACAAACACCAATAAGGCAATGACTCCTTGCTGAAATACCAGTTTAATAATTTATTGAATGGATTCATACCTATCCTAAAATGTTTTTATAGAAATTGAACCATGCCTCACTGATAGGTTTCACATTAAAATCTTTTAATGCTCGCTCTCTTGATTTCCTACCCATTTCCATGCACAATTCTGGATTATCGTGCACTTTCTTCATACACTGATAAAGCGATTCTTCATCGCCTACTTTACATTGTAATCCTGTCTCGCCATCTATGTATGCGTCCAGAACGCCATAAGCATCCGTACAAATGCTAGGCAAACCAATACAAGCAGCTTCCAATACACTAGAGCCGAATCCCTCTCTGTATGTAGGCAACACAAACACATCGCCAGCATTTAATACACGCTCCGGCTGGCTTGTCGGCCCAAAGAAGCGGAAGTTCTTACCCTCTTGGATATTCTTGTATTCAGGCAATTTCTGCAAGTAACCTTCTTCATCAAATCCAACAAGCAATAAAAAAACATCTGTTTCTTCTGCTGCAAGTCGGTTAAAAGCCTCATACAGTTCACCGATGCCTTTATCGTGATTAAGACGACCTAAAAAGATGTATGTCAACACACCCTCTTTAATGCCAATCTTTTCACGCTCTTCTTTTCTGGCATTTACATCGGGCACAAATCTATCTGAGTTAACACCGGCAATAGAACCTTCACAGAAGACCAATGCCTTTCCTGGCTTTAACACGCCCTCCTTTTCAAGGAAAGACCTCTGCGACTTACCATCAACCATAATATGGTTATCATAATTTGCAATAACCTTATCAATTGATTTCAGCAACCAGCGCATCACGCCGGTACTTGTAGCCCATACTTGGCCTGTAAATATATGCGTACGATGCTTTACACCAGCCAATTTACCTGCCAGTGCAGTAACTAAACCAGCCTTTGGC
>JAEEGL014239471.1_pt1 | contig 10026 bp, 7 predicted proteins | sample 9134231 | NCBI WGS metagenome assembly JAEEGL01 (sample SAMN16246548, study PRJNA631951) | gut metagenome | biome: gut microbiome; feature: rumen; material: fiber-attached | host: Bos | place: Iran: Karaj | collected 2018-10 | reverse complement strand
CTCTTGAGAATCACTACCTCGAAACGCTGACACGTGGCTTGCAAGACGGTACCCTTTTATCTTTGGGGTGTCGCCTTGCCATGTAGTTCAGCGGGCTGTAGTGAGCCTTCAAGAGTGCGTGGCATAGGCGCGCCCCTCTAATCCGAACAGAGAGGCGCGCCTTTCTGTTTCAAGCACGATGACAAGAATCATGCAGAGGAAGGACAACCGAGATTCTATCGGTGGCAACGAGTGTACTGCCACCAGATCGGCTATTGTCACGAGTAATATCGTAAAATGAGTAATAAGAAGTCATTTACTTTCATAGACCTCTTTGCAGGATGCGGCGGACTAAGCGAGGGTTTTTACCGTAAAGGGTTTAAAGCCTTGGCGCATGTTGAAATAGATAAATTTGCTTGCGAAACACTGCGTGAGAGAATGCGCTTCTATGGTTATAAGCATGCGGATACTGAAGTTGTAGAAACCGACATCACTTCAGATGATATTATTTCACAAATAGACAAGGCCATCTTGGGTCGCGAAGTAGACGTAATAATTGGTGGGCCACCATGCCAAGCATACTCTACGGCAGGCCGAGCAAGGGATCCAAATGGCATGAAGAAAGATCCGCGGAACTTCTTGTTTGAGAACTATGTCAAAATCCTAAATCATTATCGGCCGAAGTTCTTTGTCTTTGAGAATGTCACAGGCATTCTCACTGCGGAAGTTAAGGGGAAGAGCATTATACGGCAAGTATTTGCAGCACTAGGTGAAAACTACAATCTTGCCGATTCTCTGGATGGCATAGTCTTGAATTCAGTCAATTACGGAGTGCCCCAACAGCGAAAGCGCGTCATTGTGTTTGGTGTTCGCAAGGATATCATGATCTCCGTGCAAGAATTGTACGATGGTGTAGTAAAGACGCACTATGGACCTGATGATGAACCATGCCTAAAATCAAAGCTGGCGAAATATGTTAGTGTTCGCGAGGCTATTGGCGAATTCCCTCCAATTCATCAGGGGGAAGGTCAAGAGTCAGTTCCTTTTACCTATTCCCTTAGCAACGATTTTCTAAAAAGAATTGGCTCAGCCTCTTTACATGAACTGCACGATCACATTTGCCGCAAGCACAATGCAGCAGATGTTGAAAGATACACTGAAATGAGCCGACACCAATGGACGTTTGCAGAGTTACTCAAGAACAGACCCGACCTACGTCATGAACACGCACGTCTTTTTGACAACAGCTATGTCGTTCAGTTCTGGGACCAGCCTGCCCGAACGATAATTGCACACCTCATTAAAGACGGAAATCAATTCATCCATCCCGATCCAGAGCAAGGCCGAACTTTGACGGTACGAGAGGCTGCGCGTTTGCAGTCATTCCCTGATGATTTTGTCTTCTGCGGATCACGCGGTGAGCAATTTAGGCAAATCGGCAATGCCGTACCACCTCTCTTCGCCGAGGCGTTAGCTGAGTCTTTGTTGAAAGCGCTAAAGAGGGTTTGCAAATGATTTTTGAATCAGCAGTTAGCTGCCGTGACAAGAATCTGTTTCGCGAGTTGGTTCTCACGTATGTGAGAATCGCAGAATCATGCGCAGAAATTGCGCATCTTGACTTGCCAACTATTGACAAGGTCACTCCGGCGATTACATCAGAGATGATTGACATCGGTGTCATAAAAACTGAGTCTGAATTGCCAACGCTGAAAAAGATTCTGGGCGAAAACCTTGAGCAACGATTGATTTCATCGGTGGGATTTGCCACTCAAAATCCCAAGCAAGTAGGTGATTTGCTTGATAAACTTAGTAATAAAAAGCGCAAGGTCCTTCAGGAAAGGGAAGGCAAATCAAATAAGCCAACCTTTGTCGATTTTTTTGCTGGCGCAGGTGGGCTAAGCAAGGGCTTTACGGATGCAGGATATAGGGTAGTTTTTGCCGATGATTTTCAGGATGTTTGCGTATCCACATACAAATACAATCATCCAGAGCTGCCATCACGGTGTGTATCGTCCATGGATGTTCGAAAAATCGTTGACAACATAGGCAGCTATATTTCAGCCCCGGTCGATGTTGTCGTTGGAGGTCCTCCTTGTCAAGGTTTCAGTCCCGCGAATCAGCAGCCAATCATAGATGACCCTAGAAACGAACTATATAAGTATTTCCTAAAGGCAATCGCTTACATACTCCCCAAGTTTGTAGTAATGGAGAATGTTAAGGGAATGCTCTCTGTCGCAAATCAAGTTGTTATGGATTATCGCTCAATTTGCGAGAGACGGGACAGTAAGATTTATTCATATGACGTGGCGTACAAATTGCTTAATGCTGCGGACTTTGGCGTTGCGCAAAATCGCGAACGGCTTATTTATATCGCAGTGCGCAACGATGTTAGCGAAGAATCAGGTGTCACACCTGATAAAATATTGGCCAATATTGCAATGCGATATTCACGAGCAAACCCATTTCTACTTAAAGATGCACTTGAGGCTATTCGTCCGCTAGAAGCGCCTCGGGTAAAGAACCAAAACGAAATAGACAGCGAAATCTGGGGAAGAACTATAGAGCCTAATCGTTATTCAGGAACTGAAAATGACTATCTAAAGTTGATAAATGGAGGTCGCCATATTCCGTTGACATTCAATCATCGGGCAAGATACTTGAGTGATGTCAATTATGACATATATCGCCTATTGAATCAAGGAGATGACGCAACAGATCCAAAGATTGCAGCTATTATGCCGTATGCACACCGCAACCACTGTTTTAAGGACAAATACTACAAATTGCATGCTGATCGTCCGTCAAGAACGATTACCGCCCATCTCAAGATGGATTGCCACTCGCATATTCATCCATTTCAGATTCGAGCACTAACGCCACGCGAAGCGGCGCGATGCCAGTCTTTCCCAGATGACTACTTGTTTTTGGGGGCATATCTTAAAACCTATATGGAGATTGGGAATGCAGTTCCCGTTCTAATGGCCGAAGGAATTGCCAAAACACTCAGGAGGTTTCTATAATGGTCATACAACAGTTCGTGCATCAACTTAACAATTCAGAACTTGGGAGAACCGGCACTCACGAAACCTATGTTTCTTTTCCACGCGCCCTCGTCCCCAAAATCGGCTTTGTCTCGGAGGGGACTGTCAAAACGACATTCAAACGAAATCAAGTTCTATACAAGCTTAAGTTTAAGCGGTATGATAATGGCGAGTTTCGATTGACGGGACTCGGTGAATTGTATCGGGTTGCGAATGTCGACGCAGGCGATATCGTTGTTTTGGAAAAATCTGAAAATCTATTTTACATAGACTTTATCCATCGAAAGAATCTTATTGTGTTTGGTAGCCAAGGGCACAATCGTTTTGAATGCCGTAATGAAGATAGGCTTGCACCATTGATAAGCAAGAAAGTGCAGTGTTTCGTCAACGGAAAACCATGTATTGTTGAGATAAAACCCAAGGGAAGTGTTAGGCCAAGGCGCGACAGCGCGAGAGAGGTTAATCTCTTTGAAGTACAAGTTGACGGCATGACGATCACGGGGCATAAAAACCAAGCCTACAACCTTTTCGACATTCAAGGATCTTTTTTCTTGGCAGAATCTTTGTCAGATTCAGTACGTAAACTCACATGGAGCGAACATGAATAACCTATTTCTGTTTTCTATTGATTCCACTGCAAAGGCATTTTCCGTAATTGATGCAGGAACGACCGTCAATTACGAACTTATCTTTGCTAATGCTGCGATTCCAACCATCGCCGTTGGTGACGAGCTGATTGGGTTCGTTTCTCAAGAAAGAAATGAATTCCAATCGTGCTATCGTATAAATGCCATTAATGGGAACACACTGCAACTTGTCAAAATCATAGAACGCCTTAAAGGGGTTCCAGTTGCCCCTTATCTTGCCAAAATTGCTGATGCGATTAACGCCCTACTGTCAGGCGCTGACATCGTTGTTGCAGATCACGACGTAGCGGTAGAAATTAGGAATGCCGTTATCAAAGGTTCGGATGCTGAGTTGATGCCAGTTCATACCAAACATGTGGAGGAGCTGGTTTTAAAGGCTTTCTTGGAGCTTTTTAAGAACACGATTGTATCAACAGGCCTGAAATACTCTGATTCTATGCTTCGCCGTTTTGTGGCGGCATTGATTGCCAAACCTTTTGTGATTCTAACCGGCCTCTCCGGAAGTGGAAAGACAAAACTTGCAGAGGCCTTCGTCAGATGGATATGCGAGAAAGATCCGAAGCGATGGCGTATCGTTCCGATTGGCGCGGACTGGACGGATAGCCAGAAACTGCTCGGTTTTCCCAATGCGCTGGATGACAAGCGTTACATACTACCGGACACGCAAGTTTTGCAGATGCTTATTGATGCCGACAAAGATCCCGACAATCCATACTTCTTGATTCTGGACGAGATGAACTTGAGCGTTGTCGAGCGCTATTTCGCCGACTTCCTCTCAACAATGGAATCAAGCAGCGCTCAATTCAACCTTTACGACGGAGACAAGCGTGTTGCCGATAGCAAAGAAGAAATGGAGATTCCACCATCGTTGAAGTTCCCGAAGAACTTGTTTGTCATCGGAACGATGAACGTGGATGAGACAACCCATATGTTCTCGCCAAAGGTTCTCGACAGGGCGCAAGTTATCGAATTTCGCGTAACCGAAAAGGATATGAATGCCTACCTCGCCGGGGATAGTGTTGTCGACCTTGACAAACTGCATGACCCTAATGGAAACGGCAAGGGCTGCCAGTACGCAAAGGCATTCCTGAACCATGCCAAGTCGGAGTTCACGCAGAACGAAGCCGCAAAGACCGCCCTTAAAACATTCTTCCCAAAACTTGCAGACATTTCTACGGAGTTTGGATTCCGAACGGCATCCGAGTGCATCCGATTTGCCTCTATTTATGTGACCGCCGGTGGTACGGAGAATGAGGCAATCGACCTGGCAATCATGCACAAGCTTCTTCCTAAAGTACACGGGTCTCGCCGCAGACTCGCAAAGCCTCTTGAAGCATTGTGGTCGTTATGCCTTAATGAAGGTGGGACGGAGACTCTTTCCGACTTCTTCAAGGGTACTGCCGACATCAAAACGATCTGCAAGTATCCAATTTCAGCCGAGAAGATTACCCGCTTGTACAATGCGGCTGAAACCAACGGATTCGCAAGTTACGCAGAGGCGTGACACGATGTCCGCAGTGCACGCCATACCAATCTTAGATTCAGCTGGAGGTTCGCCGAAGAAAGACGAACTGAAGTTGTACCCTATTCGCGATGCGTGGTTTCAGGAGATTGGGGAGGCCGATGCACGCGCAAACGCGGAGGCACGGTGGCAGATACGTGAGGCGTGTGAGTACGAATACGAACTCCCCGATGGTCAAAGGTTCGCCACGGGCGGGAAGACACATCCTGTAGTTTCTGAATCTGAAAGAAAACCGAATGAGGGCAGAATCCGTCCGGGCAACTACGTCGGACGGCTAAAACTTGAAGTTGTCTCCTTTGAAGATGGCCGTGGTATCGGTTTTGTGGAACTCGAATCCACGAGCGTTAAGATGGAATACCGTGCAGACTACCGAAGGATGCTCACGGACCTTGCGGAAAAGTCGGCACAACTCTTGATGTCAAGCGAGGAGTTTGTATTCCAGAAATATGAGGTCGATTACTCGGCCGACGCAGAAACACTATATCAACAGTTCGCTTTCGCTAAGTCCCTAATTGTTTCAGACAATTTTGATGCTGCTATCGCGAAGATATGCTCGTCTCCTATTCGCGCAATGCGATCCGAGATGGAATCCGTACCCATAACACAGCTTCGTCATCTTTCCGGTAGGGATGTTCGGCGTTTCGTGTCTTCCGACAGTCGAATGAAACTTCCAGCCGGACATTCTTTCACGACACAGACAGGGATTTCGAGCGTCCCCTGCACTCTATCAAGCGATGTTCGCAAGGAGACGGTTGATGTACCTGAAAATAGGTTCGTGAAGTTCGTGCTCGAGGGCTTTCTCGACTTTCTGCGCGACATCTCGATCCTGCCGCAGGCTTCGACCTCCTTGCGCGAAGAAGCATCGGCTCTGGCCGATACACTTGAGTACCGCCTCAACGATCCGCTTTTCAGAGAGCTCTCAAGATTAGACCGTATGCCTCTTTCAAGTCCTGCCCTCCAAAGGCGCGAAGGATATCGCGAGATACTAAGGGCGTGGCTGATGTTTGAGTCGGCTGCCAAGCTCGCATGGTCGGGCGGTGAAGACGTCTACGATGGCGGCAAGCGCAATGTGGCTACACTCTATGAATATTGGGCGTTCTTCAAACTCCTCGACATAGTTTCTGACGTGTTCGACATGGAGAAGAAGGATCTCGACCAGCTAATCGTTAGAGACAAGGGGCGGCTTGAGTTGTCTTTGCGTCAAGGGAAGAGCATGGTGTTTCGCGGGCGATATACGCTAGGTGACGGTTCAAGAGAGTTGAAAGTTCAGTTTGCCTACAATAAGACATTCCGGTTTGTTGATAACATCGAGTGCCAGGGCAGCTGGACGGTCGATATGCGCCCAGATTACACGCTCTCGATGTGGCCTTGGCCCTTTGCGCGGATAGAGGATGCCGAAAAGATCGATGCGGTCGTACATATCCATTTTGACGCGAAATACAAGATTGACAAGTTTCTTGAAATCTTTGGGAACACGTCCAGTGGAGCGCAAGGAAGCGAGGCTGCTGATGCTACGCTGGATAGGATAAAGGACGAAGAGGCTCGCGGTGAATATAAGCGCGGTGACCTCCTGAAAATGCATTCCTACAATGACGCAATCAGGCGCACTTACGGCTCGTACATTCTTTATCCTGGCGACAAGGACGATCCCAAGCGTCGGTATCGGGAAATCATCCCTGGCATCGGAGCATTCAAACTACGCCCCGGAAACGACGAGCCGGATGGCGTTGGCGCGATAAAGACCTTCATCCACAAGGTCACCATTTCCCTTCAGAATAGACTGACCCAACGCGAACGCATGTCCATATATGGGTATCGCGTCCATAAGGATATAGACATATCTTTAGCCTTGCCGATGGCGGCTCGCTCGATAAAACTGCCTATTATGAACTCTCGCGGCGAATTGTTTGTTCCCGCCGATGAGCCAGTTCTGATTGGGTATTTCCATGAAGGCAACCTTGACTGGATTAAAAAGAACGGCTACAATTTCAGGGTTGGTCTAAAGAATGGGTCGCTCGGCCTTGGGTACGAGGAACTAAAGGCCGACTACCTTCTACTTCATTCCGAGTCCACCATCACGAATTTGCTCTTCAGAATTGACAAGAGAAAGCCTCCGAAACTCATGTCGAAATCCGACCTGATACATCTTGGTTATCCGTCGACCCCGTCCAGCGACGAATATCTCCTACTTAAGTTAGTTGAGATCCAAGACGGAGAACCGCTCTATGGCATGAAATGTGACATCTCGAAGCTGCCACAATACGCGGGAGGACGCGTATCTTCCAGACCCATGACCGTGACTTTTCACGATCTCATTTTTCATTCCATCGTTCCCGCATAGGAACAGATGGCTTCCCTCATGGTTCTCAAGCCTCAAGATAATCTTATCGTAGAAGCGCCACTGGGGGACAATCGTGAAACATGAAAGTCCTCTTTGATACAAACATCTTCATCTCGTTGGAGACGCCCGGAGAAGTCCTTCCAGACACACTCTCCGACATGGTTCGTATTGCAAGAGAACTTCACTACGACATCTGTTATCATCCAGCACAAATTGAAGATTTGATGCGTGATAAAAATGAACAAAGGAAAGCTGCTCAATTGTCCCGCATAAAGCAATATCCCCCATTGCAAAATCCGCCGAATCTGTCCGCTAGCGATCTTTGGGCATTAGGATGGAAGCAGAGTAATGAGCATGACAGGGTCGACAATCTCTTATTGTTCTCCGTCAAAAGGAGCGCGGTTTCTTTTCTTGTCTCAGAGGACAGGGGCATACATAAAAATGCGGTCAAGGCGGGACTGTCTGATAGGGTATTCTTTATCGAGGACTTTCTTGCCTATCTTCGCAATGCCCAAAGAACAGAAGGATCCGTTTCCACCGGAACGTATCTCTCCGTGGAAAAGAAGTTTCTTTACGAAATTGATGTTGAAGACGTCTTCTTTGATTCTCTACGGCAGGGATACCCTGGTTTCAATAGTTGGTATCACAGAAAGTCGGAAGAAGGCAGACAAGCATGGACGATTCTTTCGGGGCGGGTTATAAGTGCGTTATGCATCTACAAAGAGGAGCGTGACGAAAAAGTCACCACTGCAGGAGAGATTTTGCATGGAAAATCCCTGAAACTCTGCACCCTCAAAGTGGCTGACCTTGGAAAGAAATACGGAGAGCGGCTTCTTTATGTTGCTTTCAACTATGCGACGGACAACAGATTTGATTATGTCTATATCCAAGTTCAAGAAGAAAAGCATGGTTATCTCATTTCCTTGCTCACAGATTTTGGTTTTACTAAGTTCGGCGACTACAACAATGACTCAACTTACGTGAAGGATATGCGTATTGGCGTCTGGAAAGGATCGGTGGATCGGAATGATTATGTAAAATATGCGATTGTCCATTACCCCCATATAATTGACAAAGGGGTGAAGAAATACATCGTCCCAATTAGGCCTAATTATCACGACTTGCTTTTCCCTGATAGAAATCAATATCAGGACTTGTTCCAGGGAGGCTTGTCGAGTGAATCCAATGCTATCAAGAAGGCGTATCTTTGTAAGAGTCCCATAAAGGATTTGCGGCCAGGGGATTTGTTGTTCTTCTATCGTTCAAAAGATTCGCAGAGTATTTGTAGTGTTGGCATCGCAGAGAAGATCAAGCGATTCACTAATGCAGACGATCTGATTTCCTTTGTGTCGAAAAGAACGGTATACACACATGAGGAAATGAGAAAATTCATCAGCAAAGGTGAGGTGTTGGCAATACTGTTTCGCCTGATTAGGTATTTGAAACAACCTATCGAAAGAAAGTCTCTACTCAACTATGGCGTAAAAGGACAGATCCAAACAATACGCGAGATGTCCGAGAACGCGTATCGCCAGCTATTCAAGAAGGATTTGGGGTTATGATGATTCTACTTTCTATAAAGCAAATCTATTGCGACTTGATATTAAATGGAGCTAAAAGATTCGAGTTTCGTAAAAGGCTTCCGAATGGTCTTCAGAGAGGAGACGAGGTAGCCATATATTGCACACGCCCTGTTTCAAGAGTTATAGCATATTTCAGGATTGCCGATGTTATTCAGGCAACACGGCAGAGCCTTTGGAGGCAGACGCGTCTTGCGGCGGGCATCAATTATGAAACTTTTATGCGCTATTTTGGTGCTACGCAACAAGCGAACGCAATCAAGATCGGAGACCTCCATGTGCTGAATACGCCTTTATCGCTTGTGCGACTTCGCAGAAATAAAACTCCGCCACAATCCTTTCTGTATTTGACTGAATCACAATCCGCGAAGGTGAGAAAAAATGCACGACATCACTAACGTGTACGCGAGGTCATTTGATTTATGACATCAACGATTTCAGTTCCATTAAGCCTCGACGAAAAAGGCTTCATAGACAGGGCTTGCCCGAAGTGTTCGTACCGATTTAAGGTAAAGGATTCTTGCTGGCCGCAGTCCAAGATAGGAGGCCTGCCCTGGGCAAGAACTGTTGCATATGCGTTCTGCCCAATGTGCGGCCACAAGGCGGCATCTGACAACTGGCATACACCAGAACAGATTGAGGCCGCGAAGAGAATCGCACTGGAAAAAGCAAAGCAACAGGCGCTTTCTCAAGTTGATAAATTGTTTGCGCAGCTTTCTCGAACCTTCTCTCACGATCCATTTATCACAATAGAATATAGACCATCTTTTTCGCATCGCCATATAAACATAAGGACACCGTTCGACCGGGCCTTGGAGCGCAATATAGTATGTTCAAAGTGCAATGCGTCATACGCAGTTGTTGGATCAGCATTCTTTTGTCCGGTGTGTGGAGAGAACACGGTCGTGGCATCGTT
>JAEEGL012487287.1_pt1 | contig 10026 bp, 7 predicted proteins | sample 9134231 | NCBI WGS metagenome assembly JAEEGL01 (sample SAMN16246548, study PRJNA631951) | gut metagenome | biome: gut microbiome; feature: rumen; material: fiber-attached | host: Bos | place: Iran: Karaj | collected 2018-10 | reverse complement strand
CATAGATCTTCGTCAGCTGCTTTGTTGGCTGCATGCCGCTCAGCGCGTCCTTCTGCTTGGGTTCCTCGTGCTCATTGCGCAGCAGATTGCCGACGCGCACGCGGAAAAATTCATCGAGATTGCTCTGGAAGATCGCAGTGAATCCGAGCCGTTCCAGCAGGGGATTGCTCTTGCACTGTGCCTCCTCCAGCACGCGCTGATTGAACCGGAGCCACGACAGCTCGCGGTTTTCAAAGCACTCGTTTTTCATATTGCACACTCCTGTCAAGGTGTTGTAAGACCTTCACTTCCGCTCCGACAGTGCCGCTGCGACCTCTCCGGTGCACCATTGCGCGAAGCGTTCGCAAAAAAGCGGCGGCATGTTCGTCCGTAAATCAAAATCGACGGTCACGATCCGCCCGGAATAGGCGCCGCGGCAGATCAGCAGCGACTGCAACGTGCAGCCCGGCGCGGAGACCGCGACGGTTCCCGCCGTCAGTCGTCCCAGATAACGCGCTGCCGCGTCGTCGTAGTTCTCATCATAGGGAATGGAATCGTAGCCGCGCACAAATTCTTCCCACTCCGATTTGTTCATTTCGGGCGAGAGGAGGACCGGCAGATCGGGATTGTCCGGGAGCCAGCTGCTCTTTCTGCGAATCTCATCGATGCTGTAGATGCCGTAATCGGGACCGCAGCCGCCGTTTCCGAGCTGCGTGAGATAGCGCACAAGACCCTCCGGCAGCGTGATGTTCAGCTCGTGCTCCAGCGCCTGCACCTCCTCGATGCGCGCAGGCGGGTTGAAGCGCCATTCATGCCGGCATGCACCAAAAGCCTTCAGCCCGGGGTCGATTCTGCGACCCTCGTCAGCCAGACGGCGCATGATCGCGACGAAATCATGCATCGGCACCGCCTCCTTTCCCGGTATTATCCCTATTATACCGCATTTTTGATTGTCCGTCAAGTATAAAAACAGGGATGCTGCACAAAACAGCATCCCTTATGGAAATGTTTACACCTGCGAATTATGATCGAGGTAGTCGATCACATCGTCGACGGTGGTGAAGCACAGGCTCGTGACCGTATCCGCGCAGCCGTAGTAGATCGCGATGCGTCCGGTCTCGGCATCGACGAGGTTTGCGCAGGGGAAGGTGACATTCGGCACATCGCCGACGCACTCGTAGTAGGTCTGCGGGCTGATGAGGTAATCCCTGCCGCGCTTGAGCACCTTCCACGGCTCGTCCTTGTCCAGCAGTGCAGCGGAGAAGCTGTAGACATAGCCGTTGCAGGAGGTGAGCACGCCGTGATAGAAGATCAGCCAGCCGCGGTCTGTCTCGATCGGGATCGGACCCGCGCCGATCTTCGTGGATTCCCACCCCTTGGACGGACCCATCATGTGGCGGTGCTTGCCCCAGTAGGTCAGGTCGGGCGACTGCGAAACGTAAATATCGCCGAACGGCGTATGACCGCTGTCAGAGGGACGGCTCATCATCATGTAGTTGCCGCCGATTTTGCGCGGGAACATGACGCCGTTGCGGTTGAACGGCAGATAGGCGTTTTCAAGCTGATGGAAGGTCTTGAAATCAAAGGTGTATGCCAGACCGATGGTAGGCTTCCAGCCGTAGGCATTGCACCATGTGACATAGAATCTGTCCTCGATCCAGCAGACTCTCGGGTCATAGCCGTACTGGAATTCCTGCATATCCGGAATGTCGGAGACAAACTCAATGCGCTCGGGATTGATATCCCAGTGCAGACCGTCCTTCGAGAAGCCTGCGTGCAGCTCCATATTGCGCGAACGGTCATCCACGCGGAACACGCCGGCAAAGCCGCCCTCAAACGGAACGACTGCACTGTTGAAGATGCTGTTGGAGTTCGGCACCTGATTGCGCTGAATGACCGGGTTCTGTTCATAGCGCCAGATGACATCGGTGCACCCCGCGGGCTTCTCCTGCCACGGTAAATTCGGAATGGCAGTGCCGTTGATCACTTTTACGTTCATTATTCAAATCCGCCTTTCTGTCCGCGTCTGCGAAACGTTATGGTCATATTATACCACATCGGCGGGAGGTTTTCAATAGATTATTGGTAAACTGACAGAAAATCATTCAGTGATAAAGCAAATTCAGAGTTGTACAGATTATACAAATCATTACTTGAATAATATGTATCTGCAAAGCTGCCGTCCGCATTCATGAGGTATTCGCCGTACCAGAGCCCGAAGAACGACCAGATCGACTGATCGAGCAGCACCATTTCCAGATCGGGCAGGGAGCTGCATTCGCTGAGTGCGAGCAGCTTTTTGCCGTCGGTGATGCGCGCCAGCGAAAGATACTGCTCATAGCGGCTGCCGAAGAGGTGATCGGGCGGCAGATAGACGTCGACCGCAGCAATATCGAAGGTGTTTACCGGCACGAGATACGAGGTGCTCTGTCCGTTCCAGATCCAGATCAGGTTGTTGATATCGTGGAAGGAGGTCAGCCGCTGGAAGAGCAGCTTCCAGAGCTTCTGATAGCTCTCCTCGCCGAATGCACCCCACCAGTACCAGCCGCCGCCTGCTTCGTGCAGCGGACGCCACAGCACCGGAATATCCAGATCGGCGAGCACGCGCAGCGAACGCGCAGTGCTGTCGATATCGCGCAGGAGGGGCAGCACGCCGCGGGGCAGCTGTCCGGCAGAGACCGCGGATGCAGCATCGTCATAGGACATGACCGCCAGCGCCGACAGATCGACGCGGTCGAGCGCGTTTGTCAGGTTAAACTCTGATTCCGCCGCGTAGACAGAGCCGGAATCGGGGGCGCCCCACTGCCACATGAAGCCGACAATGCCGTGCATCGTGAGTGCCCAGTCGCAGGCTGCCTCGATCTGTGCGGCGTCGTTGTCCGTGCCGAGCTCCCCGAAGCGGATCGCCGGGAGCTGTCCGGTCTGCGCGTAGATCAGGCTCAGCTCGCGGTTCTGCGCACCGGAGACATACTGCCCGGTCAGCATGCGGGAGCCCCAGTTCTCACGCAGGAAGCGGTAGAGCTTTTTCGCCTGCACGGATGCATTGGGGTCGCAGTTTTCCGCGCGGATATCAAAGTCGATGTTGTAGACTGAGTTGTCGTTGTTCATCTCGACATAATCGCATTCGGTCTCGCCGTCTCCGGTGTCAATGGAGATCACGTTTTCGCCCGCCTGCAGGAAGATGCCGTAGAAGGTGATGCGGATGAATTCCGCGCCGCCGCTGAGCGTGTAGGGCAGAGCCGTTGCGCCGTTGATGCGCATGATGCCGTCTGCCGGGAAGTTGGAGGCGACGCAGAGCGTGACCGAATAATGCTGCGAATAGGGGACCGTGACCGGGATCACCAGTGCGGATTCGGTGTGTGCGGGCAGGTCGGTGACATAGCCGATGCCGGAAAAGCCGTCACGCTTGCGCTGGACCCGCGCGCCGTGCGGCAGCTCAGCCGATTCCGCCTCAACGCTCCACCCGGCATCTGCAAGCTCGATATCGGGCAGCTCTGCGGTGTAGCGATAGGGCTCCAGCTCGTCTGCTGCGAGGGAGGCTTCATTCTGATAGATCGCGAGCCGAGCGAGTGAGCGCGACCGGATGCGCACAGACGCCTTGCCGTATGGGATCAAAAATACGCCGACGCCGAGCACGAAGATGACGATCGCTAGCACGAACCGTCTGCCAAGCCATGTAACTGTTGATTTTTTCATTCTGTGATCAGGCGGTAGGTTCCGCCGCAGACTGTTTCAAATGCGATGAAACCGTCTGCCTCCTTTCTGATTCCGATCTTTTGTTCCGTTTCCTTGCTGATGTTTATGTTTTCAGCGTAAATGCGGCAGATTCCGCCGCGGGTCGACAGCACGGTGCATTCTGTCAGCGCGCCGTTTTTCCAGACCGCACTGATCTGAAATCCGCCGCAGGCACAGAGCCCTGAAAACGAGCCCGAATGCCACTGTGCCGGGCAGGCTGGCAGCAGCGTGATGCCGTCGCGGTCGGATTGGAGCAGGCATTCCGCGATCGCGGCAGTGCCGCCGAAATTGCCGTCGATCTGGAAGGGCGGGTGCATGTCAAAGAGATTCGGGGCAGTCGAACGGCACATCAGCTTGCGAAGCGCCGAAAGTGTCTGTGTGCTGTCCAGCAGCCGCGCATACATATTCGCGATCCATGCGCAGCTCCAGCCGGTGTGTCCGCCGCCGTTGGAGAGACGGCGCTCAAGCGTCGCTGCGGCAGCCTTTGCAAGCTCCGGGGTGCGCCGCGGGCTGATCTGATGCCCCGGGTGCAGCGCAAAGAGCTGCGAGATATGCCGGTGTCCGGGCTCGACCTCGTCATAGTCGACTGCCCACTCCATGATCTGCCCGTGTTTTCCGACGCAGATCGGCGGAAGACGGTGCAGCGTTTCGCGCAGCTCGTCTGTCATGCCGTCGGTGATGCCAAGCACCAGCTCCGCCTCGATCACGTCCTGAAACAGCTCTGTGATGATCTGCGTATCCATGCTGGGACCCTCGCAGAGAGAGCCCTGCTCACCGTTCGGCAGGCGGTAGGTGTTTTCAGGCGATACGCTCGGGCAGGTGACGAGCTGTCCCGCTGCGTTTTCCGTGAGCACATCGGCGCAGAAGCGTGCGGCATCGCGCAGAATTGGGAAATACTCCTGCAGAAAACCGGTGTCCAGCGTGCAGCGGTAATGCTCCATGATGTGCAGTGACAGCCATGCGCCGCCCATATTCCAGAGGGTTGCGGGCATCCAGAGGTCCTGCGGTGCGGTGTCGCCCCAGAGGTCGGTGTTGTGGTGACAGCAAAAGCCGCGCGCGTGATACATCTCCGCGGCGGTGCGTCTGCCGTTCTCCGCGACCCTTCTGAGCAGCGTGAACAGCGGCAGATGGCATTCGGAGAGATTGCAGACCTCCGCTGCCCAATAGTTCATTTCCGTGTTGATGTTGACCGTAAAGCGCGAGCCCCATGCCGGCCACATGTCCACATTCCAAATCCCCTGGAGATTAAGCGGAAGTGACCCCGGTCGGCTGCCCGCGATCATCAGGTAGCGTCCGAAATCGAAATAGAGCTGCAGCAGCGGCGGCAGTGTTTCGGTGTCGCCGTTCTGCACAGCGGCGAGAAGCTTGTCGGTCGGGAGCGCCGAGGAACCCGGCAGCTCCAGTCTGACGCGGGAAAACAGAGCGCGGTGATCCGCGATATGCTCCTCGAGTAGCGCCTGCCAGAAGCGGGGAAGTGCTTCGGTGAGGTCTCTGCGTGCCAGTGTCATGCAGTCCGCATCGGGGTGATAATAGCTTGTTCTGACAGCGAAGGCAAAGGTCACGTCGGTCGTGCACTGCACCTCGAGGCGGTTGCCGACCGGCGCCGGAAAGCCGTCCGGAGTCTGTGCGGAGACGGCACACGCAAAATAAATGCCGTTTTTTGTGCCGGAGCCGCCGTCATATTCGAGATACGGAATACCTTCGTGCATCTGTACACGGTTGTTGTCAAAGTAATCGTCGCGCCCGTCGATCGACGCGGAGATGTCAAACGGGATATCGGCGGTCAGGTGCATGAATATGCACTGTGCCGGATACGACGCGATGATCTCGCGCCGGAACTGTGCGCCGCCGACCCGGAAACTGACGCTGTAAACGCCGTTTTCCAGATCGAGTGCGCGGTAATAATCGGTGATCTCGCCCTTCGGGAGCGTGAGCCGCAGCGACAGATCGCCCAATGGCATATAATGCCGCATGTTCGGACCGCAGCCCTGCATCGTCCGGAAGGACAGCTTCTCTGCTTCGGCGATCCTGCCCTCGCGCAGCAGCCTGCGGACCTCGAGCAAGCCCTCATAGGCGTCCGGATTGAGGCGCTCGCGCGGACCGCCCGACCAGACAGAATCCTCATTGAGCCGCAGCAGCTCGCAGTCCGGAGCGCCGTAAAGCATCGCGCCGAAGCGTCCCGCCCCGATCGGCAGTGCCTCCTCAAATCGCTCAGCCGGTTTGGTATACCATAATCTGGATGTTGCCATGCAAAAACTCGCTTTCGTTAAGCTGCACCGTCTGCGGCGCTCTGATCAGCCGTCAGCGCATTGAGCGCATCGTTCAGCTGGGTGTCCTCCTCAGATTCCGCATCGGGAACCGAGAGAATATCCGGCTCAAGACCGACGCCGTGATAGCAGGGGGTCTTGCCGGTCGCGTAGGTCGCGGTCGTCAGCGTAACGCCGCCGCTCGACAGATTGAAGGACGTCTGCATAATGCCCTTGCCGAAGGTCTTTTCCCCGACGAGCACAGCGCCGCCGTAATCGCGCATGAGGCACGCAAACAGCTCAGCGGCACTTGCGGAATTGCCGTTGACCAGAACGGCATAGGGCAGCTCCAGCGACGTGTTGTCGGAGCGGATGATCGTCTCCGATTCGCCGGCTTTGTTGCAGGAGAAGGCGAGCTCGCCCTCCGGCAGCAGCGGATCGACCATTGCCTCGAGCGCGGAGAGCACGCCGCCGCCGTTGTCGCGCACATCAAAGATGATGCCCTCAGCGCCCTTGCTCGTCAGCGCGTGGATCGCCTCCTCAAACTGCTGCACGGTCACCGAGCGGAATTTGGTGATCTGAATATAGCCGATGCGGTGCGCAAGCATTTCGTAGCTGACCGTTTTCTCCTCGATCTGCGCGAGCCGCACTTGAAAATCACGCTCGAGACCGGTGTCTGCACGCAAAACCGTCACGGTGATCAGATCGCCGATCTCGCCGTCGATCTGACTGATCGCTTCCTCGTAATGCGAAGCCACGGAAACGCCGTTGACCGCGACCAGCCTGTCACCGGCGTTGATCCCCGCGACCGCAGCGGCACTGTTTTCTCCGACAGAGAGGATGTTTGCGGGCTCGTCGGGAACGCGCTGCACCGTGATGCCGATGCCGGTATACACGCCCTGATTGCTGTCCTGATATTCGCTGTATTCCTCAGCGCTCCGATAGGTGCTGTAGCGGTCACCGAGCCCGCTGACATAGCCGCTCAGCAGACCGTCCATGACCTGATCCTCGGGGATATCGGTGTAATACTCCTGTGCGACGACGCGGTCGAGCTCCTCGAGCCGCTGATATTTCTCAGAGAGGCGGTCGACCTCCCGCACCTTGTTGTTGAACTGAGTTCTGCTGAACGACAGTGTGAGGATAAATGTGACTGCTGCAGTCAGTGCCATGAGACTGATTGTCAGGCTCAGGCTGATCTTTTTGTTCACAATACCCTTCTCCTTTCACGCCCAAAACGGCAAGAAGCGTACTTCCTGCCGTTTTGTCTATCAGTTAAGGTAAGGCATCGGGTCAACGAAGGTCCCGTTGACAATGACGCTGAAATGCAGATGGTAGCCGCCGCCGCCGCTGCTGACGACATTGCCCGTCGCGCCGATCTTGCCGACCACGGTTCCCGCCGAGACCTTCTGCCCGGAAGAGACCGAGATCGAAGCCAGATGCGCATAGAGCGTGCAGAGCCCGTTGCCGTGATCGATCTGCACATAGTTGCCGTAGCCGCCGTTGCAGGAGCACGCGACGCCGTAATCGTGCACGCAGCCGCCCTTGACCTTGATCACCGTGCCCGCTGCCGCTGAGCAGGCGTTGGCATAGTGAATGCCTGCACCTGCGATATCAATGCCGCGGTGGATCCTGCCCCAGCGATAGCCGAACGGGCTTGAGACGTGATAGAAGCCCGGAGCAGGCCACGCGAGCTTGCCGGATTTCGGCGGCGCTGCCGTCGTGGCCGTTGTGGTGGTCGTCGTCTTGGTCGTCGCCATCGTCGTTACCGTTGACATGCGGGTCGATGCCGTTGTCACAGCCGGGGTCGTCGCTGTGGTTTTCGCCGTGCCGACGGTCGTCGCAGCGGTCGTTGTGGTGGTCGTCGTAGTAGTAGTGGTTGTGGTCGTGGTGGTGCGCGCAGCCTCGATCGAAGCGGCTCTGGAAGCCTCCTCATAGGCTCTGCGTGCAGCCTCCTCCTCGGCAGCCTTCCGTCTGGCTTCCTCCTCCTCAGCCGCCTTGCGGGCAGCCTCGAGGATCATTTCCTCCTCCTCTGCCTCGAGCGCTTCAAGCTCCTGCTCGATGCCCTCGAGCTGACCGGTCGCCTTCTCGTGGCTGTCCTCGAGCAGCGCCCGTGCCGTGCCGGATGCCGCATAGGCGGCGTCGAGCTCATTGCGGGAATCGGAAAACTCCTTTTGCAGACCCTCCATCTCCGTCTGCTTGATGCTCAGTGCCTGCAGCTTGGCAGTCAGGTCCTGCTGATCGGCATTGAGCTGACGGAGCTCTTCGGTCAGATCGTTCATCATTTTGTCGTCGTGCTTGGCGATACGGTTGATCAGGTCGATCTTTGCGAGCACATCATAAAAATCGGTCGCACCGACCAGCGCGGAGAGAATGCTGTCGTTGCCGTAGACATAGAGCGTGCGGATGCGCGCCTTAAAATTGGCAAGCCCCTCCTCGACCTTGACCTGCTGCTTGGCGATGTCGTCCTGCAGCGTGAGGATCTCGCTGTTTTTCTCAGCGATTTCATTGTCAAGGCTCTGCAGCTGGCTGTCGATCAGCAGCATCTTGCCGTTGATCAGGTCGATCTCCTCCTGCAGCGCAGTCTGATACTGTGTCTCCTTCGTGATATCCTTGGATAGCTGCTCGATCTCTGCGCGCTTGGCGTCGATCTGCTCCTGCTTTTCCTTCTTCTCTGCTTCGATCTCGGCAAGCGTTTTCGCCGAAGCGCGCTCCCACGGCTGCTGCTCACGGAAGATCATCGAGCCTGCCGTGATGCACACGGCAGATGCAACTGCAAGGAGCTTCAGAAGCTGCTGTTTCATTTCAGACGTCCTTTCTTACATATTCGCGGCGCGGTATTTCAGATGCACTCTTGTGGAGAGCACACTGCCGATCGCACCGACCAGCGCGCCGATGACAACATAGCTCAGCGTGACAAAGATCGCGATGCTGTCATAGGGGATAATGCTGCCGAGCCCGATGGTGTTGAGCACATTGAAGCGGCTCAGCATGTTGACGAGTGAATCATACGAGAACCAAGTGATCATCGTCGCGAAGGTGCCCGCCATGAAGCCGTTGACCATGCCCTCGACGAAGAACGGAAAGCGGATAAAGCTGTTGGTCGCACCGACGCTCTGCATGATGCTGATCTCGCGGCGGCGTGCAAAGACGCTCGCGCGGGTCGTGTTCGAGATGATGACCATCGAAACAATCAGCATGGCAACGATGATCGCGGTCGCAACAAAGGTGATCACTCTGCGCAGCTCGGTCAGCAGCGCGACAAAGGTATCGGGCGAGCGGATGGTCTCCACGCCGGGAATCTCTGCCGCCTGTGCAACAACGTCGTCCATCTGCGCGAGCACGGAGACCTTGACGCGGTAGGAGTCGGGGAGGGGATTGTCGTCGCCGAGCGAATCAAAGACCTCGGAGGCGGAGCTCATCTTGCTCTTGACATCCGCGAAGGCTTCCTCGCGGGTGTAGAGCTGTACCTGATTGACATTCGGGATGCGGCGGAGCTCCTCGCCGATCTCGGCGATGCGGGCGTCGTCGGTGCTGTCGAGCATGTAGACGATGACCTCGTTTTTCTGCTCGATGCCGCCGATGATCGCATTGATGTTGATATAGAACAGAACGGAGAAGCCAACGAGAAGCAGGCTGACCAGCAGCACGCAGAAGGATGCGAATGCCATCACGCGGTTTTTCCATACATTGTCAAAACCCTGCCGGACCAAATAGCGAAAGCTGCTCAGCTTCAAGAGCGCTCACCTCCGTTCACTACGGGAACCGTGAGCTCCTCTGCGGCGGTTTGCTCAGTCTCGGGGTCCTCGGCGATATGCTCGCCGGCAGCTGCCTCCTCGGTGATGACCTCAGATTCTGCCCGGATCGCCTCGGCGATCAGCGCGGGGTCGGACACCTCGCCGTCGTCGACGGCATTCTGTGCCTCCTCGCCGATCAGCTCTGCATCTGCGCCCTCAATGACCTCGTCAAAGACGACCTCGCCCTGACTGATATTTATGATGCGCCCGCCGAAATGGCGAACCATCTCGTGCGCATGCGTCACCATGAGGATCGTCGTGCCGCAGGCGTT
>JAEEGL017284983.1_pt1 | contig 10027 bp, 10 predicted proteins | sample 9134231 | NCBI WGS metagenome assembly JAEEGL01 (sample SAMN16246548, study PRJNA631951) | gut metagenome | biome: gut microbiome; feature: rumen; material: fiber-attached | host: Bos | place: Iran: Karaj | collected 2018-10 | reverse complement strand
TAATCCCGAGCTGTCATACGGAAGTCATATCTTCCAGGATCTTGTTGAAGCACAGATCCTATACACCGCTGTATTTAACAATGAAAAAACCATACATTATTCGCCCGAAAAACTTGCGTCATCCAGGGATGTCATTTCGATGTTTGATCAGGATGAAACACTGGCCGGTATCGTTCATGTATATGATCTCAGCGACAGAGAGTGCACAGTTTATAATGATGTTGCAAATGAACATTTGATGATCACATATTCATAATGAATATGATGAGGCCGAAGATCTTTCAGATCCCGGTATATCGAATTATGTTATGGGAATCCTCGTTTGTGAAAATGATTGTTTTACGCTATAATCGTTGATAAGAGAGGACTTAAAAAGTGACCCGGGAATCTTTAACGTTTGTTATTTTTTTGATACATGCAGGTTGAGGTGAGTTTAGGCGGTAGGTGACGTTTCTGTGACGTGAGTGATGGTATTATGAATTCACCAGAGAAGGACAGGGTTCTTCTTGAAATTGATGAAAGAACGTGAAGATTAGGTCTGATATTTAAGGAGGAGAAGAAATGAGAAAAGTCAGAGAAGAAGACCTTATGAATGTAAAGGGTGGAATGAAGATAGTGGTTACTAAATCTCCGAAGTTCTTAACACCGATATTGAAACTTATATTCAAAGTCAAAAAAACGTTAGGTGGGGGAGATGTTACCGATTTACCTGACAATTAACAGATTGTTCATAATTAGAGCCTCTTTTGCGTTGCGCTTGTCAGGTGAGAAAATATGTTTCATAAAAGGAGTTGAACGTGTCAAAGATCTATGAAATATACGGAACCGATTCACATGAAATGACAAAAAGCCTGATGAATGCGGGAAATGTTGCGGACAAGATTCCAAGAGGGGCAAGCATAGCCCTTAAGCCAAACCTTGTCCGGGAAGGAAGTCCCGAGACAGGCGCAACCACACATGCCGGTGTGCTTTCCGGCTGTATCGAGTACCTCAAGGAGTCGGGATTTTCGGACATATCGATAATTGAGAGCTCCTGGATAGGCGGCAATACGCAAAGATCATTTAAGGCCTGCGGTTATGACAAGGTATGTGAGAAATACAGCGTGCCGTTTTATGACCTGAAAACAGATAAGATGAGGATGGTTGATACGCCTCTTCGTCCGATGGAGATAGCAGCAAAAGCGCTTGATGCCGATTATCTGATCGATCTTCCTGTGCTCAAGGGTCATTGCCAGACACATATAACGTGCGCTCTTAAGAATCTTAAGGGTTGTATCCCCGATAAAGAGAAGAGGCAATTCCATAATGAAGGATTGTTCAAACCGATAGCGGCACTTGCCTCGGCGCTTATTCCCGATCTTGTTATCGTAGACAGTATATGCGGTGATCTGTACTTTGAGGATGGCGGAAACCCCGTTCATACAAACAGGATGATGCTCGGATTTGATGCGGTTCAGATGGACGCATACGGGTGCCGGCTCATGGGATTAAAGCAGGAGAACGTGCCGTATATCAGCCTTGCCGAGAAGTGGGGAGCCGGGCATGTGGATTTGTCAGACGATGATATAGTAAGACTCAACGAACCTGTTAATTCACAGGAATACCCTCCGGCATCAGGACTTGTAAAAAAACTTACAGGAAATGTAAAAGCCGACAGTGCATGCTCAGCCTGCTATGCGGCACTTGTAAGGGCGCTGTATATTTCCGACAAAGAAGGACATCCGGTAAAGGATAAGATATGTATCGGCCAGGGATATCAGAAGAAGACCCCGGACGGTATTGGAATCGGCAGATGCTGTCAAAAAGCGGGCATCTGTGTCATGGGATGCCCGCCTACTCCTGAATCAATAATAAAACAGTTAAGATCTTTGTGATCAAATGCTGTATACGTAATTAATCTGATATCTTCCAGTTGTTACGGCCGCTTTCCTTCGCTTTGTACAAGGCTTCATCAGCCCGTGCGAGAGTAGCCTTATAGTTTTCATCGGATGATTCGAAATATGCAAATCCCATTGACGACGTGATCTTCTGATCTTCGCTCAGTCCGTCAATGGATATCCCTCTTACTGAGTTGAGTATCTTATCTGCTATGGAAGGCAGGATATCTCTCGGAATGTTTTGGAGTACTACGACAAACTCATCGCCGCCCCAACGGATGACAGTATCCGAAGAGCGGGTACAGGCTTTAACTGCACCTACAAAAGACTTCAGAACGCTGTCCCCCAACTCATGTCCGTATCCGTCATTGAACTGTTTAAAATAATCCACATCCATCATTAGAATAACAGTATCGGATTTGCCTCCCGCAAAGGCTTCGAATTCATCTTTGAGAAGACGTTCCCCAAAGGATCTCGAATTGGCGCCTGTCAGAGTGTCCCGGTTGAGCTTGCTGTTGAGTTCCTGATGCTTTTTTTCGAATTCCATGTTCTTGGCCCTGCGATAAAAATACAGCATGAAAAAGAGCATCATAAGCCAGATAAGTGCAACCGCCGTAATCGCGATCGACTGATATGAGCGCATATGTTCCTTGGCCTGAAGCCTGTAGTGCTCGATGTCGTCCAGATTGACTCCCATACATATTATCCAGTCAAAAGGCTCGTACAGTTTTGCATAGGTGACCTTTTCGGTAACCTCGTCGGAATTGAGTTTTTTGAATGCATAGTTCTGATATATCTCGCCATCCTTTTTGATACCTTCAAGCTCTATCTCGTAAGCTTTCATGCCCATCTCATTAACGGTATTGGTTGAAAGCAGGCTCCCTTCGGTGTCGGTCAGATTCCGATGTATGAGCCTGATGGCATAATCGTCGCCGCCGTTATAATCAAGAACCTTCTGTATCCACATGTATGCGCCATCGGAGTGCTGCTCCTCATAGATCCGTTTTCTTGCAAGACGGATCATTTCCTTCTCGGTATCTTCTTCGGTGGCATCGGGGTTATTTTCAAGAAATGCTTTTCGTTCTCCGTCTATGTATATGATCATGTTGTTGACGTACTCGGAGAGCATGTTTTTCTTAACGGCCATCGTGGTATTGTACGTCATGTTTGCACTGATAGATGAAACAACCCTTGAGAATATGGTTATCAACACAAAACAGACCAGCAGCCCTGCCGCCAGAATAACCGATGACCTTATCAAACCGTTTCTTTTACTGCTCATGACCTTACCTCACATATTCGTTTATTCTATCACTTTAACATGCCTATGTTCAAATCATTTCTGCGGGTTTATAATCATGATCAGAGAAAGGACGGAAGAAGAAATGTCAACTGTTATCATCGGTTTATTGATACCGTTTGTCGGGACTGCGGCAGGATCCGCATGTGTATTCTTTCTGAAAGATGAGATAAAGAGTGGGGTACAGCGTGCACTGACAGGGTTCGCCGCCGGAGTAATGGTTGCGGCATCCATCTGGAGCCTGATAGTTCCGGCGATAGAACAGTCTGAAGATATGGGGAGATTTGCTTTCGCGCCGGCATTTATGGGATTCTGGGCAGGAATACTGTTTCTTCTGCTTCTCGATCATATAATCCCGCATCTGCATGTGGCAACGGATGAGACGGAGGGCCCTCGAAGCCAACTGACGAGGACCGCGATGCTCGTTCTTGCGGTCACGCTTCATAACATCCCGGAAGGAATGGCTGTGGGAGTAGTATATGCGGGCCTTGTGAGCGGATCATCGATGATAACGGCAGGCGGAGCACTGGCGCTGGCGCTTGGTATCGCGATACAGAACTTTCCCGAAGGAGCCATAATATCCATGCCGCTCTATGCGGAAGGAAAGAATAAGGGAAAATCGTTCATCCTCGGTGTTGCCTCGGGAGCGGTGGAACCTGTATTCGGAGGACTGACGGTGATACTGGCGGCTCTTATCGTTCCGGCAATGCCGTATCTTCTGTCGTTTGCGGCAGGCGCAATGCTGTATGTTGTTGTGGAGGAACTCATCCCCGAAATGTCGGCGGGCGAGCATTCAAATATAGGAGTCATTTCTTTTGCTGTCGGGTTCAGCCTGATGATGGCACTCGATGTGGCACTCGGATAGAAAAAAGCGCAAAATCAATGAAACAACGATAAAACGTTAAAAAACGGGCATCGAAAGGTGTCCGTAAATTTGTGTTCAAAAAGGGGTTGACATGTTAGCGCAGGCTTACTATAATATGACATGGTTAGCGAGCGCTAACCAATATAATTACCCCAAAGTTAGCCAAAGCTAACTAATGATAAGGAGGGAAAAATGATGCCTCTTATTTTTGCGGAAAAGGAACAGCCGCAGATCATAAGGAAGATAGGCGGCAGCCCGGAAGTTAAGAAACACCTGGAAGATCTTGGCTTTAACGTCGGTGGGGAGGTCAGCATAGTCAGTACGCTCGGCACCAACCTGATCGTGAAGGTCAAGGAAAGCAGGGTGGCAGTCAGCGAAGAGCTGGCAAGAAAGATAATGATCTGAACGTAGAGAGATTATCAAAGGAGGAGAATGCAGTGAAGACATTAAGGGATGTGAAGATCGGAGAGGCGGCGAAGGTTGTCAAACTCCACGGAGAGGGCGCAACAAAGCGCAGGATCATGGATATGGGCATCACGAAGAACACGGAAGTACTCGTTCGTAAGGTTGCACCGCTCGGCGATCCTATCGAGATCAATGTGAGAAATTACGAACTGTCGATCCGTAAGGCGGATGCAGAGATGATCGAAGTACAGTGATGTTTCAGAAAGGATGAGAGAAAATGAGTTTACGGATTGCACTTGCAGGAAACCCGAACAGCGGTAAGACAACACTGTTCAATGCACTTACCGGATCCAACCAGTTCGTTGGAAACTGGCCGGGAGTTACGGTCGAAAAGAAGGAAGGAAAGCTTAAGAAGCATGATGATGTTACGATCACGGACCTTCCCGGTATCTATTCACTTTCCCCTTATACGCTTGAAGAGGTTGTTGCCAGAAATTATCTTATAGGAGAGCGTCCTGATGCGATCCTTAACATAATTGACGGAACCAACCTTGAGAGAAACCTTTATCTGACGACGCAGCTTACGGAACTCGGCATTCCGGTCGTTGTTGCGATAAACATGATGGATGTTGTCAGAAAGAACGGAGATAAGATCAATACAGAGGAACTGTCCAGACAGCTCGGATGTAAGATCATGGAGATATCCGCTCTTAAGGGTGACGGGATCATGGAAGCGGCTGAAGCGGCGATCAATGCTGCCGGCGGCACAAAGACCGTTCCCCAGCATACATTCTCGGGCCCTGTCGAACACGCCATCGCTCATATCGAAGAAGCAGTTGTTCATGATATGCCCGAAGAACAGCAGAGATGGTATGCGATAAAGGTGTTCGAACGTGACGACAAGGTCATGGATAAACTGAAGATCAGTGCAGATACACTTTCACATATCGAAAATGATATCGTTGCGGCAGAGAAGGAACTTGATGACGATGCCGAATCGATAATCACTAATGAAAGATACGTATATATCGCAGAGGTCATTAAGGCATGTTATAAGAAGAAAAATGCCGGTGGGCTCACAACATCGGATAAGATCGACAAAGTTGTCACAAACCGTATCCTTGGCCTGATCATATTCGTGCTTGTAATGTTTGCCGTTTACTGGGTTGCAATGGTCGGAGTCGGCGCTCCCGCAACAGACTGGGCAAACGACGGACTGTTCGGAGACGGATTCCATCTGTTTGGAATGGACGGAGGATACGAGGAAGTTGCGGAAGAATATGCGGATGCATCCGCGATCGTAGACGGATACGACGCATATGTTGAAGAAAACGGAACCACACCCGCAGATGAATTCACATATGAAGTCGAAGATGAGGAAACACTTGAGATTTCCGAAGAGACAGCAAGCATTGCGGATTATGAAGAAGCTGCGGCTACTCTTGAGAGGATCGGCGAAGAGCCTGATCCCGCAGAGTACGGCACCTGGATCCCGGGCATCCCGTCGCTTGTTGAATCGGCACTTGATTCAGCAGGTGCGGCTGACTGGCTGAAGGGCCTGATACTTGACGGTATCGTTGCCGGTGTCGGAGCAGTGCTCGGATTCGTCCCCCAGATGCTCGTACTGTTCTTCATGCTCGCGTTCCTTGAAGCGTGCGGATACATGGCCAGGATCGCATTCGTCCTTGACCGTATATTCAGAAGATTCGGCCTTTCCGGTAAATCATTCATCCCGATGCTCATCGGTGTAGGTTGCGGCGTTCCCGGAGTCATGGCCAGCCGTACGATAGAGAATGAGCGTGACCGCCGCATGACGATAATGACAACGACATTTATCCCCTGCGGAGCCAAAGTTCCGTTTATTGCCATGATAGCCGGAGCGATATTCGGAGGATCGGCATGGGTATCCACATCAGCATACTTCATCGGAATGGCTGCTATCGTAATATCCGGTATCATTCTCAAGAAGACAAAGATGTTTGCCGGCGATCCTGCACCGTTTGTCATGGAACTTCCGGCATACCATATGCCCACTCTCGGTAACGTGCTCAGGTCGATGTGGGAGCGCGGATGGTCGTTCATTAAGAAGGCAGGTACGATCATCCTTCTGTCGACGATCCTTGTATGGTTCACGAGCTTCTTCGGATTTACGGCAGATGGCTTCAGGATGCTCGCCGAAGACGAACTTGATATGTCGATCCTTGCCAAGATCGGTGGGGCCATCGCCTGGATATTCTCACCTCTCGGATGGGGTAACTGGCAGGCAGCCGTTGCATCGATCACGGGACTTGTGGCAAAAGAGAACATCGTCGGTACGATGGGAATACTGTACGGCAGCGGGGATATGACGGCATGGCAGGCACTTGCCGCAGCGTTTACCGGTATTACGGGATTTTCGTTCCTCGTGTTCAATCTGCTCTGCGCCCCCTGCTTTGCGGCGATCGGTGCCATTAAGCGTGAGATGAACAATCCGAAGTGGACGTGGTTCGCGATCGGTTATCAGTGCGGATTCGCATATATCATCGCACTCATGATCAATCAGTTCGGTGGCTTTTTCACCGGCGGAGCATACAGTATCTTAGGACTTATTGTGGCGATCGCGGCACTTGTTGCTATAATATATATGCTGTTCTTTAAGAAATATAAGGAAGCTGACAGACTCAGCTCGGGTATTGTTAAGGAGGCATAAAAATGTTTACATGGATAGCTGCCAATCTCGGAACCATCATTATTTCGCTGCTTTTGATAATTGCGGTGGCGGCTATCATACGCAAACTGATAAATGACAAAAAGCATGGAATCTCCTCCTGCGGCGGGAATTGCGCACACTGCAACATGTGCGCATCCTGCCATAGGAAGCCATAGCGAAGTTAAAATACACGATCAAAGAGAAGGTAACAGGAGGATAAAAAATGAGCTGGAGCAAAGTCGGAATATTTGCACTTGGAACATTGTTCGGATTGGAAGGCATAAAGATACTGTCCTCAAAGGACGCAAAGAAAGTATATACGCACTGCACAGCGGGAGTTCTGCGCGGAAAAGACACGGTGCTCGATCAGGTCACACTGCTCCGGGAGAACTGCTCGGACATCTATGAGGATGCAAAAGCGATCAACGAGGAAAGATACGCAAAAGAGGCCGAAGAAGAGATCGCACAGTAATTGCCGGAGATAAAATGAGATACACGATCAAGCATGATGCAAACAACAGATTAAGGGTACATCTTCCGATGAAGCGAATGACTTATAAGGAAGCTGATACCCTTGATTATTATCTTCGATCCTTTGGACAGATAACTTTTATAAAGGTATACGAGAGAACGGCTGACGCGGTTGTCTGCTACAACTGCGATAAGGAAACCGTTATAGCGATACTCAGAGATTTTTCGTTTGAAAACGTCAATGTTCCCGAGAGAGTTCTGGAAACGTCCGGCAGGGAACTTGCGGCAAAGTATCATGACCGCATAGTGACTTCGATAATAGTTCATTACGCAAAAAGACTCCTGATACCGTTTGCGATAAGAAGATACTGGATACTGCTCAAGACTGTGCGATATGTGTTCAGGGGATTGAAAACGCTGAAAAAGGGCAGACTTCAGGTTGAACTCCTTGATGCGATAGCGATACTTGCAGCCGTTTTAACGAAAGATCACAAGACGGCTTCATCCGTCATGTTCCTTCTGAATATCGGCGATACGCTTGAGGAGTGGACGCATAAAAGGTCGGTTGATGACCTTGCAAGAAGAATGTCGTTGAATGTTGACAAGGTCTGGCGAATGAACGGCTCACAGGAAGAATTGACTGATGCGGATGATATCGGTATCGGCGACAAGGTCGTTGTAAGACTTGGGAGCATCATCCCCTTTGACGGCACGGTCGTAAAAGGCGATGCCATGGTCAATCAGGCATCCATGACCGGCGAACCGATCCCTGTGAGAAAAAGCGAAGGATCTTCGGTATTTGCGGGAACGGTCATAGAAGAAGGCGAGATAACGATATCGGTGGCCAAGGTATCGGGCAGCGGACGATTTGACGCCATCGTTAAGATGATAGAGGAGTCCGAGAAGTTAAAATCCTCACTTGAGGGCAAGGCGGAGCGTCTGGCAGACAGGCTCGTTCCGTATACTCTTGCGGCAGCGGGTTTGACTTACCTTGTCAGCCGTAATGTGACCAAGGCCGTGTCGGTTCTGATGGTCGATTATTCATGCGCACTTAAGATGGCAATGCCGCTTTCGGTGCTGTCCGCAATAAAGGAAGCTTCCGAGTATGACATAACGGTCAAAGGAGGAAAATTCCTTGAGGCAGTTGCCGATGCTGACACGATCGTGTTTGACAAGACCGGAACGTTGACGAAGGCTGATCCGCAGGTGGCAAAGGTCGTACCGTTCTGCGATGAGAGCGAGGATGAACTGTTACGGCAGGCGGCATGTCTGGAAGAGCATTTTCCGCATTCGGTGGCAAGGGCAGTTGTTGATGCTGCAACAAAAAAAGGTCTGATGCACGATGAACTGCATACCGATGTAGAGTACATAGTCGCTCACGGTATTGCTACTCACATAGAAGGAAAAAGAGCAGTCATAGGAAGTTATCACTTCGTGTTTGAAGACGAGGACGTTAAGATACCGGATGACATGAAAAAGAAGTTTGATGAGCTCCCGGATGAATATTCTCATCTTTATTATGCCAGGGAGGGAATGCTCTGTGCGTGCATTCTTATAGAGGATCCCCTGCGTGATGAATCAGCACGGGTAATCGCGGACCTTAAGGAACAGGGATTTGAACATATCGTGATGATGACCGGGGACAGCGAGCGGACAGCTGCAGCCATTGCGGCGTCAGCGGGAATTGATGAATATTATGCAGAGGTGCTTCCCGAAGACAAGGCAGGCTATATAGAAAAGGCCAGGGCAGAAGGAAGAAGAGTGATCATGGTAGGTGACGGGATAAACGATTCTCCTGCGCTCTCGGCATCCGATGCGGGGATAGCGATCAGTGAGGGAGCGGACATCGCCAGACAGATAGCCGATATCACGATAGGTTCCGAAAAACTCGAAAGCCTTGTCGTGCTCAGAAGACTCAGTGAACTGCTGATGAAGCGGATACGCTTTAACTACAGGACAATAGTAGGTTTCAACACAGCGCTTATTGCTCTGGGGGTAGCCGGATCCATACCTCCTGCAACATCGGCGATGCTTCATAACGGCTCGACGGTAGCGCTCGGACTGAACAGTATGACGCATCTTCTGCCCGAAGATAAAGGTGAAACAAATGCTAAATAAGAACTCGGCAAACGATTATCTTGAGAGCATCCTGATACTTCACAGGAAGAAGGGATACGCAAGATCGGTAGATATATCAAGACATCTCGGAGTTACAAAGCCGAGCGTCTGCAATGCTCTGAAGAAACTGAAGGATCAGCAGATGATCTACTTCGGAGAGAAAGGGCATATCTTCTTCACCGAAGACGGAAAGAGCATCGCGGAATATACCTATAATAAGAGCATGACGCTGAAGAAAGACTTAACGGATATAGGTGTCAGTGAAGATAATGCAACAAAGGGAGCAGGGCTTATCGGACATG
>JAEEGL017232851.1_pt1 | contig 10027 bp, 9 predicted proteins | sample 9134231 | NCBI WGS metagenome assembly JAEEGL01 (sample SAMN16246548, study PRJNA631951) | gut metagenome | biome: gut microbiome; feature: rumen; material: fiber-attached | host: Bos | place: Iran: Karaj | collected 2018-10 | reverse complement strand
GATCTTCTTTCTCCTGGTGCAGTGTCCGTTTATCGTATGGCAGCTGCTGGATACCCTGATCTGCATCCTGCTGTGCCACAGCGCCTGTGTGCTGCTGGTGAATGATAAGCAGAAGAAGGAAAACCTGCTGGTGCTGGCATTGTTTGCAATTTATCCCTATATGCATGTGGGATCTGCAGGCTGGATCTGCACCAGTCTTAACTATATGTGGCCGATGGCGACGCTCACTTATGCGCTGAGCGGCGCGATGCGGCGGATCCGCGGCGAAAAGATCGCCGTATGGCAGTACGTGCTGTATGTGATCGCGCTGATCTTTACCGCAAACTGTGAGATGTCTGCAACGGTACTGGTGTTTGCCGGAGCGTATCTGCTGGCATACCGTTTCGGGCGGAAGAAAGCGGAAAAGAGTATTTCTTCCGGCTGCGTCTACGAGATCGCGGTACTTGCGATCGGCCTGGCAGGACTGACCTTTGCGATGACGGCGCCCGGGAACGGGGAACGTACTGCAATGGAGGCGCTCAACTGGATGCCGGAGTTCCCGGATCTGAACATGTTCCAGAAATTCCGCCTGTGCGCTGTTTTCGTATTTGAACATTTCGTGATGATCCCGGATGTGCCGTTCTTTCTGTTTTCCCTGCTTCTGCTGTTTGCCGGATGGGATCCGGAAGCCGTGGAGCAAAAGAATGCGAAAAGGATACGGGGGATCTCATGTATCCCGATCACGATCGATGTGGTTTTCACCGCTTACTATTTTGTCAAAGATTTCCTGATCGGACATAAGATGAATTATGATTTCACTACACCGGCGATCTATCTGACGGAGCCTTACGATGCGGTGATCCAGATCACGGAACTGGCTGCGTTCGGTATCTATATCGTAGCAGCACTGTATGTTCTGTGGAATCTGATTTTTCCGCTGTGGGAAAAGATCGGGCTGATCTGGGCGCTTGGTACCGGTTTTGCGGTCCGGATGGCATTGATGCTCTCACCGACTATGTTTTCCTCCTGGCACAGGACGCTTATCTTTATGTATTTTGCATTCCTTGGGGATAGTTTTATGCTGATGAAGCTGTGCAGCGGGAAAAAGCAGAAATCTCTGATCCGGGCGGTATTGATCGCCGGAGTGGTGGTAAATCTGGTTTTGACGGTCGGTCTTCAGATCCGTAAGGCAGGGTGAAGCTTCGTTATGTTTACGAAAAGCGCATTTTGTGCTAAAATACATGTGCAGTTTTTGTGGTAAACGCCTTAAAAACAAGATTTCTGAGAGGGGGCGCTTAAGATGGCATATAAATTAGCGGTTTTATTTCATGAACCGGAAACAGAAGGAAAAGATCTGAGCCGGCCGGAACTGGGAAATCCGGGTGTGGGCGGCACGGCTTACTGTTTTGCAATGCTTTTGCAGGCATTGGAGGCCAAAGGCAACGTCGAGATCTTTGTATACAGTGTGCAGAACGTGACACTGCCGGTTGAGAACTTTGTCAAGGTGGAAAGCGCGCTGGAAGGGCTTCGGGCGGCAGAAAAGAATGCCCACCGGACGGTGCTTTTGCGGAATCATCAGGAGGATCAGGTATATGCCCTGCTGGAATGCCTGGATCTGCGGTACATCTTCTGGATGCATAACCGTCTGACCTATACGGAGATCCAGCTGTTCCGCAATACCAAACAGGTGAAGCGTGTCGTTGCAGTGGGACGTGAGATGTATGATTTTTACGTGGATGATCTGATCTGCGATAAGATGGCTTATGTACCCAATCCGTTCATCCCGCCTTCGGAACAGTATATCCGCGGGCCGGTGAATGAAAAACGCGTCACATATGTGGGATCGCTCATTCCCGACAAAAACTTTCATATCCTGGCTGCCTATTGGAAGACCGTGCTGCAGGCGGTGCCGGATGCGACATTGCATATCATCGGCAACGGGCAGCTTTACGATGCCAATGCGCAGATGGGGCCTTACGGACTGGCAGAGCGTGAGTATGAAGCACAGTTTATGCCCGGGATCACGGACGCGAACGGACAATTGCTTCCGGGCGTAGTCTTTCACGGGATCCTCGGGGAAGAGAAATATCAGGTATTTCAGAATACCGCGATCGGTATCATCAATCCGCTGGGAACCGAGACCTTCGGTTTGGCGGCAGTCGAGATGGAAGCGTGCGGTGTGCCGGTGGTATGCCGCAGGAAATACGGTCTGTGCGATTCGGTGAGAGATCAGGAGACCGGTCTGTTGTATCCGGAGGTTTCCGAAATGGCAGCGACACTGATCCGGCTTCTGCAGGATCCGGCGCTGAATAACCGGATGGGCACAGCAGCAGCCGCATTTGCGAGAAGCGCATTTCTGCCGCAGAATCACGTCGAGCAGTGGATCCGGATCGTACTGGAGGCGACGGAGAGCCGTCCGGCGCAGTATTGTAAGCCGGTCAGCAATCTGGACAATAACAAAAAGAAGATCCGCATGATCCTGCATGAGATCCACAGAGTACCGTTTTTACGCTGGGTACCGTCGATCCATGATATTCAGAAAAAGTGATGTTAGTCAGTGTATTGATAACGACTTACAATTTGGAAAAATACGTTGCCGAAACGCTGGACAGCGTGCTGCGGCAGGAGACGGACTTTCCGGTGGAGATCCTGGTAGGAGATGACGGTTCGTCGGATCGGACGACTGTGATCGTATCGGAATATATGGAGAAGTATCCCGGAAGGATCGCTTTGTACAGGATGCCGCGGGAAGAGGGCGTGGCGTATAACCGTGTGAACCGATCGGCGGCCAACCGGTTAAATCTTTTGGAGCATGCCAAAGGGGATTACTGCACGTTCTTGGACGGGGATGATTATTATATCGATCCGCATAAACTGCAGCGGCAGACTGATGTTTTGGAAAAAAAAGAAAATGCGGACTGTGTGATGTGCGCACATAACCTGCTGATGGCATATCCGGACGGTAATGAAGCGCCGTTGTGCCGCGCGAAGCGGGAACATAAACTGGCGTTAAAGGATTATTGGAAGCTGATGTTTTTGCAGGCAAACGCGGTGCTGTTTCGGAATATTTATCGCGAGGATCCGCCGCAGGGAGCGCTTGCTTCCAATTTTGATGATAACAATATCACCTTCTGGCTGTTTCAGCACGGAAAGATGTATTACCTTCCGGAGTGTATGGGGGCTTATCGTCAGGTGGAGGGTTCCTCCTGGAATGCGATCTCGCTGCTGGAGCAGTCGGCATCAAATATGATCGGTTACAGTATCGAGCGGGAGATCTCACCGGACACGCATGCGATCAGCGATATCCGGCACTATCCGGATCTGAAGTACCTGTATGAGCACAGAGCAGAGTACCGGCCGGAGGATCTGTCGCCTTTTTATGAAACGGCCGAGGCGTGTGATCTGAAAGAAGCTCTGTGGGTTTACCGTATGGGTACGGCGGATGAAGATGAACTGCGGAAGGTGCAGAAGCGTCTGCGCAGCGGGAAACGCGGTTATCAATGGGCAAGACTGTGCCGCGCGGTCCGGAAAATGTTAGGCAGATATTGATCAGATGGAACCAAGCAATACAACACAACAAAATAGCGACGACCTGATCAGCGTCATTGTTCCGGTCTATAAAGCGGAGGATTACATTGGCGCGTGCATCGAAAGTATCCTGGCACAGACCTACCGGAACCTGCAGGTGATCCTGATCGAGGATGGTTCGCCGGACGGCTCAGGGAAAGTATGTGATACCTATGCCGCAAAAGACGACCGTATCGAGGTGATCCATCAGGAAAATCAGGGCGTGTCGGTGTCACGAAATGTGGGCGTGACAAAGTCCCGCGGTAAATGGATCGTATTTATCGATGCGGATGATACGGCGCACCCGAAGATGATCGAGACTCTGCATGATACGGTAACATCGCATAATGCGCAGATCGCCTGGTGCGGCTTTTACGAGACAGATCCGGACGGTACACTGTGGGAACACACGGTAACGCCTTCGGCACTGGAAGAGATGCTGGAGAAAAAGTCTTATCCGGTACATGAACTGACGGTGAAAGAAGCGGAGCTGCAGTATTACGCTCTGGGGAAAATGACGGAGTGCATGGTACCCTGGAATAAGATCTACCTGGCATCGCTGTACGGCGAAGGGGAAGAGAGGCTGTGGTATCCGGCGGGAAAAGTATTTGAGGATGGCTATATCACATACCGTCTGATCTGGCGGGCAAAGAAGATCGTGACGGTCGATGCACCGCTGTATTATTACCGGCAGTGGCGCGGCGGCATCATGAAGAAAAACGGCAACAGGAACTATGCCGACGCGATGGGCTGCAGTATTGAGAAGATGGATTTCTACAAGGAGCACGACCGGGAACTGTATCTCAAAGAAGTGAATTATTCGGTCTACAATGCGATCCGTTTTTATAAAGCCGGCGGTACGTCGAAGGATAAAAAAGAAATCCGCAAATGGTTCAAGCGGTTCTATTACGAGTATTTTGCCAAAGAAAAGTGGCCCTTTGCCAAGAAACTGCGCGTGAAGTCGTTTCTGCTGGGCTATCCCTGTTATGCAGCGGTAAGCGCATTTGAGGGGATATATAACCGACTGAATAAAACAAAATAGAAGAGTGCATCTTGCTTTCCCCTTGAGGGGAAGGTGGCCGAAGGCCGGAGGAGGTGTTACTCCATAAGGAGTGATCATGGAAAACTATATCTGTAAATCCCCGGTAGCGATGATCTTTTTTAATCGCCCGGATACAACAAAAGAAGTGTTAGATGCGATCCGCGTGGCGAAACCGACCAAAATGTATCTGATCTCGGATGCGCCGCGTGCGGGCAGAGCAGATGACGAAGAAAAAGTCGCAGCATGCCGCAAACTGGTAGAAGAGGGCATTGACTGGCCATGCACGGTGCATAAAAACTATGCCGAAAGCAATATGGGCTGCCGTGACCGTGTGGCATCCGGCATCAGCTGGGTGCTGTCACAGGAGGATCGCACGATCATCCTTGAGGATGATGTGGTGCCGGCGCCGGACTTTTTCCCGTATATGGATACCATGCTGGAGGCTTATAAGGATAACCCGAAGGTGATGATGGTTTCCGGCACAAACCTTATGAAGAATTACTCGATGGATAAGCCGTATATCTTTTCGTGCTTTTCCAGCATCTGGGGATGGGGCACCTGGGCAAGAGCCTGGGAGAAATACGATGTGGATGTGAAGACATGGCCGGAAGTAAAGCAGTCCGGCAGACTGATGGGGATTCACGGCCGCTTCTCTTATATGTTCCTGAAGAAAGATATCGAGAGTGTATATACGCATACAAAAGATACATGGGATATCCAGTGGGATTATTGCCGGCATATGAACCGAGGTCTGGGGATCGTGCCCCGCGCGAATCTGATCCGTAACATCGGTTTTGACCGCGAAGATGCAACTCATACCACCGGCAGCACGGCGGAAGATTTTTCCTACGGCAGCATCGAGTTTCCGTTGCCGGTTGAAAAGGAGATCCGCAGGGATCTGGAGTATGATAAGGCGTATATCAACAAGTATTTCGGCCTGAACAAGGTGATCAATTTTGTAAAGAAAAAGTGTCATCGGGGACAGTTCTGATCGACACGGCTGGAGAAGATTATGTATATCCCGAACAAAGCAGAGATCGATCTGCTGGTTTATGATTTTGACGGTGTGATGACGGACAACCGTGTCATCGTGGATGAAAACGGCAAGGAAAGCGCCATCGTAAACCGCGGGGACGGGTACGGCGTGGGAATGATCCGTAAGGCAGGCATCTCGCAGCTGATCCTGTCTACGGAAGTGAATCCCATCGTAGCCCATCGTGCGGCCAAATTGAAGATCCCCGTGATCCATAATGTGCCGGATAAGGCAGCGGCATTGAAGGAATACTGTGAGATGGAATGTATTTCTTTAAACCGCGTGCTGTATATCGGCAATGACCTGAATGATTATGAAGCGATGAAGCTGGTGGGACTCGTGGGCGCACCGGCGGATGCCGAGGAAGAGATCCTGGCGATCGCCGACTGGATCTCGACGAAGAAGGGTGGCTATGGCGTTATACGGGAACTGGCACGGATACTGTGCAGCGGGCCGAACGCTGATCAATAGAGAAAAACGATATAGCGAAAATCGGGAAAAAGCATAGCCAAGGAGACAACATGGATAAGTTCGATAAGTTCGATAAGATCGCGGTCCTGATGACCTGTCATAACAGAAAAGAGCATACAACGACGTGTATCCGGTCGCTGACGGAAGGGGAAGCGAAGGAAGCACTGCAGTTTGTCGTGGTGGATTCCGGAAGTACGGACGGTACGAAGGATGCGCTCCGGGAGCTGGCAGCGGAGGGAATACAGATCCGGCATATCCATGCGCCGGACGACCTGTTCTGGAACGGCGGCATGCGTATCGCGATGCGGTATGCGGCAAAGTATATGAAGGACTGCGCTTATGTGCTGCTGGTCAATGATGATGTGAAGTTTTATCCGAAAACAGTAAGCGGGCTGATCGCGCGGCTGACACAATATCGTACCGATGCCGTGGTTGGTGCCACAAAAGACAGCAGGGGGCAGCAGAGCTACGGCGGTGTGCGGCAGAAGTCGAAATATACCGCCAGATACGAACTGATCCCGCCGAGCGAAGAACCGGAACAGTGTGATACGTTTAACTGTAACTGCCTGCTGCTGACCTATGACTGCTTTTGGAGAATGGGAAATCTGGATCCGTTGTACGTGCACAGCATGGGGGATTATGATTACGGTCTGAAACTCAAACACCGCGGGGCTACGGTGATCAATACCGCAGATTTTGTGGGGGAGTGCGATGATAATGATGTATCCGGCAGCTGGAAAGACCGGGCGCTTGACCGGAAGACGCGGCTGAAACTGAAAGAAGGTCCCAAAGGACTGCCGCGAAAAGACTGGTATCATTTCGTACGGAAGAATTACAGTTTTCCGGCAGCGGTGTACCACAGCATGACACCGTATCTGCGGATATTATTGGGCAAATAAACAAAGCATCTTGCCTTCCCCTTGATGGGAAGGCGGCGTAAAGCACCGGATGAGGGGTATGTGGAATAAAAGTGAAGGAGAATTCACATGGGCAAAAGAGTATTGGTAACCGGCGGCGCGGGATTTCTGGGATCCCATCTCTGTGACCGTCTGATCGCGGAAGGCAATGACGTGATCTGTCTGGATAACCTGTTTACCGGGAATAAGAACAATATCCGGCATCTGATCGGACATCCGTATTTTGAGTTCATCCGGCATGACATCACAGAGCCGATCCATCTGGAGGTGGATCAGATCTATAATCTGGCATGTCCGGCCAGCCCGGTACATTACCAGTATAATCCGATCAAGACGACCAAGACCAGCGTGCTGGGCGCGATCAATATGCTGGGACTTGCCAAGCGCGTGCATGCGAGGATCCTGCAGGCCTCTACATCGGAGGTGTACGGTGATCCGGAAGTGCATCCGCAGCCGGAAAGTTACCGCGGCTGTGTCAATACCATCGGGATCCGTTCCTGTTATGATGAAGGCAAGCGCGTCGCGGAAACGCTGTTCTTTGATTATCACAGACAGAATCATGTGGACATCAAAGTAATGCGTATCTTCAATACCTATGGGCCGAACATGCATCCGAATGACGGACGCGTGGTTTCGAATTTTATCGTGCAGGCGCTGAAGGGACAGGACATCACGGTATACGGCGACGGTTCGCAGACCAGGAGCTTCTGTTATGTGGATGATCTGATCGAGGGCATGGTGCGGCTGATGAATTCCAGAGATGGTTTCACGGGACCGGTGAACATCGGTAATCCGGGCGAGTTCACGATACTGCAGCTGGCGGAAAAGGTGATCGAACTGACCGGAAGCAAGTCGAAGATCGTGTTTGAGCCGCTGCCTTCGGATGATCCGCTGCAGCGGAAGCCGGTGATCGATCTGGCGAAGAAAGAACTGGGATGGGAACCGACCATTCCTTTGGAGGAAGGATTGAAGAAGACGATCGAGTATTTCAAGCTCATCGTCTGACAGATACATGAAGAAAAATGTCTTAAAAAACTGGAATCTGTGGGCATGTATCCCCATCCCGGCGATCATGCTGATGATCCTCTATTTTACGCTGCAGCCCGGGGATGTCACAACGGTGACCAGCGGCGCGGTGGCAGAGAAGGTCTACCATGTACTGGACGGGAACCGAAATCCGCTGGACCTTCAGCAGAAAAATCTTCTGAATACCTATACGCGTGTATTTGCGCATATGACGGAGTTTGCCCTGCTTTCTGCGGCGGTCGGTCTGGCGGCATCTGCAAACGGGATACGGAGATACCTGCGCAGCATTTATATGTTTTGTTTCTGCCTCCCGGTAGCGGTCACGGATGAGATCATCCAGTCATTCATCCCGGGGCGGGAATGTGATATCATTGATCTGGGAAAGGATCTGTTTGGCGCCGGCCTGATGGCGGTGCTGTTTCTTGTATTCGGAGCTTCCGGGCCCCTGATCGCAAAAGCGGTCGACGGGGAAAAACGTCGCAGAGCATTTATGAATATCCGTATCGATGATGTTGCTTTTTCGGAAGCGGCAGAAAAGATCCGGGCGTATGCGGGAGATACCGGAATGCATCTGGTGATCACCCCCAATGCCGATCATATTGTAAAGGCGGAGAAGGATGCTGCCTTCCGGGAACTGTTTGAAAAAGCAGATCTCATCGTACCGGACGGAATGCCTCTTCTCTGGATCGCAGATTCCCTGGGCTGTCCGTTACTGGAACGCGTGACAGGAGCGGATCTGCTGCCGGAGGTATGTGCGTTTGCGCAGGAGGATGGCCGGAGGATCTATTTTCTGGCGACGGATGAGAAGACGGTTTCGGCTGCAGTGGAGCAGGTGAAAAGTCTGTGGCCGGGGATCCCGGCTGTGGACGGATATGCGCCGTCGATGAATTTTGCGGAGGATGCGGAAGAGAGTGCGCACATCCTGAAAAAAGTGGCGGAGTTTGAGACGGATATCCTGGTCGTGGGACTGGGAGCACCCAAGTCGGAAAAATGGATCGCCGAACATAAAGAACAGCTGCAGTGTCATGTGGCGCTCCCCTTTGGCGCGGCGGTAAGCTTTCTTGCAAAGGAAAAACGTCGTGCGCCGAAATGGATGCAGCGGCATGGGCTGGAATGGTTTTCACGCTTTCTGCAGGAACCGTTCCGGCTGTTTCGGAGATATTTCATTGATGATGTGAAGATCTTCCGGCTGGCATTGAAATACCGGGACCGGACGATCAGCGGGTATACCGGAAAAGATCAGGGAACGGAGACCTGATCTGTCTGACAGGTGCATGGAATGGCAAAAAACAGCAGTGTGACGGAACAGATAAAAAAGACCGGGGTGTTGACGGTGGCGGTGGATCTGACGGCTCTTGGGGAGCGGATGAGCGGTCTGGAGCGTTATGCCTACCGGATTACGGAGGCGCTGATCCATACGACACGTAAGACGCGGTTTATCCTGGTTGTACGTAATAAGGTGCCGGAATTGTTACAGGACTGGCGCCGTATTTCGAAAGTATCTTTTTGCGTGATCAAGGGGGATAACAAGCTTCTGGTCAATCAGCTGCGACTGCCGGTCGTGATGAAGAAACTGAAGGCGGACCGCTATCTGTTTCCGGCATTTCCGGTGCCGCTTCGTTTCCATGAGCCGAATACCTATGGCCTGATCGCGGATCTGGCCTGTTTTCATTGTCCGGAAACGATGAAACGCAGCTCGGTCCTGTTTTTCCGGAGAGGATATGATCATACGGTAAAAACCAGCCGCAAAGTGATCACGATCTCGCAGGAATCCCGGAATAATATTTTATCTAAATATGTATATTTCCGGCACCGGATTGAAAAGGAAGATGTGATCCTGGCGCCTTGTGCGCCGGATACAAAAGCCGGACGTCCGGCAGAAGATGTGATCGATGCCGTGCGTGCGAAATATGACCTTCCGGAGAGATACTGGCTGTGCCTTTGTACTATGGAACCGAGCAAGAATCTGCCCATGCTGCTGCAGGCATAGCG
>JAEEGL015841211.1_pt1 | contig 10027 bp, 6 predicted proteins | sample 9134231 | NCBI WGS metagenome assembly JAEEGL01 (sample SAMN16246548, study PRJNA631951) | gut metagenome | biome: gut microbiome; feature: rumen; material: fiber-attached | host: Bos | place: Iran: Karaj | collected 2018-10 | reverse complement strand
TGATACAACAGAGGTTAAGGTATCAGCAAGCACAACTGATGTTAAGTCTTGCGACAGAATTAGCGCAATTACAAATGATTTCCAAGTTAAGGAATGTGCTGCTAATGGTAAGGCTGGCATTTCATCTACCACAATAAACAATTCTGCAAGCACAATTGATGAAAAGGCTTGCACACGTATTAGTGAGGTTACAAACCAGTTTAATATAACTGAGTGTACCGATGGACAAGGTTCTGTTAATGTAGATACCACATCAATTGACACAACTGCATGTACTCACAACTACAACAATACCAATGACTTTAAGGTTACTGAGTGTACTGACGGTCAAGGTACTACAACAATTAAGTCTTGTAAGAAGTTCAATGTTAAATCAAATGACATCGTTCTAGAGCAGTGTGGCAACTCTGGTGAAACTAAGATTAATTCTTGTAAGGGTATTAGCGCAATTACAGATAATTTCATTGTAGAGCAATGTAATAGCGGTAAAACACATATTCACTCTTGTGCAGAAATTACACTTGAGTCAAAGAACATTACATTGACTGATGGAGATTGCGGTAGCGGCCAGACAACAATCGAGGTAAATGACCTTTGTCTTGTTGGTGAAAGAAAGATTAATGTATATGGTGACGAGACCAACGTAGGTCTTGATTGTGATGATTCTAAGATTGCAACAAATACTAGAGTATTCGGTAAGGGTACATTAATTACAACAAAGGCAACTCCTACTACATATGCAGGTGAAAACAACGTTGAAACAGTAGCTGCTCAAGATATTAAAGAAAACGCAGATAGAGATATAAACGAAACTGCTGGAAGAAATATCAACGATACTGCAACTGGTAACATCAACGAAAGCACTACAAATGGTAACATTAATGAAAGTGCTAAGAATATAAACAATACTGCTTCAAACGATATTTGCGATACAGCAGCTAACAATGCAACATTCTATGGTGCTGTTAAGACAAACGTTGGTATTAACTGTGATGATACTGCAACAGCAGCAACTACAACAGTTAAGGGTGGTAAGGTAATCGTAGATGCTTCTACAACAGACCTTGGTTTGACTGCAAAACAAGATATTCTTGAATCAGCAGAGAGAGACATCACAATTACAGCAAATGATGACATCTGTGAGACTGCTGGTGATGAGGCAACATTCTATGGTGCTAGCCTAACTAGACTTGGTATCACTTGTGATGGAACTACTAAGACAACACAGCTAGAAATTGGTGGTGAGGACGTTTGTATAGACGCAACAGACAGAGCAAGTATGTATGGTGCTAACAAGTCAGACCTTGGTATCAACTGTGCTGACAACGACAGAAGCACATTGACAAGAGTTAGTGGTGACACCGTTAATGAGGGCGGTAACATCGTTAATACAAATGCTGAGACTTCAATCAATGAGACAGCACCTACAATTAATGAAACTGCAACCACAAGCATCAATGAGAAAGCACCTCAGATTATAGAGTCTGCTTCAACATCAATTAGCGAAACTGCTCCAAATATTACTGAGACCGCTTCTCAGAACATAACTGAAACAGCTACTGGTAAAATTGTTAATACTGCAACTGGTAATGTCGAGACAACTTCAGTAAATGCTAAAATTACTGAAAACGCTAAGACAAATATCGAAGAGACTGCTGGAACAGACATTACTGAAACAGCAGGACATGATATTACTGAAACTGCTAGTCACGATATTAACAATACAGCAACTAACGATATTTATGTAACTGCTGGTAATAAGCTTTGCGAAAAGGGTAAGGATTCTTACTTCTATGGAACTAATTCAACAACAATAGGTAAGGGTTGTGATGATACTTTGTCATCAAACATTACATATTGGAGAAATGCAGAACCAGTTTGTGACAATGGTGTAGTTGGATTCTCAGCAACAACAGTTGATGGAGCACTTGATGAGGTTTATTACAGAAGTCAAGTTAGCATGACATCAACAGGTAACACAACTGGTATTGATGTTCCTGTTCCAGAGAGTGGTACAAGTATCGTTAGAAGCGGTTCTACAACATATACAATACACCAAGACTCAGATGGCTGCGATAAGACTTATGACTTTACCGTTGATAATACAATTGTATCAATGTCAGCTTATACATATAGTGCTGCTGAAGAGCTTGCTAAGAAATATACATTCTGGCAATATATTGGCGATACAAGAGTTGAAATTGGTGAAATCAATATCCCAAAAGACCACATATTGAAGGATGCTTCAATTGTTAATGGTCATGCAAGTGGCGAATCATTTACTGCATGTACAGCAGGTGATGATACTTGCCATTGGTACATAAAGCTTGTTTGGAATGTATTTGACCCTAAGACTGGTCACGCAGATGATAAGATTGTATATCTTCCAGCTGATGATTTTGTTCAAGACTTAGTTGTTAATAATCCAACAAACAATGGCGTATGCTTAGATATATGGTATGATGGTAAGAAAAAGAACATTTCAGCGCATACTGAGGTACACATGATTCATGGTAACAACAGTACCGACACTAAGTACACTATTACTGATGGGTGTAAGCATTCATTAACATCTTACACATTAAATTCAGTAAGTGGTGACGTTAAGACAGCTAATGCTGCAACAAACTGGACATACGACCCATTTGATAAGAAGGTAACAATTACTGCTGCAACTGACGCAAGCCATATTAACAGAAAGACTGTAAGTTGGACATATGGTGATGTTAAGAGTGCTGCTGGCGCATCTTATGACCCAGGTGATGGAACAGTAAATACATTTGGTAATACTCGTACAATGTCATTTGTTATCCCACAAAGTGTTGATAACATTAACAGAGGTACATTGAAGGTCACTCATAATGGATTTACTAATACGTATGACCCAGCAAGTGCTAGTACTTGGACATTACCACACAGTTCATTGACTGCAACATATGAGGCAACTAGTGGAAAGAGTGGTAGTGTTGTATTCAATACAAGTGCTGACAAGAATATTAGCATACCTACTTGTGTAAATCACTTGAACAGACATACTATTAAGTTCCAGAGTGGTTCTACATCTTCATTCAATAACCAGACCTATGACCCAGGTAAGGATTGTGCTAACTCTGCTGAAACAATCAACATTCCAACAGCAGTTAGCCACTTGAATAGAGGTAAGTTCACTGTTAAGCATTGTAATCAAGAGGTTACATTTGACCCATCAACAGATACAAGCATTACAATGTCACACAGCACATTGAGTTACACTCACAATGGATTCACTGGAACATATGACCCATGTACAGGTGGTACATTTACTGCTCCACACAGTTCATTGACAATTAATTACGGTGTTACTTGTAGTAGTTCTGAAGCTGTTAATAAAACATATGATACATCAGCAGCTAAGACAATTGTAATTCCAAAAACAATCAGTGATATTACTGGTGGTGCAATTAAGCTTAATGAATGTAGTGGTAATTGTATTACTGTAACTGGTGACATCTGCGCAAGTGGTGTTGTTAAGGCAACTGCATTATATTCTACATCAGATAGAAATTTGAAGGAGAATATCAATGGTATCAGTTACGATGATTATCATAAGGTATCAAACGTTGGTTTGAAATCATTCAACTTCAAGGATGATGAAACCAAGAAGAAGACTTATGGTGTCATTGCTCAAGATTTGCAAGGTGTCGGACTTGAAAACATCATTCACAAGGACGAGCAAGGTAATTTGAGTGTTGATTATACCTCATTCCTTATCTTGAAGATTGCAGATTTGGAGCACACTATTCATGAGTTATCAAACGAGATTAAAAACCTTAAAGGGGAAAATAAAAATAATTAAAAATAACTGGGGTGGTACTTGATACCAAAGTATCACCCCTTATTTAAATACGAATAAATTATTATGGCAAATTGCTGTGAATATAGCTTATGTGAGGGGTTGGCAACAATTGGCTTCATGAGAACATTGATACCAAGCGAAATGAGTTCTTGCGTTTCTGTTAGTAATGGCAGAACCGCTACTACTTGCTGTGGTAACATGTCTGAAGCTAACTATGTTCCAAAATACTCTGAGATTACTGGCCATACGTTTGCCCCTCTAAGAAGCACTGCTAGTGACCCAACTAATGACGTAAACGGTTTTACATATACAACTCCAACACTTATTACAACAAGTTGTTGTACTGGAGACACTTTAGCAAATGAGGCATTGATGAAATCACAGATTGGTTTTGAATATACATCTGCTATTAGTAATAGTCATGAAAGTATTAAACAACCTACTCATTGTGATTTTACTTATGGTTTAACTGTTAAAAAAGTTTGGAGAAGACATAGATATGAATGTGATGCTAACACCACAGGAAATATAAAGCATACTAGTAATGATGTTACTGACACGTCATATAGACCTAGCGGCAGTTTAACAAGAACTGTAACAGAAGGTGGAAGTGGAGATAGACATGAATTTACATATAGCTTTAATTCAGTGACTGTTACATCTGAAACTGCTGCCAAATGTAGTACAACTAAAACGGCTTCTACTGTATTTAGTTTAGGCTCTTATACTGTAGGATTTTCTCTTACTTGTCCTGGTGATGTTCCTTGTGACGGTGGTACATATACAATAGCAACAATAGACCAATTAGAGTGTAGTGATGACATATCTCTAGCAATTGAATGCAATATCGAAGGAACACCAGAAACATATACATTAAATGGTTCTACTAGTCAAAGTGTAACTCAAGAGATAACAATTGGCAGAAATAATGACGGAAGAACTAGTGGAAGCATTAGTGTGACAGCAACAACCGCAGATGGTAGTACGCACACTTATAGCTGTACATTTAATAGAAGATTATGTGAATGGTCTCCTTCATACAGTCAAGCAAGTGATTGTAGCATTTACACGTTTGATTGGACATGGAATGAGCCTAATGAAACAGAGCATAGTTGCAGTTAATAATATAATTTAATAAAGAAATATAATATGGCAAATAAGACATTTGTTGCATATTGTGGTGGTAAAATGGAATGTGATGGTTACAAATCACCACGAAAGCAAAACGTAAGTAATTTGCATGATGGATATACAGTATCAACAACCTCTAAAAACCAAACAGATGCGGATGCGTTTATATTTCAGCAAACAACCGATGATAGTACTGGACAAGTAACAGATGTACAATTGCATGTGTTTAAAACATGTTGTTCTCCTAGAATGAAATGTACATATAGCGGTGCTGGAAAAATTATTACCGACCAAACATATATTTGGCAAAAGTTAATAGACAATAAAGCTATCCGTGTAATGGCAGATTATGATAAATTCACTGACAAAGATATTAGAATAGGCTCATACGGAAGTGGAGAAAAATATGAAGGATTTGCAAGCCCATCTAGTGTAGAATTTTATTTTATCAACGGAAATGCTGCTGGTAATGATATTCCTGAATCTACTAATATAGGAATGTTTGAGGGTGTTACTACATTAACAACATGTAATGTACCTTGTCAGATGAGGTTTATTAGCGAAAATACTTTTAAGGGATGTACTAGTTTAACATCATATTCTGAAAACCCAGATTTCGTTGACACAATTGGCGTTAGCGCATTTGAAGATTGTAGTGGTATGCAGACAATTGTAATTGGTAAAAACGCTGTTATATCATCACGCTCTTTCGCAAATTGTAGTGGGGCAGATACAATTGAATGGCACAACACAAAACAAAGCGAGAATAAATGTAGAATGAGAGATATACCAGAAGGTGCTTTTGCTTATTGTAGTAACTTAAGATACACTAAGTTCTCTGGAAATTCTAGCGCACAAGATGCTATAATCATTCCTCGTGGAATAAGTGGTATTAGTTCTAATGCTTTTACTAGTTGTGGTAGTATTAAAAACCTTTATATGTACGATGTGACAAAAATTGATGATTTTGCATTTTTTGGGTGTAGAAATTTGACAGGTATTACTGGTATGTCTAATGTAACCTATGTTGGAGACGCAGCGTTTGAAACTGTAGGTGGAACTTGGACAACATCATCAATGGGAAATCTTAGTCAAATGCAAACAATTGGTAGTGGCGCATTTTTGGGGGTAAGCTTTGACGGAGATATTTCTCTAGATAGCTGTACTTCTCTTGGTACTTCTGCATTTGAAAGAGCTGATTTATATGGGGTTACAATACCTTATGATTTAAATACAGTACCTACAGATTGTTTTGCTTCTGCGACAATTAATGGAACATTAACAATTAATTGCCCTAATATTAATAATTCTGCTTTTGCTGGTACTACTTTTGGAAGCGGTTATAGTAGTTTAGATTTATCTAATGTAACTGGTACCATAGCTTGTCAAGCATTTAATGGCTCTAATGTTACTAGTGTTGTTTTAGGTGATGGTGTGTCATTAGGAGACAGTAGTTGTGGATATGGCTCTTTCGAGGCTTGTAGTTCACTTACTAGTGTAACATTTAACGGAACAGCAACTATTGGAAAATATGCATTCTATAATTGTAGTTCTCTTTCTACCATAACATTTAGTCATAATGTATCAGTAGGGCAATACTCATTTACAGACGTAGATTTAAGTGATATTTATATTGATTCTGATGTACAAGTTTCTAGAGGTTCAGATTCATTTGAAACAAGTAGTAATGTACCTGTAGTTCATTTGGACTATGTAAAACCAACTTCAGGTAGTTATGCGTCTTGGGTTCAGTATTATGAAGGAAATAATTGGAATTCATGCCAAATTGTAGATAGTAATGGTACTGAACTATATGCAGCTGGTAGGTCTTAAACAACAATAAATAATAATGAATAAAATTAAAACATATAAAATATGGCAGGTTGGATAATGACAGAAAATCCTGAATATGCAGGTGTACATAACAACAGTGGAGAATTTACATATGGTCAAACACTATGTCCAGGAACACCAAGTGATTGTAGCCCTTATGTTAGTTATTCAGTTAAAGCTAATATAGAAGAGGGTGCTGATTTCGATTCGTTTATTGGTACATGCGGAAACATATCAAAGGCATTGACAGCTACTGGTTGTAATGAAGAAATGCTAGTTATGTGGTTTAATGATGAAGGTACTAACAAATCTTATAACAGTGTTTTGGACGATAATTCAATTGTTGATATTAAAAATGTTGATGAATGTGAGCATATTATAATATCTGATGGTGGTATTAGAGAAGGTGGACAGAATTTTGAAGATGCATCTTATAAAGATAGTGGATTCCCATCAATAGCAACAAACCCATGTAGTAGTACCGAAGGTGGTAAATATGCGGCTGGAACCACATATAACGGTCATAAAATAAAATATCATATAACTTCTGATGCAATTCCAAGTTCATGGTATACTGGGCATACAGAATTAGTGGAAATTTACTTCCCACATCTTTATGGTAGTGGAACTAAAGAAGGAAAAAATACTTTAACTATAGGTGAACATGCTTTTCAGGATTGCACTAGATTATCAGCAGTGACTTTCAGTGCTGTTGAAAGAATTGGGGAAAGTGCGTTTTGGAATTGTACATCGTTAAAATTAATTGATTGGGGTCATGCTTCATGTATAACTTCTAAAATTCAATATATTGAAGACTGGGCATTTGATAATTGCTCAAGTATTGAGGTGTTATGCTTGGATAAACTTGTAAGTATAAGGAGTATAGGAGATGAAGGTTTTGCAAGATGTACAAAGGTAACTACCCTTAAATTACCAACAGCTAGTACGTATACAGTAATAAATACTGGATGTTTTAGAAATGTGGGTGAAAGTGGCACTGGAATATCATCGTTAGTTATACCTAATAACATTACTGAAATAAGAAATGATGCTTTTGATGGGCATTACATAAAAAATGTTACGATACCTAGTACAGTAACGAAACTAGGATGTAACGCATTTAACACCACTAAAGAATCAGCTACTAATTACACTTTAAAATGGAATACAGCAAGCCAATTATCTTCATTGGTTTTTGATTCTTCATGTAAAGATACAATATTTGGCGCTCCAGGAACAGCTTGTAACAGAATATATGTTCCTAGTGGAATGAAAGCTTTATATGCATCAAAGTTTGGAGATGATTATTATCAATATATTGAAGAAATGTAAAAATAATCAAAGATTTTTTTAAATAAATTAAGTAATCTATATTATACATTGGTTATAGTATAGATTATTTTTTTTATTATATTATTTGTTTTTTTAATATATTTTATATATCTTTGCAAAAACATGTAGTATAATGGCTAAAAAACTAGTAGTTAAAGGAGAACCAAAGGAAGTTACAGATATAAGAAACAAGATATTAACAGAGTTCAAAGACTTAACATTCATAGAAGAAGGACATAAGTATTTTCTAAATGGAACACAGTTACCTTCAGTTTCAGAGGTTACACACCAATTCTGTGCATTCCCATTTGATGAGCAAGCGCAAGCAATAGCATACGCTGAGAAACATGGAGAAACACCACAGCATTGGCTTGATGAATGGAAATTTAAGAATCTTAGAGCAACAACAACTGGCACATTGGTACACGCTTATGGCGAATCACTAGGATGGTTGAAAAATGGACATCCAGAGTTGATAACAGAAGAGAATAAGTGTAAGTATATTAAGGATAAGAATTGGTTAATACCGACAAGACCAAAAGAAGAGGCTATATTGAAGTTCTATGATGAACTGCACCCAAATCTTCACTTTGTGTTGGCTGAAACAAAAGTATACACAGGAAAGAACAAAGAACTTACAAACCTAAAGCAAGACTATTGCGGAACGTTTGATATTCTGTTCTACTATAAGGATGAAGAGGATGATTCTAAGAGTGGTTTGTGTATATTTGACTTTAAAACCAATAAGGAATTGACCAAACAGTTCAGTCATGAAGCTGGAAAGTTTCTTGCACCTCCGTTTGGGGATTTGTATGATGAGCCAAAGTCTTTCTATACATTGCAGTTGAGTTGTTATCAGATTCCATTAGAGGATATTGGACTCAAGGTTATTGCGAGACGAATCGTATGGTTGAAAGATGATGGAAGTTACGAATTGCTTGCATTGCAAGATGTAACAAGCAGATTAAGAGAAGTGTTATAAACCAAAATATTAATTAATGTTATGAAAACCGATATAAGAAAGTTTGCCTTATTAAGTGTTATAGGGGTGTTTGTATTTACAGCAGTGACATCTTCATTGCTGTATGATACGTTTAGGAGAGCAGTAAAGAAATTACCAATGGAATTTGATAATTGGGGGGAAGAGTTTATATATGATTGAGAAAAAATGGAATCTAGAACAAATGAGGAAAAGGATAGAGAATCTGAAGAAGGTGATAAATAGTTGTATTGTAGATTCTTATTATTTCCAATCTCTAGAAAAAACAGATAACGAGTTAGATGCATTGTATATAACTTTCTATAGATTAAAAAGTTTATCACTTAAATATAAAAGGGAGTTATATGGCACTGTAAACGAAGTGGAATATAAGCCTAAATTTGATTGGAATAAATATTTGGATGAATACTTGAAGGGGTATCATAATTATACAAGCACGACATCTTATACGTATTCTTCTAGAACCTACTCAAATTACGATTCATGTTATATTTATTGAATTATGTATAAAAAGATATTTAATACTGTAGCTAAAGCATTTGGTCTAAAGGTCGAGGTAATGAAGTTATATAGACCAATGGGAGCAGAGTTTTGGGCTTACAGTGAAACAAAGGACATGGTATACCAGATATATGTAACCAAATACAATAAAAAGAAAATAAATGGGTCATTTGGATTTTGGGTACATGACGAAAAGCTTCTAGGTGCTTATAGGAAAGCATTAGAAAAGGTAATACCATCATTGAAATGGTCGTATAAAACAAAATTAAATAAATGGCTAAAGGCAAAATAGTTGTACTTTCTCATTATCTATTTGATGAGAAGATGAGAGAATGGGGTTTGAATAATCAAAATGTAGATAATCTGAAAGATACCGCTTTCATATCTATTATAGG
>JAEEGL015044505.1_pt1 | contig 10027 bp, 9 predicted proteins | sample 9134231 | NCBI WGS metagenome assembly JAEEGL01 (sample SAMN16246548, study PRJNA631951) | gut metagenome | biome: gut microbiome; feature: rumen; material: fiber-attached | host: Bos | place: Iran: Karaj | collected 2018-10 | reverse complement strand
GGCCCAGTACCACAATGAAAAAGGCGCCCTGGGCTACACTTTCCGCTATTTCCTGACCGGCCTGCAGCAGGAGGAAAACGTCAAGATCCTCAAAGTGGATGGCATAGAACCCACTAAGGAAAACATCCAGAACGGCACTTATCCGGCCACGGTCTCGCTGGTCTGCGCCTATCTGCAGTCCAATGAAAAACAGAGCGTGAAGGACATGCTGGAATTCATGCTGTCGGAAGACGGGCAGAAGATCATTGAAGAGACGGGCTATGCGCCTCTGGATGACAGAAGCGTTGCTCCCAGGGCGGAAAATGAGATAGAGGAGGTCGTGCCTGTCTGCTATCAGTCCGAAGACGGAAAGTGGGAGATGGAAGTCTACTGGAAAAAGGACGGAGGGGCTTTGATGATCCTGAAAAGCGGCAAAGTGCTGCATAAGGGAAACCTGTATTATTACCCCGAGGATAAACAGCATCCCTATCAGTATGAGGACGGATACCGGAGCCTGTCTTTCCGTTTTGACAGGGAAAAAACGGAATATGTGCTCATGGAAAAATCCGGACGGGATGGAGATGACATCCCGGAAACTGACACCGTTTTCAGACTGAGAAAGTAGGAAAAGCAAGAGGGATACTTTTTCTCTATTTCTCTTTCTTTATGGGGTATAATGAAAAAGAGGTAAGAAGAGATGGAAGTTACTGATCTTTTAATGGAGATCCTGGGAAACAAGGTCACCGGACAACTCAACAAGGACATGACCCTGAAGGATGCCGGTCTGGACTCCCTCGATGTGGCGGAAGCCATGATCGAAGTGGAGAAAAGACTGAACATCACTTTTTCCGATGAGGAACTGCTTCCTCTGAAGACGGTGGGCGATGTCATTACCTTAATAGAAAAAAGACACGGAGGAAAACAATGTTAAAAGGAATTGCGGCAAGCAGCGGCGTGGTGGTCGCCAAGGTATTCAAGTACAGCCATCCGACTTTTGTCATCGAGAAAAAGAGCGGGGTGGCGGAAGAGGAAATCGCGCGTTTTGAACGCTCTGTCCAGGAATCGATCAAGGACATCGAGACCATCAAGGAAAAAGCCAGAGGCCGTCTCAGTGAAGAGGAACTGGCCATCTTTGACGCCCATCTCATGGTCGCCAACGACCCCGAATTCACCGATCAGGTCAAGATGACGATAGAAGACGAAAAGTGCGATGCCGCCTATGCGGTGGAAACCATAGGCAACAACTTCATCGCCATGTTTGAAGGATTGGACGATCCCTATTTCAAAGAAAGAGCGGCCGACATCAAGGATGTCACCTACCGCATCAAGTGCCACCTTCTCGGTGTGACCCTGCCTGATCTTTCTCTGATCAATGAGGAAGTCGTCATTGTCGCCGAAGACCTTACTCCGAGCGATACCGCCCAGCTGGACAAGAAATATGCCAAGGGCTTTGTTACCGAAGTCGGCGGACGGACCAGTCACAGCGCCATCATGGCCAGATCCCTGGAGATCCCGGCCATCGTCGGCTGTACCGGCGTCATGAATGCCGCAAGCAGCGGTGACACGATCGCCCTGAACGCCCTGGAGGGCTGGGTGATCCTCAATCCGGCGGAAGACATCGTGAAAGAATGCGAAAAGGAAGCCGAAGCCTATGCGAAGCAGAAGGCGGAACTGGCGACCTTGCTGAACGCGGAATCCGTAACTCCCGACGGACACCATGTCGAACTGGTCGGCAACATCGGCACCCCCGAGGATGCTGACGGCGTTCTTGCCAACGGCGGCGAAGGCGTCGGTCTGTACCGTACCGAATTCCTCTATATGAATTCCCAGGAACTTCCGAATGAAGAGCAGCAGTTTGAAGCCTACAAGGTCGTTCTGGAAAAGATGAATCCCCGTCCGGTGGTCGTGCGTACCCTGGACATCGGCGGCGACAAGAAGCTGCCTTATCTGCCCATCCCGGAAGAGATGAACCCCTTCCTGGGTTACAGGGCCATCCGCATCTGCCTGGATCAGAAGGACATCTTCCGCACCCAGGTCAGAGCCTTGCTGAGAGCCAGTGTCTACGGTGATCTGCGCATCATGTTCCCGATGATCGCGACCATTGACGAGTTCCGCGAAGCCAAGGCGGTCGTCAAGGAAGAGGAAGCGAAGCTGAGAAAAGAAGGCGTTGCCGTCAGCGACAGCTATCAGCTGGGCATGATGGTCGAGATCCCCGCCTCGGCGGTACTGGCGGATCAGTTCGCCAAGGAAGCGGACTTCTTCTCCATCGGAACCAACGATTTGATCCAGTACTCGATGGCAGCCGACAGAATGAGCCAGAAGGTCTCCTATCTCTACCAGCCGCTTAACCCCAGCATTCTCCGTCTCATCAAGATGACCATAGACGGCGCCCATTCGCAGGGCAAGTGGTGCGGCATGTGCGGCGAGATGGCGGGAGATGCCATCGCGGTGCCGGTCTTACTGGGCCTGGGCCTGGACGAGTTCTCCATGAGCGCGACCAGCATCCTGGCAGCCCGCAAGATGGTCAGGGACTTCTCCTATGAGGAAGCCAAGAAGATCGCGGAAGAGGCGCTGACCAAATCCACGGCTCCCGAAGTCGAAGAACTGGTGAAATCCCACCTGAAATAAGTTACAATAAAGGCAGCGGAAACGCTGCCTTTTGTTTATGATGAAAAAAGTATTCTTTATCTCCAGCATGGGAGGCCATCTGGATGAGCTTCTGCAGCTGAAACAACTGTTTGCAGACTATGACTACAGGCTGATCACCGAAAAGACGGAGACGACAAAAGACCTGGCTGAGCGCTTTGCGGGCAGGGTGAATTATCTTGCCTACGGAACCAAGCACCATCTTCTGTCCTATCTTTTCATATTCGCCTTCAACATCCTGAAGTCTTTTGTTCTGTTTGTGAGATACAGACCGGATGTGATCGTGACCACCGGGACCCATACGGCCGTCCCGATGTGCTACATCGCCCATCTGTTTAAAAAGAAAGTCGTCTGGATAGAGACCTTTGCCAACCGCAACACCCGCACCCAGGCGGGAAAGATGGTCTATCCGATTGCCGATCTGTTTCTGGTGCAGTGGCCGGAGATGCTTAAACTGTACCCCAAGGCCGTCTATGAAGGGTGGATTTACTGATGATACTGGTTACATTGGGAACCCAGGACAAGCAGTTTACCAGACTCTTGGACTGTGTGGAAGAGGCAATTGAAAAAGGCATCATTCAGGAAGAAGTCATCGCCCAGATCGGCCAGACCCCTTACCAGAGCCGGAACATGAAGTGCTTTTCCTTTCTGGACAGCGCCGATTTTGACGCCTATCTGGAAAAGGCGAGGGTGGTCATTTCCCACGGAGGCGTGGGAACCATCTCCAAGGCTGTCAGTCTATTGAAACCGGTAATCGCCTGTCCGCGTCTGGAGAAATACGGAGCGCATCATAACGACCATCAGATCCAGATCATTGAAAAGCTCTCGGAGGCGGGATCTCTGATCCCGATGTGGAAGACAGAAGATCTTGAAAACTGTCTGAAACAGGCCCAGGATTTCTTCCCCAGACCCATCGAATCCAACAATGAACACTTCCGTTCGGTGATAAAAAACTACATTGATTCTCTCTAAGCGCCCAAGGCGCTTTTTTTCTCTTTTCATAGAATATACGATTTTACGATAGGTTTACTTGCCTTATCTGTTTGAAAATGATATGTTGTTGGTCGGGAGGAATTAAGAAATGAAAAAATTCTTAACTGTTCTGTTATCCTTGTTACTGGTCCTTTCCCTGACTGCCTGCGGCAAGAAGGAAAACGAAGGCGAAGGTGACAAGCCGGAAAGCAAGCCGGGTCTGGCTTATTTCTGCATGCAGCTGGGTGACCTCAGCTACAACGACAACGGCTGGAGAGCCTGCCAGGAAGTTTCCAGCAAGTACGGATTTGAGCCTACGCCCATTGAATTAGGCAACAACAACGGCGCGATCTATGAATCTTCTTTCCTGGAAGTCTGCGACAGCGGCAAGTACAGCTACATCGTGACCCAGGCCGGGAACACTCTGGCGGACATCACCATGAAGCACGCCAGCGAATATCCGGACATCAAGTTCGTCGTATTTGACATGGCTCCTACCGCGGAAGTCGGTTTACCGAACGTGACCGGCATTTCCTACGCTGCCAACGACGCCTGCTTCTTAGGCGGTTATGTGGCTGCTGCTCTGAGCAAGAACAAGAAAGTCGGCGTTGTGACCGATAACGACAACCCTCTGATCAACGACTTCGTCACCGGTTTCTTTGACGGTGCCAAGTACTATGACAGCGAGGTCTCCTGCCTGAACACCCACACCGGAACCTGGGATGCCGCTTTATTCAGCGAACAGACGCAGAACATGATGACCGAAGGTTATGATGTTGTCTTCGCGTTAGGTTATCAGGGATGCTGGGAAGGCGCCAAGAAGATGGGCGGCAGAGAAGCCGGCTTCTATCTGATCGGCGTTGACGATGACCAGTGGCTGGCCTATCAGGGCACCGCGGATGCGGATCTGGTTGATCCTATCGTCACTTCCGTCATCAAGAAGATCGATGTTTCCATCGTGGCCGTCTTCGACAAGTTCATGAACGGCGACAACTCCGTCTGGGGTTCTCTGGAACAGCAGGGTGTCGACACCGGCGCCATGGATCTGACTTACAATGAGCACTTCAAGGAAATCGTCCCTCAGGAACTGCAGGACAAGATCCAGGAAGTCAAGGCCGACATCGTTTCCGGCAAGATCAACCCGAAATCCTACTATTTCGATTTCGAGAACTTTGAAGCCTTCGATGCCTGGAGAGCGGCTCAGAAGTAATTTCCAATCAAACATAAGGCAAGGGGCAATTTCGGTTGGAAATTGCCCTTGCTTTTCTTTTCTAGGAGGGAAAACATGGCAAATGAAATACTGAAAATGGAAAAGATCACCAAGATCTACAGTAACGGCTTTAAGGCCAACGATGCGGTGGATTTTTCGGTGAACGAAGGGGAGATACACGCTCTGGTCGGCGAAAACGGCGCCGGCAAGACGACCCTGATGAAGATCCTTTTCGGCCTGGAGGACTACCAGGAGGGAAACATCTTCATACGGGGCGAAAAGGCGGACATCAAGAGCCCGCTGGATGCGATCTCCTACGGCATCTGCATGGTCCATCAGCATTTCATGCAGGTTCCCTCATTCACGGTGGCCGAAAACGTCATGCTGGGAATCGAACCGAAAAACGGGGCGAATTTCAACCGGGAAGAAGCCATCAAAAAGACCCAGGAGATATCCGACAAATACAACCTCAAGATCAACGCCACCGATGTGGTGGGGGAGCTTGGGGTCGGGACCAAGCAGAAAGTGGAGATCCTGAAGGCGCTGGTCAGAAACTGCAGCGTGCTGATCCTGGACGAACCGACGGCGGTATTGACGCCCCAGGAGACCGCGGAGCTGTTTGTGCAGCTCAAGGACATGGCCAGAAAGGGCATCTCCATCGTTTTCATATCCCATAAGCTGGAAGAGGTCATGCAGCTGTGCGACCGGGTGACCGTTCTGCGCAGAGGAAGATCGGTGGCTACCGATCTGACCTCCAATCTCTCCGCCTCCAAGATCTCGCGTCTGATGGTCGGAAGAGACTCCATCAACACCATAGAAAAGGAAGACGCTGTCAAAGGAAACACGATTTGTTCCATACAGGATCTGCGTCTTTACGATGAAAACAGGAAAGCGATCATCGATGACATCAGCTTTGTGATCCACGAAGGGGAAGTGGTCGGCGTGGCCGGGGTGGAAGGAAACGGACAGAACGAGCTGTCCGAGATCCTGACCGGCATGCGCGGCTTTGACTTCGGAAGCGTCGTCATCAATGAAGTAGACATAAAGAACAAAAACGTCAGGGACATACGGGATCTGGGGGTCTGCTCCATATCCGAGGACCGCATGAAATACGGCTGCGCCCAGTCCCTTTCCATACGCGAAAACATCGCCTCCATCTATCTCAACAACAAGGATTTCCAGAAGGGACCCTTATTGAACATGAAGAAGCTGAACGAGTTCATCGATGAGTGCATCGAAGAATACGAGATCGCCTGCGACGACAGAAGCGAACCGGTGCGCTTACTGAGCGGGGGCAACATCCAGAAAGTGATCGTAGCCCGCGAATTCAAAAGCGGCGCCAATCTCATCATCGCCAACCAGCCGACCCGGGGCATAGACGTCGGGACGACCGAGGTCATACGCAAGAAGATGATAGAAATGACCCGTGAACAGAAAAAGGGAGCCCTGTTGATCTCCAGCGATCTGAACGAGGTCTTGGAAGTCAGTGACAGGCTTCTGGTCATGTACCAGGGAAAGATCACCGCCCACTTCCAAAACGCGAAAGAAGTGGATGAGAACCTGCTTGGCGAATACATGCTGGGCTTACGGAAGATGAGCGAGGAAGAAATACGGGAGGCGGCCTTATGAAAAAGACAAGAAGAATCGAGTTTCTCTTTGAGATCATGCGGACCGTGCTGTCCATGGCGCTTGCCTATCTTCTCTGCATCATCGTCATGATGGCGGTGACCGACGATCCGGCGCAGGCGGTATGGCTTTTCAGCATAGGGCCCTTTACCACGCCGCGGCGTTTCGGCATGATCATGAGCCGTTTCATTCCCTATCTGTTTACCGGACTGGGCATGTGCTTCATCTACGCGGTCAACCGCTTCTCGATGATAGGAGACGGCGTCTACATGTTATCAGGCTGTCTGACCGCCCTGATCGCGACCAAATTGAATCTGGATCTGCCGAGAGTTCTATTGATCGTTCTGATCCTTGCGGCCTGCGTGATCATGGGACTTTTGGTGGGAAGCGTACCGACCCTGATGGACCAGAAATTCGGCGCCAATGAGGTGGTCGTCTCCATCATGAGCAACTACGTCATCACCTATTTCTGCATCTTCCTTCTGAAGACGGTTCTGCGCGATACAGGCATCACCTATCTCGCCTCCCATCAGTTTTCGGGAAAGATCAAGTTGACCGAATTTGTCAGAAACACCAATCTCAACACCGGTCTGATCCTGGGACTTGTCATGGTCGTAGCGGTCGGGATCTACTTTTACTACACCAAACACGGCTTTGCGATGCGCCTGTGCGGGGAAAACCCCGACTTCGCCCGCTATGCCGGATTGAATGTCAAGCGCAACGTTTTGATCGCCGAGGCGATAGGAGTGGCCTTATGCGCGATAGGAGGGGCTTTGGACATCATGGGCATCTATGACCGCTACATCTGGACGGCCTTGCCGGGTTATGCATCCGACGGGCTTCTGGTCGCGGTCCTGGCCCGCAAGAATCCTTTCCTTGTGCCTCTGGGAGCTTTCCTGCTTTCCTACATCAAGGCGGGAGCCAACATTCTCAACGTCAATACGGACATCCCGCTGGAGTTCGTCTTTGTCGCCCAGTCGGTCATCATCCTGCTGATCGCGGCCAAGAGCTTCATGAGCGGGCTGAAGAATAGGGCCATCATCAAGAGCTCGGAAAAACAGACAGAGGAGGGCAAGTAAGCATGGCGAATCTCTTTTACTGGGAAATGATCCCTTCCTTCATCGCTTCGATCATACGCATCTCGACCCCGTTGGTCTTCGGGGCTCTGGCAGCCTGCATTACCCAGAAGTCGGGCGTTTTGAACATGGCGGTCGATTCGATGATGCTGGCGGCTTCTCTGACCGGAGTGGTCATCTCCTCCTATACCCAGAATCCCTGGCTGGGACTATTGGCCGGCATTCTGGCGGCGGTACTGATCACCGTCATCCTGAGCTTTGCGACCTTCTCCTGGAAGGTGGACCTCTACCTGGCTTCCATTGCCCTGAACACGGGCATGAGCGGGGCGACGGTCTTCATCATGTATCTTCTTACCGGACAGAAGGCCAGCACGGTCGGCTATCTCAGCTCGCCGGTTCTGCCCAACATCGAGATTCCTTTCATCAAGGACATCCCGGTGCTTGGCGTCATTTTATCCGGTCACCATGTTCTGACCTATGTGGCCGTACTCTGCACGATCCTGATGTCCTATCTGCTCAGACGTACGGTACTGGGCATGCGCATCCGCTCGGTCGGGGAAAATCCCGACGCCGCGGTGTCGGTGGGCATTGACCCCGTCAAGATCTATTATCTCAGCTTCGCAATTGCCGGCATCATGGCCGGCATGGGCGGCTGCTTCATGTCCATGGGCTATGTCAGCTGGTTCCAGCGCGACATCACGGCCGGAAGAGGCTACATAGGCATGAGCGCGACCAACATTACCGGCGCCGATCCCGTCTGGACGGCTCTGGCTTCCGTGTTCTTCGGTACCGCCCAGGCCTTTGCGAACAAGCTGCAGCTGACTTCCTACAGCGTGGATCTGATCTCTTCCATTCCCTATGCGGGAACCATTCTGGTCTTGATCGTCTTAAGCACGATACGCAACATCCGCGCTGTGGTCAAACACAGACGCGACCTGAAGAAGCAGGAAGAGGAGATACGCCATGAAATGGTATAACGGCAAGCTGGAAGAGCTTACCCAGAACTGGGAGCTCACGGAAAACGAGCTCTGGGCCGACTATCAGGTCCTGGGCCCCATCATGAGCGCCTACAGGGTGCTTGCGACCATGGACGATGTCTTTCCCATCATGGTCGGCGCCAAGGGCTGCTCTTACCATGTCCGCTTTGCGGTCGTGGCGATGGGGGAGACCGATTTCGATCTGGGCAAGCGGCCGGCCATCACCCTGGAATTTACCACCTCACAGATCATCACCGGAAACCTGGAAGTAAAGAAATCCTTCTGCGACCGGCTGATGAAAATCGTCGGGAACAAAAATCCCAAGCTGTTTGTTCTGGTTCCGACCGACGCCCTGATCATATCCGGCGCCGACATGGAGCCTCTGGAAGAGCAGATCAAAGCCTTTACAGGCATTGAGACGACTTCCATCCAGGCTTCCAACGTCATGGGACAAAGCCCCCAGGCCGGCTACTCTCCGGCCATGAGCGCCCTTTTGAAACCTTATCTGAACAAGTATCAGGGAGAAAGAAGCGGCGTCAACCTCTTCGGCTGGCACTGGCCCAGCCGCAGCCATGACCGGGAGATTGGGGAGTGTCTGCGCTTATTGGAAAGAGTGGGCGTGGAAGTCAAGACCGTTCTCTCCGGCGGCAGCAAGCTCTCGGAGATCGAAAAGGCGATGACCGCAGCCGGCAATGCGGTGGTCTGTCCGGCGGTCATGGGCGATTTTGCCTATGACATGGAAAAAAGCGGTGTGCCCATGCTGACCTGGCGCTCGCCTTACGGCTTTTCCGGAACCACGGAATGGCTCAGGGAGATCACTCAGGGTCTGGGTTTGGATAGAGAAAAGGAAATCGCGGAACTGGAAGCGGAATACCGCCAGCAGTTTCTGGAAAATAAGGAAGAGCTGAAGGGAAAGAAGATCTTCATCTCCGGGGGACCGGGAAGACTGATAGGCCTTCTGCATCTTCTCAACGACTATGAGATGGAGATAGACACGGCGGTGCTGTTTTATCCCCATCAGAACTCGCAGAGGGATCTGCAGCACATGCTGGATGTGCATGATCTGAAAGTGCGGCAGTTCATCGTTTCGGCCAGCCTCTATGAGCTGGACGAACTGGCCTCTATCGTCGATTTTGACGTCTGGGCCGGCGGCTATCAGGAACAGCATGTCTGCCGCAAGCACAACATTCCCTTTGTGCCCATCACCATTTACACCGTGCCGCATGAAGGCTATGCGGGCGCCGTCAACTTCGGCGACAAGCTGCGCATGGCCATGCGCGGTTTCAATTTCACCGAAAGCGTCTTTAACGCGAAGGAGATCCCGGAATGTATGCAGCTTCACAGATAAATTCCCGCATCGAATCCAGCCACGGCTGCGCCATGGGCGGCATCATTGCCTTTTCCATCTGCATCAAGGACGCTCTGGCCATCGCCCACGGGCCGACGGGATGTGCCGGCGGCTACCGGATGATCTTTTTATTGGCGGACACCTGTCCCATTCTGCCGACCACGGCCATCTACCAGTACGAAGTGGCCATGGG
>JAEEGL014836016.1_pt1 | contig 10027 bp, 6 predicted proteins | sample 9134231 | NCBI WGS metagenome assembly JAEEGL01 (sample SAMN16246548, study PRJNA631951) | gut metagenome | biome: gut microbiome; feature: rumen; material: fiber-attached | host: Bos | place: Iran: Karaj | collected 2018-10 | reverse complement strand
GTAACCAAGAGCGGAAAGCTCAAGGCAGTAGGACAGGGAACCGCAACGGTTTACGTTTTCTCAAACAACGGAACGCCGAAAGCAATCAAAGTTACGGTTAAATAAATATGTACGGGAGGGGTGCTGAACCCCTCCCGTTATTTTAAGTTCAAATCCCGAATCGCTTCGCAATTTCCGGACGGTATTTTCTTCAGCTCAATCGGCTGTGCCGATGTGACCCGGACGGGATTTTCTTCTCGGTTTGCGCTTTGTAAACCGACCGCAACGCTAAAGCGCTGCTGGACGGGATTTTCTTCAAAGCTATCACAACAGTCCACCGGACTGTTGCTCCTGCAAATTTCGCTTCGTTCCAATTTGCAGAGCTTTGTTTCAAATCCCTCCCGACCAAATGATTAAATAAAAACAGACACCGCAAGGGTGTCTGTTTTCATTTGGTGACCCGGACGGGATTTGAACCCGTGTTACCGCCGTGAAAGGGCGGTGTCTTAACCACTTGACCACCGGGCCGCTGGTGGCTTTAACTGGATTCGAACCAGTGACACTCCGGGTATGAACCGAATGCTCTAGCCAACTGAGCTATAAAGCCGTTTTAAGTGCAAGCAAAATTATATAATATTAAATTTGAATTGTCAAGTATTTTTTTGCTTTATTTTTTTATACATATAATATATAATATTATTGCCGTTTTATTAACTTTTCTTTAAAACGGTTGACAAAGAAATATAATTTGTTATAATTGCAACAACGAGTATAAGAGCAATATACAAATAGTAATAGTTGTTTCGGAGATATAATTATGCTTACTTTAAAGAACATACACAAAAAGTATTACACTAACGAAAGCAGCGTTGAGGCGCTGAAGGGAATTTCAATTTCTTTCAGGGACAGCGAGTTTGTATCAATTCTCGGTCCGTCCGGCGGCGGTAAAACCACGCTGCTTAACATAATCGGCGGCCTTGACCATTATACCGAGGGCGACCTTGTTATTAACGGAACCTCTACCAAAGCTTACGATGACAGCGACTGGGATACTTACCGCAACCATTCGGTAGGCTTTGTTTTTCAGTCATATAACCTGATTCCCCACCAGAACGTACTTTCAAACGTTGAGCTTGCGCTTACTCTTACCGGCGTAAGCAAAGCCGAAAGGCGCGAAAGGGCAACAAAGGCGCTTGAGGCTGTGGGGCTCGGCGACCAGCTTAAGAAAAAGCCCGCGGAAATGAGCGGCGGCCAGATGCAGCGCGTTGCAATTGCGCGTGCGCTTGTAAATGACCCGGAGGTTCTTCTTGCGGACGAGCCGACGGGTGCGCTTGATACCCAGACCTCAATACAGGTGCTTGATTTGCTTAAGGAAATCGCCAAGGATAAGCTTGTTATTATGGTAACCCATAACCCCGAGCTTGCCGACAGGTATTCAACGCGTATCGTAAAACTGCGCGACGGTGAAATTACCGACGACAGCAACCCTTACGAACCCGAAAACGAGGAAAGACAGTCAACGGCGGATAAAACCAAGAAGCCGTCGATGAGCTTTTTTACCGCGCTTTCACTTTCGCTTAACAACCTTATGACAAAGAAAACGCGTACCCTTCTTACTGCATTTGCCGGCTCAATAGGAATTGTAGGCATTGCGCTTATTCTTTCGCTTTCAACGGGAATTAACAACTATATTGACAGTATTCAGCAGGACGCAATGGATTCCTTCCCGCTGACAGTTGACAAGCAGACGTTTGACCTTTCTGCATTTATGGCGAACACTCCGTTCCAGGCTTCGTCAATGCGCCGCGAGCATGAGGAGGGCAAGGTCTTTTCCAACACAGCGATGGTTCAGCAGGCGAGCGCTATGACGGGCAGCATGAAGGAAAACAGCATGGCAAAGTTTAAAACGTATCTTGACAACCCGAACAGCGAAATTAACAAGTACACAAGCAAAAACGGAATAGTTTATTCATATAACGCAAACTTTGACATTTTCGCTATTGACGACGACGGCGTTCTTATCAACACGGACGGCACAACCTTTGTTAATGAAAACGCGGCTGCTCAGCTTATGATGAACACGGACCTTATGAGCACCGAGGACATGATGGATATGGTAAACTCAAGCGGAAGCATGGGCAATTTTGTTAATTGTTTTACTCAGCTTGTTCCCAAAAGCGACGGTTCCGGTATTTCGGACGCGGTAACCGAGCAGTACGATTTGGTTTACGGCAAGTGGCCGGACAAATATGACGAATGCGTGCTTGCTCTTGACCAGAACGGCGAGGTTATGTCCACCTATCTTTACCAGATGGGAATTCTTCCCACCTCGCAGTATAACGATATAATGCAAAAGGTTCAGAGCGGCGAGAAGGTAACGGAGGAGGTTGCAAGCTGGGACTATGAGGATATATGCAAATACGAATTCTACGTTATTCCCTCATGCGACGAATACGTTAAAAACGACAAGGGCTATTATGAATTTATAGGAACAAACGAAAAGAAGGTTCGCAAGGCAACCGAGAAAGCGATTAAGCTTAAGATTTCCGGCATAATCAAGATAAAAAACGACAACGTTGCAATCCCGACTATCCCCGCTGTCGGTTATACCAAGGCGCTCACCGATTATGTAATAAACTACACCAAGGACAGCGAGGTTGTTAAGGCGCAGATTAAAGACCGCGAAAACGATTTGCTTACGGGCAAGACCTTTGAGGCGGAAAAGAACAATATTTTTGCAAAGATGTTCGGCGCGCTCTCAAGCATGCTCCCGAAAAAGAGCTATGAGGCGAACCTTGAAAAGCTCGGCGTTATCAGCGAGGACACACCGACCTCTATTGCAATTTATTCCGCTTCGTTTGAGGACAAGGAAAAGATAATTGAGTGTATTAAGAATTACAACGAGTCGGTTGCGGAGGAGGACAAGATAATATATACCGACTATGTAGGTATAATTATGAGCAGCGTTTCGTCGATAATAAACGCGGTATCTTATGTATTGATTGCGTTTGTTGCGGTTTCGCTTATCGTCTCCTCAATAATGATTGGAATCATTACCTATATTTCCGTTCTTGAAAGGAAAAAGGAAATCGGAATTCTCCGCGCAATCGGTGCGTCAAAGCGCGATATTTCCCACGTTTTCAACGCGGAAACCTTTATCGTCGGTCTCGGAGCGGGACTGTTCGGCGTAGGCGTTACGGGCTTGCTGCTGATTCCGATAAACGCGCTGCTGCACCACTTTGTAAAATCGGTAATTATCAGCGCTTCCTTCCCGGTTGTCGGAGCGGTAGTTCTTGTTGTGCTCAGCGTTGTGCTGACCTTCTTTGCCGGACTGATACCCTCCGGTATTGCCTCAAGAAAGGACCCCGTAGAAGCGCTCAGAAGCGAATAACAAAAAACACCCTGCGGGGTGTTTTTTATTACTTGCATTTTTCGGTATTTGTAATTATAATATACTTATGAATATTATGAGGAGATGGAATTATGGCAAACGTATCCGATTATATTAAGAACTACGGTAACATTTCGTTTAAGGATAAGCCGTTCTGCGACGAGGACAATGTTGCAATGTGCATGAGCTTTTATATGCCGCTTGACAAGGTTGTTTCCCCGAGCTTTGACGAGGAGCCCAAAACCTTCGGTATGGCAAGCCGTGAGCTTTTTGCGCTGCGCGGCAGCAAGCACAAGCCCGTAGGTCTTGTTCTTGTTAAGGAAATCAGCCGTCTTTTAATGGATATGGCGGCAAGAAAGCGCTTTGCCGAGGTTAAGGTTATTGCGTGTACGGACAACTTTAACAAAAAGCCTGCCGTTCAGTTTAACGCGGGTACCTTCCTTCTTCCCAACGGAGATATAGTTGTTCTTTTCAGAGGCACGGACGATACGCTTACGGGCTGGAAAGAGGATTTGGATATGGTAAGCCCTGAAGGTATTCCGTCCGAAAAGCTTTCCGTTGAATATCTTGCGGAGGTTGCAAATCGTTTTGACGGCGATATAATTGTATGCGGTCACTCAAAAGGCGGATACGTTGCGCAATATGCCGTTCTTAATTCGCCAAAGGAAATCCGCGACAGAGTTAAAGCGCTTTATAACAACGACGGACCGGGCTTTAAGAATTACGATTACCTCGGCAGCGACGTATATCAGGAGCTGCTTCCCAGATACAAGCACCTTATTCCGCAGTCCTCGTTTATCGGTATGATGCTTATGCACGACGACGATTATACAATAGTAAAGAGCAGCGGTTTAATAGGCCCCATTCAGCACGATTTAAGAACGTGGCAGTTTAAAGGCGACAAGCTTATTACCTTAAAGGACACAACCGTGTCAAGTAAGGTTACCGACCTTGTGTTCCACGAAATTGTACGTAACCTTACGGAAGAACAGCGCGACGCAGTGGAAACCGCAGTAAGCGAAATTTTTGAGGCAACCGGACAGCGCGGACTGCTTGACGTAAAGGAAAACCTTGTTGAAGCGGTAAAGGGCGGATATCTTGCAGTTAAAGAGCTTGATGACGAAACAAAAGCCGTTCTTAAGGAAACCGCAAAGAAAACCGGAAAGTACATAAAGGACGCAACCCAAACGGTGCGCAGCGGAGGATACAAATCGGTAAAAGAAAGAATAGAATAAAAAAAGCACCCTGCGGGGTGCTTTTTTATTTAATAAATACCGAAAGTCCTACGCCGAGTCCGCTCAGCGCCATGAGTACGGCAAGGAATATTGCGGTGTATCTAACCCATTTCTGATGCATGGTGTCCTCCTATTTCATAAAGCAGTCCGCTGCGGCTACGAGCTTATTCTCAATCGCCTTTGCGTCTTCCTTGCTTTTTCCGATAGCGGTTATGTAAGCCTTGATTTTCGGCTCCGTTCCGCTCGGGCGTACGATTACCTTGTTTCCGCCCTCAAGCGCGTAAGCAAGCACGTTTGATTTCGGAAGGTCAATAACCTCTTTTTTGCCGTCGTCAAATACGGTTTCGCTTGACTTGTAGTCGGAAACGGCTTTAACGGCGTAGCCTGCAATTTCTTTCGGCGGCTCTGCACGGAGAGCGTCCATAATGCCTGCCATTTTTTCCATACCTGCCGCGCCCTCAAAGGTGTAGCTCTGTACCGTGTTTCCGTAGTAGCCGAATTCGTCGTAAAGGGAATTCATAACGTCAACAAGGTTCATACCCTTTAATTTGTAATATGCAGCCATTTCGCATATCAGCATTGAGGCAACGACGGCGTCCTTATCCCTTGCGTGCGTTCCGGCAAGGTAGCCGTAGCTCTCCTCAAAGCCCATAACAAAGTCGTCCGCTCTGCCTTCGCTTTCAAGGTTGGTAATAAGCTCTCCGATATACTTGAAGCCGGTGAGCAGATTCTTAAAGGTGCAGTTGTATTTTTTTGCAATAACTTCGGCAAGGTCGGTGGAAACAAAGCTCTTTACCGCAATTGCGGAGGCGGGAAGCGTTCCCTTTGCTTTGCGTTCGGAAAGAAGATAGTTGAGAAGCATCGCGCCTACCTCGTTGCCGCTCATAAGTACAAGCTCGCCCGTTTTGTCAGGCACGGCAATACCAACGCGGTCGCAGTCGGGGTCGGTTGCAAGAAGAATATCCGCTCCGATTTTTTTGTTCATTTCAAGCCCGATTTCAAATACCTGCTTGATTTCGGGATTCGGGAAAGGACAGGTCGGGAAGTTGCCGTCGGGATTTTCCTGTTCGGGAACGACGTAAACCTTATCAATTCCGATTCTGTCAAGGATAGCCCTTACGGGCTTGTTGCCGGTTCCGTTAAGCGGGGTATAAATAACCTTAAGGTCCGCCTGCTTTACAAGCTCCGGATTAACGCACTGCTTTTGTACCTCGTCAAGAAAGGCGTTGATAACCTCCTGACCGATATACTCAATTCTGCCGTCGGCAACCGCGTCTTCAAAATCAACCTTTTTAATTCCCGAAAAGTAGTCAACCTTCTGAATAAAATCATAGGTTTCAGCCGCCTCTTCGTCGGTCATCTGGTATCCCTTGGGGTTGTAGCACTTATAGCCGTTGTACTTTGCGGGGTTGTGTGAAGCGGTAAGAATAATTCCGCTTGAGGTGTGAAAATATCTTATAGCAAACGAAAGACAGGGCGTCGGTTCAAGCTCTTCGTAAAGATAAACCTTAATACCGTTTGCAGCAAGGATTGAGGCTGCCTCTTTGCTGAAATAGTCGCTCTTGATTCGGCTGTCGTAACCGATAGCGATTGATGGGTTTTCGTAATTTTTGTTAAGAAAATCGGAAAGTCCCTGAGTAGCTCTGCCAACCGTGTAAATATTCATACGGTTTGTGCCTGCGCCGATAACTCCGCGCAGTCCCGCGGTGCCGAATTCAAGGCTGCGGTAAAAACGGTCAAGAATTTCATCGTCATTACCGCGGATTGCTTCAAGCTCCGCCTTTAAGTCGGGGTCGCCGGTTGCCTTTTCAAGCCATTCGTTATATAAAGCGTTAATGTCCATAAAAATGCTCCTTTTAAAAAACTATAATATATTTTAATCCTATTAAGAACTATTGTCAATAATTCAATTTTAATGTATAATGATTGCGGTGATATTTATGTTTGCAAAAGTAAACAGTCAAAGCATAATCGGATTAAACGGCTTTGACGTGGTAGTGGAAGCGGACGTGAGCAGCGGGCTTCCGCGGTTTGACCTTGTAGGTCTGCCGGATACCGCGGTTAAGGAAAGCCGTGAAAGAGTGCGCGCGTCAATCAAAAACTGCGGGCTTACCTTTCCCGTTTCAAGAATAACGGTAAACATTGCTCCTGCCGACGTCAAAAAGGAGGGCGCTTTTTACGATTTGCCGATTCTTCTTGCAATTCTTAAGGCGAGCGGACAGCTCAAGGGAAGTACGGAGGGCTGCTCGTTTATCGGCGAGCTTTCGCTCGACGGTGAAATCCGCCCCGCAAACGGCGTTTTGCCGATGGTAATTCAGGCGCGCGACAGTGGAATAAGCTGTATTTTTGTTCCTGCGGAAAACGCTGCCGAGGGTGCGGTGGTTGACGGAATTGACGTGATTCCCGCGGCAAAGATAACCGAAATATTAGCTCATCTTTCGGGTGAAAAGCTTATTGAGCCGGTTAAGAAAGAGCTTGACGAAAGCGAAATTATTGCGGACGAGCTTGATTTTTCCGACGTTAAGGGACAGCACGAAGCAAAAAGAGCCCTTGAAATTGCCGCAGCAGGCGGACATAACTGTTTAATGATTGGCACACCGGGAACGGGCAAGTCAATGCTTGCAAAGCGCATAGGCTCAATCCTTCCCGAAATGACGTTTGAAGAAAAAATAGAAACGACTAAAATTTATTCCGTGGCGGGCGCGCTGCCGAAAAGCGCAAAGCTGATTGCAAAACGCCCGTTCAGAAGTCCGCACCATACAATTTCCGCTCAGGGCTTAACGGGAGGCGGCACGAGCCCCAAGCCCGGTGAAATATCCCTTGCCCATAACGGAGTGCTTTTTATGGACGAGTTTCCCGAGTTTGACCGCAGGGCAAAGGAAAGCCTTCGCCAGCCGCTTGAGGACGGACAGGTAACCATCACCCGTACGTCCGGCACCGTTACCTATCCTTCAAGCATAATGGTAATTGCGGCAATGAACCCCTGTCCCTGCGGATATACGGGGCACCCTACGCGCGAGTGTACCTGTTCGGACGCGGCAAAAAAGCGTTATCGCGATAAGGTTTCGGGACCGTTGCTTGACAGAATTGATATTCACATTGAGGTTCAGAACGTTGACTACGAACAGCTTTCGGGCAAGCAAAAGGAGGAAAGCTCCGCAGAAATACGAAAGCGCGTTAACAAAGCAAGGGCAATTCAGCAGGAGAGATTTAAGGGCACAAAAATTACCTGTAACGCAAAAATGACGCCGCGCGCAACGCGTAAATACTGCGTTCTTTCGCCGGATGCGGACGCGCTTTTAAAGCAGAGCTTTGACTCCCTCGGCCTTTCGCCGAGAGCGTATGATAAAATTTTAAGAATTTCGCGGACAATCGCGGATTTAGCGGGCAGCGAAACGATAGAGCTTGCCCACGTTGCGGAGGCAATTCAGTACCGCAGCCTTGACAGAAAGTACTGGAATTAAAAGGAGGACGTTATGGAAAAGTATATTGAAACAACGATGCAAAATTTAGAGAAAAACGGAATAAAGGCAATTTACTGCGAAACAAAGGAGGGAGTAATTCCCGTAATAAAAGCCCTTGTAACCAAGGGCGAAAGCGTATCAAACGGCGGCAGCGTAACCCTTAAGCAGTGCGGCGTTTACGACCTGCTTGCAGGCGGCGACTACGATTATATAGACCGCTCGAAATATGAGGGCGAGGCTGTACGGGAAGCGTACATAAAGGCTTTTGGCTGCGATACGTATTTCTGCTCTTCAAACGCAGTTACCGAGCGCGGCGAGCTTTACAACGTTGACGGCAATTCAAATCGCGTTGCCTGTATCGTTTACGGTCCCAAGCAGGTAATTATGGTAGTGGGCAAAAACAAAATTGTTCCCGATATAAACGCGGCAATTCGGCGCGTTAAGGAAAAGGCGGCGCCGCCTAACTGTATCCGTCTCGGTATCGCATCTGCGTGCTCAAAGCTCGGCAAATGCGTTTCGCTTACAAAGGAAGACCCCTTTATGTGCGACGGCTGCGCGGCAGATTCAAGAATCTGCTGTAACTATGTTGTATCCGCAAAGCAGCGCCACAAGGACAGAATAAAAGTAATCATCGTAAACGAGGATTTAGGATATTAAAAAAACAAGGGCATTGCCCTTGTTTTTTTATTTTACCTTAACAACCTTGATGTAGCCGACGCCCTTTGGGAACCCGTCGGAATTAAGCTTGTTTTCATCAAATACTATGTAGTTTTTATAGAAGGACATATTGTCGCCCGCTATATCGTACTTATTGTCATAGGTCTCGTAATCAAGCTTTCCGTTCCTGAGCTTTGCAAACGACTTTTTGCCGAGGTCATTGTCGTCTGTGATTACAAAAACGCCGGAGCCCGTGGTAATCATGGACCAGATAGATTTTTCTGTTTTAACAACTCCGACTTTTTTTACTTTCTTTGTTTTAACGTTAATCTTTCTGATTGTATACGCTTGCGTATCGCCTTCGGAATCTAAATGTAAGTAATAAAGGTCGGCGCCTTCCATGCCGTTAATCTGCATGCCTTTAAAGCCTTTTTTAACCAAAGCGGTCTTTTGGGTTTTTAAGCTGCAGGAATAAAGCTTATCACTTTTTAAGAAATAAACCTTGTTCTTATAGGTGTACATACCGTAACCGCTGACGCCCTTTGCAATGCACTTTTTGTTTTTGCCCGCAAGGGTAGCTGTGTACAGATTGCTTGATTTTAATTTGTAGGTTTTAGAGTCGTATTTGCTGAGGTTGTATATCAGTTTCTTTCCGGAAACGATATAAAGGAGACCATCGTTTTCCGCGTCAAATTTAACAACGGCTTTCTTTCCCGAACCGTTGGTTTTGCAGCGCATAATTGCGCCCTTTGAGTAGTTTATCCAGTAGATATAATCGCCCTTGATGGTTGGGTAAGCGGCGCTGCCTTCTTTTGTAACAAGCTTTTCTTTTTTGCCGAAAGAGCTTGCAAAATAAATTTCCGCCTTTTCGGCGTACTTGATGCGTACGTACTTGTCGCCGTCAAAGTTAAACGACGAGTTCTGTGAGTTAAACTGCTGTTTTTGCACGTTGTACTTGCTCTCTGCGGCATAGGCGTTAACGCCCGTAAACGCAAAAGCGGTTACAACAATACAAACGGATAAGACTAATGATAAAAACCTTTTCATAATAAATCCCCTTTACTTTTTTATACAATTAACATTTCAATGCTTTCTTCAAGCAAATCAAAGAAATGCTCAACTATTTTTTTGTCCTCGTCGTTGCCGCGAACGCACATTGAAAGGGTTAACTCCTTCCTCATTGACGTTGCGGAAAGCAGAACGTAGGGCTTGTATTTAACGGCGCCGCTCATAAAGCCGTCGGTCGGCTCATGACCTTCAAGTGAAAGCGCGTTAACGTCAAGAATACCTATGTTGCTCAT
>JAEEGL014655883.1_pt1 | contig 10027 bp, 6 predicted proteins | sample 9134231 | NCBI WGS metagenome assembly JAEEGL01 (sample SAMN16246548, study PRJNA631951) | gut metagenome | biome: gut microbiome; feature: rumen; material: fiber-attached | host: Bos | place: Iran: Karaj | collected 2018-10 | reverse complement strand
TAACGACAGCGGCTGGCTTTTTGACTTTTTTCATAATTATTATTTTATCACTTATTTTAGCTCGTGCCTAATCTTAATAGTGAGCACTTTGTGGTAGCAAAATTCACAAACGCCATAGACATATGGCCCCATCAGTTTGACCCAGAAAACACCCCAGTTGGCCATGAATTTTTCGAATTTGCTATGCCAAGTTGAAGCGTAATGATGAATAGCGACAGTATTCTCGGTTTGGCGCATTTTACCCGTGATGTAGTGTTTCGGATTGAAGTACTCCGGTGCTAATGTAATAAACTTCCCGTTGGCGTATTCCTGAGTTTTACCATTGCATTTGATGTTGTAAAAATCTTTGGCGTAAATCGATGGACTATGCACGGTGCGCATAAAAGTGTCGTTGGTAATTTTCTTTGGGTGAGTGATTTCGTAGCGTTTGAGAATTTTCCCGATCCATGGAGAATGTTTTTTGGCAGCAAAGCTAGAAGTTGTAAACCAATAGTTGGATTCCCAGCTAGCCACGCCATCATATTTCAGATAATCGTCGAGTGGCTTCAATAGCTCTACGTCGGTATCAAAATAAAAACCACCTTCGTTATACATGACATACATACGAATAATATCCGAAGCAAGTGCCCAGCGTTTTTCATTAATGGCTTTCCGGACAAGTGGATATTTATCCATGTCGATATCTTTTTCAGACCAACGCTTAATTTCATAGTCTGGGTTTAATTCTTGCCAATGCTTGATGAATTTCTGATCCTGCTTTGGAATAGGCGCATCGCCAACCCAAACATAGTGTATTTTTTTCGGGATTCCCATGCTCTGATTATACTCCATAAGGTGTTATAATTTCCTCATGAAGATTGTTGTCTCGTCGGATATTTATTATCCAATGATTAATGGTGTGGCAGTTTTTTCCAGAAATTTAGCCGCGGGTCTTACGAAGCGCGGACATGACGTAATGGTTTTGGCGCCAAGCACGACGGGTGATTTTTGTATTGAGAAAGATGAAGAGTATGGCTTCAAGGTTGTGCGATTAACGTCGGTAAAAATGCACTTATACCCTGACCAAATTAATAAAGTACCAAAACGAAAAGACGTATTGGGCGTTAAGTTGCCAAAACTGATTTATAAAAATGGCCTACATGTTAGCTATATGCCGTATGTAGAAATTAAAAAAGTTTTGGACGAATTTCAGCCAGACATAATTCATAATCAATCACCAGGTCCGGTTGCAATTTCATTATTTCATTATGCGAAAAAACGAAATATCCCAATGGTTTCAACCGATCATGCGTATCCAGATAATTTAACGCAGCAAGTTAAATTGCCAAAATCGATGAAGAAGCCAATTAATAAGACAATGAATGCGTATTTCGTCAGTTTTTTGAAGCGTAGCGAATATGCCACGATGCCTACCGAGCAGGCCGTGGCGGATTTGATTCCAAAGGATCGTAAACATTTCAAAGTTCCAGTTGAAGCAATTAGCAATGGCATTGATTTATCGAAATTTTCCAAAGGTAAGGCCAATGACGATATTTACAAGAAATTTGATATTCCGCGCGACAAACAAATCGTACTTTATGTAGGACGCGTTGATCCGGAAAAAAGTTTACACATTTTAGTTGAAGCCTTCATTAAAGCCCACAAAAAAGTAACGGACGCACATTTGGTAGTAGTCGGCGATGGTACAGCACGTCCTGATTTGGAAAAAATGATTGATAAGGCTGGCCTGACAGAATATGCGCATTTCTTGGGGCGCATAATTGGTGATGACTTGCCACAGATTTATCGCACCGGCACGGTATTTTCAATAACTTCAAAAACTGAGACCCAGAGCATCGTACTACTTGAAGCGATGGCGACTGGATTACCATGTATTGCCGTAAAGGCGGGCGCGATTCCAGAGCTCGTAAAAACTGGCGAAAATGGCTATCTTTGCGAAGCGGATGATATCGATGGTGTAGCGAAAGCGATGGTAGACATATTGGAAAGTAAAGAAAAACAGGCAAAAATGTCTGCCGGCAGTTTAAAGTTGGTGCAAAAACACGATATTTCCTACACGCTTACGCGCATGGAAGAAATCTACGAAAAAGTTTTAGCGGCGCGCGACGACGCTATTCTTGAAAAGAAGAAAAAGAAGTAATTTCCTCTAGGAGCGCACGAGCTTCGGCGATACTTTTTGTTTCCATAAACTTAGCGCGGATGTCGGAAGCGCCAGGAAAATTATTGATATAAATCTTATAAAAGTGTTTGAGTGGGTCATATGGCGCAAGATTGTATTTTTCATATAAATCTAAGTGATAGCGCATAAGATCAAGAAGCTCTTCCCTAGTATGTTCGCGTGGTTCTTTTTCAAAACAGAATGGATTTTGAAAGACGCCACGACCAATCATTATACCGTCTACTCCCTGAGCAATGATTTTTGCGCCATCTTGACGGTCTTTAATATCGCCATTAATAATCAGCACCGTTTCTGGTGAAACTTCATTCTTGAGGGAGACAATTTCTGGGATTAATTCATAATGTGCCGGCACTTTAGACATTTCCTTTTTTGTGCGAAGATGGACAGTTAATGCAGCTGGGTGTTCTTTTAGTAAAGTAGTCAGCCAATTTTGCCATTCATTCAAATAAGTGTAACCCAAGCGAGTCTTAACGGAAACTGGCAGACCGGACGTTTTGGCCGCACGAATAGCTTCAACCGCAACTTCTGGTGTGCGGATTATTCCGGAACCACCACCCGTAGCGACGACATGACGATCAGGACAGCCCATATTTAAGTCGACTGCCTGATAGCCAAGTTCGCGGACGGCATTTGCTGTTTCGATAATCATTTCTGGACGAGTGCCCCAAATTTGAGCGATTATCGGCTGCTCCTCTGGCTCATATCGTAAACGCTCGAGCGCATTATGACGCCCTTTCTCGCTGGAGTAGCTATTTACGTTCGTAAATTCAGTATAGAAAATATCTGGACGAGCCGCTTTGGCGACTACTTGGCGAAAAGCAATATCTGTTACGCCTTCCATTGGCGCCAGAATCGTAAAACCGGGTTGAAATTGTTTCCAGAAATCCATATTTGCATATTATACCATATTTGTATTGCTTATGCTTTCATTTTTATGCGTTTTGTGATATAATCACGTCAAATACAGAGGTGAGCGAAGTCTTACCCCGCATCCGTATCGATCTTTTTCAGAATTCTTTTCAACATAGCTCAGTCAATGAGCATCAATAAAATGAAAGGGAGGGTTTCATCATGAAGAAAAGAATGATTGCTTTGTTTTTGCTTATCACATGCCTGATGCTCACTGGCTGCAGCAATGCTACGACGATTCCGGAAACGGAAGAGCCGCAGGCCACCGCTAGTGAAGAAGAACTGTACATGTACAGTGTGGGCGGAACAGTACTGTATCTTCATACCAGAGTCGAAGATTATCTAACCGATGATTGCGTCCCACGTTACGATCCTGAGAAAAAACAGATAGTGTACGATGGCTTATTCCGTTACGACGACCTAATGAGTGATTTGGGTTGGTATATACGCGAAGGCAGTCGAGAAGGTTCTATGCGTCGTGAGTATAATACGGAAGATGCCATTTTATACGTCTACATTGCTGGTAGCAAAGAATATGGTGAACCAGTTCCAAATGTTGGAATTTTTGAATCAATCGAATTTGGACAATCTACTCCGGAAATAGATCATTGGAACTATATGTTTAGTTGCCATATGTATGTGGACACCGACAGTCTTGAAGATGAGACGCTCTACCATCCAAACGGCGACGAAGATCGTGCATTATTCCTTAACCAGATAATAGTGCTGACATATTTATTAGAAAACTATCCTAATGATCAAGGAGAAGATTGCTTTTCTGGGATATTTGAAAAAATAGGTCCGCACCATTGGTATGTATACGAAAACTAAAGCAAAAACCAATCATACCCTCCAGTGATGGAGGGTATTTTTATGAGATGTAATACTCCTGTCGATTATAATACATCCAAGAATTATCACTGATTAAATCGTAATGTTCTAGTTCGATCGGTTCATAGTCATTAATGACTATTTTGGCTTCTTCGGGCTTCTCATACCCATATGGGTAGTATCCATCTGGGTTATAATTATTCATCCAGAGTGCTACTTCTATAAAATCCTGAGTAGCAATAACCTGCTCTTTAGTCATGCCGGATAACCTAGCTAACACACCTTCTTCGGAGTTGTCTAATGGATGGTCTTCATGGTATTTTTCAAGAGCAACAGTAACAGCGTTCTTTTCGACTAATCCAGTCGATTCCATATAACGCTGATCCTCGATGAAGCGCTGATAGTATTTTGCTTCACTCCACGTAAATGCCCTACTACCTAATACATCTGCTTTATGGGACGTGTCGTCAGGTTTAGCGACACATGATTCGCCCGTTACATAACCAATTTTAGCTAGCACATCTACTGATGTGTTAATATCGACAATACCGCCCCAAATTGGCGCATGAGTATCTAGATATGATTGTTCTCCGGTGATAGCTTTTGCGAGATTAAGGTCAACCATTCCAAACGGTGAATCACGCTCACCACAGAAGACTATATATTCCATTAACCTACTACTTTTTTCAGTGTTATTAATTTTTGTGTTGATGGTAGGAATATCGCCTTCAGCATCCGTAAAGTTGGTACCATTACCAAGTTCGCTTACTTTATAAACTATGTCGGCTGGGTCTTCTTCTATTAATTCAAAGTCGGTAATAATGAATGGATTGCAGAACGGATCACCGACCGCCCCTATCGAAGCGAGTTCAGGGCACAATTCGGCCGTCTGTTTCGCCGCCTCTTCCATAGTTACTGTTGCCGTAACAGCAGATGCTCCAGGCATTAATGACGTTAAGGCATTACTGGTTACGGCAGCCACGTTTTTTACCCCTTCTATGATGGAGTTATTCCCCACTAATATTGGCACCGACCTAGTAAGAATGTTGCCCAAGAAGGTATATGGCGATGTTATATCAAATGGACTACGAGTTTCACGTTCGTACCTGGCTATGTCGGCAATGTATTCTTCTTTCTTTTGAAGGTATCCAGAGTATGTTGATTCTGAAGCAACAGATCCGCCGCCGCTTTGATGGTTCTTTGCCATATCGATATGTCCGCCAGAGAAAGAAGCAGTTCCCGCGTCTAGTCCTCCAATTTTCGATGTAAGATCACGTTGCATCCAACCAGCTATCCATGGGATGACGTATTGTGTTACGGCGCTCACTATCTGTTTAAAAATTTCTTCAAAAGCATACGTCGTAGCAGCTAACCAAACAAGTTTTTTGGCAAGATCGCCACATCCGACGACGCCAGTACCCGAAGCAATACCAAATATGCAGGCAGCCAAGCCGGCGCCCCAATCGAATAGATCTATTAAATCGCTAACTATATCGGCAGCGGCGGCCATTACTTTAGATATGAGACAAGTGGCATAAGCTTGGACGCTAGTAGTGATAGTAGTACCAATACTTCTGATTGTATCAATTAAACCAAGAGAATTTTTAAGAGTAGTATTTATATTAAAACTTTTTACGCTAAGATTTTCCGTGTCTATGCGAGTGTTGCCATACATTGAAGTTATAGGATCAGCTTCCATAAAGCTACCATAATCAGTAACTTTATCAGGCTCCTGTAAGATGCTACCGGTATTTGGGAGATAATACGTACTCTCTCGTTTTATAGTCATATCGTTAGTAATATTACTTAACGGCGTAGTATCCGAATCTTCAACTTGAGCCTTTTGAATACCTTCGAATAATGTTTGGGCAAATTGCAATACTTCTTTTATTTCATTAGCCATCATTAATAAGTTCAGAGCGTTGAGCATTTCCACGGCTATACAGTAGATTTTAGAGGAAGTAGCAAAAGCTTTTTTAAATCTATTATATTTACCGCTCATACCATTCAAAAATGTTTGCACACTTTCAGCTGCGCTCTTGTAGCCGGCGAGCTTTTTTAGACTTAACACCCCTTTACCTTTTAAGCCTTCCTTGTACCCATCAACAATTTCTTCATAAGGATCACCTTCTGCGGGGGTAATCAATTGGGTTTTGTTTCCCGTAGCTTCACCGCCAGTTTCACCCTCAATATCACCATTTCCGACAGCGCTTTTCATGGCAGCCTCTAAGTCAGGCTCCGTATCGCCCGTATTATTTTTGGCCTTAAACGATCTGAAACGGTTTCTAACTATTTTTAAACGACTAATAAATTTATTGCATAAGCCATCATACCAGTCATATATTGATTGCCGCCATGTCCTGGTGCCTTGATGATAGGCATGACGGAAATCGGCATCTTCCTCATATAATTCACCTATATACCGTCCTCCTTTTTGCGCAGCGAGGTCCGGATCGGCATATACATCAACATCCTGACCATTGGCGGTATGATAAACTATTTTCTTTCCGCCAGCGCTAGCGTCATCTACGACGGAAAGTTTGTAATCCTTCCCTTTAATGCCTTTGCTAAGTTTTGCGGCCTGACGCTTAGTTATACTGAAATATTTTTCTGGGCTATCTGTAATTTTCTGATACAACTTTCCATGTTTTTTAATAAATTTCTCAGTGTCATCATATTTGAAGTAACGTTTTGCCGAATGTAGGGCTGCCCTAGTAAGAAATACAGAGCGAGCAAAATTGCTAGCACCGATAGAGTCGAAGTTGCCTTGGAATTGAGAAATAAGACTAAATGGCATTGCAAGTTGACCAATATAGGATATTAGACCGAAGCCGATTACGCCACCAACGACAACCATGAGCGGCAGACCTTTTTTCATCATGCCTTTAAAGCCGCCAGAGGCCTTACCTTTACCGCCCGCTACGCCGGAAACTTTGTTCGTGAAACCAGAAGTTGCATTCTCAGAAGCTGTGCCGGAAGCAATGTTATTTTCACCGGAACGAGCTCCTTCTGTGCCGTCACCAGTGACGCCGCCGCCATTGCCGCCAAGCGCGCTTTCCTCGCCGCCCATCAAGCCTTTGGCAGCATCTTTCTTCCTCGCCTCTTTAGACGCGTCATGATCGCCATACTTTTTGTCTTGATTGCTGGTTACGCGACCATAAAAGCTTTCGCCCTGGTCATCTATGGACATCTTCTCGCCGCCGCCTTCGCTAGAGTCGCCAGTATAGCTGGTTTGATCTAAGTATTTATCCATACCGGCCATAGTTAAAAAATCCCTCCCGAAAGGGTCGTTGTGGACGAAAATACCTCTCTTGCGACACCACCAAACAATGACATATCTAGTGATAATTATACCACAAGCGAAATCGCATACACAAAATAGCATAAACGTATTGATTTTTAAGATGAGATATGCTTTAATGCTAGTAAGGAGTGCTATATTATGGCGACCAAAAACAAAAATACAAAAAAATCTAGTAATTTCTCTCTAATAATAACTATCTTGCTGTCATTGGTTTTGGTGGCAGTTATTGTTTTCGGGATTTTCGTTTTAATCAAGGATCCGGAAGTTGGCAAAAAAGAGGACGAGAATACCAAACAAGAAACAACTGATGTTAAGAAAGAATTGAAGACTAATACCGACGACGAACTTGATACCGAGGAAGAAGATCCTGAACCGACCGACACAGAAACGACTTACGATGATACTAAGACCGGTTATGAAGCTGAAAATGATAAAAAGCCGGTAGAACACGATTCAAATGGGAAAAAAGTCGCTACCACTTCCCTGACCATAGCTAAAGCTGACACTTTTATTATCTTGAGTGGTCGCGTGACGAATTTTAAAGAAGAAGGCGGAAGTTGTCTTTATTATCTTAAAAAAGGCGATACGACAAAACAATATCTCGGACAAGTTATCCCTGATGCAAAGAATACTGTCTGCGAAGCCGTTAAACTAGACAAGAGTGAACTCGGTGGCGGACAATGGTCCGTGTGGGTAGAATATAAATCTAATAACGCAGAGGGCAAGAGTGAAACGCAGACCGTCGATTTATAACAGAATGATGTACTGCCTAGCAGTAGCGGCCTTTATGGGAGTGTTTTTAGGTCTCGCCGCAAAGAATGCACCATTATCGATAGCAATTAAGGCGACCGATTTTAATGCTGGTCGCATCATCGATGATGAAATTTTTTACAATGCTGACACGATGACGGTTGCAGAAATTCAAAGCCATTTGGATAAGTACTCCGCTAATTGTGACATGTGGGGCGCACAGGCGATTGGTTATGGTCGCAAAATCAATGGCGTAGCCGTAAATCCGAACATTACACGACGCGAATATGCGCGAATGATGCGAAATGCTGGTCGCACCGATTATCATGACGCACCGTATGTATGTATCAGCAAATATTATGAAAACCCAGCCACACATAAGACAAATTTTGAAACAAATGCCGAACCAGAAGAAGGTATGATTTCTGCGGCACAAATTATATATAATGCCGCACATGAATATAACATCAATCCACAAGTGTTGCTCGTGATGCTCAAAAAGGAGAGCTATGTCTGGGGTGACACTTGGCCACTTAAAGATGAGTACAACACCGTAATGGGCTACGCTTGCCCTGATAATGCCCCATGCGACTCTGCCTATTTCGGTTTCTATAATCAAGTTATGAAAGCGGCCTGGCAATTAAACTATTACAAAGAGCATATTTATAGTTACGGTTACTATCCATACATGGATAACTACATTTTGTATTCGCCAAATCGTTCCTGCGGATCAAAGAAAGTATTCTTGGAAAATATTGCGACCACTTCCCTATATATCTACACGCCATATACGCCAAACGATGCGGCGTTAGCGAATTATCCGGGCGAAGCGACGTGTGGTTCATATGGGAACCGTAACTTCTTCATGTTCTTTAGTGAATGGTTCGGCAATACTCTCGTACAAAAACCTGCCGAAACGCCAACTGAAGAACCTAAGGAAGAGCCAAAGGAAGAACCAAAAGACGAGCCAGTTGAAGAACCTAAGGAAGAACCAAAGGAAGAGCCAAAAGACGATCCGGTAGAAAAACCCAAAGAGGAATCAAAACAAGAAGAAGATGGCGATCTTTCTTTAATAAATGCTGTTTATAAAGGTGAAGGTATAGCTAAATTATTAGGTAAGCCGGTTTCGGATTTATGCCGCGGCTCTTTAGCGAATTGGGTTAAGTACGAAAATGGTTATATTGTCGGAACAAAAGATACTGGTTATTATATATCGACTGGTAAGATACGCCAAATTTGGGCGAACAACGGTTACGAGGCTGGCGTGTTGGGCTTACCACTTAGCAATATAAATACGAACGGCACTAGTAGCTGGCAAAAATTCCAAAATGGATACATTGTCGGAACGGATTCAACTGGTTATTTCTTGATGGATAATAATATGTTTAAAAAATGGAATGAATCACCGTCGCTAAAGCTTCCATTAGGCAATGTGGAACAATCAAATTCCATAGAAAAACAAAAGTTCCAGAATGGTTTTATTGTTAGTAACAACAAAAAACAGTACTACGTAATCGGAAATGACATGTATAAAAAATGGTCTTCCAACAGCAAACTCGGAATGCCACTAGCGGATGCTTATGAATCTAATGGGGTTAAGATCCAAGATTATCAAAATGGTCGTATCGTATGTCAATCTTCAAAGTGTTATGTGACCACGAAGGATATATATGATTACTGGGTAAAAAATAACCCTGGTAACATGGAAGGTGACGTTACGAATGAGGGCGAGATAGCCGTACAAAAATTCAAGAATGGTTACGTGCTCAGTAAGAACGGAACTAACTACTTGGTATTACCAAAATATTATGATGTTTGGAAAAATAATAATACGAGCGAGTTTGCATTAGGTTTTCCTGAAAGAAATGCCCAATCCAACCAAATAATGGAGTGGCAAAAGTTCCAGAACGGATACATCGTCGGTACGGACGCTAATGGTTTTTATGTTTCTTCGGGAAAAATACGTGAAGTATGGGCATCAACCGGATTTGAGCTCGGTAAACTCGGAATGCCGGTTAATAAAACGATGAGCAACCCTACTTACGGAAGCACAT
>JAEEGL012356760.1_pt1 | contig 10027 bp, 9 predicted proteins | sample 9134231 | NCBI WGS metagenome assembly JAEEGL01 (sample SAMN16246548, study PRJNA631951) | gut metagenome | biome: gut microbiome; feature: rumen; material: fiber-attached | host: Bos | place: Iran: Karaj | collected 2018-10 | reverse complement strand
GCCTTAGCCTTTTTGCAAAAGCTAATTTTGGTGAAAAAGATGTTACTGCAAATGATATAAGAATGCTTAAGCCTGAAGCGGCTGGAAAATCTGATGCAGAACTTGCAGGTTATGTAAAAGATGTCAACGATAATATTTCAACACTTTATGCAAAGCTTTTGCTTACTTACAATCCGATTAAAGAGTTTAGCGTAAATGTTGGACCAACGTTAAACTTCAGCGATTTTGATACTAATCCAACTGTTGGAATGCATATTGGCCTTAAACTTGGTGGCGGCAATTTTTAGAATAGATATTTAAAAAAGATTTAATAAAGTAAAAATTATTTAAAAAAGTTCATAAAAAATTCTCCTTCTTTTTTTTGGGTTCTTGCGGGTAACATTCCCTATTCGCAAGAGCCCTTTTTTTTTTACGAAGCAAAAAAAACGTGAATCATTCAATGGTGATTACGCCGTTGAGCATTAAGTAGTTTTTGCAAAGCAAAAATGCGCCAACCACAAAATGTCGTTTACGACATTTTGTGATTATTACCATTTCCCGTTTATGCAGAATGAGGTTTTGTGGCGAACGCGAAACTGCACAAAACAGCCGCAGTCTGCGCAGGTCATACCGGCAATTAAACGCGGACATTTTTTGCAGATTTCCAGGCGCTGAGAGGCAAGGGCGTCGCCGACGTAGTCGGCGACGGGCTCTTGCTCGGCCATTTCTTGTATGAGCTCTGGTGTTAACTCCATTGAGGAAAGATACGCTTTGTTTTCACATACTGGACATGGATTCATAAGTAAAACTTAGGGGCGTTGCGGGAACTCCCGCTGAAGGGGTAGCCCGCAACAAAGTGCGGGCGCAGGGGAAGACTTTCCCCTCCCTATGCTTGAATTTCTACTGCAACAACGCTCATTGCTGGAACTTTTAAGTTTAGTTCGTTTTGGGCAGTCACTTTTACTTCGAGCGACTGTGTTTTTATTTGCTCTGGTTTTTCAAAAGTGTTGCAGCTGTTCATTTTTTCTGCGGTAAGAAGCTGGGCTGAAGCGGCTTTAATCTTTCCTTTGAGGCCAGCAAGCGTGATATTTATTTGCTTTGAACCTTGAAGTTCTGCATTTGTAAAGGTTACGGTGTAATTTTTGGCTTTGTGCGAAGCGGAAGCTGTAACTGAATCTATGCGGGCGTCTTCGGGGCCAATCTGATTTGAAGCAACGCGAGTTGTAAGGCTTGTGGCGTCTTTATGTGGTTTGTACATATTGAAAACATACCAGGTTGGCGTTTTGAGCATTTTTGAGCCTTCTGTAAGAACTGGCGACTGAAGAACGTTTACTGCCTGCGCAATGTTTGCAATTCTTACGCGGTCGCAATGATTGTTGAAAATATTCAATGTAATTCCAGCAACAAGTGCGTCGCGAATTGTATTTTGCTGATACAAAAAGCCCGGATTTGTTCCGTCTTCTACTTTGTGCCAGCAGCCCCATTCGTCAACTACGAGGGCAACGCGTTTTTCCGGATCGTATTTTGTCATAATTTCATCGTGGCGGCGAACCAGTTCTTCCATATAACTTGCTTTTGCAATCATATTATACCAGCCGTGCTCGCTGAATTCTGTTGCCTTTGGTCGTTCGTCCCAGCTTGGCTCTACGCTGTAATAATGGAGAGAAAGCCCATCCATTAATTTTCCGGCTTCGCGCATTAAAACTTCTGTCCAGTTGTAGTCTGCGGTATTTGGGCCGCAGGCAATTTTAAAGATTTTTTCTGAACCGTATTGTCGTACATAAGTTTGGTAACGTCGGTAAAGGTCTGCATAGTATTCTGGACGCATATTTCCGCCGCAGCCCCAGTTTTCGTTTCCAACGCAAAAAAGCGGAAGTTTCCATGCTTCTTTATGGCCGTTAGCTTCGCGCATTTTGCTCAAAGGTGATTCGCCACCAAAAGTCATATATTCAACCCATTCGCTCATTTCTTGAACTGAACCGCTTCCAACATTTCCGTTTACATAAGGTTTGCAGCCAAGTGTTTCGCAAAGTTCAAAAAATTCATGTGTTCCAAAGCTGTTATCTTCAACAACGCCGCCCCAATGTGTGTTAATCATTTTTTTGCGAGTTTCATTTGGACCAATTCCATCGCGCCAATGATATTCATCGGCAAAGCAACCGCCTGGCCAGCGCAGATTTGGAATTTCAAGCTCTTTAAATGCTTCTACAACGTCTTTTCTAAAACCGTTGATATTTGGAATGTCTGAATTTTTTCCAACCCAAAATCCGCCATAAATACAGCGCCCAAGATGTTCGCTGAAGTGACCATAAATATCGCGGCTAATTTGCTTGCCGTCGAGGTCTGCATTTACAATAATTGTGTCCATAAAAATTCCCTTTTTTTTTTGATGTTTTTGGTTAAACGTTTTACAAAATTGTACTATGCAATCTTCAAAAACGCAATGTGATTATGTGGGAAAATGCGACTTTTTTGTTGTATGATTCTCTTAGTTTTTGTGATATATCGTCATTAGCGCCAAGAGTAAAACTGAAAAGCGAAACTGCAAACTTGTAGCTGCAAAGGCGTAACTGAAATGTGTGATTGCAAATGCTTGTCTGCAAACGCGGACTTTTATTTTTTGAAAATCACAAGGTCTTTGAGTTTTAGAGTGTAGGTTGAATCAAGCTCGTTTCGCACGGAAGATTCGCTCATCAAAGGGGCTTCAAAATGGTAAACAGTATCGCTGTAACCTTCGGCTTTTACTTCTAAGCTAAAGTGAAAAAGTTTTGTAATTCCAGCTTTTCTTGCCGGCTGCGATTTTACCCAAAAAGAATAAACTCCGTTTGTGCTTCGTACAGTTCTATATGGATTTGCCCAAGTTTTATCAACCATTTCGGCTTGTTTTCCTTCCAGTTTTAAATTGATTATTGCATCAAAAACCGGCTCAAAAGTATTTCCGTCTAAAACCACGCCAATAAATGTAAAAAAGTTAAATGCCGGTTTTGAATCTTTTTTGATTACGCAATCTTTTCGGTCTTCTGTGTGATAAGGTCGCTTTGTTGCACTTACAGTTCTCATTCCTTCAAGGGCAAGAGAATCAACATCAGCTTGAAGTTGTGCGCTTGCTAAAAATTCTGCAGCGTGTGTAACTCCGCGTCCAGAAACAACGTATTTTGGGGGAATTCTGTTTAAAACATAACTGACAGTATCGAGACGGCAATTTTCGCAATCGCAGGTTAACCAGGCAATATTGTCTGCTTTAACTCTGTCGTAAAGGGTGTTTACTGCCTTTTTTACAACATCTTCCATCAGGTTATGAACGTTCATAAAAACTCTCCTCTAAAAAAGAACAACCTTTTTTGCCAATAACTTTATTATAGTAGAAAATCATTAATAAAACAAATTTTTATATTTCTTTAAGTGATTTTTTTAGGAAATTGCTGTATGATAAAATCATTCTAAATAAAACCAGTTTTACTTAGTAAAATTGCGCAGCTGCGAGATTTTTCATTGAAAACTGACCATTTTTTTAGTATATTTATATTATGAATATTAAATCAATTTATAAAAGCCCTCTTTTTGATGATGAGGACGAAGAAAAAAAACAGAAAATGCCGGATCCTTTTTCGGACAGATTCCTTAAAACAAGACAAATTGTTCTTACCGGCGAAGTAAACAAGGAGCTTGCAGATTCTATTGCAAAGCAGCTTCTTATTCTTGATTCTGAGGACGAAAAAGCCCCGATTTATATGTATATTGATTCACCTGGCGGTGATGTTGATGCAGGCTTTGCTATTTATGATGTAATTCGTTTTGTAAAAGCTCCTGTTTATCTTATTGGAATGGGTCTTATTGCTTCTGCTGCTACTTTAATTCTTATTTCAGTTCCAAAAGAGCGAAGAATTGGACTTCCAAACAGCCGTTATCTTATTCATCAGCCACTTGGTCAAATGCGCGGTGTTGCAACTGATATTGAAATTTATGCAAAGGATATGGAAAAAATCCGTGCTAAATTAAATAAACTTATTGCTGAAGCTACAGGAACTTCTCTTGAGCAGGTTACAAAAGATACAGACCGCGATTATTGGCTGGATTCAGATGAAGCTGTAAAATATGGTCTTATCAGCAAAATTGTTTCTGCAAAATCAGAATTACCAAATTAGCCTATGCATTTTAGTCTGACCGATTCGCTTATAAACGACATTATCTCTGCTATGGAAAATCAAGATGTTGAATATGCCGTTGACGCTGTGGAAGGTCAGCTTGTTATATCAGATTCAGACGGGCATAGTCCTGATGATGAGCGGTACTACAGTTTGCCAGAATGGGGACCGTCAGACGGTTTTGAGCTTCGCGAGAATTTTGTGAATTCGCTTCATTCTCCGGTGGCTCACGATCAATTGCTTGATGTTTTGCATTCGGGAAGGGGGGTATTTAAGAATTTCAGAAATGTTTTAAAAAGTTACCCTGAAGTTGATAAACGATGGCATATTTATAAGCACAAATTTATGTCGGCACGTATCAATGAATGGTACAATTCCCTGCGAGAAATATGGGGATTGGAAAAATTGGATCAACTTTTGGAATCTGATGAAACCTTAGTGCACGATGATTTTACGTTCAAGGCTTATGATTCAGACGTTGACAAAGAAACAATCCTTTTTAATATTACTGCGGGTTCCTGCGAAGATGATACACTGCCGCAAGAATTGAACGAAGCGCTTTACAAACTGTGGCGAACTCAATTTGAGAATAATGATGCTACAGACCAAGCTGGTTTTTTATGCTTCAGCCTTTCTGATGAATTTGCAGGTTGTATTACAGCAGCATCACTTTTGAAAGATCAGGAAAAGATTATGGTGATTACAAGTCTTTTTGTTCCTGATCAGTTCCGCGGACTTGGAATAGGAACAGAACTTATTTCTATGTGTATGTCCAAGCTTCAGAAATGCGGAAAATCTTGGGTTTTGATTCCCAATACAATTGCGCCGGATATTTTGCAGCCGTTACTAACGCGCTCAGGTTTTAGAAAAATAAACTCCGGCTATATTTTATCTTTAGGAGAATAAAAAAATGGCATTTAATCGTGATTTTGAGATTAACGAAGCTCAGCTTTCAGAATTTCTTGAGTCAGCAACTGACAGAGTAAGAACCTCGGAGAATGTTGATTTACTTTCAGATTTGAACAAATTGTTTAAGAAGAATGTTCCACTTACTGTTCGTAAGTATGTGATTGCATATTTGCTAAAAGAAGCTTTAAAACACTATCATCCTTTTGGAAATCGCCGCGACAGATTTGAGCGCAATGAACGAAATGAACGCAGTGAACGCAATAATCGTTCACGCCAGGAACGCAGTTTCCGCCAGGAAAGAACGGAGCGTGTTTCTGAGCCGGTAGCTGAAGTTTCTGAAGAGGAACGCCCGCGACATCCTCGTGTTGAAATCCCGGAAAATGAAGCGACTTCTATTTTTATTAGCATTGGAAAAAATCGCCGCGTTTATCCTCGCGATTTAGTTGGTATTTTGATTGCGATTGCTGGAATCGACCGCGAGCGCATTGGCGACATTAAAGTTCTTGCAAACTATTCTTTTGTTCAGCTTTACACTTCTGACGCTCAAACTGCAATTGATAAACTTAATGGTTATGAATATCGCGGCCGCAAACTTGCTGTAAGCTACAGCCGCCAGAAATCAGAAAATGACGAAGTTTCTGAATCTGAATCTCCTGCTTCTGAAGAATCTTATGCTTCTCAGGTTCAGTCTGAAGAAGTTGCTCAAATGGCTGCTGAAGATGCCGCTGCTTATGCTGCTGCAGAAAAAGCTGCTGCCGACAAGGTTCCTTTTGGAGTAAACTAAGAATTTAATGAAACTGCATGTTATTAGAACTGGCGTTTTAAAAGTTAACACATTAATTGTTCCGATTGGCGATAATCAATGTTTTGTTGTAGATCCTGCGGCTTGTGAGCTTTCTGGTGATTCTTCTGTGATTACGGATTTTCTTGCGGCTCACAACCTGGTTTGTAAAGCTATTGTTCTAACTCATGCACATTTTGATCATATTACAGGAATTGTCGGCTTAAAATCGGTTTTTCCTGATGCAAAAATTGCCCTTCATCAAGCTGAACTTTTAGAACTAAGTTCGCCGCCTGGCCCAATGAATTCTTCTGTTATGCAATTCTTTGGAGCGCCTCAGCTTTTTGAAGCGGTTGCAGCACAGCCTGCTGCAGACACTCCTTTACAAGATAATTCAATCTTTTTTGGCTGGAAAGTGATTCATACTCCTGGCCACACGCCTGGCTCAATTTGCCTTTATAATGCAACTGCCGGCGAATCTGGGCAAGGTGTTTTGATTTCCGGTGACACTCTTTTTGATTATGGCGGTTACGGCCGAACTGATATGTACGGCGGAAATGAAATCGAAATCCATAAAAGTCTTGAAAGATTGCGCCGCGAAATTCCCGAAGGAACTTTAGTTTATCCCGGTCACGATAATTTTGGTTTTAGTTTTAAATCGGATTCCATAAATTAAAACTGGTTGAGCCGTCGCTTTCAATTTTCATTCTGATAAAAGCTATATCTGTAAAAGTTTTTTCAACTGTTGCAATCGCAAAACTTGCCGGCTGCCCGCCGCGCGGTCTTGCGCAGCTTCCCGGATTTACCATTTTGTAACCGTTTATATTGTCTTCGCGGGCAATGTGCGTGTGGCCGTAAAATCCAATGCGGCTTTCTGAAACCTGCATTTCAAGGCCAAAAGTTTCTAGCCCAAAATCAACACTTTGATTATGCCCGTGCGAAATCATTATGATTTGGCCGTTTACTTTTAGTTCAACTAGTTCAGAAAAATAAAGCGAAGCTGAATCCAGCGGATATGATGAAGGATCGCAGTTTCCTTTTACGGCGGCAATTACCGGCGGAACACATTCCATCAGTTTTGAATCTGTTTGAGCTGCGTACAAAAGTCGTGAAATATCACAAATTCCGTCTCCGCAAAAAACAACCGCATCACATTTTGCACCGTAGCGGCGGACAATCTTTTCAAAAACCGGGTAATTTCCATGCGAATCCGAGATTATTAAAAGTCGCGCGTGGTCTTTTGTTTCGAGCGCAGAAATTGCAGCCTTTGAGCCAATAATATTTTGGTGTCTTTGAGTAATTTCTATCATTTTTGCGCCTTTTGTTTACTGATTCAAAACAAAATGGTTTATAGATGAAAGTCCAGATTCTGGGTCTGTATAATTATGGAACGAATGTTTTTTTAGCATTTGCGTTAGATGTGTTTGCAGACTTTTTGTTCTTTCTGGAGCGCCGTCTAAAAGCAAAATGTAGCTGATTGTTTCGTTAATTATTTGCGGAGCGTCTTCGTGAACTGAGCCGTCTGATTCTTCTGGAGCAAGTTCGCCGGTTAATCCTGCGTTTTGGCCTTTATCAACAACTATATCGCAAGTTGATTCGATTCCAAGTACATCATCTTGTGGAAAAAGTGCAATAACCGGGTAAGGCACATTTTGTTCCCATTTATCTTGATTTTTAGCAAGCGCTTTGTGAGTGTTTTCTGGAGCGCCAAGCAAAACAATTCCGCAAAGGTCTAAATCTTCACTTTGAATTATTGCCGCAAAATCAGAAGCATAACCGCGTGAGCCATGTTTAAAATCATCTGGGTAAATAAGCGGATAAATGAGCCCGCCGTCTTCCGCAAGCCCAAAGTTTTCTCCAAGCATTTTCAGAAGCGGTTCTTTTAGCTCGGGTTTATTGAAATCATATCCAAAAAGCACGCAAAGTTTTTTATTTGTAACGTGCCATTTTTGCGGTTCAGTTTTAAAATCAGAATCTTCTGCTTTATCGAGAGTGAGCGACAGACTTTCGTCGCTATTTCTTTTTTGATTTTTTTTACAGCCGGAAAATGCGGCAATAATCATCAAGCCTAATACAATTTTTACACAGTTTTTTTTCATATTTTCTCCACCATTTCTTCTATTCTAATGTATTTTATTTTTCTTGAAAAGGACAAAGGTTTTCGGTATCATAGATATATGAATGTCATAAAGCCCGTTTTAGAACTTATCGGTAGCTTGGGTTTCCTTTTGTACGGAATGAAGCTCATGAGTGACGGTATTCAAAAGAGTGCCGGTGAAAAATTGCAGCGTGCACTATCTGTTCTGACAGGAAACCGTTTTGTATCCCTTCTTACAGGTCTTTTTGTTACGATGATTATTCAGTCATCGGGTGCAACTACTGTAATGGTTGTTACTTTTGTAAACGCCGGACTTATGACTCTTGCGCAGTCTGTTGGTGTTATTTTTGGTGCCAACATCGGTACTACAATTACCGCATGGATTGTTGCAATTTTCGGATTCAATTTTAAGATTTCAGCATTTGCCATTCCTGTTTTCGGAATTGGTTATTTCCTTTCAATCATCAGAAAAGGCTGTTATAGAAACTGGGCCGAAGCTCTTATGGGTTTTGGTATGCTCTTTCTTGGTTTGAGCGGACTTTCTGATGTATTTACGCCAGAACAGGTTGGCTGGTTGTTTAGAATTCAAGGCAGCGGACCTTTTGCAATTCTTATTGGCTTTATAGTCGGTATTGTGATTACTGCACTTTTGCATTCTTCTTCTGCATTTTCTGCGATTGTAATTACAATGGCTTATAACGGGCTTATTAATTGGGAAATGGCTGCAGCTATGACGCTTGGTAGTAACCTTGGTTCAACTATTGACGCGATTCTTGCCGCTTTGGGCTCAAATGCAGATGCTCGCCGTTCAGCAGCAATTCACGTTATGTTTAACTTGTTTGGTACTGTTTTGGCTTTGTGTTTCTTCCGGCCATTTTTGGGTTTGGTTATGCTTGTTACTCCTGGCGGCCAGCATTCAAACATTGCGATTCGCATTTCAATGCTTCATACTGTGTTCAAAACGCTTTCTACAATTATTTTGCTTCCAATGCAAAATCCGCTTATCAATCTTACAAAAAAGATTATCAAAGACGATCCTGCTGGCACATCAAATATTTACAAACTGGAATTTACAGAACTTCTTTCAAAAGACAGCGTTACAACTCACATTATGCAGGCTGAAAAAGCAATTGCAGATATGACTGATATTGTAACTGATATGTTCGACAAAATTCAGCTTGGCGTTACTAAGCGTAATCATGATTTTATTGAAAAATATGGCGAAGCCTGCGAACTTGCCGAAGATTATGCTGATCAAATGCACGAGCAAATTACGCATTATTTGATTAAGTGCGAAAGTCTTCAGGTTACAGAAAAGCAGTTGAATCACATTTCTAATATGATTCAGATTGTTGATGAACTTGAAAATATGAGCGACAGTTGTTACGGAACAATTATGTTGATTTCGCGCAGTATCGAAAAGAAAATGAAATTTCAAACTGAAGATATGGAGCGGCTTTTGCCTTACCTGGAACTTGCCCGCCAGTTCTTGCAGTTTATCCGCATAAATATCAACAAGCAGCTTACAACCGAAAAGCTGGAACTTGCCCGCGAACTTGAAAATGGAATCGACGAATTCCGCAAAGACCTTAAAAAAGTTGCACGAAAGCGTCTTGAAGGCGGTGCCGACGTTAAATCCGAGCTTTTGTACATCGACATTGTCCGCACAATCGAACACATTGGCGACAACTGTTTCAACATTTCTGAAATCCTCGTAAACGGCTAAATGAAGAAAGGCAATAAAAATCGAAATTGGGAAATTTTTTGTTTATTGTTGATTATAATTTCTTTGTTTTTTGCAGGGCTAAATTATTATAAACTTTGGCGTTTGGAAAAGTATGGAATTATAGAAACCGTTGTTATAAAATCTTATTCCGTAAAAACTCGTTCAAGAAGATCTGGAACCTATTATGATGTAAAAATGGAATACAGTCTGCTTGGCGAAAATGAAAGTCAGTTTTGTTCTTTTGATTTTAAGCCAGCCAAAGAATATTATGAAAATGAACGAATAAAAATTGTTCGGGATTATAAAAATGATTTTAAACTTCCGGTAAATGAAAAAAAATCCTTTAAAAGGGTTAAAATAATTGGAAAGTTGTTGAGTGCAGTTGAAAT
>JAEEGL011940825.1_pt1 | contig 10027 bp, 6 predicted proteins | sample 9134231 | NCBI WGS metagenome assembly JAEEGL01 (sample SAMN16246548, study PRJNA631951) | gut metagenome | biome: gut microbiome; feature: rumen; material: fiber-attached | host: Bos | place: Iran: Karaj | collected 2018-10 | reverse complement strand
GATCTAAAGAAAAAGGGAGCGAATATAATGAAAATATACAACACATTATCAAAACGTCTTGAGGAATTTGTGCCCATAGAAGAAGGGAAGATCACAATGTATGTCTGCGGCCCCACTGTGTATAACCTTATACACATCGGTAATGCGAGACCAATGATTGTCTTTGATACTTTTCGCAGATATATGACTTATCGCGGCTATGAAGTGAACTATGTCTCTAATTTTACTGACGTGGACGATAAGATAATCAATGCTGCGAACGAAGAAGGTGTCGAGCCCTCGGAAATATCGGAAAGATATATAGAAGAATGCAAAAGGGATATGAAGGGGCTGAATATCCTTCCTGCCACTACTCATCCCAAGGCCACTCAGGAGATCCCTGAGATGATAGAGATGATAAGTGAGTTAATAGGTAAGGGGTATGCATACAGGGCATCTGACGGAACAGTATATTACCGCACAAGAAAATTTGAAGGCTACGGAAAGCTTTCAGGCAAGAATATTGATGATCTGGAGTCGGGACACCGTGCAGAAAAGCATGCTCTGAAAGTGGCGGGAACCGAAGACAGAGAGGACGATCTGGACTTTGTGCTCTGGAAACCTAAAAAGGAGGGCGAACCTTATTGGGATTCACCGTGGTGCGAGGGCCGCCCGGGATGGCATATAGAATGCTCCTGCATGTCAAAGAAATATCTTGGTGATACGATAGACATCCATGCAGGCGGTGAAGATCTCATATTTCCGCATCATGAAAATGAGATCGCTCAGTCGGAGGCTGCCAATGGAGTTCCTTTTGCACATTACTGGATGCACAATGGGTTCCTGAATATTAACAACCAGAAGATGAGCAAATCTCTCGGCAACTTTTTTACAGTCAGGGATATAGCGGAGAAATACGATCTTCAGGTGCTCAGATTCTTTATGCTGTCCGCGCAGTACAGATCTCCGCTTAACTTTTCGGATGAACTGATGGAATCCGCCAAGGCGGGACTCGACAGGATAAGAAATGCGGTATCCAATTTATCGGACATCGAAAAGGCCGGCGCTGACGGAGATATGACGGATGCCGAAAGGGATGCTGCAGCAGAGGCGGAAAAGCAGAAGGAAAGATTCAATGAGGTCATGGATGATGATCTGAACACTGCTGATGCGATATCTGTGATCTTTGATCTCGTAAAGCTCGCGAACACTACTGCAAAGGAGGGCGCGACAAAAGCATTCGCAAAGGAGATCAGGGAAGGGATAGAGGAGCTTGGCGGCATACTGGGACTGATCTTTAAAGTAAAAGATGAGACTCTTGATGCGGATATTGAGAAGCTGATAGAGGAGAGGCAGCAGGCCAGGAAGGAAAAGAACTTCGCAAGAGCTGATGAGATAAGAGACGAGCTTCTGGCGAAGGGTATACAGCTTAAGGATACAAGAGAAGGTGTAAAGTGGTCGAGGAGATGACGGATCTTCGCACTTATTCGCCCATTACTCTTGCTTTTCTCGGTGACGGTGTATATGGGCTTTATGTAAGATACACTCTTGTGAAGAGGGGCAATACACAGGCGAAGAAGCTTCATCGGGAAACGTCCCGTATAGTAAGCGCCGGAGCGCAGGCCAGGATATATGATGAGCTTATCGGGGGAAGCATGCTATCCGAAGATGAGAAGGAGATAATGAGGAGAGGCTGCAACGCGCATGTGACTCATCAGGCAAAGAACGCATCAGGTATCGATTATCACAAAGCGACCGGACTGGAGGCGCTATTTGGTTATCTTTATCTAAAGGGAATGACGGAAAGGATAGAAGAGCTGGCGGAGCTGGGAATAAATGCTTCGGAGCGGAAGGATTGAAAATGAAGCCGGAAAAGATCAGAAACTATCAGGCAAAGAACAGGGAAAACGAAGGTGAAGGCACGGCGGACACGCTTCTGGTCGAGGGAAGAAATGAGGTCATAGAAGCTTTCCGGTCAGGCAGAACGATCGAGAGGGTTTATATTCTTGATGGCTCGCATGATGGCAAACTTGATACGATAAGACGTGAGGCAAAAAAAGCCGGAGTCAGGATGGACTTCGTAGAGCGGAGAAGACTTGACGAGATAAGCGCATCCGGAAACCATCAGGGAGTGATCGCAAAAACGGCAGCATACAGATATGCAGAGGTTTCTGAGATTCTGGAAAGGGCAGAGAAAAAGGGCGAAGAGCCTTTTATTTTTATACTTGACGGGATAGAGGATCCTCACAATCTCGGAGCGATTATAAGGACAGCCGATCTTTGCGGCGCACATGGTGTCATCATACCTAAGGATCGTGCAGCAGGACTTACGGCTACTGTGGCAAAGGCTTCTGCCGGCGCGCTTAATTATGTGCCTGTGGCAAAGGTTACCAATCTCGCCAGGACGATGGAGGAGCTCAAGGGAAAGGGACTCTGGTTTGCCGGAGCTGATATGGACGGTGAGCTGATGTATGAGAGTGATCTTAAAGGACCGATCGGACTCGTCGTAGGTGCCGAGGGCAGCGGGCTTTCGCGTCTTGTGAAAGAAAAGTGTGATTATATTGTAAGGATCCCTACGGCCGGACATCTGGATTCGCTCAATGCTTCCGTTGCCTGCGGGGTGCTTGCGTATGAGATAGTGAGGCAGAGGAGTAAGTGATCACAGTATTATCATGAGCTCATATACAGATGAAGAGATAATTGAAGAGGTCAGAGAAGGAGAGGCATCGGGGATCGATGAACTCTTCGAACGATACAAAAATGTCGTAAGATCAATAGCGTCCACGATGTATCTTATCGGGGGAGAAAACGAGGATCTGATACAGGAGGGGATGATAGGACTCTTTAAGGCTGTGCAGGAATATGATCCGGGAAGAGATGCTTCCTTTGGTACTTTTGCAAGACTGTGTATTACCAGACAGATATACTCTGCGGTGAAGGCCTCCGGCAGAAAAAAACATATCCCGCTTAATACCTATGTTTCCTTGTATGAGGAGACCAAGGATGAGGATGAGGGCGGACGGGCCGTGGAAGTGAAGGATATGCTGAGAGCCAGTGATGCCACGGAGCCGGAGAAGGTCGTCCTTTCCCATGAAAAGAGTGAGGAGATCGAAAGAGCCATAGAAGAGGAGCTCTCCGCTTTTGAAAAGAACGTGCTGGAGCTGTATGTGACAGGCATGAGCTATTCTGATATCGCCGATGTCCTCGGTAAGAATGAGAAGGCAACTGATAACGCAATACAGAGAATAAGAGGAAAACTCAAAAAATATCTGTAATAAAGGTGTTATGATCATATGTTTATATTCCAGATATTGAAAAAATTCGCTGCGATCATCCTTATAATATGCCTGCTCCTGGATTATCCTATAGCTTTGGGCAGTTTTATAAGCGACACTTTCGGAGCCGGTGAGAACGAAGGACTGTCTGCCGGATCTCCATGGATCGATTCTGATCTTCCGGAAAATGTGACAGCCTTTTCCGAGTCGGACCCGCGGGAGGATTATCATCTTTATGCCGGGAAGGATATCCTTTTACAGAAGAAATATCTGGAGGGCTATTCCATTTGGAATTATTATTCCGATGCATCATCACTGGTCAGTGACCGCGCAATGAAGCTTCTGGCCGAGCAAAAGCAGACAGGACATAATGCGGAGCTGCTGTATGATACGTATGATCTTCTTATCGACTGGGATACAAGAAACAGTAACGGTATGGGGGAAATAAAAAGGCTCACCGACCCTGTTCTTAATGCAGATTCGCTTGATGAATTGACGGATTATCTTCTGACTGAGGAGGCTCTCGTCTTTCTTGTAAACTTCATCAGTCTTTCCGTTGATATCTCGATCAATGACTCGACACATTATGCAGTCTATCTCGATCCTGAGGACCTGCTGCTGGATGATGCGGCAGAATACAGCAGCAGAACGGAATTAGGCGATATGACAGCAGCCTATAATGAGAAGATGTTTGTTTACCTTGCGGGAAGGCTCGGCATCGGAGAATCAGAAGCCCGGGATATGCTTGAACAAGCCCGGGATCTGGAAGAAAAGATGTCTCTGAAACTGTCCACCGCTGAGGAGATGATGAGAGATGACTACATAGAGACAGCAAATAATGAGATGAGCTTTAAGGAGCTGGAGAAACTTTCGGTCAATTTTCCCCTTGCGGATATCGTTGAAGCTTCGGGACTTAAATACGATGGGAAATATATAGTCTCTGACCAGGATTATCTTGAATATCTGAATGAGATATATACAGACGAGAACCTTGAGGCGATAAAAAGCATAGTATACATCAATGCTCTGATAGACCTTGCTGCATATGCCGATAGGGAAGCTTATGATTTTGAAACAGATACAACCAACGAATGCTATGATTCCTCCTATTGGTATACGGATGAGGAGAATGCATATTATACGGTTAAGGAGCTGCTCTGCGAACCGCTGCAGGAATTATATGTGGAAGAGTACGGCGTGGACGAAGACCGTAAGGAGATGGAGGAGCTTTGCCTTGGCGTCATAGAATGCTACAGGGAGATGCTTTCTGAAAATGAATGGGCATCGCAGGAAACAATCGATTATGCTATAAAAAAGCTTGATTCGATAAGGCTTTGTGTAGCGTATCCCGATAAGTGGACGGATTATTCTGATCTTTCTGTTAAGGGATGTTCTCTTTTGGAAGCAATAGAAAAGATCACCATGTTTTACCAACGGATGGACTGCGCCAGACTCGGAGGGGAAGTGGATAATGAATGCTGGGCCGCGGAAACAGATGTCCTTGATTGCAATGCATATTACAGCAATTCCGAAAATACCATATTTATCTGTCTGGGTATGATGGAGGAGCCCTTCTATTATAAGGATATGAGTACGGAGGAGCTTTATGCTTCGGTGGCTGGTTTCTGGGTCGGGCATGAGATCTCTCATTGTTTTGATTCCAATGGGGCAAGATATGATGCAGAGGGAAATCTGAGGGACTGGTGGAGCAAAGAGGATAAGGCGGAGTTTCGCAGAAGGATAGATAAACTTGACGATTACCTTGATACGATCGTTCCCTTTGAGGGATACCACGTTAATGGGAAAAGTGTAGATACCGAAATGCTGGCGGATATAACGGGACTGCAATGTGCGCTCAGGATGGCAAAAAAAGAAAAGGATTTTGATTATGATGAGTTCTTCAGGAAATATTCTGTCCTGAATCTGGTAATATCAAATTACAGCAGTGAGCTTGAAGAGCTTTTACAGGATCAGCATCCTCTGGGCTACCTGCGTACGAATGTGGTTGTGCAGCAGTTTGATGAGTATTATGAAACCTATGATGTAAAAGAAGGGGATAATATGTATCTTGCTCCGGAAGACAGGATCAAGGTATGGTGAGATCAAGGAGGACAGGGTCATGAAAAAGAAAACAGTAATAGTAGCTTTATTGCTTATACTGGCTATAGCTTTTTCCGGCTGCGGGGATAGCGAAGAAACGGTATATGAAGAGAATGTCCGGACGGATGAAACACAAAGCGCCGATGATACCGCAAAAGATGCATCCGGGACGGACGAAGAAAAATCCGGAGAAGAAAAATCCTCGGAAGAAAAAACAGGGGAAGACTCTCTCTTTGGGGGAAGCGGAACGGAAGAAGATGCTGAGAGACTCCGCCTTATTAATACATATTTTGATATGAGCAAATATACAGATGGAGAAGGGTATGTGTATTTCCAGTGTTTCGGTAACCACATACTTTGTACTCCGGAGAGTGGCTCTTCTCACCCGGAGCTTGCAAAGACTCTGAAGAGACTTTCTGATGATGAGGAAGCATTTTTTGCTGATGAGATCTCAAAATATGAACGTGATGCATTTGAATATGAAGAGGAGGCGCGGGCTGCCGGAGCGGACGGATATTATTACCGCTATGCAGATGATGTGCTGAAAAGAGCGGACGACAAATGTGTCAGTATAGTAAGGGTTATGAAGGGTTATCTGGGAGGAGCGCATCCTGACTATTATTATGAGACCTATAATGTCGATCCTTCCACCGGCAAGGATATAATTATGTCGGATGTTATCACGGATCAGGAAAAGCTGAATAAGATCCTGGAGCAAAAGCTCGTCGCAGATTATCCGGATGTAGAGTATTTCGGGCTTGAGGATTCTCTTGCTGAATATGATATTAAACTGAAGGAGGGCAGCGAGGATCCTGACGGAAATTATCATTATGCATATAATTTTACCCTTGATCCGGACGGGGTAAGTTTTTATTTTTCACCCTATGGCATAAGCGCATATGCTTTCGGCGATCAGGTGGTGAAGATACTTTATGATGAAGAGCCGTCTCTTTTTAAGAAGGATTATTCCCATTCCGGCGGCTACATTTCCTATCTGACTGAGGCAGAGAATAAATACAGCTTCGGCGGTACCGCGGAGGAGCTTAAGATCAGCAGGGAGGAATATGACCAGAATGATTATTTCTCGAAGATAAATATTTATAAGGGAAGTAAAGAGCTTAGTCTCGGTGATATGGATTATTACAGTCTGAAGGCATTTACCGCGCATACTGATGACGACAGGGATTATCTCTATATCATCGCTAATATGGACAACGATTATAAGGATTTCTATGCCGTGGATCTTTGCAAGGACGCTCCTGCCGAAGTAAAGCTTGATGGCAGCCTGAGTTACACATACTGTGATTATATCAATGAGAAGGAGAACATCTACGGATCAGTGCTGTCTCTGGATCCCAATGATATGGAGCTGGGAGTAAGGTGTGACCTTCTTTCTACTTATAATGCAACGGGGAAATTTAAAGTTGGTGATGATGGAAAGCTTATAATGAAGGATGGGTATCTTGTCATACCGGAGGATGTTTTTGTTCTGACCTCCAAGGCGGATCTGAAAGCGGATATAGTTGATGAAAGCGGAAAAGTAAAGGAGGAGGACGTGACGATACCGGAGGGCAGCAAATATACTCTCTGGCGTACGGACGCAAAGAGTATAGTGGATGCTTATCTTGATGATGGCAGGATAGTGAGGCTGGAGATTTCCGGCAATAATCCACGCAAGGTAAATGAACAATTTTCATGTGATGATCTTTTTGACGGGATGATATATGCAGGCTGATTTTTTAATCTGGAGATGCGGAGAAAGATTACTTTAAGCCCTTAAACAAGAAAGCGCCCGGCGATATCCATGGTTTCTTACCTGAGGGCAGTACCGGTGCAGAAGCCTGATATCACTTCGCCGGATCCGGCTTCTGTGGTGGAGGTGTTAATAAAGGAGTCATGAAGGAGAATATCGATAAAAGAAAACTGATCAAATGGAAGGGAGTCTTCATCACCGGCATAGCAATTGTGAGCGTGCTGGCATATCTTATTATTCTGGTGATGCTGCTTCGGACAGAGGCGGTTCAGAAGCAGGACAAGAATAATCTCAGGTTCTTTTCATCGACACTGACAAATCTGAACAGTAACGAAAGCGAGATATCCTCGCTGATAGAGAACTATCATGCGAACAATACCATGATGCTCAATGATCTGGTAGTGGGTTATTCAGGTTATAACTACGTAGAGCTGAGATCCCTTCCGATCGATGATCAGAGTAAGATGCTTTTTAACGCCACGCAATACATGGCTGACTGTGTGTGGCTTCTTATCGTGGAAAGAGACGGGGATGTCGTTGTATCTGATGTTCAGGAGAATATAGGATATAATATCCTGAAAGACATTAAGACCGAAATACCTGAAAAAGAATACTATGACCTGTGCGACGGAAAGGTCGGGTATCTGACAGTAGACAATCCCTATAAGGACAGTGAGCAATATCCGGGTGAAATGCTGTATCTGTACTGCAAGCCGATCCCCGGCTCCTATGATCGGGACGGACAAAAATTTTTCTTCCTGGCATTTTCTTCATATATCGTGGATAAGATGGAGGATAACATGAAGGATCTGTCTTTATGGGTGAATGATTCCACTATCGGAAACAACGGCGAAGCATTCATAGTAGATGCCGATACTGATACCGTTCGGTACGGTACGTTTCTCGGAAATGACAGAACCGGAGCTAAAGCATCGGACATAGGTTTTAAGCCAGATATACTCGTGGACGGATACAAAGGAATGTCGTATATTGACGGCAAAAAATGCTATGTTTCGGTTAGGGGATATTCTTCGAAGCTCTATGGGATGAATGAGTATATTGTGTCCGTGGTTCCAAACAGCAATCTGTTTTCCATCAACGCCTCGCTTATCAATTGGAATATTTTCCTTTATATCATATTTCTGACGCTCGTCATTGCCTATTCCCACTACATTCGTTGTGAAACACTTAATAAAGGCGAGGATCTTCATAATATAAGAATCTATAAGATAAAAGAGCATGAGGTCTTTGTCAGCAAAGTACTGATGGGGAAGATCATCCCTGTTGTACTCGTGGCAGCAGTTCTTCTGCTTTGTTTCGGTTTATATTTCCAGACACTCCTGGAGCTTTCAGGTTCCTTCTCGGAAACAGTCGCGACTGAAGAGGATATCATGAGAAGCGTGGAGCAGAGCGAGGATCTGCAGACTGCGATTAAGGATTATTACGATATGGAGTATTTAAGCCGTGCGGAGCTGATATCCTTCATTGTCTCCATATACGGCGACGATTATCTGAATATAGATGTGAATGAAGGAGGGGTCGTTCAGTACGGCAGCGTTGATGAAAGCGGCAACCGTAATGTTGTCAGGGATGATTATAACAACACCATATTTGTTCTGAATGATTCCGAGGATCTTCAGAGGCTGAAAGAAGAAAATGATGCTGACAATATCTTTCTTGTTTCCGACAAGGGTGTTGCATTGGCAACTTCTTCCAAATACAGTAATTTTTCACTGCCGACCGATCAGAATGATCCGTACTACGAGCTTTGGGATATCCTTGACGGAAGGAAGGACACGATCATTAAGGATGATCCGAAGATTTACGAAAATCTGATCGTACGGTCAGTGGCCTGTCCCATGTATTATTTTACCTGTCTGGATGAAAACCATAATACCAGATATGTCAGTTATGCGGAGTACATGAAGCAGGGAGCAGGAGGCAATGATGTCATACGTCACAGGGGACTGATCCGGATGGATGTCGTTATAGGAGAGGGGGAGATGGAGCTTGACAGCGCCAAACCGGAATATGTACTCTCCAACACGCGCATATCCAACGACGGGTTCCTGACTGGCTATGTATATGACGAAGAGGAAGATGACTACAAGGTCTTTTATTCCCAGAAGGCATCCCTTATCGATGAATATGCAAAGGATCTGAATATATCGGACAAGGCCTTCAGCGGAAACTATAACGGTTTCCAGTCCTTTGACAATGACTTATATCTAAACAGCTTCAGACAGGGAGGCGATTATTATATCTCGACGTCCTTACCCGTGGATGCGCTTTGTGTGGGGAGCTTTAAATCAGCCAGAAATCATGCTGTATACGCCCTTATAATCATGCTTTTGATCGCCGCGTGCATGATATGTGTGTCGGATACCGGTGAAGAAAAGCTTTATTATCAGGAATCAGATCCTTTTGAAGTGTTCTTCCATTGGAGAGAGCACGGAAAATGGAAACAGAGTACTTCCTCGCAGAGGTTTGAGCATATATTCAAAAACTGCTTTATCATCCTCGGAATAGTTTTTCTTATATCCGTCTTATGTGAATGGAAGACCGCGGGCAGTAATTCGGCGATCCTGTATATCTTAAGCGGAGAATGGGACAGGAGGGTACATATTTTTTCCATTTCTGCCTGCGTTGTAATAATCCTGGCCGCGATCATCATTACAAAGATCTTTGAATATGTCCTGTGTCTTCTTGCGGAAGCTTTCGGCAAGAGGATCGTCACCATGATAAGAATGATAATATCGCTTGTCAGGATCGTGGCTGTAGCTATAGTTAGCCTGTATTGCCTGTATCTTATAGGGATAGACGGAACAAGTCTTCTGGCCTCTGCAGGCATAATGTCGGTGGTCGTAGGTCTCGGAGCCCAAAGCCTTGTCGGTGACCTTCTGGCAGGAATCTTCATTAT
>JAEEGL011196317.1_pt1 | contig 10027 bp, 9 predicted proteins | sample 9134231 | NCBI WGS metagenome assembly JAEEGL01 (sample SAMN16246548, study PRJNA631951) | gut metagenome | biome: gut microbiome; feature: rumen; material: fiber-attached | host: Bos | place: Iran: Karaj | collected 2018-10 | reverse complement strand
TATGTACCTGATTGAGGGCTTCCGTCCGCATCTGTCAGTCAACGGATTAGGAGTGAAACCCAATCAGGCGTTCCGCACACGGCTTGGGCTTGTCCGCTACGACGACATTGAGGAGGTTGTGCTCAACATGCTTGAGGAAAAACTTCCGAAGAACTTGTATTACCACAACTTGAAACATACTATCGACGTAACAACGCAAGTTGAGATTATCGGCCGCCACGAGGGCATCAACGACGAGGAGATGCTGATGCTGAAAACCGCAGCGCTCTTCCACGACACGGGTTTCACCCGCACTTACAAAGACCATGAGGAATCGGGGTGCGAAATAGCCCGCGAGTATCTGCCCAAGTTCGACTACACACCCGAGCAGATTGACTTCATCTGCAACTTGATAATGAAAACCAAGCTGCCGCCGAAGCCTGTAACACTGCTCGAACAGATAATCTGCGACGCCGATTTGGATTACCTCGGCCGCGCCGATTTCATTCCTGTTTCAGGCAATTTGTACCGCGAATTGCGCGAGCGCGGTGCCATTGAAGACGACATTGACAAGTGGAATATGATGCAGATAAAGTTTATCGAAGGACATCAATATTTTACAAATTCGGCAAAACAAATGCGCGATGTAAATAAAAACAATCAGTTAGAAGCAATTAGGCAATTAGTTAAAGAGAAAAATAAATAAATTTGTAACTCTTATTTTTATAGGATATGGCTAAGACAAGAAAAGACGTCATTATTGTTCCTTGGGACTATTCAGAAGCAAGTGAAATAGCATTGCAGCACGCAATACTGCTTGCCAATGAGGTTGATAACCAAATTATGTTGGTTAGATTTATTAAGGAAGCAGGTTTGTTCGGTAGCAAATCGGCGAAACAGGCTGAATACGAGGCTGAAAAAGTAAAAATCAAAGAAGCGGCAGCCGAAATAGTGAACAAATATAATCTCGACCCGGTGCGCATCTTCATTGATGTCGAGATTGGCACTAAATCGAAAGTAGTGGACGCACTTGTCAAAGACGCCAACGCCAATCTGGTAGTTTGCGGACGCACCTACAAACTGACAGAGAAACAGACATTGGACATCCGCGAAATAACTGATATGCTTTCAGTTATCGATATTCCGTTCATCATTACCACAACAGCGCCGACACACGCCTACTACAAGGAGATTGTTGTTCCGCTTGACAATGACAAAAAGATGAAGGAAACACTGCAGTGGGTTGTTTATCTGTCGAAATACTATAACTGCAACATCAACATTATCAAGCCATATATCGAAAACGAGTATATGAAGAAGGATATGGAGAACAACATATACTTCACCAAGAAACTGCTCGACAAAAAGAACATTATATATGGTATAAAAACCGCCAAAAAAGGAAAGGTATTTGAGGATGAGATACTGAAATTCAGCGTCAACATCGACTCTGACTTGGTTGTGCTCATCATCAACAAATACAAGAAAATGGTAAAAGACGACCCGAACTACGACGCAACCATTCCGTTCCTTGTAATCAACCGCAACAGCGAGGTTGTGAAATACGGCGGAAGTTTCCGTTAAAAACAGACTTCAAGCAATTCCTATAAATGAAAAAGGCTCCGCAATGGAGCCTTTTTTATGCGATAATATATCGAAAACCGCCTGGCTTTTGTTATAAATCCACTGATTTTGAGATGATTCGCTCTACCGCCTCTCGGCTGATGAAATAAAGCGAGCCTTTCATCGTGCAGCAAAAAACCGTACCATCGTGCATGGTTACCGGTGTTGAAAAAAATTTGCCGTCGGCCTGGAACTTACCAAGCAGCTCTCCTTTAGTACTGAAAAAATAAACTCCTCCGTCGGTGCCGCAGATGACAAACACCGAATCGCCAACCATAGCCGGCGACGACACCACCCTGTTTCCCGTCGCATATTTGTTTATCAGTTTGCCGTCGGCACTTAGGCAATAGACATTCTTATCGAATGAACCAAAAACAATATTCCCATCGGGGGTTTGAAGAACCGAACTATGGATGCGCCCCTTGGTTTTATACTTCCAATTAGTCTGTGCCGCCGAATCGATTGAGTACAGATGCTTGTCGTATGAGCCGACAATCACCTGCCCGTCAGCGGTCTCGGTTGGTTTTGAGTGCATAATCCAGCCTTTTGTCTTGTATTTTGCACAGACATGAGCCGCTGAGTCTATAATAAAAACACGGCGTCCGTTGCCTCCAATCGCCACCTTGCCGTTCGACAGCGTAAGCGGCGAGCCGTGCATTATGTGCCCGACTTTGGCATAATATAGCGAGTCGGCCTTAATGTCATAAAACATAACCTTTCCGCGTCCTGTTCCAAAGGCTATTTTTCCAGTCCCGACCTCGACCGGTTCAGTAAAAATCTTACCAGCCCTGGGGCTTATCGCCTTCCGGAAGTTGCCGTCTTTGTCAAAGAAATAAAATCGCTTGTCGTAGCTGCCAATGGCTATCTGACTGTCGGATAGCTGCGTCGGAGTAGCGTGAATCCAACCTTTTGTGGTGTAAGAGTTTTGTTGCTCACCGCGGCTATTAAACAGATACATAGTTTTGTTGTGCGATGCTATAACAACATTGCCGTCGGTTGTGACAATTGGCGTTGAATAGAAATTGCCGTCGATATGTACTCGGATGATGCCGTCTTGCGCAGTGGCAACCAGACCAATGAAAACCAACAATATGGATATTGACGCACGCATGTTTCTTCTGCAAAGCTAAAAAATCCTGTTTTGCCGACAACTCACTAATGACAAACTGTTTTTGGGGTTGAAGTTAGCACAAAAAAAGAGCCGCCCAATTCGGACGGCTCCTATTAACGAATGTCTTAAAATTACTTAGCAACGCTTTGGAAATCAGCGTCGTCAGCATATTGAGCGAACTCAATATCTTTTGCGGCGTATGCGCCAAGAGCAGCGTCTTTCTCAACAGCAACCTTCAAGTTGTTGATGATGCCGTCTTTGTCTTGTTTGCGAGCGCTGATGACAGCCTTCAGATAAGCAATCTTCGGGTCGTTCTGGTCCTCAATCTTGTTCAGGATACCAAGCGATGCGTCAAATACATCTTGGTTTTTGGTATTCGAATAGTTGAGCAATTTAGCCAAAGCCCAGTTGAAAGAATCGAAGCGGCTGCTTGAGAAGAGGTTGAGAGCTGTCTCGTAGTCACCCTTCTTAGTAGCGATAACTGCTTGGTTGTAGCTAACCTCGTTGCCAGCACCGGCTGCAGCGTCAAAATATTCTTTAGCAGCAACTGCGTCGCCTTCTGCGTATGCACAAGCGCCAAGGTTGTTCAATACTGTTGTATTAGAAGCGTCGATGCCTTTTGCTTTCTCGAAAGCGGCTTTTGCCTCGTCAACATTGCCCATCAAGAAGTTGATGTGACCAACGTTGTTGATTGTTCTCCAATCCTCAGGATATTTGTTGGCAGCTTTCTGATAGATAGAAAGTTTCTCAGCATTGTCGTTGGTAAGAGTAGCAGCATAAAGCAACTCCTCAACTGACAAAGTATCAGGATTAGAAGCAACCAAGTCTTTGATTTCCTCGTCAGAGTGACCGATAACTGCAATGTTTACAGTCAGTTTCGAACGACGAAGTTGAGGAAGAATCTTCTCGGCAATCTCTTCGTAAGCTGCAGAGATGTTCTTGATTTCTTTCTCGCGAACAACTGGGTCAGAATACATTGAGAGAACGCGGAGGATGAGTTCCTTATCTTGGATGTCAGATTGTTGCATCAAAGTTTTGAAACCGTCCCAGTCCTCAGCCAAAGATGTTTTGTTGAAAACTGATTCGTCGGCTTTGATTTTAGCCTTCTTAAGTTCTTGCTGGAAGAATTTGTTAGAGTTGTTCATACGGTTGGCAGCCAACTTGTCGTTGAGTGACTCCTCGCCGTCAGGTGAAGCGTAAGCCGAGATGGTGATGCCCTTAATCTCAGTGCGCTCGTCAGCGGCTGCGTCTTTCAAGAATTTTTTCAAAGTGGCAACCTCTTCTTTATTCAACTCCTTGTTGGTGATGTCGGCTTTGTTGATAACGAAGAACAGAGTTGCGCCCTTTTCGTTAGTCGAAATGCGTTGGAATTTGTCGGCAGCTGCGATAGTTTTTGCATTGTTGTCGAGCAACAAAGCTGTAGCCATAACGCCGTCGGCAATTTTCTGCTCCGGAACATTTACCGATTTGCCTTTCATTGAAGCAGTTGCACGAGCATACAACTCAGAGCTGCGCATTGCCTCTTCAAAAGCAATTTTCGATTTCAACTTGAAAGTTCCACCATTGGCAAACGAGCAAACCTCGTTGTTAGCCTGAACTTTCTCACCTTGGATAGTTTTTGCCTCAAATGCTTTTTCTCCGCCTTCATACTTCAAAACAGGAACGAGTTCCAAGCTGGCCTCAGCCACGAAATACTTTGGAGGGAAAGTCACACTGATTTCAACTTCCACACTGTCACCATGCATTTCAAGTACTTTGGGATTCACGTCGTAACGTACCTGATTTGCCATATCCGCCATTTTCTGCATGCCGCCGCAAGCGGTTAATGCCAAAACGCAAGATGCTAAAATACAAACGTTTAACTTTTTCATAATAAATAATTAAATTAAGTAATCTCGCTATAATTAGTTGCCTGTGCGAGTAAAAATACTTTGTACTCAACACATAACGAGTGCCAAAATTAATAAAATTCGGTTATTTGCAACCTCACAACAAAATAAATTGTGTTTTTATCGAAAAACTATGTCGCTTATGACGTCGCCGCCGCTTGCATTGTTGAGCTGCGATATCAGTTTTTCTTTGGCTATCAACAGTTCGCGGCGAATAACAGACGAGTCGACGCTAACGTACAATGTGCGATTTTTTACATACAGGTCGCGCGTTTTTGCGGCTATCAGAGGTCCAACCGTCGGATTCCAAGCCGCCATTAGCCGCGTTTCCTCAACTTTTGACCGCAATTTCATCTCTTCTATCCAAAGCGACAAGGCCTCGCCAATTGTCGATGTTGTCTGTCTGCGCATATTATATAATAGGTGTTAGTGCGTTATCCTTCAGATTATAGTGCCGATGCTCGCCTCCCACTTTATCCAAAACCGCTTTTATACGGTCGGCGCTGGTGTCGGTGATGAATATCTGTCCGAAATTGTTCTGCGCCACAAGGTTGACAATCTGCTCCACACGCGACTGGTCGAGCTTGTCGAAAATGTCATCGAGCAACAGAATGGGCTTTTGTCCGCAGAGGTTGCCAATATACTCAAACTGAGCAAGTTTCATTGCCACAAGATAGGTTTTCTGCTGACCTTGCGAACCCAGACGCTTTATTGGCTGCCCTGACATTCCCAACTCGAGGTCGTCTTTGTGGACGCCGAAATTTGTGTAGCGCGTGGCCAAGTCGATGGAGCGGTTATCTTTCAGCTGCTGACCGAGCGGCTTCTCGTCGAGCGTAGTCTGATAATTGAGAGAAACCTTCTCCTTGCCTCGTGATATGGTTTCAAAATAGCGTTGGAAGATTGGCTCGATTTCCGTAACAAAATTTTTTCGCCGCTGATAGATTAACTGCCCCGATTCGGCAAGCTGGTCATCATAAATCTGGAGCATATCCTCGTCAATCTGCCACGTTTGAGGTGTCTCTTTGAGTAAATGGTTGCGCTGCGCCAATATCTTTGTATATCGTTGATAATGCAACAGATATTCCTTGTCGAACTGCGATATTATGCCATCGATGAATTTACGCCGCTCATCGCTGCCACCGATGATGAGGTTGATGTCGTAGGGCGACACCATGACAAGCGGAATCAGCCCGATGTGGTCGGCAAAGCGCTCGTACTCCTTCTTGTTGCGCTTGAACCGCTTGCGCTTGCCTGGTTCAAAGCCGCAATAGATTTCTTCGGCCTGCCCGTCAAAATCGTACTGCCCCTGAATGATGAAAAACTGCTCGCCCTGACGGATGTTCTGCGAATCGATGCTGGTAAAGAAACTTTTGCAGAACGACATATAATATATGGCGTCGAGTATGTTGGTCTTGCCCTCGCCGTTATCGCCCGTGATGCAGTTGATGCGCGACGAGAAATCGGCCTCAAGCGACTGATAGTTTTTGAAATTTGTAAGTGTCAGATGGTGCAAACTCATAGCGCAAAGATAAGCCTATTTTGCACTTTGCCGACCGCGGAAGGATATTTAATGTCGGCATAAAATAGAAATGCGAGTCGCTCTAAAGCAAACTCGCACACAACTATATACCACTAATAACCACTAAACTTTTTCTTTCCGAAAGCAACCGTAATGTTTTTCTTTCCGATTGCGATGCAAATATACAGCGACAATCCGCAACTGCCTAAAAATCAGTTTTTAGTACAACGTTTGCGTAATTCTATTTAACAATAATATTGTGCGGCATTTCTTTATGGTACTGATACTTACAACTCTGCAAACGATAGCCCAAAAAATTATAATTTTGAGCCGATTTTTTTCAGAAATGCTTTGAAACTATGGAAAACAAGACACATGAGCTTCAAATGAAGGTTCGCGACTACGAATGCGATATGGAAGGCATTGTTAACAACGCCAACTACCAACACTATTTCGAGCATGCGCGGCACGAGATGTGCATTGAGCGCGGCATCAGCTTTGCCGAACTTGTGGCAAAAAATATTTATGTGGTGGTGGCCCGCGTCGACATCCGCTACAAACGGCCGTTGCGCAGCCGCGATGAGTTTGTGGTAACTACCTCGTCCGAACGCGACGGCTTTAAAATGCTGTTCCACCAGAAGATACTGCTACTACCCGAGCGCCAAGTTTGCGCCGACGCCACCATCACAACAGTTGTCACTGTAGATGGCAAGCTGTCGCGCGCACCCGAGCTCGACAAATACTTCTGAAAAGCTGATGTCGCCGTTCATCAACATACACACGCACACGCACACCGGCTGCGGCATTGAACTTGTCAACGCCAATGATTGGACCGCTGCGCCACAAGGATTTTACTCGGCGGGAATTCACCCGTGGCATATTGACGGCAACACCGCACAAAACCTCAGCATTCTTGACAATTGGAGCCAAAAAGGGTTGTTGGCGGCCATTGGCGAAGCTGGCATTGACCGCGCCATTGGCACCGAAATAAGCAGACAAAGAGAGATTTTCGCTGCTCAAACGGCAATAGCCAAACGTTATAGATTGCCAATGATAATCCATTGTGTTAGAGCCTATTCCGACTTTTTGGAGATTATGCAACACGAACCGTCGGTGAGGATGATTTTTCACGGATTCAACGGCAATGCCACCACAGCAAAACATCTTTTGCGACACGGCGCATTGCTGTCGTTTGGAAGCAATTTGCTGACAAACAGTAAATTACAAGAGACATTCCGTATAATTCCAAACGATTGCATATTTCTTGAAACTGACACAAAAAATATCGGTATCGGTGATATTTATAACTTTGCGGCGGACTTGAAAAGCATTAGTCCCGACGAACTTAAACAGATAATATTCAATAATTTAATGCGGGTTTTTGGTAACAAATGGGAGACAATTGGTTAGAACGGACCGAACTTTTATTGGGTAGCGAGACTGTTGAGCAACTGCGGCACAAACACGTGCTTGTAGTTGGCTTAGGCGGCGTGGGCGCCTACGCTGCCGAAATGATTGCGCGCGCCGGTGTGGGCCGTATGACCATTGTTGACGCCGACACGGTGAGCGTGAGCAACATCAACCGCCAACTGCCTGCGCTGCACAGTAATCTCGGAAAGCCCAAAGCCGAGATAATGGCCGCCCGCCTTCGCGACATCAACCCCGACATCGGCCTGACCGTGATAAACGAGTTTGTGAAAGATGAACGAATGGAGCAACTGCTTGATAATGACTACGATTATGTGGTTGACGCCATCGACACCATATCGCCCAAGCTATTCCTGATTCTGCACTGCCTGAACCGTAACCTGAAGATTGTGAGCAGTATGGGGGCTGGCGGCAAAACCGACCCGTCAAAAATATCGATTGCCGACATCAGCAAAACCTACAACTGCAAACTGGCGAAATCGATACGCAAACGCTTGCATCGCAAAGGAATAAATCACGGTGTCTCAGTGGTTTTCTCGTCGGAACTGACCGACAAAGACGCTGTGCTGGAAGTCGACGACGAGGAAAACAAAAAATCAACAGTGGGCACCATATCGTATATGCCGGCAATATTCGGGATTTTTTGTGCATCGAAGGTTATCAGGGATTTAGCGGGAATTTAGCTGTCATGCTGAACTCGTTTCAGCATCCCTGCCAAAAGGAAAAGATTCCGACATCCGTCGGAATGACAATTTAATTGTCATGCAGAACTCGTTTCTGCATCCCCACCACTGCAGAAGATTCCGATTTTCATCGGTATGACAAGAATTCTTCCAAAAATCTGCGTTTTTGCCTCGTTTTTCACTCAAAATCATCCCCAAAAAGGCACTTTTTTGCTCTTTTTCAAAAACCGTTCGTTAAGTCAAACCCGCCGTTCATTCGCCAAAACCCGCCGTTCGTTAAGTCAAACCCGCCGTTCATTTTTCGGGTATTGCACAGTTGAAATGCCCTGCCGACATTTGAAAAGCAAGAAAAACAATGAGAAATGATGAAAGATTAAAGAGTAATGATTAATGCAGAGGCAAAAGGTATAAGTATGCTAAATTCTAAACTTCTAATCCTCTAAACCTCTCAACTTTTAAACTTAAACACTATGATTTGCGCAACAATTATGATTCTTACAATGGGTTACAACTACATTTTTCGTCACCCGCACGCAACCAAAAACAACTTTTAAACATCTATTATTATGAAAGCGAAACGCACTTTTATAAGCATTTTAGTTTGCACGCTTTTGGCGCTTACAGCCATTTGTTGCGTTTTGGTGGGAGTGGCCTGGTAAAAAAAATTGAACATTTAATTATAAGTATAACATTTAAAATTTAAGCAATTATGAAAAAGATTAAGCATTTTCTTCTGACAACGTTGGTGCTGCTCGGTAGCGCACTGACTTCGTGGGCGGCGCCTTATAGTGGTTCGCCTTCTGTGTCTCTCACAAAAATTAGTAAGAGCAACTACACCAATTACGGCTTCACCACCGAAAACTGGCAAGAGTTTCAAAACTACTATGTAATCGCCTCTGCCGAAGACCTTTACAAGTTTGCCGCAATGGTTAACGGCGGCAGCAATTCAATTAACGGCGTGCTTACAGCCGACATTGTAGTAAATGCAAACGTGCTAAACGAAAGTGGCAGCCTCAACGGCACGCCAACTTACAGCTGGACACCGATTGGAACATACAGCACACCCAACAGACCTTACAAAGGCACATTCGATGGTAACGGCCACACCATTAGCGGTTTGTATTTCGAGAATACAACTGACGGCAATTACCCCGATGGCGGCAGCTATGTGGGTCTGATAGGCTATGCCTCTGGAGCAATGATAAAGAACGTCGGGGTTGTTGATTCTTATATTAAAGGTTCTGGATATGTTGGCGGCATTTGCAGCCGTGGTTATAATACAACCATAACCAATTGCTACAACACAGGAACAGTTTCGGGTACTGACGGGAATGTTGGCGGCATTTGCGGCTATCTTGGCACCCAAACCAACTGCTACAACACTGGAAAGGTTTCGGGTTCTTTTGGTGTTGGCGGCATTTGCGGCACGGATGGCACCCAAACCAACTGCTACTATTTGGCAGGCAGTTGCTTAAATAGCGGTGGTGGTGTTTCTGTTACAGCGGAAGAATTCGCAAGCGGAAAAATAACCTTCCTTCTCAATGGCAGCACAAGCGGTGACAACAATGCGTGGCGACAAAACCTTAATAATGGCAACGACTTCGACGCACACCCAGTGTTGGATAAAACCCACGCCGTGGTATATGCATCGCAACCGTGTACGTCTGTAATCAGTAATACCGAAAGTGCGGTTGATAATCCACACACAACAACAGATGCAACTGGACGCTGCACAGCTTGCGGCCAATTCATAGTCCAAGGCACTTTGGTAACCGAAAGCAACTACAGCAGTTTG
>JAEEGL010533519.1_pt1 | contig 10027 bp, 8 predicted proteins | sample 9134231 | NCBI WGS metagenome assembly JAEEGL01 (sample SAMN16246548, study PRJNA631951) | gut metagenome | biome: gut microbiome; feature: rumen; material: fiber-attached | host: Bos | place: Iran: Karaj | collected 2018-10 | reverse complement strand
TAAATGGCGCTTTAAATATAGTCCGGAAATACTTAACCAAGTTAAAAGTAGCTGATGAGTCCTTTGTAAAAGGGATAGTCAGTAGAGGTCTATTCGCTAGACCACATATAATAACTTTCTAGCTGTTTTACAGAGAGTTATTCCCTATGAAATGTTTCAGATCAACTACAGTATGGAACAGAGCGATGAGTTATGGCGAAAGCTGTCTTTTGATGGGATCATAGATGCGTCCGGCACAAAAGTACGAATATGGTGCTTTATGAAAATCGAATTGATAAAATAAATGCTGTGATCAGTAGATTATGATGATCATGAGTAATCATAGCGTTAAACTCTGTGTAACTTCTGGTGATGAAAATGACGAATAATCCTACGCCATAAATAGCTGTCAGACCTAATGCAATAGAGGCTATGAGTATGTTTTCTCAGTCGGGGATTATGTTAATTTTAGGAGTGGTTTCATTTTTTACGGAGATTGCTTTCTAATGATAATAAATAAGATTAAATTAGATAACTATACTGTTTTTAACAGTATTCAAATTGATTTTGCTCGCGGGATTAATATATTTATTGGCGAGAATGGCACTGGAAAAACACATCTTCTGAAAGTATTATATTCAGCATGCCAATGCGCGGATCCGAAGATTTCATTCGCTTATAAGATTGTTTCTGTAATGCTTCCGGATGATTATAACATTTCTCGTCTGATTTCCAGAAGGCAAGGTAATAGCAGAGCGTCTATTCGTGTTACTGCTATAGATGAATTACAAGATTCTCCGGAAAACAAGCTTTTGACGGCAAGCTTTTGCGGAAAAACCAGCAAGTGGAACGCTGATGTAACAGGAGAACAAAGATGGGAAGCAGCTTTTAAGGGGGCGAGCAGTATTTTTATTCCTGCAAAAGAAATTTTATCTCACAGTTATAATCTAAATGCTGCTGCCGAAAAGAATAATGTGCGTTTTGATGCAACATATACTGATATTATCAATGCCGCTAAGATCGATATTTCAGTTGGGAGAAACAGTGCTGCTAAAAACAAAATGCTTTCGCGTATTCAGGAGCTTATTCATGGAAAGGTTTACTATGATGCTAAACGCGATGAATTCTATCTGAAGAATGAGAACTCAAAACAGGAATTTAATTTGGTTGCTGAAGGGATCCGTAAAATGGCTCTGCTTTGGCAGCTGATAAAGAACGGAACAATGGAAAAAGGTTCCGTATTGTTCTGGGATGAACCTGAAGCAAATATAAACCCTGCGTATGTTTCAGTTATTGTTGAAATGCTGTTAGAACTTCAGCGAAAAGGTGTTCAGATATTTGTTTCTACGCATGATTATATGTTAGCCACTTATTTTGATGTCAGGAAATTATCTTCAGATAATGTTTTATTTCATTCTTTGTCCCATAATAGTGATACAGGAGAACTGAGATACGAACATTCGAGCAGTTTTTCTGATCTGAAAAATAATGCTATAATTGCCACATTCAACAAACTTCTTGATGAGGTTTATGATTTTGAGGCATAGCGATGGCTAAAAATTTGTTAGTAGAAAACGGAGTTTATCTTTTTGATTGTAATCGGGCATTGTGGTGCAGCGGAGATATGCACGATGATTATCGATCTGCTCATTTACAGCTGAGTGATGCTGATTTTATTATTGAAACTGATGATAGAATTCTTTTGGTTGAATATAAAAACGCTTGCATACCGCAGGCACTAAATCATGTTAAGGATCAGGATGTGTATAATCCTTTTCATAATGATAAATATAACAAAATTGTCAGGAAATTTTACGATTCGCTGCATTATTTGCGATTAATTAAAAAACTGGACAAGCCGGTTCATTACGTTTTTGTTTTGGAATATCCAAAAGATAATTCAGTTCTGCGGCGTAAATTCAGAGAACGAATAAAGAAATCCCTGCCTTTTGAACTTCAGAGAAAACTCAATACCGGAATTCAGCTGATCGCTTCCGTAAGCGTTGTGAATATTGAAGAGTGGAATCAAGACAAGGTGTTCGGAATGTTTCCGATAAGGCCTGTGTGATTACAATTCAGAACGCTAGCCAGTATCAGGATGCTGAGGGACATCTGCGGCATTTCTGCGGAGGAAGCAATGAAACGCAAGGGTGTTCCTAAACCGACCAAGCTGTGTACCAGAAACTATTGCAAGAATCCTGAAAAAATAACCGGAGATATCTCATTCTCCTGAAAATTGATCGCCGCCGGCATACCAGCCTCCGCCCTCTATCCATTCCTCCGGTGATCTCTTTCCCCCGGCTTTTTTGCGGCCGGGACTCCATTTAACGCAGGGAATGCTTCCCTGCGACATCAAAAGCTGAAATAATCGGCCTGATTCAGGGAGGCCGGTTTCAGGCAGTATCCAGCCGTCCATCCACCGGAGATAAGGCCACGAAGTCTTATTTCATGAGCTTCCCGCAGTTTCCTTTTTTACCTTCCAGGGAGTATCCGATATGCCCAGGCGCGCAGTTTTTTCCAGGATGGCAGTTCTCATGACCGCCATTTTCATGTCATCAGGCTCCGGAGCTTCTGCCGGAGAACCGGACTGCAGCTCCGGCCAGGACTGCGCGGAAAAGGGCATCGCCATCGGCAGGGCGGGAGATTTTGTCAAGGCCGAGCCTCTGCTCCGCAAGGCCTGCGACCTTAACAGCGCTCTGGGCTGCCTTAAGCTGGGCGCGCTGTACTGGAACGGCGACGGGATTGCCAGAAGCATCCCTCAGGCTCTGGCCAGCATGGAAAAGGGCTGCAGGCAGCTCAGAGATGCCGAGTCCTGTCAGTCTCTGGGGGATATCTATCTTATGGGGGATCAGGAGATCCGGGATACTCCCAAGGCTATGAGCTATTACAGTTCCTCCTGCGATCTGGGATCCGGCGCGGCCTGTCTCAGCATGGGACGCCTCGCCGGTCAGGGGGCCGCGGGGACAGAGGGCCGGGAACAGGAGGCTCAGTATTATGAGAAGTCCTGCAAGCTCGGTCACGGCATGGGCTGCGTGGATCTGGGCTATCTTTATGCCGAGGGCATCGGCCGGAAGCCGGATCTTTCCCGGGCTGAATTCCTGTACGACAAGGGCTGCGGCATGGGAGCCGGGGAGGGCTGCAACAATATCGGGGTTATTTACGAGCACGGCCGGGGCGCCGCTCCGGATCTCGATAAAGCCCGATCCTTTTATGAAAGGGCCTGCAGCCTGGGAAGCGGCCTTGGCTGCAGCAATCTCGGCGCTCTCTATTATTACGGCCGGGGCGTCCCGGAGGATTACGGGAAGGCCGGCGATTATCTGGAGCAGGCCTGCGGACTTAACTTCGGCCCGGGCTGCGTTAACCTCGGACATTTATTTGAGGAGGGCGCGGGCAGAAAACAGGATTTCATGAGCGCCGTCCGTGCATATGAAAAGGCCTGCGGTCTCGGAGAAGGTTCGGGCTGCGTTATCCTGGGCTATTATCATGAGCGCGGCCAGGGGCTTCCCAGGGATGCCGCCAGAGCCAAAGAGTACTATGAACAGGGATGCCGCCTTGATGACGGTCTGGGCTGCAGCAATCTCGGGAATCTTTTTCTGAACGGAGACGGCGCGCCGCAGGATTACGGGAAGGCGGGGGAATATTTTGAGAAAGGTTGCCGTCTGGGCTCCTCTGAGGGCTGCAGCAACCTCGGAGTGATGTATGAGCAGGGCCGCGGCGTAAAGGCGGATCTCGCCAAAGCCAGGGAGCTTTATGAAAATGCCTGCTCCGGAGATTACGGCATTGCCTGCTGCAATCTGGGCAATCTGTTCATGAACGGACAGGGAGACAGTCAGGATTACAGCAGGGCTCTTGCCCTTTATGACAAGGCCTGCCGCCTTGATAACGGCCAGGGCTGCAACAATCTCGGCTTTATGTACTGGACCGGCTCGGGGGCTGATAAGGATCCGGACAAGGCACTCGGCTACTCCCGCAGAGCCTGCGATCTCAATAACCCCGAAGCCTGCGCCTTTATGGGCAAAATGGCCTGGAGCCGCGAGGAACTGAAGGAGGCGGCGGCTTTTCTGGAAAAGGCCTGCGCTTTAGGGAATCAGGAGAGCTGCTCCCTTGTTAATGAGCTTAATTCCAGGACTTCGCCGGAAAAGCAGGACTGATCCTCCGGGCTGCCGTCCCGGTTAAAAACGAATTTTCATAGACAATGCGGGAATGAGAAATTAATCAATGTTTGCCAGCGGGAGATGATTTAATGTGATAACGCCGGACGGTGCTTGCCGGGTTCGGCGCTATCAGGCGGCGTTAAAGGAGCTCCTGAAATGAACGGAAGAAAAATCACCAGACTGGCCTTCGCCATTGTCATTCTCAGCTTTGTTCTGTCCACCTTCGTGTCTATATGGTCTCTCAGGCTCATGGCGGATCAGAACCGCCGGGATCTCGCCCGGGCTTTGGCTTTCCGCATTTACGATTCCATAAAAAGCGAGCTCTCCGAGCCTCTCACGGTTTCCCGTTCCATGGCCCGGGATCCCTTTCTGATAAAGGCGCTTAAGGAAGAGGATCCTTCCTGCGGAGCATCCTCCGAACAGGCTCTGGCCCGCTATCTCACCGCCCAGAAGAACGCCTTCGGCTTTGAGGCGTCCTTTGCCGTCTCCGCCGCCACCATGTGCTATTACTCCTACGGCGGCATTAACAAAAGGATCGATCCCGCCGCCGATGAGCAGGACAAGTGGTACGACGCCTTTGTTTCTTCCGGAAAACCCTATGATCTGAATTCTGACCGGGACGAGCTCAGCCAGGGGCGGTGGACGGTGTTTGCCAATGCCCGCGTGGAGGACGAGAACGGCAATTTCCTCGGAGTTTGCGGCGCGGGAGCCCGCATGACCGGCAATCATGATCTTTTTGTCAGCCTGGAGCGGGCCTACGGGGTCAGGATCAGTCTGGTAAACTCGGCGGGAGTGATCGAGGTGGACACCGCGGAGAACCGCATCGGACAGCAGTATCCCCTGAATATCCCCCTGGGGGACAGCCGGGACTGCATTTACCGGGATCTGGACGGGGATCGCTTTGCCGTGGCGAAGTACATCGATAATCTGGGCTGGCATCTGGTAATCGAAAGCGACGGATCCGCCGTGAAGAAAGAACTGATGAATGTGCTTTTTCTGAATGTCGCGCTGTGCGTCATTGTGCTCATAATCATGCTGCTGGCCATCCGCATCATTATCGCGCGCACCCGGGCTCTGGCCTCGGCCTCCTTTATCGACCAGCAGACTGAGCTTATGAACCGCCGGGCCTATGAGGAGACCAAAGCCAGGCTGGAGCATCTGTCCCTGGAGGAGAACTTTGTCTACCTTACGGCGGATGTGAACGGCCTTAAGGAAGTTAATGACGCCCGGGGCCATGCCGCGGGAGATGAGCTTATCAGGGGCGCGGCGGACTGCCTCCGGGAGACTCTGGAGCCGTACGGGGAAGTTTTTCGGATCGGCGGGGATGAGTTCGCCGCCTTCCTGCATCTCAGCGAAAGCCAGCTGGCTCATGTCATGGCGGAACTTCTCAGGATCGCGGCGGACTTTCGCGGGGACAATATCACTGAGCTCTCCATCTCCTGCGGCTCGGCCGGAGTCCGGGAATTTCCCGGGGAAGACCTGTCCCGGCTTATCCGCATCGCCGATGATCGCATGTATGCCGAAAAGAAGGAATACTACCGGAGAACCGGCCGGGAAAGAAGGCAGGCCCGGCAGTGACAGAGCCGCCGGATAAGCGGCTGCCGGAAACCGAACCCCAAACCCAAAAGCTTACGTCAGGATCAGTACCCCAGAGAATCATTCACCAGAATGACATGGATTCTGTTCTGATGGCGGGAATATCTGGTGATGAGGAACTGACAGCAGATAGTATCCGGAGATTTGCAGTCCATGCAGGCGCCGGTTTTGGAGCAGGGGGTGCTGAGACCGAATCTCTGGGCGTTAATGGGGGCTGCCACATTCCGGGCCCGCTTAAGAGCGCTGTCCGTGTCCCGGCACACCTTATTCATTCCCACAATGAACAGCACCTTTCTGGGCCCCTGCGCAATGGCGGAAACCCGGTTGGAATTGCCGTCGATATTGACAATGACCCCGTCCTCGGTCATGGCGTTGGCACTGGAAATAAAGACATCGGCGTCGTAGGCGGCCAGCATGGCGGCCCTTTTATCTTCGTAATTATCCCGGTCGATGAAATTATAGGAACCTGCGGCCAAAGCATCCGTAAGGCCGATTTCCCGGGCGGACATGCAGCCGCCCATGGTTACGGAGCTTCCTTCGGGAATAAGGCTCAGGGCCAGTTCCAAAGCCTCCTCCCCGGTGGCGGCATAGTATCCCGTCATATTGCGTGATTTAAGGCCCCGGATAACCCTCTGGGCCAGCAGGGCGTTTCTTTTGGCGATCATGTCATTCATAGAAGTTCTCCGTAAAACCGGGCGGTTCCGGCCTTTTCTATTGTGTCCCAAAGCCGGGATATTGTAAACCCGGCATGCAGTCCGCGGGAGCAGCGGCAACGCCGGGGTTTCTGCGCCGCGTCCCGGGAATTTTTAATGAAAATGCCGAGATGTGATAAAAACGCATTTTTTCCCTCAGGAGCAGCGTTTGCTGTTAAAAGCCGATTAGTTCGCCGTGTTTTGCAGGGCAAACTGATTATGATGTCAGTCAGGTGAGGTTTTCTTTCTATTAATTCGGCGCGGACGGGCGGACGCCTGCTGCCGCCGGAGGAATCTATGGCCATTGATCCTGAAAAGCCGGGATTGTTTCAAGGAATTGCCGACGTTTAAGGATCAGTTCTTTCCCTCTTATGACATTGCCAAGGCTGCCACAACCTTCTCTGCGCATCAGTGACAGGACGGAAGTCCGGACAAAGGCGGAACCGCCGTTCTGTCTCAGAACAGCATGATGCCGCTTTTGCCGGGAGCGTTGCCGGGTATCTGGTGTAACGCGGCTCCGTCTTTCCTGAAAAAACATTGTCAATTTGCGGCATAGGTCACGGCTTTGGGCGGCAAAAAAACGTTCTCTTCATGAAGACCGGCTGAGACGCTCTTTTCCGGGAGATTTTCGGTTAGCATTAGCATCAGCCGTTTTGCATCAAGCCAAGCTGATCGAGGCATGTTTTGCACCGGGCGGCGCGAAGATATCAGCGCAAAAGAGGTGAGATGTGACTGACAGCATCAGGCAGGATCTGCGGACTTTGGACAGTTTTGCGGGGACAGTTTTCGCCATTAATGACAAAGCAGAAGTCACTTCCGGAAAGCCCCTGAGAGCAAGACGCATCCGGGAGCGGCGGCTCCGGCATCGGGAACGGCGGCAGTTCCGTCAGGAACAGCAATGTCAGCAGGAATGACAGCATCATTGATAATGATAGCAATATCATCAATGACGGCAGCGCTGTTAAGAATGGCAATGCCGGCAGCAAGTCCGGTAACGGCTTTGATCTGGTTAAGCGCACGGCAATAGCCACGGAGATGAACAGGATATGCAAGGGCATACCGGAGTTTACCAAAGAAGCCAGATTTCCCGGCAAATGCCTGAATTTTGTTTTAAATTACAAGAACAGCAATAAGAATATGGCAGTTCCAAATCCGGACTGCCCGAAAAATCCCGATTTTGAAAATGATAAAGATCTTAAGAACAAGCCTTATTTCACTCTTGCGGATCTTAACACCTGCAGCGATGAGGGCGATCGTTTTTCCGGCAAGCTTGATTTAAAATACCTGAATGAGGACTTTAAGAGCGGCGCCGGCATGCTGCCGGGCAAGTTCCCGGTATGCGAGGCTGATACCGAAAAGGAAGAATTTAAGTCCTGCATGGCAAAGCTTAATGAGAAATACATCAGAAAACCGGCGGATCTGGTAACAGCTGCGGATAAGCATAATGCCATCATGAGCGGCATCATGGATAAAATGACTGGTTATGTTAAGAACATGCCGGATCCGTTTGTCAGAGATTACGATAAGCTTCCCAAGTCGTTTGGCGAATATAATGAAAAAGAAAACAAAAACGATCAGACCTTTAAAAACTGCGGTTTCTCTAAAATGATGCAGGAAATAAAGGAATCAGAGACGTCAAAGTCAGGGGAATTGCCGAAGGAAACTGATCTGGCGATGAGCAGGGACGGTCTGGAGAGCGAAGCGTCGCTGACAGAGAGAACTGAGATTTTGGACAAATATGTCAATAACGGTCAGAATTCTCTGCAGAATCCGCATATAATCGCCTCAATAACCATCGGATGACGTTCAGCGGAGATGCTGATCAGGCATGACTTGATAACGCTCCTGCGCGGCAGGGGCGTTTGGGTTTTTCCGGCATAACCATGATAAAGCCGGGCGTTTTTTGTATTTGCAGCGGTTTAAGCAGGCTTGTTTTACGGAGTGCGAGTGAATGGAAGGATTGGAACTCATAAAATTTTTCGGGAAAAGCATAGGTTTGGAGCTGGAGCTTGATGAAAGCATGTCATGCTCCTTCGAGGCGGACGAGTTTATCGTGACTTTCACTGATCTGCCGGAATTTAACGCCGTTGCTCTTATCTGCGATCTGGGGGAGCCCCGGGTGGACAGTAACGAGAAGCTTTACAAGGCCATGCTGGAGGCTAATTATGTGTTTAACTCCACGTACGGAGCCACTCTGTCCCTGAACAGCGAAACCGGACACTGCGCCATCAATAAGGTGCTGCCCTGCGAAATTATGAATAACGACAAATTCATGGCCGAGGTGGAGCAGTTTGTCAATATCGGCGAGTTTTGGAACAATGTGGTCAGAGGATATGTGGAAGCGGCCGGCAGCGAGCCTCCCGCCGAGGACGCTGCAGTCGACGTCGCATCCTTTAACGCCGCAAACTTCATGTCCGTTTAAAGGTCTGCCCTGCCGCGGGAAGCCGGGGAGACCCCGGCCTTCCCGGCGCGGGGAGGCTGCGTTATTTGAAGGGCGCCAGCACCAGGGAGCCGTCCATGCCGCTTTCGCTGATGGTGAACTTCCGGACATTGCCGGCAGCGTCTTCAAAGGAGATGCCGTAGTTCGGGATCGAGCCGATGAAGGTCAGGCGCACCAGAAGCGGTTTGGCGTTATTTAACTCGGCCGCGCGGTAGATTTCCTTCTCGTCAAAGTAAACCGCGCCGTTATCATCCGCATCCCTGAAGGTGAGGCTCAGCACTCTGAAGTTTCTGAGCGGCTCTTTCGGCGCAAAATAGATGCCGACCTGAGGCTCTCCGTTATCTGCCGTAAATACCTCATAGCTCTGATATTTCCCTTTGGCTTCGGCTTCATAGACGGCTCCGGTCTGAGACAGGGCGTCAAAATCCCCGGCTGAAGCGGCAAAAGCCATGATTCCCATGAACCCGGCAAAAAACAGGCTTAAGATTTTCATGCGATTATCCCCTTTCTTTCCCGCGGCAAAAAAACTGCTGACGGAAACAGTTCCGTCCCGGGAGGGCGCGCCTGGAAGGCCCGCATGAGCTTCGGCGCTGCCGCTCCGCCGGAACTCCTGCCCCGGAGTCATTATACCTGTTCCCGCCGTTTCCGGAAAAGAGCGGCGGGACTATCCGGCTTTCCCCGGAAAAAAAATGCCGCGCCCGGGCTTACCCGCCCGCCGCGGCGTTTTCTCCGGCAGAGCCGGACTGTTAATTCTGCAGGAGCTCCCGGATAATATTATCTGACGACTGCTGCATCTCGGCGGTGCTTGACGAGATGGAATCCACGGCGGACTGGATATCCGTCTGCGCCGCATTGATCTTTTCAATCTGGGAGTCGGCGGCGGAAATCAGGCCGGACTGCCGGCTGGCATAATCCGTAATCTGCTTCGCTCCCACGCTGGTGGTTTCGATCTGACTTATGATATCGGTCAGGAAGGCCACGGCCTCCTTGTTGCGCTCAATGGTCAGGGTGCAGTCATCGGTGCTTTTCGAGACCTTTTCCAGGGTGCTCTTCATGTTGCCGATAAGGGCTTCCACCGTCTGCTGGATCTGTTCGGTGGATTCCCGGGTCTTAACGGCCAGGTTTCTTACTTCGTCGGCTACCACCGCAAAGCCCCGGCCGTGTTC
>JAEEGL016618565.1_pt1 | contig 10028 bp, 9 predicted proteins | sample 9134231 | NCBI WGS metagenome assembly JAEEGL01 (sample SAMN16246548, study PRJNA631951) | gut metagenome | biome: gut microbiome; feature: rumen; material: fiber-attached | host: Bos | place: Iran: Karaj | collected 2018-10 | reverse complement strand
GATCTGACCAGAGAAAATATCGAGATCACCTTAGGCAAGGAAGAAAGAGTCCATGTCTCCAGAAAAGAAGTGCTGCGCAAGACTTCCAGCGTTCTGCTGAAAGCGCAGAAAGTAACGGAGTACGCCTACGAAACAAAGGTATCCAACCTTTCCGATGAAGAAATAAAGATCGTCTTAAAGGATCAGATCCCTGTTTCCCAGAACAAGGATATCAGCGTAGACGTTGTCGAGATAAACGGCAGCAAGCCGGATGAAAAGACAGGCATCTTCACGAAAGAACTGACGGTTGCTCCGAAACAGAGCGAAACCGTGAAACTCGCATACAAGGTCGCCTGGCCGAAGGACAAGCTGATCCAGGAAAGAAAAACCAGGGTCTACTGTCCGGTATGCGGAGCCAGAGTAAACGGCAGGTTCTGTCCGGAATGCGGCTCTGACGTAACGAAATAAACGAGGTAAGCATTATGAAAAAACCGGTTATCGGAATACCGAGCAAGATCCAGAACAGACAGGAAGGAGATCTCTGGCACCGCCAGGAGATCGCCGATGAACTGAGATATCTGATCGTCAGACACGGGGGCATTGCGATCATGCTGATGCCTAGTGAGGAAACGATGGATTTCAATGAAAGCGATCTGGGTGACGACAAGATCCTGACTGTGGAACAGATCGAAGATCTCCATGCGCAGGTCGATCTTTGTGACGGAATTCTGCTGCAGGGCGGAGACTACAGCAACGCCTATGAGGTAGAGATCGCCAGATACGCTCTGGAAAAAGACATTCCTCTGATGGGTTTCTGTGCCGGCTTCAACAATATTCTTAGAGCCCTGGGTTCCAACATCAGGGAAGATCTAACCAAGAGTCACAGCCATTACAACATGGTTTACCGTCATCCGATCAGGATCGAAAAGGGTACAAGACTGTACGATCTGATCGGTGCAGAGGAATACGACGTCAACTCTTTGCACACGATGGTGGCCGAGAAGGAAAGGGTAGAACCTTACGCAAGGATCTCAGCCTGTTCCATGGACGGACTGGTAGAGTGCTTTGAACCGGAAGGAAAGAGATTTGTGATCGCAATCAAATGGCATCCGGAACTGATGAGCGATGCCTATGTAGATAGACTGTTTGAAGAGTTTGTGAATGCCTGTAGACAGGAAGGAAAGGAAAACCAATGAACGCAAAAGAGAGATATAACGAATGGCTGGAAAAGCTGGACAGGAGCGATCCGCTCTACCAGCAGCTGCTGGACATTCAGGACGATCCTAAGGCGATCGAGGAACGCTTTTATCAGAACATCACTTTTGGTACGGCAGGCTTAAGAGGAAAGGTTCTTGCCGGTACCAACTGCATGAACTATCTGACGGTAGGCAGAGCGACCCAGGGTCTTGCCAACTACATCAGACGTTTCGGTCGAGATGCGATGGAAAAGGGCGTAGTCATTGCCCATGACTGCCGTCATATGTCCAGAGAATTCTGTCTGCATGCGGCAGCCATACTGGCCGCCAACGGCATTCGTACCTACATCTTCGACGATCTTACGGCAACCCCGGAACTGGCCTTCATGGTCGGACGTTTAGGCACCAAGGCCGGTATCAACATTACTGCATCCCATAATCCAAAGGACTATAACGGCTACAAGGTCTACTGGGAGGATGGATGTCAGGTATCGAGTACGGTTGCGGAAGGAATACTGGCCGAGATCGACAACATCGATCCGTTCGTCAATGTCCTGGATGGTCACTTCCGTGCCGAACTGGAAAAAGGCATGATCACGATCCTGGATGAGAAATACGACAGAGAATACATCGAACACGTAAAATCGCTGGCGATCCATGAAGGCAATGAACTTGATCTGGATATCCCTCTGGTCTATACTCCGCTGAACGGCTGCGGTACAAAACCGTTTGCGGCAATGATGAACGAAAGAGGATTCCGCAACTGGCACTTTGTCGAGGAACAGAAAGATCCTGATCCGGATTTCAAGACGGTCGGCTATCCGAACCCGGAAGATCCGAAAGCCTTCAAGCTGGCGGAAGAACTGGGAAAGAAAGTCGGAGCGGAACTGCTGATGGCGACAGACCCGGATGCGGATCGATTCGCGATCGAACTGCGCAACGACGAGGGAGAGTACGTTCCTCTCAACGGCAACCAGACAGGCTACCTGCTTGTCAACTACATTCTGGAAGGAAGAAAGGATGCCGGAACGCTGCCGGAAAAGGGCGCAATGGTGAAATCCATCGTTACTTCTACGATGTCTACCGAGATCGCCAAGGCCTATGGCGTCGAGATGTTTGAAGCCCTGACCGGTTTCAAGAACATCTGCGGACGTATCCCGTTCCTTGAGAAGAACGGCTATACGTATCTGTTCGGTTACGAAGAGTCTGTCGGTTATGCCGCATCTCCTGAGATCAGAGACAAGGACGGCATCTCTGCAGGCATGCTGGTGGCGGAAGCGGCCGCCTATTACCGGAAACAGGGAAAGACCCTGTTCAACGTTCTGCAGGAACTCTATGAGAAATACGGTTTCTACAACGAGGATGAACCGAACCTGATTCTGGAAGGTATCGAGGGATCAAAACGTATTGCCAGAATGATGGCACATGTCAGAGCGAGTCTTCCGGTTGAAGTGGCAGGTCTCAAGGTTGTAAAGACCATCGACTACAGCAACGGCTACGAAGACATTCCTGCTTCCAACGTCCTGCGTTTCTTCCTGGAAGACGGAAGCTGGTTCTCCATCAGACCGAGCGGAACGGAACCGAAGATCAAGTTCTATTTCTATACCAGACAGGATTCAGCCGAAAAGGCAAAAGAAGTCAACCGGGCGATCAAAGAAGACATCATGAACATGATCACCAGGGTTGAATAGGGAGATATATATGGTTACAGAGAAAATGTATGACAAGCTGGCGGAGCTTGTGGTAAAGAAAGGCGTCAATGTACAGAAGGATCAGCCTGTTGTGATCAACGCTTCTATCAGGGATGCGGAATTCGTTAAGAAGGTCGTTAAGAACGCCTATGAAGCGGGAGCCAGGTACGTATCCGTGGAATGGCGCGACAGCGACATTACCAAAATGGGCTACCAATACATGAGCAATGAAACGCTTTCGGAAATCCCGCAGTGGCAGTACGACAAAAGGAAGTATCAGCAGGATGGCGGAGCGTGCTATCTTTCCATTACCTCCGACAAGCCGGGTTCCATGGCTGATGTGGACGGTGAGAAGATGCGGATCGCCAACATGGCTTTCTATGCCAAGATGGGCGATCTGATGTCCTATACGATGAACAACGAAGGACAGTGGTGCGTCTTCGGCGTTCCTTCTCTGGAATGGGCAAAAGTGGTGTTCCCTGATTTGAGCGATGAGGAAGCTTTCGAGAAACTCGGAGATGCGATCTTTGAAGTGACCAGAGTTACGGAAGACAACGATCCGATCGAGGAATGGACCAGACACGACAAGGAACTGTTGGAACATGCCCGAAAGATGAATGAATACGACTTCAGGGAACTGCACTTCACTTCAGAACTGGGAACGGATCTGACGGTGGGACTCGTAGATGGCCATATCTGGGTCGCAGGAGGCTCTGTGACGCCGAAAGGGGTATTCTTTGATCCGAATATGCCGACGGAAGAATGCTTCTCCATGCCTTTAAAAACAGGCGTCAACGGCATTGTCTATGCTTCAAAACCGTTAAGCTACAACGGTAAGGTCATCGAAGATTTCTGGCTCCGTTTCGAAAACGGCAAGGTTGTAGATTATGATGCGAAGAAGGAGAAGGAATCCCTGAAACGGCTTCTGGAATTCGATGAAGGATCATCCTATCTGGGAGAAGTGGCTCTGGTTCCTTACGATTCACCGATCTCAAAATCAGGTATCCTGTTCTTCAATACTCTATATGACGAGAATGCCGCCTGCCATCTGGCCCTGGGAAGACCTTATCCGGAGAATATCAAAGGCGGAGAACAGATGTCCAAGGAAGAACTGGCTCAACACGGCGCGAACGATTCCATGCAGCATGAAGACTTCATGTTCGGCACAAGAGAAATGAATATCGACGGCATCCGGAAAGACGGGACAATCGTCCCGGTATTCAGGAAAGGAAACTTCGTATTCTAGAAGAAAAAGTAAACCGTAACGGTTTACTTTTCTGTATGTGTTTTTCAGAAAGAGAAAAGATGTTCACCATGCAAAAGCTTTGCACTGAAGCAGAGCTTTTTTTATAATATAAACAAAGAATCATGAACAACAAGAAATACAAGAAGACGGCACTGATCATGGAAGGCGGAGCGATGCGTGGTCTGTTTACCTGCGGTGTCATGGATGTGCTGCTGGAAAACGGAATCGCGTTTGATGGAGGCGCAGGCATTTCCGCAGGTGCGGTATTCGGATGCAACTACAAGTCGAAACAGATCGGCAGACCTTTGCGTTATAACACCCGTTTCTGCAGGGACTGGCGCTACTGCAGCATCCGTTCCCTGATCACGACGGGCGATCTATACGGCGCCGATTTCTGTTACCGTATCGTTCCCTATGAACTGGATGTATTCGACCGCAAAACCTTCTCTGAAAATCCGATGGAATTCTATATCGGAGCCATCGACGTCAATACCGGAAAGTGCGTCTATCATAAGTGCGAAAAGGGAGAACTGGAGGATGATCTGTGGATGAGAGCTTCCGCATCGATGCCTCTGGTATCCAGGATCGTGGAAGTGGATGGATATTCTCTGCTGGACGGCGGTATCGCCGACTCCATACCATACCGCTTCATGAAGGAACAGGGTTTTGAAAAAGATGTCGTGATCCTGACCCAGCCTCTGGGATATGTCAAAAAGAAGAACGGTCTGCTTCCGTTGATGAAACTGTTTTACAGGAAATATCCGAAGCTGATCGAAGCGATGGAAACAAGACATGAACGCTACAACCGGGAAACCGAAGAAGTCCGGCAGGATGAACTCGCAGGAAAGATCCTGGTTATCCGGCCTCCGGAACCGCTGAACATCGGAAGGACGGAAAAAGATCCGGAAGAATTAAGAAGAGTCTATCAGATCGGCAGAAGAGAAGCAGAAAAAAGAATAAACGAAATCAGGGAATTCCTGAACCGGTAAATCGGAGAGAATATGAAAAAGATCATAACACTGCTTATATCGTTCGCTATTGTAGTTACGACGAAAGCATCAGGACTGCGTTTACGATCAGGAACACAAAGACGCAGGATGGAGAATACAGGCTGCCTCTGACCGGAATAGAGTAAATGAACAATGAACAAGAGCCGACTGTGTCGGCTCTTTATTCTGCTTCTGATACGATTCTAGCACGACAGATGGCTGAGCAGGACAGGTATTCTGCAATAAAAACTTCAAAGAAAAAGACATTCGGCCGACTTTTCCGCAACGGTGCTATATCATACCGAAAGGTATATGTGCATATGAAAAGATTATTTGTAATTCTGATGCTGTTGTGTCTGTGCGGCTGCTCTTTTTCGGCATCCCATACGTCAAGCGTATCGACTACCGTTTCCAGCGATGGCGTTGAAAAAACGACGAATGTCGAGACCAAGATCGAAAACGGGGAGATCTCCACATCCTCTTCTACCATTACCACTTCTGAAGATGATCCGACCGGGTTAAGAAACAAGTGGCAGGAACTCTTCACGTATGGTGCGGAAGGAGTTTCCGAAGCCGGGAACCCTGTATATTCCATTTATAACAGCGGCGAGGAGAACGATTCCTCTCTGGCTGCGATCATGATCGTTGACGGAGAGACGGACGAGCTGATCGTCTATGATATGGGCGATCTTGAAGAAGAAGACGACCATCTGGTCATTCATGACATCGAAGGGGAAACCTCGATTTCGTTTGCGCTCGATGAAGCGGAAGGCGGTTTCGTGATCTACTTCCAGAACGAGGACAGCGCGTTTCTGGAGTATACGGAACTTGACGACATCATCGATCATACGGTATCCATCTGGGAAGTTCAAAGAGAAGACTTCTACGCCAGACAGGAAAGCGAAGACTAAAAGAAGAAGCCTTTAAAGAAAGGCTTTTTTCATGTAAAGAAAGATCATTGAAATCAATTTTTAATTGCCTTACCCTTAATGTAAAGGGAGACAAAACATGGAAAGAAAAGAAGAACTGCACGATCTGATAAGTGAGAAGGAAAGAAACATCTGTCAGATCGTTGCCTATAAGGATGGAAAGAAGGTTTATTCGGACTGCTGGAACGGCTACAGGGAAGAAGACTGTGTTCATGTCATGTCGGCGACGAAAAGCGTCATAGCGCTGCTGATCGGAATCGCCATCGACAAGGGACAGATCGGAAGCGTTGAGGATAAGGTTCTTGATTACTTTCCGGAATACAAGGTCAAAAGAGGAGAAAAGACCATCTATGATATCACGATAAAGCACCTGCTGACGATGCGGGCACCGTACAAGTGCAAGGGAGATCCGTGGTCCAAAGTCTGCATCAGCGAAAACTGGACCTATACGTCACTGGATCTTCTGGGAGGAAGAAAAGGAATGACCGATGAGTTCAACTATCAGACAGTCTGTCTGCATATTCTTTCCGGCATTCTTTTCAAGGCAACAGGCATGCTGACGGTCGATTATGCGAACGAATATCTGTTTGCTCCGCTGGGCATTGAAAAGCATGTCAACTACACGGCGAAAAGTGCGGAAGAACACAAGGCCTTTACGATTGAAAAAACGCCGAAAGAAAACGTCTGGTTTGCCGATCCTCAGGGTTTGGGTACTCCGGGCTATGGATTATGCATGTCGGCCAGGGATATGGCAAAAATCGGTCTTCTGTGTCTGAATAAAGGCAGATTCAAGGACAGACAGATCGTATCGTCGGAATGGATCGAGGAGATGACAAGACCAAGAGCTGTTGAAAGCAAGTATTTCAGAGGCATGGATTACGGTTACCTCTGGTGGATCATCGACAGGCAGAAAAAGATCTACGCCGCCATCGGGAACAGCGGCAATGTCATCTACGTCAATCCGGAAAAGAATATAGTGATTGCCGTTGCGTCGTATTTCAAGCCGACCGTCTTCGACAGAGTCGACTTCATTCAGAAATACATCGAACCTCTTATTTAGCTGTTCCCAAAATCTGATTAAAAAATCAAAAAAAGCCTTTTTTCAAAGGCTTTTCTTATACATGGATGGAGCAGGTGAGGGGAATCGAACCCCCGTTGCAACCTTGGGAAGGTCGAGTTCTGCCATTGAACCACACCTGCATCATCTATATCTTATCATTTTTTTCTAAACTGAGCTAAAGTCTGTTTCAGCGCGGATTCTTTTTCTATGCCCGCCAGCCTGAGCTTGTGGGCATACTCAAGGATCTTAGAAAAAGATTCGTCCGGTTCCATTCCTGCATCGATCAGATCCTTGCCTGTAACATATGGACGGCTCATGGTTTCCTTGAATATCCCGTATCTTTCAAACAGAAAATCGCTGCCGTCGGTAAAGACGTCCTTGCCCATGATCAAAGGCTTGTCGGCCATGGATATGTAGATCAGATCGACAGGTTCCATTGCCTGATCGAACATTCTGTTTGTCGTCTTGATCGAAGCCTTGTCGTGGAATACGGCATTCGGTTTCATGTGCAGGGATGTCATGTTCAGAACGTAGCGGATCGTATCGTGCTCACCGGTGATTCTTTTTAAGAAGGTTTCTACCAGAGGCAGTCCCTGATTCTCGTGATCATAGGCGTGAATCCTTCCGTTGACTTCCGCCGTTGTGACGATTTTGCCGAAGTCGTGACACAAGGCCAGCAGTTCAAAGCGGAAAGGATCGGATACCTTCTCACGGAACAGCGCCGCATTGTCCACCACCTGCATCGTATGGATCCAGACATCTCCTTCCGGATGATAGATCGGATCCTGTCTGACGCCGATCAGCCGTTTCACCTCCGGGAACCAGACATCAAGCTGATTCATCTGTCTTAACGTCTCAAAAAAGACCGACGGTTTTACGCCTTTCACCAGAGCCTTTCTGAGTTCTTCTTCGACTCTCTCCCTGGACAGAGCCGAGAGATCGATCGTCTTGCACAATTTCACCGTTTGAGAATCGACGGCGAATTCAAATCTCGATGCGAACTGAGCGGCTCTCAATACCCGCAGCGGATCTTCCACGAACGTCACAGGATCCACACAGCGCAATACCCCCTTTTCCAGATCATCTCTTCCGTGGAACGGGTCTACCACCTCTCCCGTCAGTACATCTTCCATCATCGCATTGATGGTGAAGTCTCTTCTTCGGGCCGCCTTTTCGTAACCGATGAAAGGATCTACCGTGATCTGAAAGTCTCTGTGTCCTCTGCCGGTTGCCGTCTCTTTCCTGGGCATGGCAATATCCACGTCATAGCCCTTCAGGTTGTATACGCCGAAACTGCTTCCGACGGTCTTGGGTTTTCCCAGTTCTTCCAGAACGGTATAGAGCTGTTCCGGTGTTATGCCGTGTACCTCGATGTCAAGATCCTTATTCTCAAGAGAAAGCAGTCTGTCTCTGACATACCCGCCCACGTAAAAGGTCCTGCCTCCGGCATCCTTTACCTTTTCGGCGATCTTTCTGCAGATCTCTTCATTTACGGAAACGTTTACGTTCTTCAAGAGAAAAATCCTTTCTGTTCTCTATCATTGTAACAGTAAAACAGAACGTCTGTTCAATTCCTATCCTATAGAACAGTCATTGCGTGATACAATTTAGGATGAGGAGCACAAATATGGATCAGTTGCATTTTCACTTCACATGTCTTGACGGCACATACGATTTCGAAGCGCAGTTCACCGCCGATGGGCTGCGTTATGAAACAAAATCCACCATTCCTGAACTGGAGAGTCTTTCAGGTACGAAAGATGATCCGGAAGCGTTCCTGAAGGAACTGGATCTGGCTGAAATCGAGAAATGGGATAGAAGTTATCCCGCCGAAGGAACGCCGATCGAAGATGCGGTAAAGTGGCAGGTAAAACTGATCAAAGACGGCAAGGAATATGTAACGGAAGGCGAGGAATCTTATGAACCTTACCGTTATGAGCATCTTGTCAGAGCACTGATGTGCTGCGATGAGAAAGCGGAATATTTCATGATCTGATTTTAGGGGATACTGTGGATAAGCTGATTGTCTGGATCTACTTCCTTCTCTTAGGAGCGCTGACGGTGTACGTCTGTGTCATTGAAGGTATCAGGACGAAGATGGCACCGGAACAGACGGTATGGGCAAGGATCGAAAAGAAGTACGTTGAAAAAGGAAACGAGGGCGAATACCCTCATTTTGGCAAGCGTTACTGTCTGGATCTGATCAGAAGCGACGGCAGGCCTTTTCAGGCGGAAGTATCCCGTAAGAAATTCAGAAGATATGCGGTAGGCGATACCGGCAGACTTACATTCCAGAGAGACCGTTTCGTTTCCTTTGTCAAGGACGACACTTATGTCGACAACAAGGAAGACAAGGAAAGACTGATCGAGATGGCGGTCAAGATTCTGGAAAAAAACAGACTGACGGACCAGGGCGGACGTACGGAAGCCGAATTCGCCTACTTCGAGAAATACAGAAAGAAGAAACGCGACAGAGTCAGAGCGCTGTTCAAGATCATCCGCAGGAAGGGAAAAGAGGTTTTCTACTTCAAGGTAGAAGGCAGCAGGATGCTTCTTCTGAATCTGGATGAGGAAGGGTATAAAGAAATGGTGAACAGCTATTACCACGGAGATGATGAATAGGCAATGAAAAGATCACACAGCAAGAGCATAATCCGGTTGATCACGTTAAGCGTTTTTGTGCTACTTCTGTGTCTGACCGGATGCAAGAAGAAGAAAGAAGCGGAAGAGATTGCAGAACAGGCGGAAGAGATTCAGGAAACTCAGACCGTCGAAGAGGATATTCCGGAAGAAGAACCGAAGACAGAGGAAGAAACCGTTCCTGAGACGGCAGAACCGGACGAGCCGGTATTCTATGAAAGAGCGAAGATCGTCTTTCTTGGCTGCATCACAGAAGACAGAGATCTTGACATGATCCTGGGCAGAGCAATCGACACTC
>JAEEGL016581585.1_pt1 | contig 10028 bp, 8 predicted proteins | sample 9134231 | NCBI WGS metagenome assembly JAEEGL01 (sample SAMN16246548, study PRJNA631951) | gut metagenome | biome: gut microbiome; feature: rumen; material: fiber-attached | host: Bos | place: Iran: Karaj | collected 2018-10 | reverse complement strand
TGAAGGTGCATTTTGTAGTTACTTTGTAGATGTATTACATAATTTAATGCCAAGTCAACTAGGTATACCTGATACGATATATGGTGTTATTCCCACTTTAACTACATCTATTTTAAAGGAAGAACATCCATATCTACAAAATTTATCTAGTGGATATATAACATATCTTGATTCAATAAATGGTAGATTTAAAGATCATGGAACAGAAAAATTAATACAAGAATATAGACATAATTTGGATTTGGAAATCGCAGAAGAAAAACTACGTATAGGTAGAATATGCCTCTTTGATGCTTTAAATCGTAAGCTTGAATTTATGAGTAATAATTGTATAAATTTTGGTAATGTACATGGTTTGATTGAAAGATATAAAATGTATGAATATTTACTTAAAACATTATTTCCTAGAAACGAAAAAGGATTAGTTAAAAAAAGCATATTCCGTGATTATGATGATGAAGGTAATCCTATAAACCCAGTACTTGCTATACGTATTAAACAAAATGATAGAGAAGCTACATATGTTGAATCAAGTGAATATGGTACTTATGCTTTAAATAGAATAAAATAAAAGGACAAAAGTCCTTTTATTTTTCTATATAGTCTCCTCTATTGATTTCACTTCTAGTTATATCTTTTAAAAATATCCCGCATACATCTCCTGCCTTAACATAATCTAGTTTTTTCCTAAACTTTTCGATGCCAACTACTTCAACGTTTACTCTCCCACTAACAGTTACAAAATCACCAACATGTAGTTCTCCTGAACTAACTCTACCTGTGATAGCTGTACCTCTTCCTACTATAGTAAATACATCCTCCACATCCATATGAAATTTTTCACTAGAATAATTAACAGGCATTTCTGGAATAACGACTGCATTTCTATTAAATATTTTGTCAAATAAACCCATATATACTCTCCTTTATTATTATATTACACATTTGCTTTTTCTTCTTTACATATTTTTATTAATTCATCTACAAATCTACTTCTATTTTTAGCATTTCTATTTGCTAATATATATACATTGTTTCTGGTACGTGTTAATGCTACATATAGTATTCTTCTTTCTTCTGCAAAATCTATTGATTCATTCATTTTTTGCGGTTTAAACAAATCCTGTAACCAATATGTTGTATGTTCTGGATTAGGGAATTCCTTATTCATTCCTATTATTATAACCTCATCATATGTTAATCCCTTTGCTTTATGTATTGTCATACCTTCTAGTTTCAAATCTTTTACTGATGACAGCCTTATCTTAGAACCTAAATCGTCTATAAAGTCATTATCAAACTTGAAGCAATTGTTTATCATGGAATTATTTCTTCCAAGTATTAAAATATTATGCTCCGGATATTTATTATGTATTTCTAATATCAACTCTTTTAATGTCTTATATTCTATACTTTCATCTACTGATCCAGCACCAAATTCATCTATTACTCTGTCATCATAAATCTTAAAATTTATTGGATGAGATAAGTGTTTATAAGATAACATTTTTTTATCTAGTTGATCTTTATTTTCTCTTATAAAACTGCTTGTAATATTAATTAATTCTTGGCTATTTCTATATGTTTGCTTTATAGACATTATTGTTGGTTTTTCAAAATATTGATCAAATTTAGTTATATATTTTATATTTGAACCTCTAAATGAATATATACTTTGCCAATCATCACCTACTGCAAATACTTTTGCATTAGTTTTATTAGATGTATTTCTAGCAAGTTCATATTCACCATCTGATATATCCTGATATTCATCTATGATTATGTAATCATAACTTTCTAAATTAAGAAACTCTTTCATATATTTGTTTGAATAATAAATTAAATCCGCATAATCAAAGCCATATATATCTGGAGTTATTATTTTGCTTTGATAGAATTTATAAAATTCATTAATATATTTAAACTGTTCCATAGCAATTTTCTTTTCTTCGGGGCCCAATTTTTTTATATAATTATTTGCAATATCTAGATATCTTTCTCTACAAATATTTTCTTTTATTTGTTCTATCGAAGAATAAAATAGATTTTTAAGTTTATATATTTGTGACAATTTGTTATTATCTAGTATTTGATTATATATTTCCGCATAGCTACGTTTTTTATATCTAAATCCATGCATTTTTAATTCTAAATCTAACTGTATTAGTATTTCATCTACTGATTCATTCTCAATGTATATAAACTCATTTTTATATTTTTCATGGAATTTGATTTTTTTATCTTTAATTTTGTTATATTTTTTATCGTTTAATCCAAAATATTGTAGGTATATTTTTTGACTTGCTAATTCTAAAGTAAAATCCGGCTTATAGACCTTTCTGTCTTCCATTATTTCATCATAAACTTTTTCATATGCATAATCTATCCCGTTGACAAATAAAAAATTAGCAATTACTGCTTCACTCACAGATTTAACTAGTTCCCCTTTAATTGTAGTGGGGTAATCACTCTTTAATTTTTTATCTACCCATTCATCTATCGTTTTCCTTATACCCTTTTGCTTTGCTTCATTTAATTTATATCTTTTGTATTTTTCAAAAAATTCATCATAACTATTAAACTCCATGTAATGTTGTTTAAAATATTTACCATAATAATAATTTGGCAATTTTAATCTGTCTTCCCCAAAAATGCTAATTAAATTTTCTATCCTCTTTTGACTAAAAATTTTATTTATATAATTATAAAATATTTCTTCTTTATCATTATAATCTATTATTACACATTTCCTGTTTTTAAATATATTTCTAACATATTTATATGCTAAAGAGTGAAAAGTTGAAACTTCAGCATTAATTCCAAATTGATCTACAATTAATTCTTCTAACTCTTGTACTGCTTTTTTAGTATAACTTATAACCAGTATTTTAGATGGATCTACTTTTTTTATATCAACCAAATACTTAACTTTTGCAACCATCGTTGTTGTTTTACCCGTACCAGCACCTGCTAAAATCAATGTATATTTGTCATCATTTAATATTGCTGCTATTTGGTCATCATCTAAAACTATATCTTTATCGACATTAGAAAACATTGTCTTAAAATATTTTTTTAACTCTTCACTCATACACTACCAATCCCTATTATATATTCATATTATATCATCATTAATATAAAAAGACTAGATATCTAGTCTTTAATATTGAATTGGTTCTCCCTTTAATTCTTCAGGTAATTTATCAACATTTATACCATGTTGTATAAGAATATTTACTGCTCTTCTTAAATCTTCTTTTACTTCTTCACTTGGGTTATACTGTTCAAGTGATACTGGTTCTTTTTTCTTTACTAAACGTGGAATGATAGTAGCCTCATTTTTTCTAACTGCTAACCATAACGTATCTTGCATTCCTGGTAAATTAAATTCATTATCTCCATGCCAACCTAAAAATACTTCTAATCCAGTATCGCGCTTAGAATATATAAACGCCTTATTTAATTCATAATCCATATAAACATAACGCCATAAAGATCCAGTCATTGCTTCATTTATTGAACTTTCTACCCCATTAAATCCATTATTATATAAGTCCCCAATCAAAGATAATTCTTCTTCTTTAAATCCAATTGTATTGTGATGTATATCTTCAAATGATTTAGGGTTAACTCCACGGAATGTATAATGATGTGTAACATCTTCTCCACTACGATCTCTATAGTTTACTGTTCTACTAGCATGTTCACAATCTTTGTTAATTGCATATTTTACTTTTACTTCTGCGTTAGCATTATTATATGCAACAAAATAATTATCTTCACTTACAGATGAAGTTACTGTAACAGATTTATCAATTTCACCATTAAAAGTAGGTATTTCTACATCTTTACCCGCTTCAAAACGTCTCATAGCTTTTTTCATTTCACTCCTAATTATTTTAGCAAATCTATCTTCAGATTTGCGTGATGTCATTAACGTAAAATCCTTTATATAATTCATCCAATAATATTTATCCATAATTCCCTCCTGCAAGAGTATTATATTTATTATTATATATTTGTCAATGATTCCATAATAAAAACCCCATTAAATGGGGTCTTATTTTATAATTATTTTTTAATTACATATTTATCCATTATGTATTTAACACCAGCGCCAAGTATTACTGAAATAATTGTTACTGTCCAGAATACTTCAGCCCAAGTATAAGGTACAACTGGAGTAGTTCCTCTTATTACTACATATAAGAAAATAAAAGGTACGTGTAACATATAAATATATAATGCTGATCCACCTAAATAATTAAATAACTTAGATGTATATTTATTATTTAATAATTTAGTTACTCCGTCTTCACCAAGCAATGTTAAACCAACTAATAAGATACATAATAGGTGAACTGTCCATCTAGATAATGTTCCACCAGTAGCATTATTTGTTATTGTATATGTACCTGAAACAAAAGTTGGGTTAATTGTATAAACAGTTAATAATGCTGCTACAGCAATATATAACACTGTAAGACATACTTTCTCAGCTTTTGTATAATTATGCTCTTTAAGTTTTTGTATAGCATAATATAATAATATACCACCGCACATACCAACTAATACAAATAATAATCCATTATTGAATCCTATTACAGCATCTGTGATAGGTGTACCAATTACAGCTGGATTAGTTGCTTTTTGAATTCCAAATGTAGACCATGCAACTTGTGAAGCTCTAGTTCCATTCCAAGCCCACCATCCGCCTAAGAAAACGAATAAAGCAGGAACAATAAATCCAGAAGTATTGTCTTCATTCTTACACATAAAGAAGTATAAGAAATAAGAACAAATTAATAATCCAGAAATAAACCACATAGCACCATTTGCTTGACTAAATGCTGCAGGGAAACCAGCAGAATATAATCCTAAGAATTCCCATAAACCATTTAATGTAGATAATAGTGCAGTGCCTAGAGTAGCTTTTTGGAATAATGCTTGTGATATTATTCCTAAAATAATTCCTAATGCTAATACTGGAAGTAATGCCTTAACACGTCCCCAAAGATATTCCCAAGCTCTTTTAGAAGCATATTCCTTTTGATATTCAGGATCTTTTTGTAACCTCTTAAAGTGTTTTACTAAGAAATATCCAGCAGTCAATGTAAAAACAAATAGTATTTCTCCAGCACCTGCCATATAACTTGATGCTTCAACAATACCAGCCAAAGTTCTTGGCGCATATATTGTTCCGATATGATAACCTAATATGGCAATAGCAAAGAAAAATCTCCAAAATTCAATAGCTACATTTCTTTTATTAGTTTTTTGCATTTTATCCTCCTTTCTTAGTAGACCATACTACTATAACTAGATATTATCATATTATATAAAAATGTACAATATTTTACAAAATATTTCCAATTTCTTCCAATATTCATTCATGCATATTGATAACTTCTTATTATTATTTATATATATTCTTTTATTTATTTCTATCATAATAGATTTAACTCTAGTATCTTTATTATTTGGAGTCATAGTACCTACATATGGATAATTAATTTTAATACTATAACCATATTTCTTAAAATGATTTATAGTAAAATCTGTTAATTCCTTACTATAATATTCTTTAGTAATACCTATACATATATCAGGATTATTAGTTTTATTTAATACTTTTTCTACAAATAAATCAGAATAACTATGAAAATCTATTATTAAACAACTATTATATTTATTTAATATTTTATTTACTAATTTATTAAATTTATTATGATGTTTATCATAATACTTCTTTATAATTTTATCTTTATATTTCTTATCTATATTTATAAATTTATTATTATTAGAATCTTTTTCATATACTACTCCCATTCCATATTTACTCATCTCTTCTTCACTATCTACTTTATATCTTTCTACATCACAAAACATTCTAGAATACTTAAATTTAATAATATTAAATCTATTAGATAAGAACTTATCTATTTTATAATCACACATAAATATATTTTCTTTTTTTATATATTTTTTATCTAATATTATTCTTTTATAAAATATTCTTGGTAAATATGTAGATGAATGTGGTACATGTATTATTATATTATTTTTCATATATTCCTTTCTTGTTACCAAGAAAAAACCTTATACGAAATGTATAAGGTTTCGTATTTATCATTCAAAGTATTACTTTGTTGGTTTTAGCACCTAACTTAATAGGTTGCTGTGGAGTCATAGAGCCAATTCTCTCGTCCACTCTTGATAACATATAAATTTTATTTATTTTATTATACCATATTATTTAATATTATTGTACTCCTTCATATGGTTCTAATATACTTCTCCAATTACTTGGAAATCCTATCTGATTTAATATTTTACTAAATTCTATACTATGTACTTTACCATTTAATAAATCCACTTCATAACCAAGTTCATATATTAATAATCTAAAATCATCTGCACTAAGCATATATTTAAACATTATTATTAGTGAGAACAAATCATTTTTACCATATATATATTCACCATTATCCATCGGTATATTTAATTTTTCATGATACTCATTATTAGGTATACATCTTTGAGTTCTATAATTATATAATATATCTTCATGTGCACATAAATTTCTATAATTTGACATTATAGGTAGAAATACATTTAAATCTTCTACATCCAAATTATAGTATTTAGCTATTTCTTTTTTATCTTCATATTTTAAAATCATATATAATTCACTAATAATACCAAATGATAATACTTTAACTAATATCCACATAGGTATATATCCATAATTAGTTAAATAATGTAGTGTAGCAGTATGTTGTTTTGCATTTATTCTTATTTGTCTTTTCATCTTATTTATAACATCTGATACTTGTCTATGCTTTGTTATATCTGTTGTAAAATTAGATAATCTTAAATATTCTTTTTCTTTATATCCATATTTACTAGATAGGTGATAACTAAATATTGATTTTAAATTATTTTCTACTATTAACAAGTATTTAAATATTATATTTCTAATATTTCTATCAAAACAAAACAATGAATATAATTCATCAAATGTAGAACCAGGTACAAACACTTTATCTTTATGTGATTTCATAAATACCTGTCTATATCCATTTATAAAAAAGTAGTTTTCTCTTAAAAGAATATCCTTTGTTTTATTTTCATCTGTTATTCTAAGCCCTTTATCCTTTAATATTTCTACTTGCTCATCAATTGTTTTAAACTGTTTTACCCTGCTCATAGTATCACCTATTATAGTATATCACACTTATATTAATATTTCTATTTAAATAAAAATAAAAGACATAGTCTTTTATTTTAAATAATTAATAACATGCATTGCAGCAATTGTACCATCACTTACTGCAGTTGTTAACTGCCTTATATCTTTATTTCTACAATCTCCTGCTACAAAGATACCATCTTCACCTGTTGTGCAATCATTAGAATCTACATACTTATTATTAGTAAGTTTTAAGAAATCAGCATCAAACTCTAAACCAGAATTCATACCAATAGATACAAACATACCATTAATATCTAATGTTCTTTCTTTACCCGATTCATTAATAATAATACCTTTTAATTCTTTATCTCCTAATAATTCTTTAACTGTAGAATTATATATTATCTCAACATTCTTAATATTTTTTATTTCATCTATAAGCTTTTCTTCACTACTTAATTTATCTTTTCTACATATAAGATATACTTTTTTAGCTATTTTAGACATATATATTGCATTAGTAACAGCAGTATTCCCACCACCTACTATCGCAACATCTAAACCTTTAAAGAATGCTCCATCGCACGAAGTACAAAATGATATACCATTACCAATAAATTCTTTTTCTTTATCAAGACCTAATAATTTAAATTTAGATCCTGCTGCTATAATAACTGCTTTTGATTTATATGTATTATCTTCTGTTATTACTTCTTTAACCTTACCAGGAACTATTTTAATTACTTCCTCTACTTCTATATCCGCTCCTAAATTATTTACTTGTTCATATAAATTATTAGCAAATTCTACACCACTAATAGATGTAAAACCCGGATAATTTTCTATTTTAGGAGTTGAAGCAATCATACCACCTATTTGTTCCTTTTCTAGTATTAATACCTTTAGGTTAGCTCTTAGTGCATAGATGCCTGCAGTAAGTCCTGCAGGCCCAGCACCAATTATTATTAAATCGTACATATTGCCCCCTATTTTTTTATTTTAGATATATATTTTTTAATATTTGAAATATTTGAAACTAATTCTACTTCTCCTTTTTTAACTACTGCTAATGTTGGAGCTTGCTTAATTCCTAATTTTTTAGTTAATTCTGCTTCTTCTTCTGCATCTATAAATTTATATTTAATACCTTCCTTTTCAAAACTTTTTTTAGCCATTTCACAGTTAGGACATGTCTTTGTTCCAAATAGATATAATCCATTCTTTAACTCACATTTATTATCTTCTTCTTCATTACATGGACAGAATACAAAATGTGGTTCACTAGAATCTTTCATATCGTATGTTTTTCTCATCTTATATTCTTTAGATTTACCATCATTCCAGTTTTTAACAGGGCGATAATAACCAGTTATTCTACTATAAACTTCTGTTTCTGCACCACATTCTGGACAAGTAAATTCTTCACCTCTTAAATATCCATGAGTCTTACATACAGAATATGTTGGGCTTATTGTATAATATGGAAGTTTATAATTTTCTGCAATCTTACGAACTAAAGCAGCAGTTGTCTTCCAGTCATATAATCTTTCACCTAAGAATGCATGGAATACTGTTCCAGATGTATATAATGTTTGTAATTCATCTTGAATGTCTAATGCAGCGAAAATATCACTAGTATATCCAACAGGTAAATGTGAACTATTAGTATAGTATGGTGTATCATCATCTGATGCAGTTATAATATCTGGATATAATTCTTTATCTTTTTTAGCAAGACGATATGAAGTTGATTCTGCTGGTGTAGCCTCTAAGTTATATAAATCTCCATATTCCTCTTGATAGTCAGATAATTTTTCCCTCATGAAGTTTAATACATCTTTAGTAAATCTTTGAGCTTTATCATGAGTTAAATCTTCATGTAACCATTTAGCATTTAAACATGTTTCATTCATACCTACTAAACCAATAGTAGAAAAGTGATTGTTAAATGTTCCTAAATAACGTTTAGTGTAAGGGTATAAACCTTCTTCTAGTAATTTAGATATAACATTTCTTTTTATTTTTAAACTTTTTGCAGCTAAATTCATTAGATTCTCTAATCTACTATAGAATTCTTTTTCATCTTTTGATAAATAAGCTATTCTTGGCATATTTATTGTAACAACACCAATTGATCCTGTTGATTCACCACTACCGAAGAAACCACCACTCTTCTTTCTTAATTCACGAAGATCTAGTCTTAAACGGCAGCACATACTTCTAACATCAGAAGGTTCCATATCTGAATTAATATAATTTGAGAAGTAAGGTGTACCATACTTAGCTGTCATCTCAAATAATAACTTATTATTTTCAGTTTCAGACCAATCAAAATCTCTTGTAATAGAATATGTTGGGATTGGATATTGGAATCCACGTCCATTAGCATCTCCTTCTATCATTGTTTCAATAAATGCTTTATTTACCATATCCATTTCTTTTTGACAATCTTTATATTTAAAATCTAATTCTTTACCACCTACAATAGCGTTTAATTCTGCTAAATCGTTTGGTACTGTCCAATCCAATGTAATATTAGTAAATGGTGCTTGAGTACCCCATCTAGAAGGAGTATTAACTCCATAAATAAATGATTGAATACATTGTTTAACCTCTTTATATGATAAATTATCTACTTTAACAAATGGTGCTAAATAAGTATCAAATGATGAGAATGCTTGTGCACCAGCCCATTCATTTTGCATTATTCCTAAGAAATTTACCATTTGATTACATAATGTTGATAAGTGCTTAGCAGGTGAACTAGTTATTTTACCAGGAACTCCACCTAATCCTTCTTGAATTAATTGTTTTAAACTCCAACCAGCACAAT
>JAEEGL015743665.1_pt1 | contig 10028 bp, 3 predicted proteins | sample 9134231 | NCBI WGS metagenome assembly JAEEGL01 (sample SAMN16246548, study PRJNA631951) | gut metagenome | biome: gut microbiome; feature: rumen; material: fiber-attached | host: Bos | place: Iran: Karaj | collected 2018-10 | reverse complement strand
TTTATATATTTAATATTATTTTGATTTGAAGATTTTTTAGTATTTAATTTATTAATATTTTTTTTAGACAAATTTTGAATTAAACTTTTTATTGTTTCATCATAAGATAAATTTAGATTAATAATATTTCTTAATTTATATTTTTTTTCTTTAATTTTTTTATTATATAAACTTTTATTATTTAAATATTTAATATTTAAATTTTCATTTTTAAATTGAAAATCATCATAATTTATAATCATTTCATCTGGTGTAATTTTTGATAAAATTAAACTATTACTATTAAATTTTAAATGAGTATTAATTAATTTTTCTTCTTTTTTATTTTTATTATTATCATTTATTTTTTGATTATTATTATTATTTTGTGAATTTCTAATTTCATTTTGTAATTTTGCTTTTAATTTATAATAATTTTTTAAAACATATTGACAATCTCCTAATCTTAAATAAATATTATAATATAATATTTTATAATATGATTTTAAATAATATTTTATAAAGGTTTTAATTTTACTTTTTGATTCATTTTTAAAATAAAATCTTTTTAAACATTCAATTTCATCATATAAAAATAAATAATCTTTAAATATTGAAATTAAATGTGATTTTCCATCAAAAATTAAACCATTTACTATTTTTTTATTGAATTTTATTGGAGTAATATTATATTTTATTAAATTTTTATATATTATTTTTTTTATTGTTTTATTATAATTTTTTTTAATTGAAAAATTTTTTTTATTTGTTTTATAATTGTTAAGATTTTTAAATAATATTTGAAATGTTAAGTTATTTTTTAGACTAAATTTATTATAATAATTATTATTTGATAATTTTTTTATATTATTTAATAAATTATTTGAAAATTTTTTTTCCATTTTTATGAAAAATATTTTATTATTAATATAAATAAAATTTATTTTATAATTTTATAAATAAATATTTAATAATAATTTTTTATTTCAATTAAAAATTAATAAATTTTTAATAAATTAAATTTGAAAATTTAATTAAAAAATATTGAATTTAAGATAAAAATAAAAATTGTTGTAAATAAATTATTTATTGTAAATTTAAAAATTTATAATTATTGTATTTTAATTAAACAAAATTTTATTAAGTTAAAAATGTAATAATTTTTCATTTTATATAAATTATAAATAAAAGTAAATATAAAATATTTGAATGTTTTTAAATATAAATTATATTTTATTTCAAATAATTATTTTACATTTCATTAATTCAAAAGATGATAATTTTTTTTCATATTCAATTATTAAAATTTATGCAGATAATATTTCAACAATTAAAATAAATAATGAATTACAAAATATAAATAAAATGTTAATAAAAAAAGATGATAAATATTTTGAATTAAAAGCATATTTATTAGAAGGAGATAATATAGAAATAATTGGAGAAAATAAAATTGAAAAAGGTTTAATTTCAAATATTGAATTTTATCCTTCTTATTCAAAAAATCCAATAATTTTTCCTACTACTAATTATTGGTATTGTTTAAATAAAAAAGGTTATAATACTTATCCAATGAGTTATTATAAATTAAATGATAATAAAATATTAAAAAATTTTTCAAAAAGAACTTATATTATAAATGGAATAGAAAATGATATTAAATTTGATTGTAGTTTTATAATTCCAAGAGATGATGATTTATAAATTTTTAAAATAATTATATAATTATATTTATTTATATTTAATATATAATTAATATTTAAAAATTTTTTTATAAAAAATTATATTATTATTTATTTTAAATATTCTTTTAATAAAAATTAAAAAAATATCATTTAAAATAAAGAAAATTGTTAAATAAATTATTAAATAATTTTTATAATTATAAAAAATAATAATATAATTTAAATATATTTCTTATACAAAATAAAATCATAAATTAAATAATTATAAATAAATATAATTAATTAAATAAAAACTTAAAAATGAAAAATTATCGAATATCAACTCATAACCATTTATTAAACAACAGTCATGCCAAACAAATGTATACATTCGGTCACGGTGAACGTTTTCCAAAAATATCTCGAAACGGTTATTCCGATTCAATATACAATCTCCCATCCCAGAAAATAAAAAGATATGCAGGAATGGGATATGGAAGTCGTTCAGACTTTACAGCAGCACATAGACATGACAATCCAAATTTTTATGCAGTAAAACGTGAATTCGATTTAGATAATCTTCATGGTCCATTTTTTTCAATCACAGGTAAAAACAATTACGTTCAAACAGATAAGAACAAACCAGGTCCAGGAATGTATAATTTTACTAAGCCATTTGGATGGGGAGCTCCATCTTTTTCATTAAAAGGTAGAGATGGTCCATCAGTATTTAAAATTAAAAAAGATGGTCCGGGTCCTGGAGCATATAGACCCTTTACAATGAGTAATAATGGGAGATATGCAAATAGCAAAATTAAAAATATTCATGTATTTGATTTTGGTCATGGAAAAGGTCATGTAGATTTAAATGCGAAAAGTTATACGCCTGGACCTAATTATAATTTACCTTCTTTGACTGGGGGACATTATTTTAATAGTAAATATAAAAATATAAGAAATATTACTTTTGGAGGTAGAACTACTTTTGTTGATTCAAGAAGAGATTATCCTGGACCAGGAAGTTATACACCTTTTAGTGAGTTTGGGTTTTTGACTGAGCAAAATTGGATGAAAAAGAAGAAGAAGAAAAATAAAAAAAAGAAAAATAAAGATGAGAATGATGATAAAAAAAAGGAAGAGAAAAATAATAAAAAAGATGATAAGAAAAAAGAAGAAAAAAAAGATGATGATAATAATGATTTTTATGTTGAAAATGAAGAAAGAGAAGAAAATTTACATCAAAAAGATGATGATTATGGAGGGAATAATGATGAAAAAAATGAGGAAAAAAAAGAAGAAAATAATAATGAAAATGAAGAAAAAAATCAAGAAAATTAAAAAAGATTTAATTATTAATGTAATTTATATTTATTTTTAAATTTATTATTAAATTTTTATAAAATATTTAAAAATAAAAATAATAAAATTATTTTTTATTTTTTTCTAAATCTTCATTAATAATATTATTATTATCTTTAATATTTGCTTTTTCTTTCCATAAATCAAATTTTTCTTTTGCATTTCTTGCATTTTTTTTATAACTAACATATGAAGTAATTTTTAAAAAGCACCAACCTTTTAAATCAATTAAATCATTTTTTTCATATTTTTCAGGCAATTTATTTGTATTTTCTAATACTTTTTCAATTTCTTCTGAACTTGAATCTTCTCCATTGATTGTATATAAAATATTTTTATTATTTTTTTTTGATTTTAATTTTGTTGTATTAAATTCATTAATATTATTAATTGTATCAAAATTAATTTTATTATTATTATTATTATCAATATTAATATTATTATTTTTTTTTTCTTGATTTAATTTTATTGTTTTTTCTATTGAATCATCTGATAAAATTTTTGGTTTATAATTTGCATTTTTTAAATCTTCTTCTAATGAATATTCTAATATTGAATTGTTATCATTTTTATTATTTAAATATTTTATTAATAAATATTCTAAATTATTAATTCTATCATTAATATCATCATTTGATTTATTTTCATTTTGTAAATCAATTTTAAATTCATTATTAATATTTTGAATATTATTATTATTATTATCATCATTATTATTATTATTAGATTTTTGTTCTAAATTATTAATTTTTTTATTTAATAATTTTTTATTATCATTTAAATCTATTATTTGACCGTTTATATAATTTATTTGATAATCGGTTTTTTCAATTTTATTATTTAAATTATCAATTTCATTTTGTAATTTTTGAATATCTTTATTATGATTTAATAAACAATTATCTAAATTTTTTTTTAATTCATTGTAATCATTTTTTGATTTATTTAAATCATCTTTTAAATTATTATTATTATTTAATTTATTTTCTAATTCATTTAATTTATTATTAATTAATGAAAATTCTTTTTCATTATTAAAATTATTATTTGGAATATTTTTATTTGTTGATTTTAATTTTTCATTAGATGTTTTTTCAGGAATAATTTCATTTATATTATCAAATTTATTATTTAAATTATTTTGTTTTTCATTTAAATCAGTGAATTTATTATTTAAATTTTTATAATCATTATTTAAATTTTCGTATTTATTTTTTAAATCATTATTATTTTTATTTAAATTTTCATAATTTTTATTTAAATTTTCATATTTATTTTTTAAATCATTATTATTTTTATTTAAATTTTCATAATTTTTATTACATTTATTATTTAAATCATTGTAATTTTTATTTAAATCATTGAAATTTTTATTTAAATCATTGTAATTTTTATTTAAATTATTAAATTTATCATTTAAATTATTAAATTTATTATCAAATTCATTTGAATCAATATTATTATTATTTTCATTTAAATTTTCATTTTGATTTTTATTTAAATCATTATTTAAATTATTATATTTTTCATTTAATTCATTAAATTTATTATTATTATCATTTTGATTATTATTTAAATCATCAATTTTTTTATTTAAATTTTTTAATTTATCATCAAAAATTTTATTTAAATTTTCATTTTTATCATTTAAATTTTTATAATTACTTTCAATTTTTTTTAAATTATTTTCATTATTTCTTTTTTGTTCATCTATTTTTTTTTCTAATTTATTTAATTTATCATCATAATCATTAAATTTATTTTTATTTAAATCAAAATTCATTTCCATTTTTCTTGCTTTATTACTAACATCTTTTAAATCATTTGTATATTTTTCTGAATTAAACGTATTTAATTTATTTGTTAATTCTTTAATTTTATTTTCATTTTCTTTATTTTTTTTATCTAAATTATTAATTAAATTTTCTAAATCTTGTAATTTTTTTTTATTTTCTTTTTCTTCTTTAATAACATTAGTATTCGATTCAATAATTTCTTTTTCTTTATTAATAGGTTTATTATTAAGATTTTTAAATTTATTTTCATTTTCTTCAATTTTTTTTGTGTTTTCATTAATTTTTTTATCCCAAAGATTTCCTTTACTATCTAATTTATTAATTAATTGAGTATTATTACTAACTTTTTTATCCATAAATTTATAATTATTATCTAAAGTTTTTACAATTCCTTCAATTTCAATGTTTTTTTTTGTATTTTCTCGAACAGCTCCATCAAATTTATTAACTTTATTTTCAATATCATGAGTTTTATTTCTTAAATTAACAAAATCTTTATTATTTCCTAAATCTGAAATGTTATTATTATCTAAATTTGTTATTTTTCTATTATGTTCATTAATTTTTGATTGAATTCTGGTAAAATCATTTTTATAATTTTGTTCTAAATTAATTAATTTTTTATCTTTTTCTAAAGAATCATTTTTTAATCTATCAATTTCTTTTCTATTTTTAATATCAAAATCTTTTAATTTTTGATTAATTTCTGCTATTGAATTATTTAAATTATTATTATTATTATTATCTGAAAATCTATTTGAATGAGAACCTCTAAAAACTGTTGATGTATTAGTTTCATTAAATTTATCATTTAAATTATTATTATTATTATTTTCTATTTCATTTATTTTATTTCTTAAATTATCATAATTATAACTTAAATTATTATAATCATTTTGAATATCAGCTAATTTTTTATTATAATTTTCTTCTAAATTTTTTAATTTATTTTTTAATTCGTTTATTTCATTGTCTGATAAACTATTTAAAATTGGTTTTGTTTCATATGTTGTAATTTTATTTTCTTTGTCTTCGTTTATTAAATCTATTTTTTGATTATCTTCTTTTAAATTTTCTAAATTTTCTTTTAAATTATTTATTTCATTTGAGTTTTTATTTATTAAATTATTTAATTTTTGTTCTAATTTATTTAAATCATTTTGATTTTTATTTTCTAATAATTTATTATTATTATTATTTATTGAATCTTTTAATTCGTTTATTTCTTTATTATAATTATCTGATAAATTTTTTAAATTTTCTTGTAAATTATTAATATCTTTATTATATTTTTCTGTTAAAGAATCTTTTAAATTATTTAAATCGTTATTATATTTTTTTGTTAATTTTTCTTCCATATTATTTATGTCTTTATTTGATTTGTTTTTTAAAGATTCTTTAATGTTTTCAATGTCTTTATTAAATTTTTCTGTTAAAGAAGATTGTAAATTTTCAATGTTTGATTCAATTTCGTTTTTATGATTTTTTATTATTGTTTCGGTTTTTTCTTTTATGTTATTTATATTATTTACTTCTTTTGTTTGAGTGTTTGTTAAATTTTGATTTAAATTATTTAAATCTTTTTTTATTTGATTTGAAATTTTATCATAATTATTTTTTAATGTATTTATTTCTTTATTTTGTTCATTTATTAAATTTTCTAAATCATTTTTTAATTCATTATTTTTTTGATTAATTTCATTTTCGAATTCATCTTTTAAATTACTTAAATCTTTGTTTTGTTTATCAGTTAAATCTTTTTTAAAATTATTTAAATCTTTTTTTTGTTGTTCATTTGAATTTTGTAAATTATAAATTTGTGAATTTAAATTAGAAAATTTTTCTTTTGGATTTTCATTTAAAAGACTTTCAAGTTCATTAAAATTTTGAAAATCATACAAATTTAATAATTCTACTTTATCATCATTTAAATTTTTTTTTTCATTGATTGATTTTAAATTTTTTTCAATATTTGAAATATTTTTTTTAGTTGATTCAATATTATTATCAATTTTATTATTTAAATTTTCATTTTCATTTTTTAAATTTTCATTTTCATTTTTTAAATTTTCAATTTCTTTTTTTAAATTTTTTAAATTTTTAATTTCATTAAAATTTAATTTATTTAATTCATTTAAATTTAATTTTTTTAATTCATTTGTATCAATTTCATTTAAATCATTAAAATTAACTTTATTATTAATGTCATTCAATTGATTTTTAATATTATCAATTTCATTATTATTATTATTTATTTTCTCTTCAAAATATTTTTTATTATTATTAAAATTATTTTCAATTTCATTAATTTTATTTTTATTTTCTTTAATATTTTTATTAATTAAATCATTATTATTTTCATATTGTTTTTTATTAATAAAATCTTTTGAAATATTATTATTTAAATTATTAATATTTTCATTAATTTTTTTATCAAAATTATTATTTTGTTCTTTTAAATAATCAATTAAATTATTTAAAATTTGATTAAATAAATTTAATTTATTTTCCGTTTCATTTTGAAAATTATCAAAAATTTCAATTGGAACATAATTTGTAATTTTATTATTATTAATTTCATTATTTAAATGATTAAATTTTAAATCATTTTCATTTTTATAATTTGAATGTTCTAATTTCGTTAAATATTTTTCTTCATCTTCTTCAGATTTTTTTTTATTTAAATCATTTAATTTTTTACTATACAATAATTCAAATTGATTATTAATTGTTTGAATTAATTTCGTTTCTTGTTCAAATTCATTTAAACTTTTATGATTATTATTATTATTATTTAATTTTTCTTCTTCAATCGAAGATTTTTTTATATTTTTTAATCTTGAATTTGGAAAATTTTGTTGTTGATTTTTATTTAAAGATTTAACATCAGTATTATAATAAATTCCTGATTCATTTTTTATATTATTATTATTAGTTCTTAAATTAGTGAAATTATAATTATTTTGATTTGGACCGAGATTTTTTATAATATAATTTTCATTATTAATTGGATATGGAATATAAATAAAACCATTTTGATTATTTTGATTATTTGAAATATTATTTTGAATTGAGGAAGAAACTACATATGATGATTTAAAATTATTTTTTGAAGGGCTTCTCATACTTAAGTTTGAATTAGGTAAATTAGATGACATTTATTTTATAATAAATATTTTTTTAATATTATAATTATATTTTTATTTTTTTTATTGTATAAAAAAAATTAAAATTTCTTTTAAAAAAATATTAAAATAATTTTATTTTTTAGATTAAAAATTAATTTAAAAATAATTTTATTTTTAAATTTAGAAAATGAATAGAACAATTTATAAACCTTTGCTTCAACCTATAAATCAAAATAAATTAAATAATAAAACTTATACTAATGATTTTCATATTTATAATCCAAATATTAAAGATAATAATAAATATAATATTATTTATGAGAAAACAAAAGAAGATTTAATAAAATTAAAAATGGAAATTAAAACGAAAAGTAATGAATTATTTAAAATTAAAATGGAATCTATTGAAAAAGAAAATGTTTTATTAGAACAATTAAGAGGAATTGAAAAATTAGTTTCAAAATGTGAAGGAATTCAAAAAGAAATTAATGATTATTTTAATAAAAACGAAAAAATTATAAATAATAATAATAATAACAATGAAATAAAAAATATTCAAATTAAAAAAATTAATATTTCAAAAAAAAAACCAATTTCAAAAAAAGAAAAAATTCGTACTAAAAGTTTAAATAAAATTGAAAATGGAATTGAATTAGAAAAATCAAAAGATAAAAAATCATTAAATAATAGTATGTTAGAAAGTCAAACATTTAAAAAAGAAAAAGAAATAATATTAGAAAATGGCAATAATGAAGATTTAATAAATTTAAAATTAAATATTAATTCAAAAAGAAAAAAAAAATTAATAAAAAATAAAAATTTAAACATTAATAATTTAGCTTCAATTTTAATTAAACAAAATTATCATTTACAAAAATCAAACGAAAAAAAAAACATTGAAATTGAATCAAAACAAAAAGAAAAAAATATTCAACAATTTGAAAAAATGTCAAATGTTTATAACAAAAATAAATCGCAAATTAATGATTTAAAATTAGCTTATAATTATTTTACAAATAATTACGAAAATTCAAAAGAAAAAATTAATTTAATTTTACAAGAAAATGCTTATTATAAAAATCAAATAAAAAAACTAAAAATTCAAAAAAATACTTTTTCTTTAAATAATAATAAAATTAAAGAAGATAATTTAAATTTAATTTCAGATTTAAAAAAAAATTCTGAACAAGTAAAAATTCTTCAAAATGAAATTGAAAAAAAAAATAAAATTCCAATTGATGAATTAAATAATCAAATTGAAAAATTAATTAATGAAAATGTTGATTTTGAAGAAAAAATTGATAATAAAAAAAAATTAAATGAAAATGTTGAAAAAAATATTAAAAATTTAGAAATAAAAATTGAAAAATTAAATAAAGAAATTAAAGAAAATAAAATTAAAAATTTTAAAGAAAAAAATAATGAATATGATAAAGAAATTTTTAATTTAGAAAATAAATTAAAAAAATTAAATAAAGACACAGGAAATATGAAAGAAAAAATAAATAAAATGAATAGTGATTTAAAAAATATTCAAAATAAAAAAATCGAATTTGAAATTGAAATTGATAAATTCAAAAATCAAAATTTGGCTTTAAATGAAATTTTAAATGAAGAAATTGAAAAAAATAAAAAAATCAAAGAAAGTGAAAATTATTATTTAAATATTATTAATGATTTAGAAAATCAAATTAAAATTTTAAATGAAAAAGATGAAAATTTAAAAAATGCAAATAATTTTTTTGCAACAGGAGTTGAAATTAGAAAAAAAATTTCTAACAAAATTCCCGATATTGAAATTGAAGAAAATAATAATAATATTAATAATAATAATAAAATTAATGAAATTAATGTAAATCAAAATGGAAAAAAAAATTATGAAAAAGAAATTGTAAATAATCTTCAAAATGAAGAAGATATTGAATACGATAATAAAAAAATAGAAGAAGATATTAAAAAAATTCAATATGAAAAATTAAATGTCTGTGATTATAAAAATAATATTCAAAATACTGATGATATTGAAAAAATATTAAATGATGATAATAATAATAATAATAATAATAATAATAATAATAATAATAATAATAATAATAATAATA
>JAEEGL015522101.1_pt1 | contig 10028 bp, 9 predicted proteins | sample 9134231 | NCBI WGS metagenome assembly JAEEGL01 (sample SAMN16246548, study PRJNA631951) | gut metagenome | biome: gut microbiome; feature: rumen; material: fiber-attached | host: Bos | place: Iran: Karaj | collected 2018-10 | reverse complement strand
TCCGTCCAGGGCATTCGGGACGTCCCATTTCACGTGGCCTTTCCAAGGGTCTCCCTCCTGGCCTCTGGCAGCCTCATATGTGTTGTACTTGTTCTGGTAGTTGGCTCCGCCTTCCTCCCAGTAGTGCCAGTGGTCGGTCACCAGATGAGTGTAGATTCCATGGTCCTTCAGGATTCCGGGCATTGAGTCGTCATAGTTTTCAAGTGGTCCCCAGGCTCTGTGCAGGAAGTTGTACCTGCCTGTGTGAAGCTCACGCCGAGCTGGCATGCATGGCAGAGATCCCGCATAGAACTGGTCGAATGTGACGGTATGCTCACTTAGCCTTTTGAAGTTCGGTGTCTTTGTCCAGTCGCAGCCGTAGGGCTCAAGAAGGTGTCGGTTCAGAGAATCGAACATCACCATGATTGCTTTCATACACGCCTCCGACATTGATTATACTGAAACTTGGCACTTGATGACATACCGTTTTTTAGTTGTAAAATGTCAGCATGACAGACAGAGAGCGCACAATCAGCTATTACAACAACCATGCCCAGGAGTTTGCAGATGACGCAAACACTGCGAACATGCAGCGTGACTATGAACACTTTCTCAAATTTGTGCCGAAAGGCGGCAGGATTGTGGACATGGGCTGTGGAAGCGGAAGGGATCTGAAGTTTTTCCATGAGGCAGGCTATGACATCAGCGGTGTGGATGCCTCAGAACAGATGTGCAAGACGGCCCGTGAGTACTCGAACTGTAAGGTTGTCTGCTGTGATGCTCTGTCGTGGGTTTCTGAATCCAAGGTGGATGCCATTTGGGCAAATGCATCTCTTTTGCACCTGCATGAGGAGGAGATAATCACATTCCTGAAAACCAAGGCGGACTATCTGAAAGATGGTGGGGTCATCTATTTCTCCATGAAGGCAGGCATCCCAAAGGGCTTTGACAAGAAGGGCCGCTACTTCACACCGTTTTCGGAGTTCATAGTTCAGTCTGCAGTCTCAGACGGAAAGCTGAAGGTCATAGACAGGTGGACCGAAGGTGACAGCCTCGGTCGTGAAGGCTTTCATTGGGAAGCGATTATTTTAAGAAAGCAAAGCTGATCAGTATCTCTTTTCTTCGAAGTAATTTGTGATGAACTCCAAAAAGTTGCTTTCAACATCGGAAAGCTGGTGCTTCTTCGCCCAGTAGATTGCGAATCTGTCCTGTGCGAATGATTTCACATCTGTGACGGGAACCTTGACCAAAGTCTCGTCGTTGAGAAAGCCTGCAGATGCGACAAACGTGATTCCAAGGCCTTTCTCTATGAATCTTGTCATGAGGAAGGTGCTGCATTCAGCAACGACGTTAGGCTCAAAGCCTGCATTTCTGCATATTGCATAGAAGCTTCTTGTCAGAGCCAGATCGGAAGGGGGGAAGATGAAGCTCTCATTTCTGAGATCTGCAAGCTTCACGGATTTGAGAGAGGCAAGATGATGGGCCCTGGACATTCCAATGGAGAAAACCTTGTTCTCCGGACCGACCATCCTGGAGTTGAAGAACTTGTCGTCAATTGAACCTGAAACGGATATCACAAAGCCGAAATGGTTCTCCGTGAGGTCAATCTCGCTGCTGAGGACGTTGCTGTGCTTGTTAATCAGAGTGACATCCGGGTGTGACTTCAGATATGCTGCAAAGATCTCGCTCAAGAGGAAGGAGCTGACCGCCGTTGAGACTGCAAGCACCTTCTTGCCCAGAAGGCTCATGTTTCTGACGTTGCTGCAGCCCGAATCAAGGGTGTTAAGAATCGTCCTTGAGGATTCCAGAAACACCTTTCCCATCTCGTTCAGATACAGTCTCCCTCTGACTCGGTCAAAAAGCTGTGCACCAAGCTCGTCCTCCAAGCGGGAGATCGAGTTGCTCAGAGTGGGAGGCGTGATGTGTAGAATGTCAGATGCCTTTGTCAGATTGCCTGTCTCGGCGACCTCTTTGAAGTAACGCAGTTGCTGCAGTTCCATGAAAACCCCATGTTTGCCGTTTTGTACATGATAATGCAAAATCGTTAGTATGAATACTAATGATTCGTTAGTTTTTGTTGCATTTCCATAAATAACGAAAAACACTATTATGTTTTTGGGAGATCCATCTTGGAAATCAGAGACGATAGACGGACTTATGTAATGTCCTCTTATGACGTGATTGTCGTCGGTGGCGGAATCGCAGGCATCAGCGCAGCCGTATCCGCATCCAGAGCCGGCTCCAAGACCCTTATAATCGAAAAAGGCATAGTCTTCGGTGGTCTTGCCACCGTAGGTCTGATCAACTGGTATGAACCGCTTTGTGACGGTCGTGGAAATCAGATGGTCGGCGGAATTGCCGAAGAGCTCATCAGGCTTTCAGTCAAATACAGCTTCCAGGATCTTCCCAAGAAATGGGGCGGGGCCGACACCACCAGAGAGGACGGCCGCTTCAGCACACACTTCTCACCGACAATCTTCGCAATGGCCCTTGACGAATACCTCAGGTCAAACGACGTTGAAATCCTTCTTGACTGCCTTATGACGTACCCGGTCATGGAAAACGGACGGTGCAAAGGCATCGTAGCCGAGGCCAAGGAGGGAAGGCTGTTCTTCCCCGCAAAGGCCGTAATCGATGCCACGGGCGATGCCTCTGTGTTCGCCGCCGCTGGTGCGAAGACCGTCTGTGGAAGGAACTACCTCAGCTATTACGGCCATGTCTACGACACTGATACAATCGATGCCTACAAGAAGACCGGCAACATGGGCAAGATGCGCAAGTGGGTCATCGCCGGTGTGAACCCATTCGCCGATGAGACCTCTGACAAGGACAGGGACATCAAAGGCACAACCGCAAAGGACATCACAGGCTTTGTGCTTGAGGGTAGGCGAGCTTTCTTCGAGAAGGTGAAGTGTGGTGACCCCAACAGCAGGGATGTTTCAATGATCCCGTTCATGCCTCAGTTCAGAACCATCAGACGTATTGTGGGGGAAACTGACTTTGAGGCTCTCGATGGAAAGAAAGCCGCTGACGCAATAGGGTCATGCGGGGATTTCAGAAAAGATCACATCGGAAAGCATTACCAGGTTCCGTTCGCCGCCCAATACAACAGCTCCTATCCGAACCTGGTTGCCGCAGGACGGATCATCTCATCCTCTGATGAGGGGTGGGAAGTGTCCAGGGTTGTCCCTGTCTGTGCCCTTACAGGCCAGGCCGCTGGACTTGCAGCTTCAATGACTCTGGATGGTGACATCCAGGATGTTGATATGGAAAGGCTTCAGAGGGCTCTCGCCGACTCTGGGGTCCTGTTTGTGTGAATAATGCCGCCGTATGGCGGTGTTTTGATTTTGAACTCTTGCAGTGCGCTGCAAAACGTAAGGAGTAAGAAATGAAGAAACTCATTGTTGTATTGATGATTCTTGCAGTCATCACAGCATCGGTCTTCGCCCAGGCTGCCGCAGAGAAGGCAGACGAGGAGAAGATTGTCACCATCATGCAGGATGCAAACTTTGCCGAAGCAGCATGGTTCAAGCAGATGAACGCCGATTTTGAGGCAGAGACAGGAATCCATGTTGATGTCCAGTTTGCAGCCAGCACTGGAAACGACTTCAACCAGAAGATGCTGATCGACCTCATGGCCGGTTCCGAAATTGATGTGATCCCTCTCACCACATTCAGATATTACACCGCAGAGATGGAAGGCGATTTCCTTGCTCCTCTCTCAAAGTACATCAAGAATGCCAAAGAGACTTGGGGAAGCAACCTCATCATCGAGGCTGACGGCGAGTTCTATGCCGTTCCGATCAAGCAGGAAGTCTACGTTGTCTTCTACAACAAGGACATCTTCGATGCAGCAGGCGTTGCTTATCCGAAGGCACCTTGGACTTGGGATGACATGATTGCCACAGCAGAGAAGCTCACAGATCCTTCAAAGGGTGTCTATGGTCTGTATCTCGACAGATATGGCGCTCCATGGGGATTCCTGCCAGCACGTCAGAACGATGTTCCTATGTACAAGGCTGACGGAACTGCAAACTTCGACGATCCTAGGATTGTTGAGGCAGTCAAGAAGGTCCTTGAGCTTGACCAGAAGAAGGTCGCAATGCCTTATGAAGAGGTCCTGGCTGGTGGTGCTTCCTGGAACTACTACGCAGTTGCAGGTGCAAAGCTTGCCATGTACACATCTCTCAACTTCATGACAAGAGAGCTCAACAACGTTGCCAACTACAACAGAACATGGAACTACGGCGTTGTCGCAATGCCTTCAGCTGGCGAGAAGATCGATCTTGCAAACATCTCTTATGAGGGTATGAACAAGAACGCAAAGCATCCGCAGTCAGCAGCCACCTACCTCGAGTGGGTCGGAAAGAATCAGTGGAAGTATGAGAAGGGCATCCCTGCTCTTGCTAAGCTGACAGCTGAGGACCAGGCAATGGCTCTTTCCTCAATCGCAGACGGATCAAACGGTTCCCTCACTGTTGATGAGCTCTATGAGGCTTACTTCAACACAGGCAACACCAGAAGCATTCCTTCTGAGTTCGCTGGTCCTGCTGCAGCAGCTTACTACAACATCATCACTGAGGAGCTCAGAGCTCTGCACCTTGGCACAACAGCCACAGCTGAAGAGGCTTGCGCCAAGATTGTTTCAAGAGCAAACGAGGCTATTGCTAACGCTCAGTAAGACTTGAGGTGTCCAATGAAGACTATAAAAAGGTCTAAGATCAGACAGGACAATTTGGCCTATCTCTTCATCCTTCCGTTCGTCGCGGTTTTCGTCATATTCAAGATCATCCCGATTTTGTATGGCCTGTTCATCAGCTTTCTTGACAGGAATACCGTCAAGAAGGCGATGACCACAGTCTTCATTGGATTCAAGAACTTCCAGAAGGTGTTCTCATCTGACACCTTCTGGAAGGCTTTTGCAAATTCACTGCTGTTTGCAGTGGTCTACATTGTTCTGAGGATGGTGCTGGGATTCTTCATTGCCATCCTCCTGAACAGGAAATTCAAAGGCCGTACTGCAGTAAGAACAATGTTCTATATGCCGTACGTCACAAACGTGATTGCCATAGGAATTGTGTTCCAATATCTTCTTGACCCTTTCCATGGGCCTGTGAATGCAATCTTCAGGTTGATTGGCATTGAGGGGCCAAAGTGGCTTCTGAGCCCGAACCTTGCTCTGCCGATCACTGCGGTTGTTGCAGTCTGGATTGCTGTGACGTTCAATGTCATAACAATCCTTGCGGCAATGCAGGACATCCCTGACAGCCTCTACGAGGTTGCCGACATAGAAGGTGCAAGCGAATGGCAGAAGATAAGGTATGTGACGTTCCCGCTTCTGATTCCGACGCTGTTCACGTTGCTTACACTTGTGATCATAGCCTCGTTCAAGAGCTACAACATCATCATGGCACTCACTGAAGGAGGCCCGGGTGGGGCAAGCAGAACCCTCTCCTTCAAGATCTATGAGGATTCGTTCGTATATGGGTTCTATTCCATTGGTGCTGCAGAGAGTGTTTTCTTTGCAACCTTCATCATCATAGTCAACAGAGTATTTAACAAGGTGAGGTCATCATGGGAAAGAAAAAACTGACAACAGGGAAGTCTTCAGTCCTCTATGCAATCATCATGTGGGCTTTGGCGCTTCTTTGCGTCTATCCCTTCATCATGATGGTGATCATCTCGTTAAGAAACCAAGGCGACGTCTACATGCCTCTTTTCAGTAGTGCTCGAATGACAACATCCAACTACTTGCAGGTCCTGAAGACACGGTACTTCGGAAACTGGTATTGGAACTCGTTCAGAACCGTCGTTGTTTCAATTGTCTTCAGACTGATTGTGACAATCCCTGCCTCCTATGCCTTCTCCAGGATGAAGTTCAAAGGCAGCGCTCTTATCCTTGGAATTCTGGTTGCAACCATGATGGTTCCCACAGAGGCGACCATGGTCTCAAGATACCTGTATTTCAAGAAGATCGGCATCCTGAACTCATCACTTTCAATAGTTCTTCCTGAGATTGCGGAGGTGTTCTACCTGGTGATTCTGATTGAGTTCTTCAGGGCTGTCCCGGAGTCTCTGCTGGAGGCCGCCAAGATTGACGGAGCCTCACATCTGTCAATCATGGCCAACATTTTCATTCCGCTTTCCGGTCCGTCCATAGCAACTGTGGTGCTCTTCTCGTTCATCAACATATGGAACAACTTCGTTGATCCGTTCCTGTTCATCAACACCACGTCTAAGCAGCTTCTGACCCCAGCCTTGAAGTTCTTCCAGTCAAGTGGCGGAGCCAACGTTCCGATGCAGCTTGCAGGCGCATCGCTCTCGGTCATCCCGATCATTGTGCTGTTCGTCTTCACCCAGAAGTTCTTTGTTGCAGGTATCTCATCTTCCGGAATCAAGGGCTGATCTGCGCATCATAGCTTGATATTCAGCTCTGGCTATCTCCTCAAGACGCTCTGAAGCATATTCGAAGAAGAATTTGAACGAAGGGCAGAAGTAGTTCTCGGCATTGCCGTCCGAAAATGTGATGTCCCTTTTGCATCCTCCGTGGCAGATTGGAAGCCAGGTGCAGCTTTTGCATTCTCCAGGTCGTTTGCCGTAGTCTCTGATGAATGAGATCGCCTTCTCCGAAGACAGTGCTTGCGCTATTGAAACATCTTTGATGTTGCCGAGGTTCCAATCGTCAAGAACATAGAAGTCGCATGGGTAGAGGCTTCCGTCCGCCTCTGCAATCAGAGTGCTGCTGCATTGTCCTGATGCTGCGCAAGAGGAGGGGGCAACTCCAGTCATGAGGTGGATGTAGTCATCAAACTGCCTTACGCTGGTATAGCGTCCTTCCTTCCAATCCCTGTACCAGTTGTCGAAGATGGCGCAGAGGAACTTCCCGTAGTCATCCGGAAGAAGTGAATAGCTTTCCTTTCCGCGTTCCTTTCCGATGGGATCTAGGCATGCTATGAACTGCAGGTAGGAGAATCCCATGTCCTTGAGTCTGTTGTAGACCCTGTGGGGCTTTTGCGTAGCCTGTTTTGTCACAACACAAAGTGCGTTGAAAGCCACATTATGTCTTTTCAGATTCTCAAGATTCGCTCGGACCCTGTCAAATGAGCCTTCACCAGATGCATTTATCCTGTTTATGTCATGTAGCTCTTTGTATCCGTCTATCGAAATGCCGACAAGGAAACGGTTCTGGCCCAGAAAGGCCGCCCATTCGTCGTCAATGACATAGCCGTTGGTCTGTATGGAGTGGGCAAAACGCCTGTCAGGATACTTCTTCTCCTCCTGAATCAGATGTCTGTAAAAGTCCAAACCTGCAAGTGTGGGTTCGCCTCCCTGAAACCCCAGAGAAATGACAGCACCCTTTGCCGAGGCGTCAACGGCGGATTCCAGGATCCTGTCCATCGTGTCGGTGGTCATTATCCCATAGCACTTCTGGCTTCTGTTCTCCGATTCGTCCTCATAGAAGCAGTATCTGCATCTGAGGTTGCAGAGAGAGGAGGCAGGCTTTATCAGAAGTGAGACGGATTGCATCTTCATCGCAAATCAAGTCTAACGCAGAATCGCATCACTGGAAAGCATCCTTAATAGTGCTCATCATCTTCAATAAACCATCACATCTCATTATTATGAAATAGAAGCCCAAAAGGGAGGATTGTCATGAGGAAAGTACTGCTTTATCTTGCACTGATACTTGTTGTGTCGGTGTTCATGTGCGCATGCGTCACAAAGGCCGGTGAAACTGAAACGGCGCAAGTGCAAGCCTTTGAATTCAGATATGTCCATGACCCGAATCTGAACCCTGAGGCCATGAAGGATATCGTGGAGAACCCGGATGCGGTCTATGGCTTCTCCCCAGACCCTTCATCGACTCGCCTAGGCTCCTATGCACAATACGATTGGACAGACCCTGCCTTTGTCGCCAAGGCAAAAGAGGATCGCATAGCCTATCACGATTCGTTCAAGTCCATGACCAAGATCCTTTATCAGATGAAGAGTGAGGGATCGACAGTGGAGGAGATTGCAAGGGCTGTCTCAACTGAGCGAAACAGATTGCGTCTTGCAGCCTATGAAGGAGACCCACAAGGTTTGGCGGAGATAAAGAAGAGCAATCTGGATACTTATGGCCACGAGGACGGACCTACCGCTGATGAGATGTTCGAGAAATACGGCTCATGGGAAACTGTGATCCAGAAGGCCTTCAGCCCGAACCTCGGAATGGATGCCTGCTGCGGACTTTACGACGAGTACTATCCGGAATATGTCGAGCTTGGTCTGATAAAGGCCAGATAATGCATTCCTTTCGTTTGCAAAGCATTAACTCTATGCTAGAATTTGTTAAAGGATAATGTAATAGGTGGGATTTTTATATGTCAGAACTTAGTTTCGCTTCGTATGTCGAAGCAGTTAGGCCGTTTCTTATGAAGCACTCGGAAAAGAGTGATGCGGCGATGTTTCTTCTCAACTCCGTCAGCAGCCAGCTCGCGGATAACGGCGAGAAGAAAAAGGATATCACAAAGGACGGAACCCTCAAGAAGATTCTGAGAGGGGTTGCCCAGGTTCCGGAGGAGATCCGCCTTGCAACAGCCAAACCGAAAGTGGCAGAGCTTGTTGCCCATTATTTCAGAACTGAGATTGCTCAGGATTTGAATCCGAATCTCAAGGATGAGGCGGTCGAAAGCTTCAACGCTCTCTTGGGAACAGACATGACGCTTACCGATACAAGAAGGGAAAAGCTGCTTGGTCTTCTTAACGGTGATGATTTCGCCTTCTTCCTGGCGGAGACCTTCATCTTCGTCATCAACAGACCTGCCAAACCGAATCTGGAGGATGGCCATCAGAAGATATCCATTCCTCTTCTGATCTTCACGCTCATCTATGGTGTCGCCATATATGTCAGCACATTGATGACGATGGTCATCATGGGAGAGTTCTCACAGGCTCTGATGGCCTTTGCGTTCTTCTTCTCAATTGGACTCTTCGTCTTCCTCATCGGCTTCTATTTCTTCCTGTGGAGAAGGGATATCTGACCTTTAGATGTACAACGTCTTCGGCTACATTGATGAACAGTCTGACTCGACTTTCAGGGATCTGCCTCTTTGCGAGGTAGATGCCCTTGTCTTTACATGGCTTTCTTACTTCGAGATTGAGAAGCTTGACAACCTGGGCATTGATTGCCGAAATTTGACCATCAAGGAGCTTGTTGAGAAGGCAGAGCAGAACCTTGGCCCTTTCAAGAGGCCGGACAAGCTTGAGAAGCTGATCTCTGTTGTCACTGGAGCCTGGATGCTCAAACAGGTATCCGACAAGATCCGGTTCATGGATGTGAAAATCGGGGATTACAAGACTGTCACAGACCATGAGAACGGAATCCAGTTCTCGGTCACATCCTATGTCCTGGACACTGGGCTGGAGATCGTCTCATTCCGTGGAACCGACACCTCCGTGGCAGGCTGGAAGGAGGATTGCGTGACAAGTTTCAGTCGCACAATCCCTTCCCAAAAGCTTGCGCTTGAGTATGTCAACGCACGAAGATGCGAACACCCGATAATGCTCACAGGGCACTCGAAGGGTGGGAACCTGGCTATCTATGCCGCGTCGGAATGCCGCAAGGAACTTGTTCCGCTGATTACGGATATCTACAACTTCGACGGACCCGGATTCTGTTATGACATCAAATCCACAGCAAACTTCAACGACGTAAAGGACCGCATCCATTCCTACGTTCCAGGCTCTTCAGTAGTAGGTATGCTCCTTAATCATATGGATGACTATGTGATCGTCTCCAGCATGAACACAGGCATCATGCAGCACTATGCCTTCTACTGGAAAATCGAGGGACGTTCCTTCGTCTTGCAGAAGAAAAGGAACATGTCCAGCAGATCCATGGATGCTGCCTTCAACCAATGGCTGGATGATTTCTCGCCTGAGGAGAAGAAGGAGTTCGTGGAGACCATCTTCACAATAATCGAGGAATCTGGGGTGAAATACTTTGATGAGTTCTCTTCAGTCGGTTTTGCCAAAATCAGAGAGGTGTTCTCTAAGATGCGCAGCAT
>JAEEGL015026582.1_pt1 | contig 10028 bp, 8 predicted proteins | sample 9134231 | NCBI WGS metagenome assembly JAEEGL01 (sample SAMN16246548, study PRJNA631951) | gut metagenome | biome: gut microbiome; feature: rumen; material: fiber-attached | host: Bos | place: Iran: Karaj | collected 2018-10 | reverse complement strand
GGATTCGAGCATTTTATAAATACAGGGATAGGAGAGCTCATAAAGAGGGCTGAGGAACATATCAGATCCGATGGAACAGGGCCCACGGCCGATTCCCTAATAACACTTAAGGCGGCGTCGAGATATTTCTTAAGATATGCCGCTCTTGCAGAAGAAAGAGCAAAGAGCGCTCCTGAAAAATACAGGGATCAGCTCCTACATATCGCGTCTGCGTGCAGGAACCTTTCTTTAAACAGACCGTCATCGTTCTTCGAGGCTGTACAGCTTCTATGGATGACTCAGGAGCTGCTCGTTGCCGAGAGCCTTACGGGTTCGCTCTCGATAGGAAGGATAGACCAGTTCCTTTATCCGTACTATATGAAGGATATGGATAAGGGTGATATCTCGGCTGAAGCCGAAGAGCTCATAGACGCCCTCTTCGTCAAACTGGGCAATTTCAGGGAAGGCTATCAGAACGTCTGCCTCGGCGGCATGACGCGCGAAGGAAAGTCAGGCTATAACGATATATCATATATGGGGCTCCGCTCCTGCAGGCTTCTAAAAAAGGATCAGCCTCTCATAGTGGTGAGAGTCAACAGCATGATGCCTGACAGCTTCTGGGAGGAAGTTCAGAAGCTCATAGAATGCGGGATGGGATTCCCTGCGCTCTTCAACGACGATATCGTGATACCCGCCAAGATGAAGATGGGGATATCCCTTGAGGACGCGAGGAACTATGCCGCAGTGGGCTGCGTCGAGATCTCGGTAGGCGGAAGGGAATTCAGCAACACCGAGTCGATCCGCGTGAACTGGGGAAAGATACTCGAAGCGCTTCTCTTTAACGGGGACTGCCCGGGTACGGGTAAGAAGATAAAGCTGAGCCGCGACTACACAAACGCCCGCTTCGATACATTTGACGAGCTGTATAAGGCATATAAGGATGAGCTCGTATATCAGACGGAATTCGGGATAAGAGCGAACGATCTTTTAGATCTCAACTACGGACGCCACTGGCCGGTGCCATTCATGTCCGCCATAGAGGAAGGCTGTCTTGAGAAGGATAAGGACGTCACTATGGGCGGTGCCGTCTACAACAACTCGGTCGTGAACACCTGCGCCATAGCGACGACCGTCAATTCGCTCATCGCCCTGAAAGAGGTCGTATATGATAGGAAGCTCGCATCCCTTGACCGGGTGAAGGAGGCCTTAAGGAAGGACTTTAAGGGAGAGGAAATCTTAAGGCAGCAGCTTTTAAACGCCGACAAGTTCGGAAACGGGGCTGATATCACAAAGAAGCTGACAAGGGAGCTCACGGATATTTTCACAGGCACCGTGACATCCCACAGAGGCGCAAGGGGAGGCAGCTATGGCTGCGGCTTCTATACGGTAGCTCACCATGCGGGTATGGGAGGGGCGACGGGAGCCACGCCTGACGGACGTCATGCCAACACTTCATTCTCGTCCTCGTTCTCGCCCACGCAGGGGAGCGAGCTATATGGGCCTACCGAGGTCATAAGGACGGTCACTGTGGCCGATCATACCGATTTTGGTAACGGCATGGTCCTCGACATGAAATTCACTCCGTCTTTCTTTAAGGCGGACGGACACCGCATGGCTTTCAGGCACATGATAGAGACGTATTTCATGCTAGGAGGCATGGAGATACAGTTCAACGTCGTGAGCAGGGAGACTCTCATCGCCGCTCAGGAGGACCCCGAAAGCTACAGGGACCTCATAGTCCGTGTGTCCGGCTTCAGCGCGTACTTCTGCACGCTCGGGAAACTGCTGCAGGACGAGATAATAAAGAGGACGGAATACGAAAGGATCTGACATGGAGCACCTCATATCGAACATACAGAGATTCTCCGTGGACGACGGGCCCGGCATAAGGACGACCGTGTTTATGATGGGCTGCCCTTTAAGCTGCATATGGTGCCATAATCCCGAATGCATAACGGGAAAGAGGAAGCTCTTTAATGACAGCCTCAAGTGCGCGCACTGCGGAAGCTGCATAGGCGCGTGCGGAAACGGTGCCCTGTCGGTAAAGGACGGGGATATAAAGGTAGACCGTGAAAGATGCACCGGGTGCCTTGTGTGCGTTAGCGCCTGTCCGACGGGAGCAATGTCGGTCACAGGCAGGGAGTATACAAAAGAAGAGCTTTATAAGGCTCTGATCGCGGACGAACCTTTCTTTAAGAAGAGCGGGGGAGGGGTCACTTTCTCGGGAGGAGAGCCGCTTCTCCATACTGACTATCTCCTTCCCGTCATAAAGGACCTGAAAGAAAGAGGCATAAGCGTAGTGTTCGATACCTGCGGGCACGTTCCGTATGAACGGATAAAGGAAGTGCTCCCATATGCCGACGCCTTCCTCTTCGATATAAAGGGGATGGACAGTGTAAGACATAAGGAGAACACGGGAGCGTCGAATGAGCTCATACTTGAGAACCTTAAGAAGCTGTCGCGTGAGGGCGTGAGGATATATATAAGGATGCCTGTCATAAAAGGGGCTAATGCGGACGCCGATGAGATAAAAAAGGCGGCGGAGCTGATCGCTTCCCTTGACAATATTGCGGAGGCGGATATACTTCCGTATCACGCCTACGGAACTCCGAAATACGCGAGATACGGGATAAAGATGCCCCATAGGGAGCTCCATGCCCCGGACACGGAAGAGCTCATATCATACAGGAACATACTTGAGGGACACGGGATCAGAGCCGTGATAAAAAACCTGTGACAGGATGGACGCCATTATGGAAGAAGTTAAGATAAGGGAAGAACGGATAACGAAGGAAGAATATATAAGCTTCCTTAAAAGGACGGATCTCGGAAGCCAGTATCCGCTTGAAAGATTCGACTCACGTATAGAAAAGCTTGTAAACAACGTTCAGATAAGCCTTGCCGCGAGGAACGGGGAAGGCCTTCTTGTGGGAGTTCTCTTCGGGCTCACCGATTATGCCTACTGGCTCTACGTGACTGATCTCGGTGTAGACAGGGAATATCTGAGACAGGGGATAGGCACGAGACTCATGAAGACAGCCCATGAGCTGGCAGGCGGGGAGAAGGATATAGCCGTGTATCTCATAGCGAATGAGAACGCGGTGCCTTTCTATACGAGCCTTGGGATGAAAAAGTCCAAGGACGTGATGCAGTACAACCACATCGACTGGACTGAGTTTACGGTCTTGTGACGGCATAAAGGGGAAATACACTGATAAAGAAGAAATGCTGCAGACTCATATGCCTGCAGCATTTTTGCATTCCTTAAATGTGTATCATAAGTACCCTAGAACGGTATCCCGTCCTTATACAGCTTCGGATAGACCTCGGTTGCGTTTCTCCAGAGCACAGCGTTTGCCATATCAAGCGCGTCGGATTCCGTTATGTAATCCTTTTCAAGAAGCCTGTCAAGGAATCTTCCAAGAACATCCTTCGTGTACATGACTCCCAGCCAAACGTTCTCTGGGCCGCCTCCGCCGTCGGTGCCGTAGAGGACCTTGGTGTAGGGGGCCGTCTCGAATATCATCGGAAGCGCTGTCTCAAGAGCATAGCCGGCATGAGGAGTGAATTCTGAGAAATCGAGATATACCTGCGGGAACTGGGACGCAAGGATGCCTATCTCGCGGCAGTACGGATATCCTCCGTGGAGGAGGACCGTCGTGACCTTTCTCGAGAGCTCCTCGTTGAACAGGTCTGTTAAAAGTATCGGATTCACGACACGAAGATCGGCATAGGGCACGTCGCCGTACCCGGTGTGTATCTGCAGGGGATAACCGAACTCTAGACAGAACTCGAGCCCCTTGTGCAGCATGTAGTCGCGCCATGTCTTTTCCGAGGCGCGGTCGTTCCTGTCATTTATGAAAGAGTCGTATGCCTTTTTAGCCTGTGCGTCGTTCGGGCATGTTACTGCGAGCCCCGTGAAATACGCTATGACGGACTTTACTGCTATGATGTCGAACTTCTCTGCCTGAGCCAGCATGTTAGCCCGCCATTTTGCAAGGAAGTCCTCAAATGAGAGCTTCTCCTTAAGAAGGAGGTTGGCCACTATCTCGATGCGGATTATGCGGCCGATCTTTATTTCAGGTTCCATGAGCTCTATGAAGGTCTCGGCGTCCTTATCGGTCCTGTAGTTTCCCTTCCAGTAGGCAGTTATCGGGGAATCGAGATCGCAGATGAGGGCTTTTATATTTGCGTCCTTCATGAAGGCGTCTATGTAACCTTTCGGGTCCTCGTCGTAGCGCCTGTTCCTCTCCTTTATGACTTCCTCCGCCGATGCCCCTTCCATCCCGAAAAATTTCGAGATGCGCGAGATGAACATCTTGTATGCTATCATGCTGTGGACATGCTTTTCGTCGATCGGATAATCGGATATCGTGAAATTCATATCCCTTCTGTTGTTGTTAACGGTCATTATGTGCATGTGGTTGTCTATGACCGGCAGTTTTCTCAGATCCATATATTCTGCTCCTTTTACAGTGTTGATGTTGTGTTGGTTTTTATTACCAGGGGATCTCTCTTCCCCTTGCGTCCCTTATGACGAGCCTTCTTTCGTCCTGGCATCTCGGATCCCCATCGTCGTCGCAGCGGTCCCTTAAAAGGTATCCGAAGGCCGAAGCCGCGGAGAGCGCTGCAGGCACTTTGTCATACATCGGATCGAACATCCTGAAGGTATACCCGAGAGGCAGGAGCCTGTTTACAAATGTGCTCACGGTATTGTTGAGTGCTGCCCTTGCCATGGCGTATCCGTACCCGTTAGTTCTTCCGTTCCAGTTTACTGACGACTCTTCCGTATTTATGAATACGATCCTTTTTACGGGGCCATCTTCCCCGGGCTCAGCGTTTTCCATGAGAGGTATCACCTGCTCGAGATATCTCACGGGCTTTATATAGTTCTCGTTAAACGAGACTGTTATGGCCTCCCGGCTGAGACCGTCCCTTACTCCCGCGCCGTCGGCAGGGGAGATATATCTCGAGGTGTCTATGAACATGTCTATATGAGAGGGAAGATATGACAGAAGGTCTTCTCCCGTGCGCTCCTCATCTTCATATCTGCCTTCTGCGAAGTACACGCCCCATCCGTTTTTCCTGAAAATGTCCGCAAGAGCGGTGTCGAAATCATTCTTTATGCATGTAAGGAAAAGCTTTTTCATCAGAACACCCACTCTCTTTTCTGCCAGTCGGTCATGACGAATCTCATCTCGTCAGGCCTGTCTTTTAAGAAATCATCGACAGCGACGGCCGCGGACCAGTCGGGAGTGAGCCTTCCGGTCTCGGCAAGAGAACCGTCAGGCAGTTCGCGCCTGACCCAGCCCGGATGATAGATCCTGAAGGTATATCCCTCGTCAAAAAGAGTGTTGTACAGGATCTTTACCGCCATGTTGAGAGCGGATTTGCTCATGGTATATCTGAAGCCGCTGCTCCTTCTCATGTTTATCACGCTCGAGACCTCGCTCGAGATGAAGCACATCCTTTTCATCTCTCCTTTGTCAAGAAGAGGGAGGAAGGTCTCCATCACCTTTAGAGCGCCTAAAGAATTCACCTGGAAGGAATAGTCCAGGAGCTCATAATCTATCGGCATGCTGCCCATTATCTCGGAGGAGGGCGGACCTCCCATGTATGCCGCATCCGATACCGCCATGTCGAGATGATCCGTCACTTTGCATACGGACTCATATGCAGAAGCAATTGAGCTGTCGCTTGCAGTATCGAGCATGACAGGTATGATGCGCGGATCTTCGGCTGCCACTTTTAAGAGCAGGTCGTATTCGGTATTGAACCTGCCGGCGAAAACAGTGAACCCCTTTTTTGCCAGTGCTTTCGCCATCGCGAGGCCAAGACCGCGGTCGGCTCCCGTTATTAGTACTGTTTTCATGTCGTTCCTTTCAGTTGCTTATATATAGTATGATCTAATATCTAGATTATATCATCAAAAGTGTATATGTTGTCATGCCCGGGCTCCATATTGCCCTTTTCGAACCCTTTTATTATGGCCCGTATGAGATCGTTCACGGGTGTCGGGACGCCTGTCTCGTCCCCCTTATCACAGACGGCTCCGTTTATGGCGTCGACCTCGCAGGGTTTCCCGTTCCTGATGTCCTGGAGCATGGAAGGCACTATGCCGCTGTGCTTCTTCATGGCAAGAGGCAGTATCGCTTCTGCAAAAGCCCTTTTTATGGGACCTCTGTAATAGAACAGCTTCGTTATGTCCTTCCCCTGTACTGGGGCGAACCTTATCCCGGAAGCGCTTGCCACATCTATGCATTCCTTCATTGCGGCTACGGCGGCCCTTTTTCCGACCGGATCCGTCGTAACATCCCCGAAGGTGCCGCCCATCACTGTTGCAAGGCCTGAGAACGTGGCGTTTATGAGGAGCTTCGACCATCTTACGCCGGTAAAGTCGTCCTCTACAATTACGGGGCACATCATCTCAAGAAGTGACTTCACTTTTTCAAACCGGCTGTCGGTGATGCCCTCCGTTTTTCCCGTATGGAACGACAGGCTGTCGGGACTGCTAGTAAGAGAGACTATGCCGGGTGAGACCAGCATCGCTCCCCACTCGACGGCGCATCCCATCGTATGGGAAGGTCCTATGACCTTCGCGATCCCGGGTTCCGGGAGGCCGTTCTGCATCGTTACTACGACTCCGTCTTCCGTGAGGAAGTCCTTAAGGAAGGCGGCAGTGCCGCTGTTGTCAAGGGATTTCGTAAGAAGTATGATGACGTCGAATTTGCCGGTCATCTCTGAGGGAAGATATGCGTTAACAGGCACCGTCATATCGACTGTCCCCGTGATCCTTGCCCCGTTTTTCCTTAAGGCTTCTATATGCTCCCTGTTTCTTGATACCAGACCGATATCAGCCCCGCCCTTTGAAAGGAAAGCTCCTAAAACCGTCCCTATCGAGCCGGCACCGTAAATCAGACTCCGCATCATAAACCTCCCGTAAGTCATATGCTTATAAAGAGAGTATATTTAGCCCGGGATGTAAAGTCAAACCGGCAGAAAAAAACGGGTGCATGAAAAGCATCCGTTTTATTTCTGTTCCTATTCGGAAGCAGTGGGGATCGCTATGATATGGTCATCATCCAGGAATACAATTTTCTCGGTGCACATCTCGCGCCCGAAATTCCTGGTCCTGTCTTTTCTGTGACGTCCGTATGTCACATAGTATTCGCCGTTGTACTCGGTCACGCATCCGTGCCCGCAGCCGGTTATGTTGTTCATGCCCTGGAGCAGTATGTTGTCATGGTCATAGTCGAGAGGCATTATATACGGCCCCATCGGGTTCTTCGACCATGCGTACCTTATCGCGTATCTGTAGTCTAATACGTCGTATATCGCCCAGCTGAAAAGATATCTGTCGCCTATCTTTATGAGATCGGGGGCTTCATTGTATACGGACTTTATCTCGGCGGGGGTGGGTATGCTGTACTGGCGGTATATCATTTCCGACAGGCAGACCATCGGCCCCACGAACTCGGCGCTCTCGGGCGTGAGCTCTATCTCGCTCATCATGCATTTCCCCTGGCCGAAAGCAAGATATATCTTTCCGTCGTCAGTCTTCAGGAAACAGGGGTCTATCGTCTGGAAATCATAATCCTCCTTGGCGATAAGGGGCCTTCCCAGGAATTCCCTGTATGTTCCCATCGGGGTATCGCATACGGCTATGCCGATCTGCTGGTCGGCTACGAACGCGAAGTAATAATAGCCGTCCTTTTCCACCATCGAGGGAGCCCATGCTCCGCCGTGAGCCCACGGTATATCATCGAAATCGAGGATCTTCACTGGCTCGCTCCAGTGCTCGAGATCAGTGGAGTGCCACATGACGAAACCTGCCTGCCTTATGCCTGAGACCGCTGCTCCGCCTGTAGCGGACATATAATAGTCCTTTCCGTCTTTTAAGATATACGGATCGCCTGCGTTTTCCTTTATTACGGGATTTTTCATGTCTTACCTCTTTCCGAACCGCATCAAGAAAGCAGCTGTGTTACGATATGCAGTTCTGTCCTTTGATACTTCAATTATATTCCCCGTACATAATACGGTCAATTGCCCGTAGGCGCTCCTCTGTGTTATCATTCATGTATCAGATCTTAACAATAAAGGAGCGCACATGCCATGTATTATATAGGCGTCGACCTCGGAACCTCGTCGGTCAAGCTCATCCTTATGGATGCCGGCGGGGATATCATAAAGAGCGTTTCAAAGAGCTACCCCTTAAGCTTCCCAAGATCGGGCTGGTCGGAACAGGATCCGTATCAGTGGTTCGACAGGACCATGGAAGGCCTTCATGAATTGCTAGAAGGCACCGACAGGAGCCTTGTTAAGGGCATGAGCTTCGGCGGACAGATGCACGGGCTCGTCGTCCTTGATGAGGACGACAGGGTGATCCGTCCCGCTATCCTCTGGAACGACGGGAGGACCGATAAGGAGACGGACTACCTCAATGATACGGTAGGAAAGGATTTCCTTTCGGCTCATACAGCGAACATTGCCTTTGCCGGCTTCACTGCTCCAAAGATCCTCTGGATGAGGGAGAACGAGCCGGAGCTCTTTAAAAGGATAAAAAAGATAATGCTGCCTAAGGACTATCTCCAGTACAGGCTAACGGGAGTCTTCGCGACGGACGTGTCAGACGCTTCGGGCATGCTCCTGCTCGACGTTAAAAACAGGAAATGGTCAGATGAGATGTTAGGGCTCCTTCAGATTAAAAAGGAGATGCTGCCGGGCCTTTACGAGAGCAGTGAGATCACAGGAAAGCTCCTTCCCGAGATAGCGGATGAACTGGGTCTTAAGGAAGTGTTCGTGACCGCGGGCGCCGGGGACAATGCCGCTGCGGCAGTTGGGACAGGTACGATAGGTGAGGGAAGATGCAATATATCCCTCGGTACTTCGGGAACTGTATTCATATCGAGCAGCAGCTTCAGGGTCGACGCCAACAATGCCCTCCATTCGTTCTGCCATGTGGACGGGAGCTGGCATCTGATGGGGTGTATGCTCTCGGCGGCTTCATGCGTGAAGTGGTGGTCGGAGGAGATCCTAAAGTCGTCCGATCTTGATAAAGAGCAGAAGGATATATCTGAGCTCGGGAAGAACGAGGTATACTTCCTGCCATATCTCATGGGAGAGAGGTCTCCCCACAACGACCCCTTCGCAAGGGGAGTCTTCGCGGGGATGACTATGAACACGAAAAGAGAGGATATGATGCAGGCTGTCATGGAAGGCGTGGCTTTTGCGTTAAGGGATTCCGTAGAGGTGGCAAGGAGCCTGGGCACAGACATCCCCGTGACAAGGATCTGCGGAGGGGGAGCTAAAAGCAGGCTCTGGATAAGGATACTCGCCAATGTGCTGGGGATCGATGTGGAGATACCCGAGCTCGACGAAGGACCCGGCCTCGGGGCGGCGATACTTGCGGCTGTAGCCTGCGGTGAATACGCTTCGGTAGAGGAGGCCTGCAGTAAGATAGTCAGGGTAAAGGAGAGGATATCCCCCGATCCTGAGCTCACGGAGCTCTATGACAGGAAATACAGGGTGTTCAGGGAACTGTATCCCGCTCTGAAGCCGGCGTTCAGGACGATGAACGCGGCGCTCATATAAGGTATTTTAAAAACAGTTCCTAAAAAAGGTACGGATATAATATAATCATATACAGAGTCACATATAGGTTTTAAGAAAAAGTATCATTTGCACACAGGAAAGGTCAGCTTTATGGAAAAGGTGAAGACGGCGATCAGAAACATCAAAAGCGACGACAAGAGACACAATCTCGTGATGTTCGCTCTTGACGGTATGCTCATAACGATAATACAGCAGCTCGTATGGACTAACATAAACACTTTTGCGCAGCATATGGGAGCGACTCCTGACCAGCTGGCGTTCATGACATTCCTGAATCAGGTCGTCACGGTGGCCGTGCTCTTCCCGATGGGGATAGTCTCCGACAGGGTCAGGAACAAGAAGATAATACTGAACGTTGCCCTGATCGTGCTGATGGTGTTCTATTTCCTGGCCGCGCTGACGCCGATATTCGGCAAGTACGCGCTGTACGCCTT
>JAEEGL014838373.1_pt1 | contig 10028 bp, 10 predicted proteins | sample 9134231 | NCBI WGS metagenome assembly JAEEGL01 (sample SAMN16246548, study PRJNA631951) | gut metagenome | biome: gut microbiome; feature: rumen; material: fiber-attached | host: Bos | place: Iran: Karaj | collected 2018-10 | reverse complement strand
GTTTTCGGACATACATAAAGTATGTCCCTACAGGTGCAATAGAAGCCGGCGCAATAGGAGCCGGCGCAATAGGAGCCAATTTATAGGAGCCGATTTATAGGAGCCGACGCCTCCGAGCGTCGGAGTAAATAAAAAAACACTCCTAAAAGCGCCGGAGAAAATAAAAAGTTAGCCCGACGCTTGGAAGCGTCGGCTCCTATCAGCGTCGGCTCCTATCAGCATCGGCTCCTATCAGCATCGGCTCCTATCAGACTAACTTTACGTTCAATAATCATTAATTCACCTGAACGAAAATTTTCCACGAAAAAAGTAGGGACATACTTCATGTATGTCCGCCTACCTCGGCACATACGGATGTTTCGGGCATTTTCGGACATACATGAAGTATATCCCTACATTGCGGTTAAAACGAAAAATCTTCTTCGCTGTCTTTGTCTTCGTGCGGCCTTTTTTATTTTGGCCGCCCTCTTACAAAGACAGCGAAGAAGTTTTTTTATTTTTGTTTTTCTCTTTTTACAAGGAAGAACGAACTATAGAGCGAGGCGCAGCCCGTTGCTGTTGTGCCTGTACGACGGGCCGTAGTAGTCGCGATAGGAAACGCGGCAGTACTTTGCGAGGCTGAGCCAGCAGCCACCACGACACACGCGGTCAGAGCCCGACGATGGACCGACAGGATCCGTCTGGGCTGAAGAGCTGTAACTGCCATACCAGTCCTGACACCACTCAATAATGTTGCCACTCATGTCGTAAAGGCCAAGCTCATTCGGAGACTTCGTGGCAACAGGATGGGTGCCAAAATCTGGACTGCTGCTGCCCACGGCAAAACTGTTGTCCCTATAACAGGCCACGTCACCAATCGTATTGCTGCCGGCATACTTGTAGCCCTGCGAGGAATTGCCGCCGCGGGCAGCAAATTCCCATTCGGCCTCCGTGGGAAGGCGGAAAGTCAGGCCCGTCAGCTGGTTCAAACTGGTGATGAACTCCTGACAGTCATCCCAGCTGATTAAATAAGCAGGATAGTTGTCGCCAAGGCCGTAAGAACTGCTCCACTGAGAGCCGTCCGACGTGGGCCTCTGCCCCATCACGGCATACCACAACTCCTGCGTCACCTCCGTCTCACCAATCCAATAGTCAGAAAGAGTCACTTCGTGGACGGGTTTCTCTTCGTCCCAAGCATCGCTCCCCTGCTCCTCGGTGGCACCCATCTGGAACGTGCCGCCGGGAACCCTCACCATCTTGAAACTGACACCGTTGACGGTGTATTCTTTTAGTGGAGTAGGATGCAAATCCTCCTGCAACTGGCTGATCATGGCTTCCAGCCTCTCTATTTCGGACTTGTCGGCCTTGGTGGTCAACTCGGACTTGTCGGCCTTGGTGGTCAGCTCGGACTTGTCGGCCTTGGTGGCAAGGGCAGCGATAATATCCTCGATGGTGTTGCCGCTGATAGAGAGTGCATCGCCGTTAAAGGTGAGGTCTTCCACGTCGTTGGCACCTAAGGTAATCTTCGTGCCGTTCTTCAACTCAATGACCATGTTGTAGTCATTGCTCTGTGCCCGTGCCGTAAGAACCGCCAGCGGCATGAGCAAAAAAAGTAATAATTTCTTCATAAGATGTTAGTATTGTTGATTCTGCATGCAAAAATACAAAAAATTTGGGGAAACGCATTGATTGGGCGGAAAAAAAATGAAAAGTTGCCATAAAAGCATTGTAAATAAAAGAGTACAACAGCAATGAACGAAAGGTACTCTCACTCGGAAATGAAAAGAAAAACAAGTTTTCCTTTTGCATTTTTATAATCAGCTCACGCTCGGACATTGGCAAGCAGAGCTTGCATGTCACTCGCTTAATCGCTGATTTCACTCGTTTATTCGTACCTTTGGATAAGGTACTTGCACTCGGAAATGAAAAGAAAAACAAGCTTTTCTTTTGCATTTCACTCGTTTATTCGTACCTTTGCCGCGAATAAAGCAGAACAATGATTACGCAAGACCAACTGAAGGACGTGCTCAGGCGTGCCGAGGAGCTACACCGCTACCTCGACATCGACCGCAAGCAGATAGAATTTGAAGAGGAGGACCTTCGCACGCAGGCTCCCGACTTCTGGGACGACCCGAAGCGTGCCCGCGAGCAGATGAAGAAGGTGAAAGACATTCAGAAATGGCTCGACGGCTACAAGGAAGTGCGCACCATGGCCGACGAGCTGCAACTAGCTTTCGACTTCTACCACGAAGAAATGGTGACCGAGGAGGAGGTTGACGAGGCCTACGCCAAGGCCATCGACGCCATCGAGAAACTGGAGCTGAAGAACATGCTACGGCAGAAGGAAGACCCCATGGATTGCGTGTTGAAAATCAACTCGGGCGCCGGAGGCACCGAGAGCCAGGACTGGGCGTCGATGCTCATGCGCATGTACATGCGGTGGGCAGAGGCCCACGGCTACAAGGTGAGCATCTCGAACCTGCAAGACGGCGACGAGGCCGGCATCAAGAGCGTCACCATGGAGATAGAAGGCGGAGAATTTGCCTACGGATACCTGAAAAGCGAGAACGGCGTGCACCGCCTGGTGCGCGTCAGCCCGTTCAACGCGCAGGGCAAGCGCATGACCAGCTTCGCATCGGTGTTCGTGTCGCCACTGGTCGATGACACCATAGAGGTGTATGTGGACCCGGCAAAACTCTCGTGGGACACCTTCCGCTCCAGCGGCGCCGGCGGCCAGAACGTGAACAAGGTGGAATCGGGCGTCAGGCTCAGATATTGGTACACCGACCCCGACACCGGCGAGGAGGAGGAAATCCTCATTGAGAACACCGAGACGCGCGACCAGCCGAAGAACAAGGAGAAGGCCTTGTTGCTCCTGAAATCGCAACTCTACGACCGGGCCATGAAGAAGCGCCTGGAGGCACAGGCAAAAATAGAGGCCGGGAAGAAGAAAATTGAGTGGGGAAGCCAAATCAGGAGCTATGTGTTCGACGACCGCCGCGTTAAAGACCACCGCACCAACTTCCAGACATCGGACGTTGACGGCGTGATGGACGGCAAAATCGACGGATTCATCAAAGCCTACCTCATGGAATTTCCGGTGAACGAGGAAGAAAATTCTTAAAAAGTGAAAAGTGAAAAGTGAAAAATTTGCTGCCGCCCAAAAAGGTGAAAAAGTGAAAAAGCTTTGACAACAGATAACCTAAAATAAAATCAACAATTATGAGTCAGAAAAGAAAAAACCAACGTGCCCGCTACGAGGCCAAGCAAGCAAAGAATGCTGAAAAAGTCATTTACTGGATTATCGGCGTGCTGATAGTGCTCGCCCTGTTCATGGTCATCTACCTGAGCCTCAGCTACGCTTAAAAAGAATATAGATGAGCGGAATGGAAATTGAGCGGAAATTCCTTGTCAGGGGCGGCGACTACCGCACCCTGGCCACGGGGAGCAGCCGCATAAAGCAAGGATACATCCTCAGCGCCCACGGCCGTACGGTGCGGGTGCGGTTGCGCGACGACCGCGCCTACCTCACCATCAAAGGCCCGGCCGACAAGGAGGGCATCAGCCGCTATGAGTTTGAAAAGGAAATTACGCTTGAGGAGGCCCGCCAGCTGATGGCCATCTGCGAGCCGGGCATCATCGACAAGACACGGTTCCTGGTGCCCAGCCCCGACGGCCGCCACACCTTCGAGGTTGACGAGTTCTACGGCGACAACGCCGGGCTGGTGATGGCCGAGGTGGAGCTGGGCAGCGTTGACGAGCCTTTCGAGAAGCCCCACTTCATAGGCGACGAGGTGACGGGCGACCGCCGCTTCTACAACGGCCACCTGCGCAAGATGCCCTTCATCCTCTGGCGCGGAACCATAGATAAAGCATTCCGCCACATAGACTTAGAGTAGCGCCGGCGGTGTTGGCCACCAGGTCGCGCCAATCGCCGCCGCGAATGCCGAAGGTGCAATATTCCTGAAGAACCTCTATCACCCCGCTCATCAGGACCGGGGCCAGCCATGCGAACAAGAGCAACCGCCGCTTGTTCGCTTTTTTTGTGTGACGGTGCAGGTATTCCATCCAGATGACGGCGCAGGTGCCCGCATACATGAGGGCATGCACCCACTTGTCGAGCAACGTGACATGGTCGAGGTGAAGGTCGGGCACCGGAATGAAACAAAGCACCCATATCAGCGCTATGCAGGCACACGACAAGGGGTATTTTTTCACAATTTCTTTTATTACCCGCATTTTTACATCCTTTTTGGGCGCAAAAGTATAAACTTTTTTATAATTTTGCAAACAAATTGTAAGTTATGAGTCAGGAACGCGGAAATTTCGGAACAAAATTGGGCATCATCCTCGCCACGGCCGGCGGTGCCGTGGGGCTGGGAAACGTGTGGCGCTTCCCATTCGTGGCCGGGCAGAACGGGGGTGCCGCCTTCATTATTATATATATATTATGTGTGCTGATGATGGGCATTCCCGTCATGTTGTGCGAATTTATGATAGGGCGGCGGGCACAGGCCAACACCGCCCGCGCCTACACGCGACTGGCCAACGGCACGCCGTGGAAATGGATTGGATTCATGGGCGTGCTCACGGCGGCACTGATCATTGGCTACTACGGCGTGGTGTCGGGGTGGACGCTACAATATGTGGAGGCAGCCATGACCGACCAGCTGCACGGATCGCCGCAATTCTTCAAGGACTATTTCACTCAGTTTGAGCACAACCCCTGGCGGCCCATATTCTGGATGGCCGTGCTGGTGGGCATCACACATTTCGTGGTGGTCCACGGCATTGAGAAAGGCATTGAGCGGGCATCGAAATTCATGATGCCGGTGTTGTTCATCCTGCTCATCATCCTCGTGGTGTGCTCACTGATGCTGCCGGGAGCCGGCGCCGGAGTGGAGTTCCTGTTCAAGCCCGACTTCTCGAAAATCAACGGCTCCACCTTCCTGGAGGCCCTGGGACAGGCATTCTTCTCGCTGAGCATCGCCATGGGCTGCCTGTGCACCTACGCCTCCTACTTCAAGCGCGACACCGACCTGCTGGCCTCGGCATTCCAGATTTCGGCCATCGACACGCTGGTGGCCGTGCTGGCCGGTCTGATGATTTTCCCGGCGGCTTTGTCGGTGGGCATTACGCCCGACGCCGGCCCGTCGCTCATTTTCATCACCCTGCCCAACGTGTTTGAGCAGGCTTTCGGCAACCTGCCCGTGGTGGAATACGTGGTGAGCGTGTCGTTCTACCTGTTGCTGGCCATTGCCGCGCTTACCTCCAATATCTCGCTCCACGAGGTGAGCACGTCGTTCCTGCACGAGGAGCTGCACATCAGCCGGCGGAGGGCCGCAGGCATGGTATCGTCGTTCTGCATCGTCATGGGCGTGCTGTGCTCCATGTCGCTCGGCAAATGGCAGTGGGCGAGCCTGTTCGGGAAACCGTTGTTCGACTTCCTCGACTGGTTCACGGCCAACCTGTGCCTGCCCCTGGGCGGACTGTTCACCTGCCTCTTTGTGGGGTGGTATGTTGACCGCCAGCTGGTGGGCGACGAAATCACCGACGGCGGCACGCGCAACCGCCGCTTCCTGCCGGTGTTCCGCATCATGGTGAGCTATGTGTGCCCCATTGCCATTGCGCTCATTTTCCTCCACCAGTTCGGAATCATTTAGAAACAACAAGGGGCTGAATGTACAAGGAGTACTGGAGTCACTACTATCGTCTAAACTCCCAAACTCCCAGCCTCTGTAAAACAGAAAAGATGAAAGACGCTACGAAACACGCCCGCGGAGGCTTCGCCACCCGGCTCGGCATTGTGCTGGCCACCGCCGGCTCGGCCGTCGGGCTGGGCAACGTGTGGCGATTCCCCTATATGACGGGGCAGAACGGCGGGGCGGCGTTCATTGCCATCTACCTGGGTTGCGTGTTGCTGCTCGGCATTCCGGGAATGATTGCCGAATTTATCGTGGGCCGCCACGCCAAGGCCAATGCCGCCCGCGCCTACGACAAGTTGTCGAACGGCAGGCCGTGGAAACTGGTGGGCTACCTCGGCATCCTCACTTCAACCATCATCCTGGGTTTCTATGCCGTGGTGGCGGGGTGGTGCCTGCAATACCTTTACGCTTCGCTGGCGGGGCACTTGCAGGGCGATGCGGACTATGTGACGCGCTATTTCTCGGAGTTTTCGTCGCATCCCCTCAAGCCGTGCCTGTGGGCGGTGGCGTTCATATTGATTACACATTTCGTGGTGGTAAGAGGCGTAGAAAGAGGCATTGAGCGGGCCGCAAAACTGCTCATGCCGGCATTGTTGGTGCTGCTGGTGGTCATCGTGGTGGCCTCGTGCATGCTGCCGGGAGCCGGCGTCGGCATTGAATTCCTTCTGAAGCCCAACTTCTCGAAACTCTCCACCGGAGTGATGCTCGAGGCGCTGGGGCAGGCTTTCTTCTCCCTGTCGCTGGGCACCGCTTGCCTGTGTACCTACGCCTCCTATTTCAGCAAAGACACCAACCTGGCCGGCGCGGCGGTGCAGATAGCGTTGCTCGACAGCTTCATTGCCGTGCTGGCCGGACTGATGATTTTCCCGGCGGCCTTTTCCGTGGGCATCACGCCCGACGCGGGGCCCTCGCTCGTCTTCATCACCCTGCCCAACGTGTTTCAGCAGGCTTTTTCCTCGGTGCCCGTCGTGGGGAACATCATTGCCGTGCTCTTTTATGCCCTGCTGGTGTTTGCGGCACTCACCAGCACCATTTCCATGCACGAGATAGGCACGGCATTCTTCACCGAGGAGCTCCACACGGGGCGCGACAAGGCCGGGTGGACCGTCACCGTGGTGTGCGCGGCCGTTGCCGTGGTGTGCTCGTTGTCGCTGGGAGCGGTGCCGTCGCTGAAGCTCTTCGGCCTGAACATCCTTGACTTCTGCGACCACCTGACGGCGCAATACCTTTTGCCGCTCGGGGCATTGCTCACCTGCCTCTTTGTGGGATGGTACGTGCCGCGCACCATTGTTTACGACGAACTGACTAACGGCGGACGGTTAGGCAAGGGCATCTTCCCGGCATTTCTCTTCGCCGTGCGCTTTTTCTGCCCGCTACTCATCCTGCTGGTGTTCCTCCACCAAATGGGCATCATCTGAAAACCTCTTACAAAATGTTACAACGAGACTACATATTAAGAATTATCCGCGAGTTCGCCGAGGCTCTCAGCCTGCTGAGGCGTGAGAAGAAAGACGTGCGCCAGAAAGAAGAGGCGCTACTGAAGTTGTATGATGCCTACGTGGGCGACAACATTTTCTACCACACGGCCACCATCGACGACATCATGGACTCTTTCAGGCGCTTCCCCGAGGAGGAGCGCCTCGACCGCATGGAGATGCTCGCCGAGCTCTACTACGCCGAAAGCGACCTGAAAACGGGCATCGCCCGCGAGCAGCTGCTCAACAACGCCCGCCAGCTCTTCATCTTCATCGACCAGCACAGCCGCACGCTCTCGCTGGCCCGCCAGCAGCGCATCATCGCCATAGAAAAATCGCTCAACACCCCCAAATAGCCTGTTCCACCAAACAATGAAATATTCCATCATCGTTCCCGTTTTCAACCGCCCCGACGAAGTTGAAGAACTGCTCGAAAGCCTCACCACACAAACCATGAACGACTTTGAAGTGGTGGTGGTGGAAGACGGATCGCAGAAGCCCTGCGAGCACATCTGCAAGAAATACGAGTCGCGGCTCAGCCTGAAATACTTCATGAAACCCAACAGCGGGCCGGGACAGAGCCGTAACTACGGAGCCGAGCGGGCCGACGGGCAGTACCTGCTCATACTGGACAGCGACGTCATGCTGCCGCCCACCTATCTGGAAGAAATAGAGAAGGAACTGAAGCACCAGCCCGCAGATGCCTTCGGCGGTCCCGATGCCACACACCCCTCGTTCACGCCCATGCAGAAGGCCATTGGCTACACCATGACCTCGTTCTTCACCACGGGCGGCATCAGGGGCGGGAAGAAAAAACTCGACAAGTTCTTCCCGCGCTCGTTCAACATGGGCATACGCCGCGACATCTACCAGCAACTGGGGGGATTTTCCAAAATGCGGTTCGGCGAGGACATCGATTTCAGCTACCGCATCGTGGAGGCCGGATGCCAGACGCGGCTGTTCCCCCAAGCATGGGTGTGGCACAAGCGGCGCACCGACCTCAAGAAATTCTTCCGGCAGGTATATAACAGTGGCATTGCGCGCATCAACCTCACCCTGCGCCATCCTGGAACGCTCAAGGCGGTGCACCTGCTGCCGGCGGTGTTCACCATCGGCGTGTGTGCGCTCATCGTCATCTCGGCCGTGGGCCGCGCCATGATGCATTTCGACGCCGACAATGCCGCCTGCTGGAAATGGGTGTTCCTGCTGCCTTGGGCACCAATTTTGCTCTATGCGCTCCTTATCTTCACCGACGCTGCCCGGCACAACGGGCTCGGAGTGGCCGTGCGCAGCGTGCCGGCCGCCTTCACCCAGCTCATGGGCTACGGCTTCGGATTCCTCGAGGCCTGGTGGAAACGCATCGTCCGCCATCAGGACGAATTTACCGCCTTTGAAAAGAATTTCTACAAATAGGCATGGCTATCGACAAACTCAATATCAACCAGTGGGCAGAAGAAGACCGGCCAAGGGAGAAACTCATGGCGCAGGGGCCCGACGCGCTGACCAATGCGGAGCTGCTGGCCATCCTCATTGGCTCGGGAAACACAAAAGAAAGCGCGGTGGCACTGATGCAGCGCATTCTCAACGGATGCGGGAACAACCTCAACGCACTGGGGAAGATGACCATCCGCGAGCTGTGCGAGTTCAACGGCATCGGTCCGGCAAAAGCCATTTCAATTGTTGCAGCCTGCGAACTGGGCAAGCGGCGGCAACTGGCAGAGGCACCGCAACGGCCCAGGCTCGACTCTGCAACGGCCATCTACCATTTCATGCACCCCAAGATGCAGGACCTGGCAACCGAGGAATTCTGGGCGTTGCTGCTCAACCAGAACTTCCAGCTCATCAAGCCCGTACGCATCTCGAGAGGCGGCATCAGCGAGGTGACCGTTGACGTGAGAATCATCCTCAAAGAGGCGCTGTTGGCCAACGCCACCGTCATTGCCGTATGCCACAACCACCCGTCGGGGTCGCTCAACCCCAGCAAGCCCGACGACCAAATCACCCAGCGGCTTAAAAACTCGTGCGACATCATGCGCCTGCACCTCCTCGACCACATTATCGTAACCGACGGCGCGTATTTCAGCTACCATGAGAAGGGCCGGCTATAACCCATCACTTTTGCTTTTCCCTCAACCGCTCAGTATGTTGCCAAGCCATGGCAACAGTGACAAAATGTCATGTTTTTGACAGAAATTACGCCCCGACAGCCTTTTGGCATGCGTTTTGCAGAAAGAATATCGGTTGCTCTTGGCAGCCATGAGTGTAAAAAAGTATAAACAAATAAAAATAAAGAATCATTATGGGAAAAGTAATTGGAATTGACTTAGGAACCACTAACAGCTGCGTTGCCGTGTTTGAAGGCAACGAGCCCGTGGTTATCGCTAACAGCGAAGGAAAGCGCACCACCCCCTCGGTGGTGGGATTTGTAAAGGGAGGTGAACGCAAGATTGGCGACCCCGCCAAGCGACAGGCTATCACCAACCCCAAGAACACCGTGTACAGCATCAAGCGCTTCATGGGCGAGAACTGGCAGCAGACGGAGAAGGAAATCGCAAGCGTGCCCTACACCGTGGTGAACGAGAACGGCTACCCACGCGTGGACATCGAAGGACGCCGCTACACACCGCAGGAAATCAGCGCCATGGTGCTGCAGAAGATGAAAAAAACCGCTGAGGACTACCTCGGACAGGAAGTGACCGACGCCGTCATCACCGTGCCCGCATACTTCAGCGACAGCCAGCGACAGGCCACCAAGGAGGCCGGACAGATTGCCGGACTGAACGTGAAGCGTATCGTCAACGAGCCCACGGCTGCCGCTCTGGCCTACGGCCTCGACAAGAAGGCCCAGGATATGAACGTCGCTGTGTTC
>JAEEGL014329014.1_pt1 | contig 10028 bp, 7 predicted proteins | sample 9134231 | NCBI WGS metagenome assembly JAEEGL01 (sample SAMN16246548, study PRJNA631951) | gut metagenome | biome: gut microbiome; feature: rumen; material: fiber-attached | host: Bos | place: Iran: Karaj | collected 2018-10 | reverse complement strand
TATGTGGGCTGTCACTTCTATGAGCTCGCCGTCGTCGGTGAAGAGGGTCAGCAGCTGCTTCGCGAAAAGCAGCAGGACCGCCATAACCACCAGGGTAAAGACCATGAATATTTTAAGGCTGACCTTCACGGAATCCTTGATGCGCTGATAATCCCCCGCTCCGAAGTTCTGTCCCACGAAGTTGATCACCGCTGTTCCGACGGCGGTCATTATGGCCCAGTAGAAGCCGTCCAGCTTTCCGTTCAGGGTCCAGGCTGCCACGACCATCGGTCCCAGGGAGTTGATGCCCACCTGGACCAGCATGTTGGATATGCTGTACATGCTGCTCTGAAGCCCAGAGGGGAGGCCTATGCTCATCATCTTTTTCAGTATCTGGCCGTCTATCCTGAAAGGCGAAAAGACCAGCCTGTAGCTTTCTCTCGCCGTATACATGCGCAGGAGCACCATGAAGGCCGAAACGAACTGGGAAAGAGCCGTCGCAAGGGCGGCGCCGTAAACTCCCATTCCCAGGCCCACGACGAAGACCAGGTCGAGCACTATGTTGACCACGCAGCAGCAGGCAAGGTAGAAGAAGGGCCTCCTGGAATCGCCGGACGCCCTCAGTATTCCGGCTCCCATGTTGTATATCATGACGGCCCAGGCTGCGGCAAAGCAGAGCTTAAGATAGAGGGCGGAGTCGTCGAGGATCACGGCGGGGGTCTTCATGGCGATGAGCATGGGTCTTGCCAGTATCACACCCAGAACCGAAACGGTGACTCCTATGATATTGCATATGCTGAATCCGGTCCTTGCTGCGGCGCCCACCCTTTTGGTGTCACCGGAACCGTAGAAATGAGCGACTATGACGGCTGAACCGCTGGTCATGGCAATGAAAAAGCCGACCATGACGTTGAGTATGTGGCCGACGCTTCCGCCCACGGCCGCCAGGGCATTGGTTCCGACAAACTTGCCCACTATGGCCGCGTCCACCGCATTGTAAAGCTGCTGGAACATAGTTCCGGCAGCTACAGGTAAAAAGAAGATTATTAACTTTTTCCAGATCAGACCTCTTGTGAGATCGTTCTTAGAATCAGCGATTTCCCCGTACCGTCCTTTCGGATGATACTATATCACTATTCGCCTTTCTTGTCATCAGGGCTTTCGGCGGTATAGTCCACCGGCGCAGGCTCCTGACCTTTGTTTCTGCGGGCTTCCGCCGCAGCCTTTCTGGCCGCTCTCTTCTCTGCCCTCTTCTCGGCTCCGGGGAGCTTTACGGGGGCGAAGAGCCTGCTCAGAATCCTGAACTTGAAGATCAGTATCAGTATGATCAGGATTATTATGAGGGTGAACATGTTGTAGACCAGCCAGATCACGAAGTCCTCGCAGCCCTCGACGAAGTCGGAGCAGGCGTTTTTGAAGCTCCTGGCGACTCTGGCTCCGAAGCTGGGATCTTCAATTATGACTTCGGTCTCCCTGGTGACCTCGCTGAGCTGCAGGTAGACGGTGGAGTAGCCTATGAGGCTGTTGTAGCGGTTGAGAGTGGAGGAATAGGACTCAAGCTCGTACTCGCAGTTGGAAAGGGCGTTCTCAAGCTCAATGATGTCGGTCATCTCCACGGCGTTGGAAAGAAGCTCCTGAAGCCTCTTCTGCTTGATCTTGAGAGTCTCGATGTGGCCCTCGGTCTCGGAATACTGCAGGCCTATATCCTGGACGCTCTCGTTCTGGTCCACCACATGGAAGCCCTCGCCTATGGAGTACACGAAGGAGCTGTAAGCCGATGCCGGCACCCTTATGGTGTAGCTGGCGTTGCGGTAGTTGTTCTTGTAGTTATAGCTGCCGTTGTAGGTGTAAACGTTCTCGAAGTAGCCTCCGCATTCCTCCACCATCCGGCGCAGAGCCTTCACGCTGTTGTCGAACTCGGTGGTCTGCACGGTGAGATTGGCGGTGTAAATGAGCTTTACGTCGGGCCTGTTAAGAGGGTTACCGGCCCCCGATCCGCCGCTGTAGCCGTCGGAAGGCTTCGCTTCAGCCGGCATCTCGGGCGAATAGACCTGCTCACCCTCGGCTTTGGCGTCGGAGGCATACCAGCCGTTGGAGCCGGACTGGGGAGCCATGGCGGGAGTGGACGTCGCCGCTTCATTGAACGAGCTCTTTGCTGAGCCCCCGCAGGCGCAAAGGCCCAGCATCAGGGCTGCGATGAGCAGAGCCGACGCGCATATCTTAAAGCTTCTTTTCATTTCTTTGACCTCCGTTATATGGGCGGAACTTTATGGAAGCTCCGCTACTCAACGTGATTGACGACGCCGCAGAAGAGAGGCAGTCCATCTGAACTTACTATCTCGAATATGAAGGGCCTGTCGAGTATGAACTCGACGGGAGGCTCCTCTATGAGGGCTGCTGTTGCCTTGACCATTATGACGGTGTAAGCCGCTGCCTCGACTCCGTCCTCGTCGGCCTTGACCCTCACCGCGTGGCTTATCTCGTCCACCGCGAGGGGCTGGTCGCTCAAGGGGCTGAAGTCGGCTTTGCCGCCGAACACATCGGTGACGCCCAGCTCGGTCAGGCCTTCTATCAGGTCTTTCTCGGAGTCTGCGTCGAATCTGGGCATCTTGATCATGACCCTCGCGCTTTCGGACCCGTCCTCGTCCAAAGGCCTGGTCAGATAGCCGTACAGCTTGTCAGAGGCTGCCAGCTCCTCGGCTGAAGTGCCCTCGTCGGGGAGTATGAGCCTCATGCTGTCCCCTCCGCTAAGGGACAGGGACACGGCCTTGAAGCCGTCGCCCTTGTACAGGGGCATGTAGCCGGTACGCCTCATGAAGGGCGCTGTCTCGTCTCCGGTCTCGGCGTGGAACAGTTCGTCCCTTGTAATCTCACGGGTGAAGCTGTCGGTCCACGAAGCCTTGTAATAGAGGGTCGAGGCGATTATCGCCCTGAGCTGATCGCTGAATTCTATCTCCTGTATGTGCTCGTCGAGAAGGCCCCTGGTCATCTCGCTGAGCCAGTCGGTGAAGGCTTTCTGCACCGCCGCCGACTGCAGGTCTCCGATGCAGGATGACGCGAAGTAGTTTTCGGCGAGCCTGTCGAGGACGTCGGTCTTGTACTTCAGCTGGTCGTCCAGCCAGATCGATGCCCCGGGAAGGCTGGTCTTTCTGCCGTCGTCCACGTAGGAAGCGTACCAGATCTTCGAGGCTTTTTCCCTTAAGGCCTCTATGTCGGTAAGCCCCAGAACGTCCAGTATCTGCTGCCTCGTGTCGCCTTCCGTGGTCTCGGCCAGCATCGAAAGGGCCATGTACACGTTGACCGGCGAATAGAGCACGTTCTCTCCGTTCTTCGATCTCAGGAAGACCTTCATGGTCTGTTCGGTAAAGCTCTCAAGGCCCTTGGCAGCCCCTGCCGAGAGCTTCGCCCTCTTATCAGCGTCGGCCTGCCAGGCGTTCATCTGCTCCTTGCGGTTCTTGTTGTATTCGTCCCAGTCGAAGCCGGCGGCGTAGGCCTCTTCGCCCGGCTCCTCCGGGTATTTGGCCTGGTCCGGATAGGAGGCTTCTGCGGTATACACCGGGCCATCTCCCTCCTCGGGACCGGTCACGCTGCCCTCGGGCTCTGCGGAAGGCTCCTCCTTGCTGACCTCTCCGTTGGTCAGCTGGTTTATGGCGTCCGATGCGGCCTGGGCAGGTAATTCCACATAATGCTCCGCGGCCTGGGGAGCCATGGCGGGAGTGGACGGCGCTTCGGCGCTCTTCATCCCGTTCATCAGCGACGGATCCGAATGGAGCAGTCCCATGGCCAGGACGGCCGCCGCCGCTATGGCGGTTCCTATTCTTATCATCTTTCTGTACCTCCCCGGCCCCGCCGGTCCGGCTTTGATTTCTTTTCTCTCTTCTGCGGGCCTTGAAGACCCCGCTTCTTCCTCTGAAAGGGCCGTTTCTCCGGCCTCTTTTGATTCGGCGGCAGTCCCCTCTGCCGCCTCCTCTATATACTTTTCGTCTACGAAGCTTAAGGCTCTCAGCAGCGTTTCGTTATTCATATTTCAAACCCCTCTTTCGACAATGCGTCTTTCAGCTGCTGCCTCAGCCTGTAAAGGATGACCTTTACATTGCTTTCGGTAAGGCCGTAAAGGTTTGCGATGTCGGAAAGACTGTCCATGTACCAGTAGCGCCTCATGAAGACCTTACGCTTTTCGGGCCCGAGCCCGGAAAGAAAGTCGTTGAGGACCTCGGTGAGCCGGGCGTTTTCCAGCTCCTCGGCGGGGTCGGTGCCCCCTGAGACGCATTCCGCCAGCTCGTCCAGAACCGCTTCATACTGATTCTCTCCCCTCTTCTTCGCCGACGCCGCTCTCAGCCTGTCCAGGGAGAGATTGCGGCATATGCGGCCCATGAAGGCCTTAAGGCTCACGGGTCTTTGGGGCGGGATGGAGTTCCAGGTCCTGAGGTAGCTGTCGTTCTCGCATTCCTCGGCCTCGAGCCTGTCCCTCAGTATACCGAAGGCCACCGCTCTGAGATAGCTGCCGTACGCGGCGGCGCTTCTTGCTATGGCGTCTTCGGACCGGTCCCAGTAAAGTTGTACGATGAGGCTGTCTTCCATTGTTCGCTTTTCCTTGTGTAAGTCCTTACACAGACAAAGACGGGGAAAGAGATGAAAGGTTACAAAGATTATATATTTTTTTTCGTATTATATCCACTTTTTGCGGACAATAAAAAGCGGCCCCTGCTTTGGGACCGCTTTCGCGCCTTAATTGTTGCTCTCGGTGTTCTTGAGCAGGTTGAGATATTTATCCGAAGCCCTCTTGAGCTCATCCATGTAGCGCTCGTCGCCGCCCTCGTGGAGCTGGGTGATGTACAGGTGGTGCATCTCGCTGACCACCGGGTCGAAGAGGCCCATTGTAGCGAGGCCTATGTTGGAGCACTGGTCGGAAATGCGCTCCACATTGGTGAGCATCTCCATGAAGACAAAACCGGAGTCGACGTTGCAGGTGCCCTGCCTTAAGCGCTTCAGGTGGAAGTCCTTCAGCTGCTCGACCATGTCGTCCATGACTTCCTCTATAGGCTCGATGTGGCCGGCTTCCTCGTAGCTGCCGTTGATGAAGGCGAGCCTGGAGTGCTCCATGATGTCGGTCATGGCCTGCTTGATGACTTCAAGCTCTCTCACGGCCATGGGCGAGAAGGATACTCCCCTGTCTACGAGGGTCTGGGCGTTCTCGGTGAGGTTCACGGCAAGGTCGGAGATCCTCTCGAACTCGCTGACGCACTTGAGGTAGTAGTTGACCAGGGTGCTGTCGCGGCTCAGGGTGATGTGGTCTGAGAGCTTGGTAAGATAACCGCTGGCTTTGTCGGTCATCATGTCGACGAACTGCTCCTGTTTTTCGACCTGGGCGATCTTGGCCGCGTCGTAGCGGGTCATCACGTCTATGGCCATGAGCACGTTCTCTATGGAAGCGTTGGCTGCGGCGGAAATGGCCTTGAAGGCGCCCGAGAGGGCGACGCCGGGGGATTTGAAGAAGGCTTCGTCCAGGTAGGCGAACTCGGCGGCGTGCTCGTCCAGGGGGGAGGGATCGTCCTTTACCAGCCTGCGGCTTAGACCCGCGTAGGTCTTGGTGAAAGGCAGAAGAACGGCCGCGCAGCCCAGCTTAAAGGCCGCGTGGGCGTCGGCGATGCCGCCGGAGTGGAGGGACTTGCTCCAGATGCCGTCCAGAACTCCTGTCATGTGCAGAAGGTTCACAGCGGCAAAGACCAGTATGACCTGAGAAATGTTGATTAGCACGTGGACTATACCGGTACGCCTTGCGTCAGCCTTGGCGCCGATCCAGCAGACTATGGCGGTGGTGACGCAGTCGCCCATGTATATTCCCAGTATGATGGGATAGACGCTGCCGAAGCTCAAAACTCCGGTCATGGAGATGGCCTGCAGTATACCTACGCTGGCAGAAGAGCTCTGGAGCATGAAGGATACCGCGAAGCCCGCCAGAAAGCCCAGCAGAGGCATATCGCCCAGGGTGGTGAACATCCTGGTGAAGGTCTCGCTCTCGGAGAGCATGCTGACCGCCGAAGTCATGTTGATGAGTCCGGTGAAGAGTATGGCAAAGCCCATGGCTATCTTGCCGATGGTGTCCGAGTTCTTGAACTTGAACATCATTATCATAAGTATGCCTATGATGGCGGCCAGGGGAGCCAGGGTCGAAGGCGTAAAGAACGAAAGTATGGAACTGGCGCTGGAATCGACATCCAGCAGTCTGATGATCTGGGCGGTCACGGTGGTCCCCACGTTGGCGCCCAGTATGATGCCCAGGGACTGGTCCAGGGTCAGGACGCCGGCTCCCACAAGGCCCGATGTGATGACTATGGTCGCCGTGGAGCTCTGGATGATGGCCGTTACGAGAAGGCCCAGGAAGAAGGCCCTTACGGGGCCCTTGGTCACTCTGGCCATGAGGTTTTTGAAAGCCTGGCCGGAACTGCTGCGGAGCCCGTCGCCCATGATCCTCATTCCGTAGAGGAAGAGGGCGAGTCCGCCGAATAATGAGATCAAATTAAATACTGACATTTTTCTCCTCGTTAATAAACCCGTTTTATTAACACTTATTTGCTTTCCGCACTTTCTCTCATATATCATATTACCATCGCTTAGTCAAAAATCAAGCCTGGCTTTCATTTTTGTTTCAAATCCGCGAAAAACCATATATTCTTCACACTTTTCAAAAACACTGTGATATAATGGCAAAGCTTGTTTGTAAAATCTATCTGTCAGGAGATGAAATTATATGAAGAAATCAATCAAGACCGCGGCGCTGCTCCTCGCGGCGCTGCTCGTTCTCTGTTCCTGCGGTTCGGAAGAGACGCCCCTGCGCAGCCGCAGCCTCGACGCCGACGGCTACATCGCCGGAGTCAAGGCCCTCGACTATATCGACCTCTGCGATATCAGCAGCATACCGGTCAAGGAAAGCGACATACAGGCCCGCATCGACGATCTGCTCAACGCCTACCCCGTCAAGACTCAGGTCTATGAAAAGGCCCTTGAGCAGGGCGACACCGCCAGCATAAACTATACCGGCTACATCGACGGAGTCGCCTTTGAAGGAGGCACCGCCGAAAACTACGAAATAACCGTGGGCGAGACCATCTTCATCGATACATTTATCAATGATCTCATAGGCATGAAGCCCGGCGAGAAGCGGACCATCACCGAGACCTTCCCCAACTACTATCCGGCCAACGAGAGCCTGCAGGGCAAGGAAGCCACCTTCGATGTGACCCTCAACCACCTGATCGTCAAGACCCCGGGCGAGCTGACCGACGAGTACATCGCCGAGAACATGAACAACGACTACGGCTGGAATTCCGTAGCCGACATGAGGGGCGGCATAATCGAGGATCTCAGCTACAGATACATCACCGAGAACTCTCCCATAAGCGAGATCCCTCAGGCTGTCATCGATTCTCAGAAAGATTCCCTCCATGCCTACTACAATTCCTACGCGGAGTATTACGAGATGGAGCTTGAAGAATTCCTCAACCAGTACCTGGGGATTACCGACATCGAACAGGTCCTGGAGCTGTCCGAGGCCGCCATCAGGCAGGGAGCCGAGCAGACCATGTATTTCCAAGCTATAGCCGAAAAGGAGAACCTGACGAACATATCCAGGGAAGAGATACGCAATTACTGCAAGGAGATCACCGGCAACAGCGATTTCTCAAGCCTGAGAAAGATCTACGGAATGCCATACCTCAAGCAGCTTGTCAGGACCCAGAAGGTCTTTAAGCTGATAAGCGAAAGAGCTTCCATTCAGTAAAAAAATCTGATATCATGTATACAACGACCCAAAGGGAGGTACAACATGGCTACTAAAGAAAAGATCGAAGAATACGATGATGAGAATATCATAACCCTTGAATTCGAGGACGGCAAAGAAGTCGAGGCCGAGATCATGGGCGTGTTCGAGTGCGACGGCAAGGAATACATCGCTCTGATCCCCGATGACGACACCGACGACGTATATCTCTACGGATACAAAGAAGTCTCCGACGAGGAGTTTGAGCTCATCGACATCGAGGATGACGACGAATTCGACAGAGTTGCCAAAGAGTTCGAGAAGATCACCGCCGAGGAAGAAGAATAATAATAATCCAAGGGAAAACAAGAGGGAGGGACAGATGCAGTCCCTCCCGTTTTTTTATTTTTTTGTTTATTTCTCTAATACATGATGATATATTTAATGTGTATATCTTTAATGTGTATATCTTTAAAGAAAGGAGATATCCTGATGGATCTCACCAATTTATTAGAAGAAGCCCTCCTTCAGGAGGAGACAGTCAATAGTATCGCCGAGGAATCCGGCACCACCGCAGCTGAGACCAGGTCGGTCATCAGCTCCGCCCTTCCCGCCCTTCTGGGCATGGGCGGAAACACCCAGTCCTCTCAGACCAGCCTTCTGGGCGCCCTGCTCGGCGGAGGAAGCCAGCCTGCCCAGCAGCAGTCCCAGGCCGACATGCTCAGCGCCCTGCTCGGCGGAGGAAGTCAGCAAAGCAGCGGCTCCGCCGACCTGCTCAGCGCCCTGATGGGAGGAAACAGCGGAAGCACTTCCCTCATCAACAACGTTTCGGCCAACACAGGCGTCAGCAAGAAGTCCAGCAACAAAATACTTCTGGTCCTGGCTCCCATCCTGATCAGGATGCTGCTCAAGTCTCTGAGCTCCGGAAACTCCGGTCAGCAGAGCTACGCCCAGCAGAGCAGCGGCTCGGGAAGCCTCCTCTCCGCCCTGCTCGGCGCCACCTCCACCAACAACATGGGGCAGCAGAACTACTACAATCAGCCCGGCTACGGCCAGCAGAGCAGCGGCTCGGGAAGCCTCCTTTCCGCCCTTTTCGGCGGCGGGCAGACCCAGCAGAGCTCAAAGCCCACAAGCCAGAGCTATGCCCAGCAGAGCTCGGCAGACAGCCTGCTTTCCGCCCTCCTCGGCGGACAGGCCCAGCAGAGTTCAAAGCCCACAAACCAGAGCTATGCCCAGCAGAGCTCGGCGGACAGCCTGCTCTCCGCCCTCCTCGGCGGACAGACCCAGCAGAGCTCAAAGCCCACAAGCCAGAGCAAGCCTCAGAATAACGAGCAGGATCTGCTCGCCGCCCTCCTCGCCCAGCAGCAGGCTCAGCAGAACACCAAGCCCGCCCAGAACCAGAACGACGGCCTGATGGGATCCCTGCTAAGCTCCGCCATGGGCCAGACCCAGAGCAAGCCTCAGGCGAGTTCCTCTTCGGGCAGCCTTCTGGAGAGTCTCCTCGGTCTGAGGGAAGCTCCCGACACCAAGAAGGCCTCCTCCGCCGAGACCACGGCCAAGAAGACCGTCACCGGCGGCAAGAAGACCACCTCCGCCAAGACCGGAAGCACCTCAGCCGGCGGCAAGGATACCGGCAGCGCCAAGAAGACCGTGACCAAGGTCGACAAGAAATAAGGAGGACATCATGGCAGTAGAAAAGAAACCCGTCGATACCTCGGCGGTCGAGAAGAAGGCCGGAGCCAAAGCCGCAAAGGCCGGGGGCGAGGCCGAAAAGACCGTTGAGAAGGTTGAAAAGAAGACCGTCGAGAAAAAGCCCGTCGAGAAGACCGTGATAAAGGTCAATGCCGACGGCGTTCCCATGAAGACCAAGGAAGAGCGCAGAAGCGCCGCCAAGGGCAAGAGGGTGGCCGCCGTCATCTTCTGGCTTCTGGCAATAGTTTGCGAAGTTCTGGCCATAATGGTCCTCAGCGGATACATGTACGTGGCCAATCCCCTGCTCTGGCTCTGCATCTTCATCGTTGCGGACCTGGCGCTGGTGATCACCGGCTCCCAGTTCTGGAAGAAGGCCAACGACATAGACCCGGTCAGCAAGGAGAACAAGGTCAAGTTCTTCCTCTGGAACCAGATGGGTCTCATAGTCAGCGTCATCGCTTTCTTCCCCCTGGTGATACTGCTGCTGCGCGACGAGGATCTTGATCCCAGGACCAAGAAGATCGTCAGCATGGTTGCCATTGCGGTCCTGGTGCTGGCATCCGCCTTCTCCATCGACTACAATCCCGTCTCCCAGGAG
>JAEEGL014042033.1_pt1 | contig 10028 bp, 10 predicted proteins | sample 9134231 | NCBI WGS metagenome assembly JAEEGL01 (sample SAMN16246548, study PRJNA631951) | gut metagenome | biome: gut microbiome; feature: rumen; material: fiber-attached | host: Bos | place: Iran: Karaj | collected 2018-10 | reverse complement strand
TTTGTTTTTTATCGTTTATTTACAGTAAAATTATAGCAAAAATATATTAGTTATACAACTTAGTATATATAAAATAACGTTTTCATTTTTTGTTAATAAACAATAAAATATCACAGAATAAGAAAGCAGATAATTATATCCAAAAGCAAGTAAATATACTGTGACACTTTTGTCATTATAAATGCCACTCTATTTACAAAATATAAATGACACTAAATTACATCAAAGCAAAAATCTATAAGCTGCAAACATTAAACATATAGACAAACATATATTGACTTTTGAACGCATTGGTGCTATCATAATATTGAAGATGGCTGAGGTATTTAAATGTACAATATTGTATTTTATGAAGATAAAAATGGTTTTTCAGAACTTAATGATGAATTAATGAGCCTTGCTAAAAAAGCTGATAGTAATAAAGATGCTAGAATACAGTTTAAGCAAATAACTCTATATATTGAATTATTAAAAAATCAAGGTACTAAGATGTCACCTAATATTACAAAGCATTTAGAAGGTGAAATATGGGAATTAAGACCGGGGTTTAATAGAGTATTATATTTCTATTTTGAAAATAATACATTTGTTCTTCTGCATATGTTTAGAAAAAAGACACAAAAGACACCAAAAACTGAAATAGAAAAAGCAATTAAAGAATGTAATGATTATAAAATTCGAAATGGAGGAAAATAATTATGAGAACATGGGAAGATTTCAAAAAGGATGCTAAAGAATTAAATAATACAACTAAAGAAGATATTGAAGAAATGGAAGTATTAGCTAATATTATTAGCAGTATTATTGAAAAGCGCAACGAATTAGGCATTTCTCAAAGAGAATTAGCTGAAATTTGTGGACTTCCACATTCTTCTGTTGCAAGAATTGAATCTTGTGCTGTAAAGCCAAAAGTTGAAACATTAATTAAAATAATGAAACCACTTGGTTTAACTTTAACAGCAAAAGCAATATAATTTTAAGAAAGGCTAATAAGCCTTTTTTATTTTTAATCATCTTGCTTTTTCTAGACCAAAATGTAAAAATCAACAATATTTTTAGTTCATTTTCAGAATTGGCCTAAAAATAGCAAAAATGGCTTAATCAAGCCATTTTAGGCAAAATAAAAAGCAGGGTGAGAAGTCCTGCTTAATATCTTTTTCTTTGCAATTATAATAATCAAACAATTAACGCTTAGCAAACTATAGTTTTCATAAAAAGTGGCTTAATTAAGCCACTTTTTATTTTACTGGCCACCTATTTGGCCACTTATTTTTTTAACAGCAATAATTCTTTTTACTCAAGATGTGTTTCTACTTTTCTAAATCTAGATTTTAAATATCCACCTATTGAGCCCAAACATACCAATAGGAAAATAATTAATAATGTATCTATCAATCCTCTAGTTTTAAAAGAATCAACTACAAAAGATAAATCTTTCATATCTTTGAACATTAAATCAAAAATATGAGATAAAAAATAACTAAATATACTACCAATTATACCCGAAATTATATAAACTAATAAAATATCACCAAAATTTAAAAATAGTTCATTTGTATGACTAAAGCCATATAATTCTAGAATTTGCGTTGAACGTTTCATCTCAACTGATTTTGTATAGCTTATATAAAAAATCCATAAGATTGATGCGATAATCAATATAATTGATATATACATGAAAACTTGATTAATAGTTTTAAGTGATTCTTGTAATTCAACAATTTCAATCGACTTAGAATAATATAGATCCATTTTCTTATCCAATGCATAATCAATAAAAGATTCTAAACTTCTATTGTTTTCAAATATATATCCACATGGTGTAGCATTTTCAACAAATGTATTAAAAATATCTTCGCTTAAAGATAAAATAGATGAATATACAAATTCAAATTTCCAATCATTTATTTTATACTCGGTAATTAAGACATTAGAAACAGTTAGCTCTATATCATTTAAATATATTGTTTTTCCTATAATTTCTCTATAATCATAAAAATGTAAAATATTACAATTTTCTAAATAATCAGCTTGATAATCTGTTAAAATAACTTCATTAGATTTTAAGGTTTTATCTATTCTTGCATAGTTAATTGAAAAATCTTCTAAGTAAAATGAATTTAAAAATACATCCTCGCTTTTTTCTAATTTCAAATCTATAGGATATATATATGATGCATCTATTGGTTCAAGTTTTTCTTCATTACTACTAATCGCAACCATTGAATTGATATTAGATGATAAGCAATAAGATTTTATATAAGAATTATAATTAAAATTTCTTACATTTAAACCAAATGCTAAAATCGCTATATTTATACTCAAAATCAAAATAGAGAAAACCAATTGAAGTCTATGTCCTCTAAATATTTTTTTATGCAAATAAAACAAATCTTTTACATTTAAAATATTAATTTTTCTATATTGTAATTCATATAAATCTTTAGAATCTATTTCGTTATTCTCGTTTTTCTCTAAATCTAATATATAATCACTAAATTGATTTGTTATATCTCGATTATGGCAAGTAAATATAATAAGTATATCTTTAGATAATTCTTTGAATATATTCATTATATTAATAGAATTATCTAGATCTAATGATGATGTTGGTTCATCTGCTAATATCACTTTACTATCATTCAATAAAGCTAAAGCGATACTTAATCTTTTTCTTTCTCCACCTGATATATCTTTTACTTTTGTATTTTTATATTCAAGTATAGATAATTTTAAAAGTATAGAATCAATATTTCCTATATCAATTTTTTTCTTATTAATTCTTAAAATAACTTCAATGTTTTCCATCAAAGTTAAATTTTCTAATAAATTATCATCTTGGAAAATATAAGAAATTGATCTGTCATTTGCTATATCAGCTGAATAGGTAATTTTACCTTTACTTGGTTTTAATATACCACCAATCAAATTTAATAACGTAGTTTTACCATAGCCACTTTTAGCAACAATTCCATATAAGCCAGAATCATTAAATATATAATTAAAGTTATTTATAATAGTTTTATCACTATTATATTCAAATGAAATATTAGAAAGTTTTATCATAATCTATCTCGCAATATGGGAATGTTTTTTCTTAAATGATGAAATAATGTATACAACCCAAACAATTGTAACAACAAAAAGTATTTCCACCAATAATGAGTAACAATAACAATCCCAATAAAAAAGTTTAAATTTTAAAAGGATGCCAACTTTTTGACATTCTTTAGTATGAAAAAATGAACAGAAACCATAGCCTAATAAAGAGCCAAACAAAATTGAAAAAAGCAATTGAAATAAATAATCTATATTCATTATAATCAATTTATCTTTTCTATTCATTCCATATAGTTCAAGTACTCTAAAGCTATGAATAGAAAGTTTAAATCTAGAATATACCAAATAAGATAACCATATAATAGATATTACCAAACTTAAAACAAATAAAAAACTAGAATAATAAGATAAGTTAGAATAATCTATTGTTATTTTGAAGCATTCATCAAAATAATCAAAAGATAAATAACTAGATAATGAATGACAAGGTTCATAAGTATGACCTTTATCAATATAATGAGATACAATCGAATGAACAGTGTTATAAGATTGATTTTCAAAATAATAGCCAACAGAATATTGATTCAAATCCAACAATTCCATAGATAATTCATTTTGAGCCTTTGGTGAGATATGTAATAAAGAAGATTGGGATTGTTTTATTTCTTTGATAATAAAAGTGTATCGAACTTCTTTATTAGAGTTTCTTCCTGAAATATCAAACGTAATCTCATCACCAACTGTACTTGATTCAAGTCCCATTGTATTCAATGCTTTTGAAGTAATAGAAATATAATTATCATCAAGATTTGAATCATCATAAAATGAAAATTCATTTGAAAATAAATCATATCCATGATTGGTTAAATATATTATTTTCAGTGTTTCAGCATTAACTAAAAAATACATTTTATGCTTTTCACTTCCATAATACGTTATTTTTTCAGGACTATTCAAATATGTCGAAAATTCTGTTCTAACAAAATCATCTATTATAAGCTCAGTAGAATCATAACATAATTTCATCCCTTTAACTTCATTAATATCATCAAAAACTAAAACATGATAATATTTCAAATAGTATGCTGCATAATCTGTTAAAACTATATGATTATCCTCTAAATTTGATTTTTCTATAAACTCTGGCATTTTAGTCATAGGGAAAATGGTACTATTTTTATCGCAATAATATGAACTAAAATCAGTTATATCAATAGGTAAGTCATAAACTTCGTTGTATTGATTTTTATAATTATCTACTATATACGAGTCAAGCAAGTCATCATTATTTTTATTCATGTCAACAATAAAAGAATTAGAATTTTCATGAATAATTGAAGAATATACTTCTACTTCATCGTATTTTCTCATTGTTAAAGAAAATACTAAAAAAGAAAAGGTCAATGTCAAAAATACTATAGAAAAAATAAACTGAATATATTTTCCTTTAAATATCTTTTTATGTAAATAGAATAACTCCTTAAAATTTAATGGTTTTGTCTTTTCTTGTAATTCATATAAATCTTTAGAATCTACTTGCTTATTTTCATTCTTCTCTAAATCTAATATATAATCACTAAATTGATTTGTTATATCTCGATTATGGCAAGTAAATATAATAAGTATATCTTTAGATAATTCTTTGAATATATTCATTATATTAATAGAATTATCAAGATCTAATGATGAAGTTGGTTCATCTGCTAATATTACTTTACTATCATTCAATAAAGCTAAAGCGATACTTAATCTTTTTCTTTCTCCACCTGATAAATCTTTTACTTTTGTATTTTTATATTCAAGTATTGATAATTTTAAAAGTATAGAATCAATATTTTCTATATTGATTTCTTTCTTATTAATTCTTAAAACAACTTCAATGTTTTCCATCAAAGTTAAATTTTCTAATAAATTATCATCTTGGAAAATATAAGAAATTGATCTATCATTTGCTATATCAGCTGAATAGGTAATTTTACCTTTACTTGGTTTTAATATACCACCAATCAAATTTAATAACGTAGTTTTACCATAGCCACTTTTAGCAACTATACCATATAAGCCAGAATCATTAAATATATAATTAAAGTTACTTATAATAGTTTTATCACTATTATATTCAAATGAAATGTTAGAAAGTTTTATCATATTGCCATCTTAAACATATAAAATATTATCATTTTCCTTGCGTCCCGCATAAACTAGCGAACCTGCATCAAGATTATACTTAAAAAAGTCTCCTGCCAAATCAGTTTTTAATTCAAACACCATAGAAACATTAGTTAATGTATATGGAGTATTTGCATACTTATATATATAATCAGTATGTAATTTATGTTGTTCAGTAATCACTGAAATTGTATTCCAAGAAAAATCATATTCTTCTACTAAATAAGCTTTAAAAATAGCTCTTTTTTGTTTTAAATAGAAGCCAGATTCCTTTATTGTAACATCAAAAGAATCAAGTTCAGAAACCGGATTATGCCGAGATGTAGAAATAGAAGATGAGATACATGATGAAACAGTTTCAGATATTGAATTATCCAGTTTTAAAAAATCAACTAAGGAAGACTCTCTAATAGAAGTAACAAAACCATCTGACAATGTTCGGCTTAATGAATCTTGGATATATACATCATCTAGTATTACTGGATGATATTTTCTAGTAGTTCCAGCATCAATATATCCAACCGTGCTAGAATAATAAGGTAATGAAATAAGCCCCATATAATAAACTGAATAAGCCAAAGTTGGCTTAGATTCATATTCACAATCATTTTTACATTGAAAAACCTTATAATCCCTGTAATTTGACATTCCAGAAGCAAAAAGTTGGCACTCCTTAAATTCACCTTTTTTAGGTTTGTTTAAATAAGTTTGATATAAAACTCCTTCTTTTAAAATAGTGTGTTCATAATCATATACCGGGCCTTTAGTTTCAATCTTAACAGCAGCTTGAGTAGATAATGCCACCATACCTAAAAATGTTGCAAAAACAATTGCAAAAAAAGATTTAATTATTTTTTTCATAAAATTCCTCCAAAACACTTAAAAATATAATTATAATTTAGTAATAATTTGATAACATAGATATCCCACACATCTAAACAAATCCAAAAATAAAAAACTTCACAAATTTCTTTTTCATTTTACTTTTCCCCCTTTTTATTTAATTATATAAATGAAAATACAGTTATTGTCATAAATATTATAACAAATAGCTATTTTGTAATTTCATTATAACATTTATAAAAATCAAATGCAACAACATTTTCCACGCCAAAGTCGTAATGTGTGGAAAAATTCCATTTTTTTTATACATATTAAACATTCAAAAGTGATACAATTTGGGGCTATAATTGTAATGAATTTTAATGATTTTTGATGACTTTTAATTTTGGCAAAAACATCGCATTTTTTTAAGTCAAAAAGTGCGAAAAATAGCTTAATCAAGCCATTTTTTGACAAAATAAAAAGCAGGGTGAGAATTCCTGCTTAATATCTTTTTCTTTGCAATTATACTAATCAAACAATTAACGCTTAACAAACTATAGTTTTCATAAAAAGTGGCTTAACTAAGCGACTTTTTATATTAATGGCCACCTATTTGGCCACTTATTTTTTTGGATAATACCAGTTAATTCCAATCAAAAAAACAATTAATGTTTGTATTCAAAAATATAACTTTAAAACTATTTTAATATGGAAAATCAGGTAATACTCTATATTTGATATCTTTTTCATTTAATAATGTAATTACTTTTTTAGTTTCAACTGCTCTACCTATAAAAACAGTACATCCTTCAATTAATTCTTTTTTGGTTAATATAAAGTTTTTACCAATTATTTTTGATACTGTTTTTAAAATATCAATAGATGGATCTGTTATAGGCAGAATTTTTACCTCATATTCATTGGAATCAAGGTCTATTGCTTCCCACCTAGTTGTAGCCACTTTACATCCACACTTTGGACAAGTAAGATTTAAAGCTGGTTTATTATATTTTTCATACATTTCTGCACCGCATTCTGGACAATAATATTTATTTTTTTCCATGCTTAATACCTCCCGGATTAAATTTTATGAACTCTCCTTTGGTTTTTGAATCAATTCTATCAATCCAATATTTCCCACTTGAATGAGAGTAAATTATATTATTAGGCGCATATACTGGTTTTCCCAACGCATTAGCCAAATGTTGAGCAAAGCCTTCAGGAGTTGAACCAGTACTACATGATAATAATCTAATAGATTTTGCCTTCTTAAAACCTGGTTGTCTTCTTATCAATTTTGCAGCTTGTCTCGCATCAAGCTCATATGTTTTTCCACCACTGGATACTTCGATAATATTCCGTGCTCCATGTGCAATAACATCAAACATACCATTAGGGTCTATATCAGGTCTATTAGCAATGTACTTAGCGAACAATGATTTATCTCCTGTTTTTGGCATAAAAGATATATTCCCAGAGGCTATTTTATGAGAATTCGATGAGAATAATGAGTTCTTACCTTTCATATTCAGCCTCCTTTCGAGAGGCTTTGTCGAGTCTATCCTTCTCATTTTCTTTCATAGTATATGAATCATATTGGTATATTGGAATACATCTTAACATTGCCATACCAAAGATTTCATGAGATGCTGGGCCATAAACACATATACCACTGGGGTCAAGTTCATCAATTATATATTGCACTTGCTCAGCAAAAATTTTTCTATTTTCCAATTTTTTAGTAAAACCATTAGTACCTATGGTAATTAATGTATGCTTGGGATATGCTTCAAGAGATGATAATGTTCTAGGATCTCCTAGCCTAACATTAGGGATAACTTTCATGCCTAGTGAACCATAATAATAAGTAATGCCTAAATTTAAGCCTATTTGGCTTTTTTGAACCCATAAAGGCATATTGTCAAATGGAGAAGCATCCATTCCAATCACACATTGATAGTTTTTTAATTTTTCTACATACCTCTTAGGATTTCCTAAGATAGGCTGAAATCCAGGATCACAGCAATAAAAGCTCATTGCTGTATCTTCAGGATTTACAACATCTTGTCTTCTATCCCACTGAATTATATTTTTAGGTGGTTCAGTGGCAACCATCCATTCCTCAATTATCGGATAATCATCCGTTTTTGTACGTCTAGCATTAGCAATGAGGTATGCCAAATAGACGTCCCTCACATAGGGAGTTTTTGATTTTTTAATCATTTTAACCTTCTCCTTACTATTTTAAATTATAACCGGCATAAGAGCCATGGTTGATTATCAAGGATTTTTATGTTAAAATGAATATTGCATAAGGGTTCATTTTAACATGAAATCCTATAACTCAGATTACTCGCAATAATCTGAGTTTTTTTATTTTATTAAGCAATACAATTTTTATCATCTCCTAAATTCAAATATAAATAAAACAATAATTAAACACCGATTTTCTCAATTTCTTCAATAAATTTAGCTTCAAAATCGAATAATTCTCTACCATATTTATCTATTCTTCTTTGAATAGAATTAAATAAATATCTCGAAGGTTCGGGACCTAATTCATATTTTTCTACAATTTCCTCCCGAGAATTAATGTTATCTAATATAATCAGACATTTTGGAGCAATTAAAGATTTTGAAAAATAATCAGCCTCTTCTTCATTTTCAGCCGTCGGTTCTTCCTCATCAAATAAAATATGTTTTAATTCATGTCCGATGGAAAAACGTTGTCTATAATATGTTTTACTATCATTGTAATAAATAATGTATGTTGTTCTCCCATCAGACAAATGCTCAAAGACTGTAAAACTATCTTCAAGTTCTGGAATTGCCAAAATTTTTTCTCTTTTTTCTTCTGATAATTCTGAGTACTTAACAAATTTCACATGAAAAGATACTTCAGCCAATTTAAAAACGTCAATTGGAAATTTAATAAAACTATAATCAAGCAAAAATGACATTGCTATCTTTTCAAGTGAGTTATAAGTATCAGGACTAAGCATATTATTTCTCCTCAAATAATATTCTTAATATTTCAGCTTTTTGCTCAGTAGTTAATTGACTTCTGTTTCTTGTAACAATATTTCTTGTTTCTACAAATGGTTCTTTTGATGTGACCACATTTTCAGCGCCAAGCAAAAAATCAGGTGAAACATCTAAGGCTGTAGCAACATTATTTACAATATCCATTCTAGGTTGTACACCTTTAGAAATATATCTGCATAATGAAGCCTCAGATACTCCACTCATCTTAGATAAATCCTTTTGTGTTAATTTTTTTTCTAACAATAATGACTTTACAACCTCTGCGAACTTTGACATAGTGACACCTCCTATAATCAACTTTTCAAATTTCACACTTTAATTATAACAATTTCATTTTGAAATTACAATGCTTACTTTATAAAATTTTCAAATCTACATAAAAAACATCTATTCATTAAATTAACTATACTAATTTTATTTTGACCTGATTACATTACAATTCGAATAATAAATTAACAAATAAAGAATTATCATTTGAGAGCGCGACGTTTTGTGGCCACTTATCTGGCCACCTATATGATAAATTATAATGAATTTTAATGACTTTTGATGTTATTGAAAAATTACAGTGATTATATTATTCTTTTTTAGTGCAAAAAGCTAATAAATGGCTTAATTAAGCCATTTTTTTGCAAAAATAAAAAGCAGGGTGAGAAGTCCTGCTTAATATCTTTTTCTTTGCAATTATAATAATCAAACAATTAACGCTTAGAGAATTGTGGAGCACGTCTAGCTTTCTTAAGACCGTATTTCTTACGTTCTTTAGCTCTAGGATCACGTGTTACTAATCCAGCTGGCTTTAATACTGCTCTATAATCAGGATTTACTTCCATAAGAGCTCTAGTGATACCATGTCTGATAGCACCTGCTTGACCAGTTGTACCTCCACCTTGAACGTTAACTAAAATATCAAACTTATCAGTTGTTTC
>JAEEGL013257563.1_pt1 | contig 10028 bp, 5 predicted proteins | sample 9134231 | NCBI WGS metagenome assembly JAEEGL01 (sample SAMN16246548, study PRJNA631951) | gut metagenome | biome: gut microbiome; feature: rumen; material: fiber-attached | host: Bos | place: Iran: Karaj | collected 2018-10 | reverse complement strand
GTTCTTCATCAGTTCCAGCACACGTTGAGATGATGGGCTTCATGGGCATGGGCAACAACCCTATGGTAGGTTGTACTGTAGCATGCGCTGTTGCAGTCGCTGGTTCATTCTAATCTATCTATTTTGAAGAATTAGAATATGAAATACTAGAATGCCTTTTTTGAGACATTCTATGCAAAAAAAAGAGGTCGGAGTCGAGGTTGCGGCACAAACTCGCCTGAGCTTTGCTCACAGCGATGTTTGATGACGCGTTCTCGACGGGAGACCTCTTTTTTTTGTTTGAGTGAGTGATACCTAAAAAGGGAATCCTATATTTCGTATTTCCTGCTTACAAGTCTTTTTTCAAATTCATCATGGTCAAGTGCCTTATCGAATAAAAATCCCTGCGCCATGAGGCAGCCGTTGGATTTCAGGAAGTCTGCCTGTTCTTTTGTTTCTACTCCCTCGGCGATTATTTTGATTCCCAGTTCGTGGGCCATGTTGATTATTGAGCGGGAGATTACCTGGTCGGTCTTTGCTTTTTTGTCGTCTTTTATGGCTACATTGTCTATGAGGGATTTGTCGAGCTTGATTACATCCGGGCTCAGGTTCCTTACTAGTTTCATTGACGAGTAACCTGTTCCGAAGTCATCTATAGAGATTTTGAGGCCGGCATTTTGCATGGTTGTTACGAATCGCACGAGTCTTTCAAAATACTGGTAATCTGAAAGTTCCGTAAGCTCAAGCTCAAGGTATTCGGGCGGAATCGAGTATTTTTCCAGAATTGAAAGGATGTGGTTTTCAAAATGGTCGTCGGAAAGGTGAAGCTTTGAGAAGTTCGTTGAAATCAGCACTGGTTCGATTCCCTTGTCGAGCCATTCCCGGATGTTTTTGCAAACTGTCTCAAGCACATAGAAATCTAGGTTTTTGATTGTGCCTTCTGCCTCGAGAATCGGAATGAATTCTGCTGGAGTAATCAGTCTTTGTGCGTACCAGCGTGAAAGTGCTTCGCAGCCGCAGAGGGTGTTCGTGGTCAAATCAACCTTTGGCTGGTAGTAGACTTTGAATTCATTTTTGGCAAGCGAATCAAGGAACATGTTCGAGATTCCCTTGTCGTGCAGAACTTTTTCAAGCATTTCCTGTTTGAAGAAAACGACATCCTGATTGCGGGAATGTCTTGCCGTATCCAGAGCGATTGCCGAATTTGACATTATGTCGCCGAAAGTTGTTTCTTCGTTCGTTTCGTAAACTCCGGCGCGGACTGGTATTTTTATGTTTTCGACACGCCCCTTGTTGTTTATTTCGATTGAGATGTTTCCGATGAAATCGATGAATTCCTTGAGCCTTTCGACAGGGCAGAGCACGAGGAAATTATCGCTTCCGAGGCGGGCTATATGACCGTTTGCCTCAAGAAAGCCCTGAACGAGCATGCTGTATTTTCGGAGAATGATGTCGCCGTTGTCGGTCGTCAGCTTCTGGTTGATGTATTTGAAATTCTTGAAGTTTAAAAGCAGGACAGAATAGTTTTTTATTTCGTCTTTTGAGAGGATGTCACCGACGGCTTCCTGAAATCCGTGAAGGTTTAGGGCGCCCGTGAGAGGGTCTGTGATTCTTACGGAAAGCAGAATATTGTGGAGTCGAACCCTGCTGCAAAGTAGATATGACAAGTCGATGTAGCAGTTTACCATCATCTTGTTTTCTTTTGTCCACAGTTCGCCGGGAATGAGGTTTGCTTTCAGGTTGATGAAGCCGTTGCCTTCGGTGAGGAAGCATTTTTCGTAAGTGTCTGGATTGTAGCCTTTTGGACTTGTGTAGTTGATGATTTCCTTGTTGAGGCCGAAAGGCTCGTATACGGTCTGTGGATTTGCTACCCTGACTGAAAGCTTGCCCAGCTTTAAAATCTCCGCGAAATCATCGATGCTTTCCTGGAGGCGGCTTGTTATTTCTTCGAGGGACATGTTCGTTTGTTGAACGGAAGAGATGAATCCACAAAGTTTTTCGCTGGCAAAAATGGTATCCACGGTACACCTCCTTAACATTATATTGTAAATTAAGTTTCGTATTTTGCAAGAAAACTCTCCTTGTTTTTTCTTCATTTTCCTTTATGGCTTGATTTTTATTGCGATTTTTACGAAAATTAAAATAAGAAAAAATATAAATTATGGAAAATAAAGTTTTAACACTCGCACATTTGGAAACCCTGTCTTCGGCGGATTTGATTGCCCTTGCCGATGATTACGGAATTGACATTCCCGACAACCTTAACCGCCGCTTTATAATCGGTGAACTTCTTGAGGTTGCGGAAGAATCAGGGCTTGAAGCCACCCGTTCGCCTTCAATGAACGAGAACGCTGAAATCCCCGAAGAAAACCGGGAACTGCCCGAATCCTTCAACGAAACCGAAATCTCTGTGATTCTCCGAAATCCTGCATGGGCATTTGTTTACTGGGATATAAGCGAAGATGCCTTGCAGAGAATTTCCGATTCTCCTCGTTTCAAGAATCTGGTTCTCCGCGTTTCTTATTTTGACAAAGAGGATGATGTCACTCCAGTCGAGTATTACGACCTTCAGATTACACTGGCCGACCGGGAGCAGTACATTCTTCTTGAGACCGGCAAAAAATATCTCCGTGTTGATTTGGTCGCATTCTTTATTGATGGAAATTACGACAGCCTTACGATTTCAGAAAAAATCCGTCTCCCTGAGACACCTGCGATTTTTGCAAAGGCTTTCCCGGGACAGGAAGTCAATATTCCTGAAATCCTTGAGCTTTCCGGCATGAAAAAACTTTTGAAAAATCATTACGAAAAATACAGACAGTCTTTTGTGGAGTAGCATAGAAAATGGCCAAGAATCTTATTTTGACAATAATCGCCCATCAGGGCTATATCCGCCACGAGAACGAATCAGAATATGCCCTCCAGAACGACATCCTGTTCAGCGCGATTTCTCAGACTTATCTTCCTTTGCTCAACATGTTCCATCGTTTTGAGGACGAGGGCGTTGACTTCAAGCTTGCGATGGTGCTTTCTCCGTCTCTCTGTTCTCTTCTTGATGACGACATGATTAAGGCTCAGTTCGTGAGCTGGCTTGAGCGAAGAATTGTGCTCGGTGAAAAGGAAGTCGCACGGCTTTCAGGTGAGCCGGAGCTTCTTGAAAACGCAAAAAGCTGTCTTGCAAAGGCTAGAAAAGACCTTCTTGATTTCACTCAGGCTTATTCACAGAATCTTCTAAAGGAATTCGCTTATTTTGCTGAAAAAGGAAATCTTGAGCTTCTTGCCACATGCGGAACTTATGCTTTCCTTCCTCATTACGGCGACATGACGGAAATCCTTAACGCTCAGGTTGAAATCGGCTTGTATTCACACAGGCATTATTTCGGCACCAATCCGGACGGATTCTACCTTCCTTTCATGGGCTACACTCCAGGAATCGAAAAGGTTCTTCGTTCTTACGGCTTCCGATATACAATCGTTGACATCCGCTCAATGCTTTTCAGCGAAAATGTCCCGGAGAACGGAATCTTCACACCTGTCCGCTGTGACATGGATACGCACACAAGCCTTTCACAGTCATCGCTCGCACTTTTCGCGCAGGATTCTGACACGCCGGATGACATCATTGGCGAGGAAGGCTTAGCTTCAAATCCGGTTTACAAAAATCAGGGAAAAGACATCGCTTTCGAGCTTCCTGCAGAGGAACTTGTGAGCGCAGGCTTCATCGGTGAGGAAAACGCACGAATTCCTTCATACTTCCGCTACTGGAACAAAGATGATGATGCCGTTTATGACGAAAAAGAGGCGTTTGAGCAGGCAAAAAAAGATGCTCAGGCATTCTTCTCCAAAAAAAAGGAAAAGCTCGACGGTGCAGAAAAGTGCATGAACGGAAAAGACGCTTCGCTCCTTTGTGTAATCGATGCGAAAACTCTCGGTCAGGAATGGGCAGAGGGCATTGTCTGGCTTGAAAATTTAATCAGTACTGCCGTTGCTTCTGATGTCGCTCTTTCAGGCCCCGCTCCGCTTGTCGGAAACATCTTCTCTCTTCAGAAAATCACTCCGTATCCTGGAGCAGCACAGGGCAACAGCTACGGTGAAGACTTGCTCGACAGCTCAAACGGCTGGATGATCCGCTACACACGCAAAATGTGCGAGAGAATGGTCGATTTGTCTGACCGCTTCCCGAACGAGACAGGCCTTAAAGTCCGCCTGCTTGATTTGGGCGCGCGAGAGCTTATGATTGCTCAGAGCGGTGAGTGGGCAAAGATGATTCATGACGGCCTGTTCCCTGAGTATGCGACAATGCGCTTCAAGGAAGCTATCAGGGCTTTCATGGTCGTGTTTGACGCGCTTGGTTCCAACAGCGTGAGCACGGAATGGCTTACGAAAATCGAACGGGAACACTTGATTTTCCCGTGGATGAATTTCCGCATGTTCTCACCAAAGAAATAAATTCCTGCAAAATCCGGTGAGGTGGTGAATCTTCGCTAGTTCATCTGGATTTTGTGCAGGCTCTCAAGCTCTGCCTTCTGTTTGTTGAAGCGCAGGGCTGCATTCCTTGCTTCAATGGCAGGCTCGAATTTTATGAAGAGCGGGCTGTTAGAGGCAATGTAAATCGCTTCGTTCCATTTCTGAATTGCTTCGTTGTAAAATCCTTCCGAGTAAAATTTCAATCCTTCAAGATAACATTCATCGACTTTTTTGAGGCTTGCTTTTCTGCCCCTGTCTCCGAGACGCATCTTTGCGCTGAGACTTATGTGGTTGATCGGGTTCGCCGAGCTTGTCAAATCGAGGGTGTAGGCCACATTCATCTTGATTCCCTTTATGTCGAATTCACTTCCGAGGCTGAATCTCGGGTTTGCTCCCTGAATCAAGAATCCCAGCTGAAATGCGAAAATCTTCGTTACCTGTGTTTCGATTCCAGTTCCAAAAGAGACTTTTCCGCTTGAAGACAAATCGCTTAGAAGGAGAGGCTTTCGAAGTTCCATTGAGACCATGAGCCTTGAGAACGGCTTGTACGAGACTCCTGCCGAGATGCGCGCCGGCGTGTCATCGTCTTTTTGAACCGATTTTCCGAAGCCGGTGAGGGCAAAACCGAAATTGTTGAGGGTCAGAGCCAACTTTAGGTTTGGTTCCCTGTCTGAATAGAATTTGAAGGCATTGAGGCGTACGAGAACTCCTGTATCCACCATGATTCCGAGGGCTGACTGCTCAAGGCCGGAGCCTGATATTATCGAGTCGTCCCTGTTGTCTGTGTAGTCTGGAACGGATCTCCATGCGAATTTTGTGTTTGCTCCGACTGAAAGCCCCTTGAAGATGTAGCCCGCAAGAAAATTGTATGCGATGTTGAAAGTCGCGCTCGTCTCGCTGTAATAGCTTCCTGCGACACGGTCACCGTACAGATTGTATTCGGAGAAGGGAACATAAAAACACTTGAACTGAGCTCCGTAGCCAAGGTTTCCGCTTCTTTGTGTGAATGAGAGCGTTTCGAGGGCTGAGTCGGCTATCCATGCGTTGTGGAATACCGCAACCTCGCTTGAATCAAGGACAGCGCTTGCGGCCGGATTGTAGTCGAAAAAACTGATGTCGTCGCTTACTGCGGCAAAGGCAGTGCCTAGGGCCTCGCTTCTTCCACCGGACGGAATGTTCATTGAGCGGAATACAGTGCGGCCTTCGTTCGGGTCGATTGAAGATGAAAAAACATCCGCCAGCGAAGTCTGCAAGTCTCCTATTTCGAGACCCTTCGCACCGACGAGAATAATGAAAAATAAGGCGGCGGAGAAGATTTTTTTCATCATATTATATTATAATATATTTTCGGATAAATTTCTTGATTGAGTTATAATTATAACCGAAAAATAGAATAGGTGTTTTGTCTTTAAAATGCGGCGAAGGTCACTCGCTATTTTCATTTTTGTTTCTCTTTTTTGTACCGCACTCGTTTTCCCAGATTCTTCCGAAAATGCGGCCGATGAAGTTTTGTCCTTAAAGCAGATTGATTCGCTCATAGATTCTGAAAAATACAATGATGCCCTCCGTGAAGTCTCAAAATACATGTCAGCCTTTCCGAATGATTTTGACCGCGCCCAGAAGAGAATCTCGAGAATCATGAAATTGCGCGAACAGTATAACGAGGGGGCTTCAGCCCTTGTCGATGTCATAAGGAACGGTGACGGCAGCCGGAACGATAAGCTTACTAAAATCAGGGAACTTGAGGTCTCGGAGAAGGAACCGACGGCTTATGTCTCGGACTTTCTTGATCTTGCGAGAAGGACCGTGACCCTCGGTGAAGTCCTCGTTCATTACAACCGGATAATGCGTGAAGGTGCCGAACTTGTCAAAAAAGAATCCTATGTCGAGGCGGTGATTAAATTCGAGGAAGGTTTTTCAATCAAGAACGAAAAATCCGACATAGTTTTTGATGTCGATACTGAGGGAACTGAATTCGGCGGAGAAGGGCGGGTCGTGGTCTATGACAGCGACATAACGGTGCCAGTCCAGCGTTCCGTTTCCAATGTCCGCTCTTATGTCGCAGGAAGCTCTTCTTCTGGAATGGCGGCACGGATTTCAGAATGTGAGAAATCCTATTCAGAATATCTGAAAGCCCTGTCTTCCGGCAGTTTCCCTTCCGTTGATTCAGCACTCAAAAAAGTGAATTCTTCTTTCGGGAAACTTGCTGAACTGAGGAATCTCGTCATGAAAGAGGCTTCGGTTCTTGACCGGGCAAATGCGCTTGCAATCAAGAGGAATCCTCTTCTCGGGGATTCTTCTTACATTTATTTCCAGGAACGCTTCATAATCGGGGACGAGTCCAACCCTGACACGGGAATTGTCGGCGCAATGGACGCATATTACAACACCAGAATCGAAAGCATGAAGCAAAAGACAAATCAGGTTGTCGCTGATATTTTCAGCGCGGCAATCGGAAATCTTCCTGAAAAAACAATCTACACCCTCGGCGATAAAATCGACGCTGAAAAGGAGAGGGCAAAGACTGCCGGTGATTATGTCCGGGCTTCACGCTCCCTTCACGCGCTTTATTCCAACGAAAAGGACATTGACGGAAAATCCCCTGTTGAAAGCGACAGACAGTACACACAATCCATGGATTTTGCATTGCAGTACATAAACGCGCTTTCCCTTGCGCTTGACAGTGCTAAAACCCTTGCCAATGAAAAGCCTTTCGCCCAGCTTAATGATGACGAGCTTTCGGACGGAATCGTTTCTTTGGTGAACGGACGGCTTTTGAATTACGATAAGATTCGCACGGACTCAAAAAAATATCTTCCTGTCGTGAGCGCAGAGAATCAGAGGGAGATTGAATATTTTTCAGAGAAAGAAAAAAGGGAAAAGGAACTTGCCGAGCTTCTTGCGATGAGCGGCGGAAAACTGAATATTTCTTCGTCAAAAAGCAGGTCTACGGCGGGCGTTCAGATTGCTGATGAACCAGTCGATTTCAGGAGCCAGACTTCGTATTTTCTTGCCCTTACAAGCATGAATGAGGCTGAGGCGAATTCCCGTTCCCAAAGGCTCTGGATGCATCTGGCTAAGGCATACGGTGGCCTTGCGGGTGAATCATACGCCCGTTACGAAAAACTGTGTGAGGAAGCCGAGGTTCTTCTTGCGGGTGAAAAGGAATCTACGGAAGATACAGGCGACGGACTTCAGTTCGTAAAGAAATATCCGGCTGAGGCAAACAAGAAATCTTCTGCCCTGAACTCTGAGCTTCAGAAAAAGCGGAATGAATTTGCGTCACAGAAAAAAGCCCTTGTCGGGGCCGAGCCTTACCGCATGTCGGACATGGAACTTAACACCGCGATGCTTAATTTTGAGCGGATCGTCTCAGATTTTGAAAAGCTCGCCGCAAGGTGCAAGGTCGTTTTGTCTGAGTCTGACAGGCAGGTTCGCTCTTACGAGGCTTTGTTGAGACAGGCCTACGAGCAGTACGAGATTGCCCAATCTGCCTACAAAAATGAGAATTTCGATGCCGCGAATGTTGCGATTGACTCAGCTTCCGAAAAATTCGCCGCCGCGCTTGACATTGAATACAGCGATAAAATCCGTGAAATGCGTGAAATCTCCCTCAGCAATCTTGCGATGAAGATTCAGCAGTCTGAATACGAGAAGGTTTTGCGCGAAGTCTATTCCCTTAAGGACAAGGCCGCGACCGCATACTACTCTAGTGATTTTGACGGTGCGGAAAGTCTTCTTGTCTCGGCTCAGTCAAAGTGGGCGAAAATCAGCACGGAAATGGAACCTGAAATCGAGAATCTGCTTGCAATCGTAAGCACAGTGAAGGGTGTCGCTTACGGCCGTGTGCTTGAGCTTTCGGATCCGCATTATCCGGAGCTTTCGTACAGCCTCGATATGGCACGCCAGAATTTCGAGCGCGGTGTAAAACTCAAGAAGCAGGATAAGACGGACGAGGCAAAAGAAGCCTTCAATTCGGCGCTCTCATACATAAGGAACGTGCAGAATGTCTATCCTCTGAACAAGTCGGCTCAGCTGATAAACCTCGGAATCCACAGGGAACTTGACCCGGAGGGCTTCCCTCGTCTTTTCGAGCAGCAGTACAATGCCGCGAAAATCAAGACCGACAGGCGTGAAAGGCTTGCAGAGCTTGAGGATTTGTACGAGATTAACCCGGATTATCCGGGACTTGCCCAGGAGATTTACAACATCAAGGATTCTCTCGGAATGTTCCCGAAAAAAGAGGTCAAAAAAGAAGTCAAGAAGAGCGCGGACTCTAAGATTGCCGAGGCTCGCAAGGCCTTCAAAAATGCCGGAAGCGACGAAGACAAGCTGAATGTGGCTCTCCGTCTTGCTAACGAGGCGATTGCGATTGACGGAACGAGCAAGGCCGCAAAGGAACTCAAGCTTGAGATTCAGCTGAAAATCGGTTCGACTGCGACCCCAATTCTTTCTCAGAACGACGAAAAAATGTATGCTGAGGCGGCGCGTCTTTTCAACCAGAGGCGTTTTGCCGATGCAAAGACTTTGATGGATAAACTCTTGACGGGAAGGGCGGCGCAAAAGAGCCGCAAGGTTATCGATTTGTATAACCGAATCCTCAAGCGAGTTTAGGTGGAGACATGCTTTCAAAAAAACGAATCGGATTTTTCAGCATCTTATTTATTCTCGCCCTTTTCCCGCTCAGCTCTCAGCAGAAGACTGAATTCTTCTGGGATTCCGTGCAAACCTTGTCCGACAAGAATTCGTATTTTCCTCTTTCCGTTTCCGATGATGACAGCACTTACATCTTCTATGAGTCGGCTGACAAAGCTAAAAAAGAGATAAAAATCCTGTACAGAAGAAAGCAGGGAGCCTTGGGCTGGTCGGAAATCTCTTCGCTGCCGGATTCGTTCCGTTATTCCGGTGACGAGGTGCCCGACATGTACAGCACTGCAGTCTCCGATAACGGTGTGCTTGCCGTCTCCGTGCTTGATTCCGTCGAGGCTTCGAGTGTCGTAAAAGTCTATTCTTCCGCTGACAAATGCTCGACTTTTTCAAGTTTCTCTTTCCCGGAGCAGAAAAAACAGATTGCTTCCTCAAGAATCTTCGCGACTTCTGACGGCGGATTCATAATTTTCATCTCATTGGGCGAGGGAAAGCAAAGTCCTACGGAATCTTCTTTCTCACTTTTCTATTCCGAGTCAAAGGACGGTCAGAAATGGTCTGAGCCGAGGATTTTTGCCCCGTCTTCTTCAATCGCAAATCCTTTTTCTCCGTTCTATGCGCGAATTGGCCAGAAAGACTTCGTGTTCTTCGAGGGCTGGCGCGGCAGGGACCTCACAAGCTCATTGATTTACGGAACTTCCCGCTCTTCAGGCGGCGGCTCTTGGTCTGAGCCTTTTGTCGTTACTGATGATTCTTCAATGGCGGATAACAGCCAGAGCTTCCTCGATTACAGGAATTTCCGCCCCTTTGTACTTAGCGACGGAACAAGCACGAAAATCGTCTGGGAACGAAGCCCCAAAAACAGCAATTCTGCCCTCGTAATGGTCTCAAGCCTTGATTCTGAGGGACGAATTGAATTCAAAAATGATGTTGAG
>JAEEGL012577902.1_pt1 | contig 10028 bp, 5 predicted proteins | sample 9134231 | NCBI WGS metagenome assembly JAEEGL01 (sample SAMN16246548, study PRJNA631951) | gut metagenome | biome: gut microbiome; feature: rumen; material: fiber-attached | host: Bos | place: Iran: Karaj | collected 2018-10 | reverse complement strand
CTTCGATTCCCATCGCCTGCTTACTTCAAAACTACCCTTGGGGTTATCCCGTGGGTATTTTCATGTGTCAAATAGAACCGTCCCTTTTGACACACCATCGCCTGCTTTTATTCCTCTGATTCGCTGCTTTCTGATGAATCCCCACTTTCTGATGAAGAAGGTTCATCGGACGGATTGTCTTCCGACTCAGGTGCAGGTTCAGGATCACTGCTGCTTATCGTCTCAGATGACGCGGGTGTTATCTCGTCAGGTGTTATCGCATCCTGCTCGGCTGGAAGTATTACAAGATCCTGACCGGCATCTGTTATTCCCGTATCGGTATTAATAATATCTGAAGGTCCGTCTGCTACCGGAGCAAGATCTGCAACTGCGGGTGAGTCAGCAGCTATCGGAGTGTCAGTAGTCACAGGGGTATCCGCAACCGCGGGTGAGTCAGCAGCTATCGGAGTGTCAGAGGCCGCCGGGGTATCCGCAACGGCGGGTGTGTCAGTAGCAACCGGCGTATCTGCAACTACCGGAGTATCCGCATCAACAGGAGCATCGGTAACCTCTGGAACCGTAGCGGCATCGGTATCAGCTGACGAAGATGATCCCGAGGAAGGTTCTGAAGTTTCCGAAACGGAGCTATCAGAAGATGAAGAAGCGATCTCATCCGCCGGAGCTGTAGAAGCTGCGGCTCCGGTTCCGGCCTCGCCGCCGCCTGCCGGGAATTCGACAACATCAGCTCCATGGTCGATCGTGCGGCCGCCGGTATGATTCCATGCCTTGTCGTTATCGGCCGTGGAATTAACAAATCCTCCGGCACCCTCTTCGTCTGTCATCGCATACAGAGTCTTTGCCGGTTCTGTCTCCCAGTTGAGCAGTGTCTGATAATGCTGATCCTGACGAAGGACCGACCCGTTTGCAAGAGTAGTATTATCAAGGCCCTCACCCTGTGCGCTGTTTTCCTCGAGGAAGTTTAAGAATACTTCGGCAAACTTTGCCGAGCCGTAAATCGATCTGTCTCCGTCATTTGAGAATATTATACCGCCTTCATTTTCTCCGTCGGAACCCTGTATGAACTTTTCCTCGAACTTGGCAACGGTTGCGTACCTTGGTACGCCTTCTCCTTCAGCAGCCAGATTGGAAGTTGATACATATTTAATAACAGATTCGAGACTGTCTCCTTCATTTATCCAGCTCAGGATACTGCTAAGCCCGTCTCTGATGCGGTCGATATTGATATACTTGTCATCATCGCTGATCACAGGGGTGGAAGTACGGTCGCCGGTGCGCTCTGCGGCAAGGTATCCGAGGTAAATGACGGCAAGATAACCCGAAACATACGCGCTGTTAAGGTTTTGATCCGAGTTTGAGTATTGCAACTGGTATCTGTTATCGCCGGTCTGAGCGGAAGAATACAAACTGACTATACTGTCTACGCTGTACGTGACCTTTTCGGTAAACCTTTTGAGCTCGCTGTCCCATAGATCATCACTGGCAGTACTAAGTGGCTGAAGGCCCGATGATCGGAACTGATATGCATTTTCTACGGAAACTGCCATACCCTCCGTAAACCAATTGGGGAAGTAGTCAGTAGTCTCGCACATACCGCGTCTTGTCAGATCGTACATATAGGCATGCATCATCTCATGAACTATCGTAGTGTTAAGACTAACCTTCTTGTTCTCTTTGAAGGACCATTTTCCATCTGCGTCCTGGCTCATGAACGAGGATACATCAACACCCATTACATAATGGAATACGGATTCCTCGTCGGTACCGCCGTATCCGCCGGAAACATATGCCAGAGCATCTGCCGGCGCAGGGATGCCGTCTATACTGCCGACTTTATTGTATATGTATAATCCGAGCTTTTGCCCAAAAGCACTCGGGTCGGCATTCTTGTATGCGGAAAAAGCATTCTTAAGGAGAGCTGTTGCCTGCGGTTCAAGTTTGTTCTTGATGAGCGAAACGACTTCTTCGAGAACCTCGGGACACTTTGCAAAATCCTGAATTAACCCGGCAGAGCAATGAATCAAGACACTCTTGCTGATAGGATCGGAAGGAGCAGGTTCCGGTTCCGGCTCCGGATCCGAACTGTCAGAGCTGTCTTTGTTGCTGCTGCCCTTATCATTACTCGAGCTTGTATCGGAAGAAGCGGGCGTGGATGTTGTGACGGCCGCGGGTGCTATGGTTGTCTCTGCGGCTTTATTCTTCGCGGCAATGCCTGCTACAGCCTGTACAAATGTAATGTACGTGATCCCGGAGCCGGCATCGGTTGTAAACAGGACCGAATCTTCACCGTACAAACTCAGCAGAAAATCAGGAAGCCGGACAAGGATCTTTGATCCCAGGGCTTTTAAGTTTATTTTGTATCCTGTGGGAATATAGAAAGCAAAGTTCGGATAGTACGTCTTTCCGGGCTCCGCATATGTAACAGTATTGCCGTTTTCGTCAGTCCATATGACGGGGATCTCCCACGTCACATTCTCGTTTGTCCTGACTCTTGCCTTGAAATCAAGATCTTTGCCCGGCACCGGCTTATCAAGATCAGTGATCCTGAAACCGCTCAGCTGTGTACCTATAGGTGCCGCCTCAACGCCCTGCGCGGCGTTAACGTTGACCGTGCAGAACTGTCCGGCAAGAATGGCAAATGCCACCAGAACGCTTACTACCCTCAATTTGCGTAATATCTTCATTCGCACTCTCCTAATAAATATAAGAAAAAACCCCATTATGTATTTATATCGGCAGAATGCTCTTAATTATTTACCTTTCCCGTTTCCCCCGAGAAGTAATGTTTCTTGCAAAGAGAGATATACCGGTCGTTCCCGCCGAGTTCTATCTGTTTTCCCTTGCGGACGATCTTGCCGTTCTTGTCGATACGCGCGTTGCATGTAGCCCCGTCGCCGCACCAGCATACAGTCTTGAGCTCCTCGATCTTATCCGCGATAGCGCAGAGCTTTTCGGATGCGGGGAACGGATTTAAGAGAAAATCATCCCGCAGGCCGTAACATATTACGGGGATTCTGTTTTCAAGCACTATAGCGGGAAGAACCTTGATCTGGTCGATAGTGCAGAACTGTACCTCGTCTATTATGATGCAGTCGTATTCTTTGGTTTTTTCCAAAACCTCTTCCACGGTTCCGTCAAGATATTCCCCGCAGAACTCGCATTCTCTCTGCAGTCCGATACGGCTCTTTATTACCCGCTCACCGTCGCGGGTATCGATCTGAGGCTTGAGAACAAGCGGCCGAAGACCTTTTTCCTCGTAATTGAACGCCACCATCAATGCGTTGGCAGTTTTGCTGCAACCCATTGCACCATACCTGAAATATAATTTAGCCACGTTATTCCTCCGAAGGTTATGATTTTATATAATACCACATCAGTGCGGTTTTATGTTCAATAGTACGGATTTATGCTATAATATAGCAACATTTCTACTCATTTCGCAATAAGGAGATAAGCGTGGACGATATCAGAAAAGAACGGTTGATGGTATGCATTGCCACAGTGGCGGGAATATCTTGCATCCTACAGAACTTTTTCGGCAGATGGGAGCCATGGGTTCCGGTTATTGTTTTTTTTGCCATGATCGGTTTATGGTGGTTTCATATTGCGCAGCAGTTCGATTCATACTCCAGGATCAACATGTGTTTTGTTTTTTCATCGTTCCTTCTTTTTTATCACGGTATTCATGATACGAGCTTCTTCGATGTTTCGGTAACTTCAGTCCTTCTCATGGTAACATTTTCAATTGCTGACAGGCTTGCACTTTTAGGCTGGACGTTAGTCGAATATATCATCGTGATGATCATTCAGTTTTATTATCTTTACACGGATGGAAAGATCACCATGAATGCCTTCGAGACCATGAGGATAGCATTTCATATAGGCACCGTTTTGGTTTTGTACATGCTCAGCAGGATAACGGTCAACAACCGGATAGCCGAGAAAAACAGACTCTCGGAGTGGCTGAAAAAGGTCAAGGAAAGCGATCATGACATGGAGGATTTTCTCTCCAATATTTCCCATGAATTGAGAACTCCCGTAAACGTCATAAGCGGAATGACGACGATATTGCAAAAAGACAATGACAGTAAAGAGCTCGTGTCAATACAGGAAGCGGGTATACGCCTGGCACATCAGATAGAGGATATACAGGATTATACGGAGATCAAGCGAGGAGAACTCGTTCTTGAGGAAGAAAACTATATGTGTATATCTCTTATAAATGATGTGGTTTCACATTACAGATCGGAATATAAGGACAGCGATCTTGAGCTTATCGTGGATCTGGCACCCGAAACTCCGACAATGCTCAAGGGTGACATTAAAAAACTCCATAAACTGTTCAGGCATCTTGTCGGAAATGCCGTCAAGTTTACAAAGCGTGGCGGCGTGTTTATAAAAGTATTTGCCGTTCCTTACGATTACGGTTGCAACCTTACGGTCGAGATAACCGATACCGGTATAGGTATGACGCGCGCGCAGATGTCGCGTCTGTCAAACGGAATGTACCAGGCAAACAAGAAAAGAAACAGAAGCACGGGTGGTATCGGAATAGGACTTCCCATCGTATACGGATTTGTTCATAAGATGGGAGGATTCGTACGAATCGAGAGTGAAAAGGGAAGAGGGACCAAGGTCAGGATATCGATCCCTCAGGCAATAGCGGATCCCGCCCCCTGTCTGGCGGTAACGGATGCAATCAAGAAAGGCATCGTTTTCTATATCAAGCCCGAAAAGTATAAGGTTCCCGAAGTCAGAGAGTTCTACAGAACAATGGCTGTCAGCCTTGCGACAGGACTCAAGGCAAGACTGTATTCGGTCGATAATGCGGAAGAACTGGAGCGTATTGTAAGCGATACGGATATATCATACATATTTACGGGGCAGGAGGAACATGAAGCGGATGCTTCGCTGCTCGACAGATTATCGAACGAAGATTACAAAGTTATCGTGATAGCTGATCCGGGATATGAATCGCAAGTCGGAAGCAACATAACGGTTCTGCCCAAACCGTTGTATGGATTCCCTGTTGTAAGGATGCTAAACGGCGAAACGGAAACCGACATATACGGCGATATTGTAAAAGGAAGGCCGCGTTTCACCGGTGTCTCGGCCCTTATCGTCGATGATGAGCCCATGAACCTTGTTGTTGCATCAGGCCTTCTTCGTGAGTACAAGATGTTTGCCGATACTGCCGAAAGCGGCAAAGATGCGATCAAAAAATATGAATCCGGGGAATATGATGTTATCTTTATGGACCATATGATGCCGGAAATGGATGGTGTTGAGGCAATGAAGCGCATACGCGATGTCGCTGCCGAAAAAGGAAAAGAACCCGTCGTGATAGCACTAACCGCAAATGCCTTAAGCGGTGCACGGGAAATGTTTGTTAAGGAGGGATTTGACGGATTCATTGCCAAACCAATAGATATAAAAGAATTTGAACATGTTATGAAGAAAGTCCTGCCTGAGGATATGATCCATTATGAAGGGAGGGCGAAGTCATGAAGTTATTTGGAAAAAACACCGGTAAATTCAAGGATTTTCTGTACGATTCATCGATCAACTTAAAGGACAGAGCCTTTGTCGTATTCTCTGCTTTGATTATTCTCGCTCTCTATGTGGCTGTCCCGTGCGGGATATACATGCGCGAACCTGTTTCCGCAACAGTCTCGACGCTGGCCGGCGCAATATTCTTTTCGATTTTTGTTTATGTCGCATACAGGAATAACAAGATCGGTCAGGCAAGGATAGTAATCTCGGTTATAGTAGTATTTGCATTTCTGCCGGCGATGTTCTTTACGAACGGAGGAGTAAACGGCGGTGCGCCTGTCTGGATACTTCTGGGAAGTTATTATCTTGTAATGATATTGGACGGAAAGTTCAGGATCTTTATAAGTATTCTCAATATAATAATTCAACTGGGATGTTTTATCGTTGCGTTCAACCATCCTCATCTTGTGACTGAATATGCCCGATGGGGTAATTACTTCGATAATTTTGTTGCTTATATAACGGTGGGATTGGTTCTTACGGGAATAACGATCTTCCAGACAAGACTGTACCAGAGGGAAAGTCAGCTTGCTTCTGGAAAAGCAAAAGAACTCGAGGAGATGAACCGTGCCCAGAACCGTTTCTTCTCCAGCATGAGCCATGAGATCAGAACCCCGATAAATACAGTGCTCGGAATGAATGAGCTGATCCTTCGGCAGGAAGATGCATCGGAAGAAATAAGAAAGGACGCAAGAAACATACAGGGAGCAGGAAAACTTTTGCTCGCACTTATAAACGATATCCTTGATGTCAGCAAGATCGAAGCAGGTAAGATGGATATAGTTCCCGTAAACTATAACGTATCGTCGCTCCTGTCGGAGATCGTGAACATGATCTGGCTGAAGGCGGAAGAAAAGGGCCTGAAGTTTAATGTGGATATCGATCCCGATGTACCGGAAACGCTTTTCGGTGATGAAGTCAGGATTAAGCAGATACTGATAAACCTTCTCAATAACGCAGTTAAATATACTTCTGAAGGATCGATCGGTCTGCATATGGAGTGCGAATTCCCGGAATCGGGAGAGGCGCTGTTAAAGATTAATGTATCCGATACCGGAATGGGTATCAAACCGGAAGCGCTGCCTCATCTGTTCGATACGTTCCAGCGAGTAGATGAGGAGAAGAACCGTCATATAGAAGGAACAGGACTTGGACTGTCAATAGTCAAACAGCTTGTTGAGCTTATGAATGGCGAGATCACGGTAAACAGCGTTTACTCGCAGGGATCCACGTTTGCGGTAACCCTCAGACAGGGAATATCATCCGACAAACGAATAGGTGACATGAGCATAACAAGCGCAGGAACCTTATCAGGTGCCCAGAAGTTCGAACACAGCTTCCATGCACCCGGTGCAAGGATTCTTATCGTCGATGACAATGAGATGAACCTGCAGGTGGAGAAGAAGCTCCTTGACGGAACGGATATGACGATAGACGTTGCCCTGTCCGGACAGGATGCTCTGTCGCTCACGCTCCAGAACCGATATGATGTTGTATTTATGGATCATCTGATGCCTGTCATGGACGGAATAGAGTGCTTTGAGAAGATCCGCACCCAGAAGGGCGGAATGAACACAAACGTTCCGATCATAGTGCTTACCGCAAATGCAGGCGGAGAAAACATAGAATTGTATAACAATACGGGATTTGACGGATATCTTGTCAAGCCGGTATCAGGGGCCCAGCTTGAAGAAATGCTCCTGACACATCTTCCTGCCGAAAAAGTGATCGGCACAAGAAGAGAGGAAATGACAGGGGCCTCGATGAGTACCGCAAGCAGATATGCCAAAAAGAAGCCGCTTATCATTGCTACCAGCACAATGAGCGATCTGCCGCAGTATATTTTGAGGGATCTCAATATCAGTATCATTCCGTATAAAGTTATCACCGACGAGGGAATTTTCTATGATACCGTTGATATAGATTCCGAGGAACTGGTACGTTACATGAAAGATGAGAGCAAGCTTGTACTGTCCGAGCCTCCGACGGAGGAAGAATTAACGGCATTCTTCTCGTCCGAACTTACTAAAGCGCATCATCTCATATACATAACGCTTACAACGGGAAGCAGCAGGGAATATGGCTGGGCGATCAATGCGGCAAAATCGTTTGACAACGTTACCGTTATCAATTCGGAGTGTCTGTCGAGCGGTACGGGTATACTGGTCATGATAGCCGGAAGACTTGCCCAGCAGAACATACCCGTAGAAAAGATCACAGCCGAGTTGGAAGAAGCAAAAGAGCTTATTAAGACCAGCTTTGTTATCAAATCAACGGATGTCATGGCAAGGCGTGAGAGGATAAGTCCGTTTATGAACAGCCTGTTAAACGCGTTGTGGCTTCGTCCGATACTAAGGACCAAGAACGATAACCTCGGTGTCGGGAAGTTCCTTATCGGAAGCGAGGAGACCTGTTATGAGAAATATATCAAATACGCGATCCCTTCCAATGTTTATCCGGACAAATCGTTTGCGTTCATCACTTATGCGGGGATGGAAGAAGATCAGCTTCTGTGGATAGAGGAAAAACTGAACGAGAAATTCAAATTTGACCACATAGTGTTCCAGAAGGCGTCTGCGGGTATCGCATCAAACTGTGGCGAGGGAACGTTTGGAATACTGTATATGATTAAAGGTAATCATAATTACAATCTCGGATCGCTCTTTGCAAACAGGAGTGAGGAGGGCGAGATCATTGATGAAATTACCGATGAAAAAATAATAGAAGAGGAAGAAGAAAAACAGGAACAGGAGCAGAAAAAAGAACTTCAATGGTATGAGAAGATCCCGGGTATCGATCCCATAGTTGCGATGAAGAACAGCGGTTCCGAGGAATCATTCAATTCGGTCATCCAGATATTCTACGAATCCTATGAAGCAAAATCCGAAGAGATTCAGGGTTATTATGACTCACAGGATTGGGAGAACTACACGATCAAGGTTCACGCATTAAAGAGCAGTTCGCGATTGGTTGGTGCCATATCTCTGGGCAATGATGCAGAGGCTCTGGAGATGGCCGGAAAGAATAATGATATCGAGTATATCAATGGACATCATGACAGCCTGATTGAAAAATATCATACCATTTGGGAGGCACTAAAACCCATATTCGGAAAACAGGAGGACCTTCCGGATATACCTGCGGATATGCTGGCGGATGCCTATGCGGGACTGTCGGAATTCGTTCAGGTTAAAGATTTTCAGCTTGCAAAGATGGTAATGGATTCAATAAAAGAATACCGTCTTCCCGAAGAAGATGAAGATAGGTTTGGGAAGATCGGCGCCTGTCTGTCGCAGATGGATTGGGACGGCATCAGTGATATATTGAAGGAAAAACTGTAGGAGGATTTCAAACATGTACAAGAGAATCTGTATAGTAGCGTCTGCCGAGGGTTTTATCATCAAAGGGCTTGAAACCAAGCTGGATGGTATAGGTATCCTGCCCGTATACTCTCAACCGAACGTGAAAGATCTCAAAGCGGCGTGCGATAACACCGATATAGTCATTATTTTTACAGATGATAATATCGCGAAAGTTGCCAATGCCCTTGTATATATCAAAGACCACTGCTCCGAGAAATACGAGCAGATCATGATTATAGGCGCAAAAGCGGAATATGAAATGATCAAGAGTTACATTCCGGAGAGTCTCGTGTACAAGTTCTATGAAAGACCTCTTGATATGGAGAGTCTCATAAGCGATGTGGAAGAGTATATGGAAGAGGGTTCACAGATCGCAAGAAGAAAGAGCATCCTTATAGTGGACGATGATGTTGCATATATGTCCATAATAATGGAATGGCTCAAGGATACTTACCGCGTGTCATTGGCCAATTCGGGTATGGAGGCGATAACATGGCTGGCAAACAACCATGCCGATCTTATCCTTCTGGATTACGAAATGCCTATTACCGACGGGCCGCAGGTTTTTCAGATGATAAGATCAAGCGCTTCAACATCCGATATCCCCGTAATGTTCCTGACGGGTAAGGGAGACAAAGAGAGTATAATGAAGGTGCTTGCGCTAAAGCCTGCGGGATATATTTTAAAGACCGTGGAAAAAAGGGAACTGCGGGAAACCATATCCAGATACTTTGCAGCGCATTAAAGTATGAACGGGTTGATTTTAAAGGTAAAAATCATTAAAATATTCAACGTATGTGACTTTTATAAAGGAGGTAGAAGATTATGAAAAAGATTATTGCGATTATGTTGGCAGGCGTTATGGTCATGGGACTGACAGCCTGTGGCGCTGCAGCAGGCGGTGCGGCAGACGGCGCTTCGGCAGGAGCTTCGGGCGACACCATCAAGATCGGTGTGTTTGAGCCTTCAACAGGAGACTCCGCATCGGGCGGTAAGAAGGAGATCCTCGGTATGCAGTATGCGAACGCTGAGACTCCCACAGTTGAAGTAGGCGGCAAGACATATAATGTTGAACTTGTTATGGCTGATAACGGATCATCCGCAGACAAGGCTCCT
>JAEEGL012352657.1_pt1 | contig 10028 bp, 12 predicted proteins | sample 9134231 | NCBI WGS metagenome assembly JAEEGL01 (sample SAMN16246548, study PRJNA631951) | gut metagenome | biome: gut microbiome; feature: rumen; material: fiber-attached | host: Bos | place: Iran: Karaj | collected 2018-10 | reverse complement strand
GTTTTTGACCCATTCATCCTGTGAGATGATCGCCACGAAAGGCCCTTTCTTTGCTTTGATATCTTCTAATTCGCAGCTTTCCAAAGTTTTCTTGATCAAGTAATACATAGCTCTCTCCTGTATAATCATTCTTTTTTCTTTTGATTATACCCTAAACTTAATAATCTTGTCAGGATAAGTGAAAAAATGAATAATTACTTAATATAAAAAGCCGGGACTTATCCCGGCAATAAGGTCTCAGATTCACCTATCTGCTTCTTCTTTCCTGTGTTCGTAATCAATATATGCGACCATCACAGCAAGGGAGACCACACACAGTATCGCATCCCTAACCTCTGTACCCGTTTTCGGCGATACTGATCTGGGATCCGGTTCTGGTTCCGGTACGGGATCCGGTTCTGGTTCCGGCTCGGGCTCATGTTCATTGAGCACATAGATCATATCCGTATCTATACCTTCCGGATAAATATTACCTTCAAGGTCGAGCCTTCCTATTACAGCCCTGTTGTCTTCCGATATCAGTTCTCCCTTCGAATAGTATCTGGCCGAATCCATTATAAAGCCATCCGCAGCTTTGCTTTCCTTTACTGTGAAACACCCTGCGGGAAGTATGGCTTCTCCTCCCGGAGATCTGTACAGTTCATCGCTGCCTTCCGCAAGGTAATCATCTGAAAGCAATGCTCTGTATACAGTCTTGCCTTCGGTTTCGAATGCCTTGACCTTTACTATCCACGTCCTGGCGGGTTCGAGTACCTCGAGCTCCTCTTCCGTGTATTCCGCGTCGGGATCGACGTCATAATACCTGAAAGTGAATTCCGTGCCCTCAAGGGATATTTCTTTCCCTTCTTCTGCATTCCTTTTTTCTATGGTCATGGCGATAGGATCGTTCACAGGATCTTCGACCGAATCGACGACCGCGGCGTTTTCTCCTGTTCCTTCCGGAATAACCGTATATACCCGGCGGTCAAGCAAATATCCTTTCGGCGCGGATATCTCTTGGATATAATACGTCCTTCCCGCGCTTATTCCTTCAAGTATGCTGCCTTTTCCGCCGGCGTCTGTCACTATACTGCCTATAAAGCTGCTTTCATCCACTTCGTTTCTTTCCGGATAGCCTGCCGTATATACCCCGTATACGGCCCCTTCCAGCGAATAGTTTCTGTTGCCGTCAGTCATATCGCAGTTAGACGAGACTTTAGACAATCTGATCTCTCCCGGAGATGTTCTTACGTTGATATACGCATTCTTCTCTACCGTTACGTTCCCTTTGTCGAACAGAAGCGACTGGTTGTATGAATAGGGATCGTTTTTTATGTCCTCGAAACTGTTCTGCCCCGGAGAGCCGAACAGGACGAAGTTATCAGAACTGATCTGCTCTGTGAAATATACGGTCTCATTCGAGGGTAACGGAACGTCGCTCGATACAGTCAGCATATCTCCTCTTCTTGTGATCCTGATATCATCGCTTTCCGTGGATATGCTGAAGTCATCAAGAACACCGTTCTTGTCTTCAAAATCGGCGCTGTAGCCGTGTCCGTTCCACTTAAGGATAAAACCGTCGCTTGGACCTCTTGAGACTTCGGACGTAAACGAGGGATAAAGCAAAGCTCTCTTAACGTAGGACTCTATGCTTTTATAGTGTTCTTCGAATTTCCCGTATATGGGACTGTAGCTTCTTATGGCAGCTTTGCACGGAGAACAGCCGTCGGCAGGCTCTATATAGTTGAATGCTGAATCTCTTTCTCCGACTACCAGTTCCCAAAGCAGGATCTGACCGGCCCAGACGTGCCCGAACATATCCCTTCCGCTGCTCTCGTCTTCGAAATAGTACTGGCTGAGATCTCCTTTGTACGCTGCTGCCATCACGAGACCCGTGAGCTTTTCAAGCTCGTCTTTCGTAAGGTACGGATTCTGATCCGCCGCGCCTTGGAAATATGCGTCATCTTTCGCATAGTAGCCTGCCTGGTCCGTAAAGATCACTCCCGGCGAAAAGCAGTAGCCAATCCTTCCCCTGTACGAGTCCGCCGTAAAGGCATACAGAGTCTCCGTATACGAACAGTGCCATCCGTTGGACAGCGTAAGATAAGGGACCGACCAGTCCTGATCCCATCCCCAGTAATACGAGACCATCGCAGGATTGTAGACGGTCACGTTTTCGCTTGTGTAGACGTAGTCTGCGTAGACGTTCGCAGGCATCAGGGTCACAACAAGCGAGAGCATCAACAGGATCGATGCCTTCCAGATTCTTTTTTTCATTTTCTAACCCCTTTACTCCGGATACTTTATTTCGCCGCAGATGCTGCAGCGGTATCTGTATATCTCCTTATCCCAGTGAGCCTCTTCATCGATGATGAACACATCGCCAAAGACAGCATCATGGTGTATATAGGACACGATTATTTCTGCAACAGTCCACGACCCCTCGTTCCCGTGAACTGTTATTATATGGGCTGACGCCTCCTCGGAATCAATAAAAGCCTCTCCGCAGACTTTGCAGATACATCGCTCGGCATATACGGGCTCGTCATATGCTTCAGCCACTACGCCCTCTTCGAAATGGCCTTTTGCATCTATCCATACGTCAGTGTATTCGGCTACCCAGTCATGACTGCAAACTTTCGGCTTTTGTACTTCACCGCCGGGCTGATCGTTTCCGTTTCCTTCGCCGCTCTCCCCGCCCGGAATTCCGCTCTCACCGGTGGATCCGCCCGCCGGGGATGTATTTTCGCCGGGCGCTTCATATTCCGTATAGGGAGAGGGCGTGCTTCCCGGAACTTCCTCCGGCGCAGTTATCTCTTCCGTTTTTTTATTTTCTGCATCGGCACCGTTTTCTTCGTCCTTTATATCTTCTGTTATGTCTTCCTTTTCCTTATCTGCATCTTTTTCTTCGCAGATCTGACTGTCCGCTTCTTCGCATGTATCCTTATCCCTGATCATTTTAGGTAATACACATACGGCCAGGATGCCTGCAAGCATCAGGATCGCTGTGGGGAGCAGTATCCATTTCGGTTTCTTTTTCATCATTCCTCCTCAGGTAGGGCCGGACGCCTTCCGTATTTCTTGAAATAGTCGTATCCTCCCGTTCCGCAGAGCCTGCATTCCGTGTATCCGCCTGCAACGGCTTCTGTCTTAGATACGGGTATATATGCAGAATTGTGTTCCATGGTGGAACAGCCTGCCACGTGGTATCTGATCCCGCTTTTAGGGAAGATATATACCGTTATGTCCTTGCGGCGCACGTCGCTTGATTCTCCGCAGAACGGCCTGTAGAACACTGCTTTGGCAGTCTTTCTGGTCACGGTTTGGCCTGCGGCCACCATGAAAGGAAGATCTGCGTCTATGGTTCCGAGGGCTGTGCTGACGGTATTCGCCTCTGCGCACAGTTCCCTGTACAGAATGTCCTCTTCTGCTGCCTGATAGATCATGGAAAACAGGAGAGACATACAAAGTATGAATACTGGAAGCGATAAAGACGCGTCTGCAGTTATGCTTCCTTTACCTGTACGCAAAGTGCTGCCACACATACTTTTGCCCGGTATTTATCCCCGGGAAGGACAAAAGAGGTCTTCTCGAGACCATGACCTTCATATCGAATCCGTACACGTAGTCGCAGAAGGAAAATAAAACTGCGTCCACCATACGTATGTTCGTCTCCATGACGGACATCATTCTTGCGAATTTCAGATTTTCAGGAACGAAAGCAAGAAATATCCTCATATAGTCCTTGTATTTTCCGAATTCCTGAGCGGCCGAGAAGATCGGAACAATACCTCCGTTCATGATATCTGCAGCGTCTCTTTCCGCCTGCTCATAAGCCTGGGTCACTTCGACTGCCGCATCGTCAAGATGTCCCGGAATAACAGCTTCGATGAACGTTCCAAGAGCGCTTACGTCTATATCTTCTTTATTAAGCGTTGCGATATTGACGGCAAACCTGAAGGCTGTCAGTCTGGTCTTTATGAGAGCCAGGTTTTCCTCGTCGTTTTCGCCTCCGCAGATAATATCCTCTACCTCATATTTTCTGTAGGTATCTGGCAGAGTTTCCGTATACATGGAAAAATATCCGAGTATATATTCGTTCACGCCTATGGCAAGTTTCCCTATCTGTCTTTTCAGTTCCGGAATGCTGGTCCCGGGATACATCGCCATATCGATATCGGCAACCGCCATACGGAATTTAACAATACCTTTCGTAGCTGTAAGAGAACTCAGGATATAGAAGTCAGCCTTCTTTTCGAACAGATCCTCCGCATTTCTGAGAAGAAATAACCCGTAGCGCCTGAAAAGTTCGTTCTGATACTCTGACAGCACGGATCTGCCCGCTACAGCGCACACGTTTTCAGAGATGCTCGTGGCTGCATAACCTGCAGCCGCATCCGTCAGAGCGATCACCGCAGATGTGTACGCTGCCATGATGATGAGCAGAAATACTGTAGAATAGCCCCTTACTCCCCTGTTTTTCCTATAATGTTGATACCCAGCCATTTAAGCCTCAACGCAGTCTCAGCGGGAAAAACCGGGATAATGATCTCTTCGGCATAAAGCCGGTTTTGCCTGGATACTTCCCTGACCCTTTCAAACATCCTTACGCCAATGGAAAGCATGCCTATGACAGTAAGTATTATCAGAGGAAATACCAGCGAAGCCTCCACCGTAGCGCTTCCCGCTGAACTTCTAAAAATCCGCATTCATCAGATTACCGAATACTTTGTTCACAAAAGCCGTGAGCTGAGCCTTAAAAATGAGACCAAGGGCAACGACGACAGCTATAAGTATCGCCACTTCCACCATTTCAAGGCCTTCGGATCTTTTCATAAGTAATTTCATTTCTATCACCCCTTTACATATTCATGACCGCCGGAGCCACACATATCGCAACCAACGCGATGAGCAGGAGCATCAGAGGAAAGCAGAGTTTTGTTTCCGCTTTCTTTGCCTTAGCCTTGGCATCGCTCAGTCTTCCTCCATTCATCCGATTTCTTTCTCGTTCAAGTTTCTCGCACAGTTCCGAACCTTTTTGCCTGTTGTCTGCAAGAAGGACCGCCAGTCCGAGAAGTTCCCTGTTTCTCACCCTTTTCGCAGCATCAAAAAGAGCCGCTTCAAAGGATATGTTTTTTAGTTCTGATTCTGTTTTTGCATATGTCAGCACCTTTGCTCCGGGACTTCTTGGGGAGTAATCCTCTGCAAGTTCCTTTAAGGCGCTGCTCAGTACAAGTCCGGCGTTGAGATAAAGCCCAAGCTGAAGACAGATATTCGGAAGCTCTCTTTCTAGATCTTCAATCTCAGTATTCTTGAACTCCAGAATACTGCTGTTCCCATCAGGAAGAGTGCTGCAGTCATGATCAGATTCCCCTGAATACCGGAGTAGAGTACTTTCACGTAATCGTAAGCGCACAGATTCAGGAAAAATAACACCGCCGGAGGCATCGTAACGAGTAGTACCGTGTCCATCTTTTTTTCTGCCAAAGCCGCCTGCGTTTCTTTTTTGTAATCTATTTGTTCTATGATCATGTAAGCGCTTTTCAAACATACGTCTTCCAGATTCCCTCCAGTTTTTCTGCATATCCTGCATGATTTTGAAAACAGTTTTATTTCCTCTATCCCCGTTCTTTCTGAAAGATCCTCGAGCATATCCTCTATACCGGAATTCCTGTCTTTGTATCTTGAAGCTATCAGTGTAAATTCACGGAATATGATGGAATCATCGCCGTAAAACAGTTTTGACGATTCTGCGGCATCCACGATCGCTCTGGGCATCTGCCTTCCGGCTGCTATGGATGCCGAGACTGTATACAGCGCGTCCTTGAATTCAGTAAGCAAACTGTCTTTTCTTTTCGAAGACAGATACGCTGCATATCTGTCCTCGAAGAACGGCGACAAAGCGATCATTACGAGCACCGCCCAAACGCTTCCGTAAAACAGCATCCCGAATACTGCAGAGAACGCTGCGGCGTAAAGGTAGTAGTTTTTCTTTTCAGTTCCCGACAGAACATATTCCCTGTATATCTCCAAGCTTGGATCCGTTTCTGACCGGGTTTTCCGTTCTTTCGAGTTTTCCGTTTCCGACTCTTTCAAAAAGTGCATTCAGCTGTATCTCTCCGTTACTGACACCGCAGACTTCCGTTATCTCTACTACTTTTCTGCTTCCGTCCCGAAAGCGTTTCAGCTGCACGACCAGATCTATGGCGTCCGCTATCTGATTCCTTACTGCAGCAAGCGGAAACGAGCTCCCCGCTATATGCATGGTCTCAAGTCTTCCCAGCATTCCTCTCGGACTGTTTGCGTGACCCGTGGAAAGAGAACCGTCGTGTCCCGTGCTCATAGCTGCCAGCATATCTATTACTTCGTCTCCTCTTACCTCCCCGACTATTATCCTGTCGGGCCTCATACGGAGGCTGGCTTTTATGAGTTCCCTTATGCTTACTCCGCCCTTGCCCTGGCTGTTCGGAACTTTTGCCTCCATCCTTACGACGTTTTCGTGGTTCCTTATCTGTAGCTCCGCGCTGTCTTCTATGACGATTATCCTTTCATCCGGAGGTATGCAATCAGACAGGATGTTCAGAAATGTAGTTTTCCCGCTGCTGGTCCCTCCGCTCACGAATATGTTTGCTCCGGTCCTGACAGCCTTTGAAAGAAAAACTGCAGCCTCCTCAGTAATCCCGTCACTCGATATGAGGTCATCCATACCTATTTTCAGTCCCCCGAATTTCCTTATGGTGAGTATGGGTCCGTCTATAGCTATATTGTCGTTAACGGCATTTATCCTGGATCCGTCGGCCAGTCTTGCGTCGACTATGGGGTTGAGGTCGTTTATCTCCCTTCCCACCCTTGCGGCAAGCCTCTGGATTATAGAGAAAAGCTGCTGTTTTGAATCAAGAGAATACGGGACCTTTTCTATTCGTCCGTTCTTTTCCACAAATATCTTTTCGTGCCCGTTCACCATGATCTCCGTGACACCGGGATCGTCCGCCAGCTCCTGAAGGGTTTCCAGTTCCGACCTTAAGCAGTTGAACACTTTCCGTATGTGATCGAGAGATTTGCCAAGGCCGAAGGACATCAGTATGGATCTTTCGAATACTATCTCGCAGCAAAGTGAGAAAAGCTCATCGTCATCCAGGTAATCTCTGGTCATTTTTGTTCTTACGAGATCCGCTGTATCCGAAGGGCTCGGTATCTCAGAAAGAAGAGAAAAGTTCTTCAGCAAGCTGCCTCACCTCCGCGCCGAACTGATCGTGTATATCTACATCCTCTCCGCTGAAACTGTCTCTGTCCTCAGCTGGAGCAAATTCCAAAAGAAGAGGTCTGAATTCAAGACCGGCTAATTCTTTTTCAAGGTGATCCAAAAGTGTTCCGCTGCAAGATCTCTGATATGGCAGATACCCGCTGACTGCCACTATTTTTTCGCAGCACATACATAATTTTTCGGATATATTTTCTGCGAAAGGAATATCCAGTATCACAAGATCATATTTGCAGGAGGATGAGACCGTACTCAGAAATACTGATAATTCTGCTTCGCTCATACTGTGAAGCGGGTTGAAAAAGCTCTCCGGACACACATAGCTGACGCCGAATTCGTCGCTGCAAAGCGGAATATTGAAAACATCAAGTCCGGTCCCTTTTCCGAAGGTAAGACCTGTGCTGAGCACTCCGCTGCTGTGCATTGCAGAAGACAAAGGAAACATCTTCGATGACAATATATCCAAACTTATGACCAGTACCTTTTCTTTTTTTAGTTTCGAGCAGATCCTTGCCAATGCCACGGCAGAAGAAGTGCAGCCGCTTCCACCGCAAGCAGATGTGAAACAGACGAATTCAGTATTTTCCATAATTTTCCTCTTTTCTTTGATTATACCCGGTATTTGATATATGTCAATATTTACCAGGTATATTTTACCAATTATCGACATCAAAAAACCGCCATAGAAATATGACGGTTATTGTTCTTTATTTTCTTTTTGCTATGCCGCTTTAGCCTTCTTCGCTGAAATCAGTATCCATGACCACCTGCAGGGTGTAATCCGGATAAGCTTCATGGACCTTTTCCAGAACTTCTCTGTATACTTTCCCTCTGTCCTTCGCATCGAAGCTGACAACTATATCGAAACGTATCGTTTTCTCGATCTTGTCGAGATAAAATCCGTGGATCTCCAGGACATACGGAATACTTGACACCATTTCCGACACTCTTCTTCTGACCTTTACAGCCTCCGGGTCCTTAGTATTTATGGAATATACCCCGATGGCTGTAAGTATCACGTTATGCTTATGGTATACCTCTACGGAGATCTTCCTTAAAAGCTTATCAAGGTCGTCCGCTGTCAGCGTGTCCGGCACTTCGATATGGACTGAACCGTTATATGAATCAGGTCCGTAGTTGTGCATCACAAGATCATAGACACCGTTGACGCCGGGGAATGAAGATACCGTTTCCTTTATATCCCTTGCCAGCTGAGCGTCTGCTCTTTCTCCGAGTATCTTTGAAAGAGTTTCTCCCAGCATTTCGAATCCCGACTTTATTATGACGATGGCTATTACCGCACCCAGCCAGGCTTCGAGGGATATACCGAATATCATGTATATCCCGGCAGCTGCCAGAGTAGACGCTGAGATCACTGAATCAAGAGTTGCGTCCTCGCCTGAATTGATCAGAGAATCGGAGTTCACCTTCTTGCCGGTGCGCTTTACGTATATGCCCAAGACGATCTTCACTGCGACTGCAACGGCTACGATCACCAGCGCTGTGATACTGTAGTCAGGCACAGCGGGATCTATTATCTTTTTCACAGATTCCGTGAAAGCTGTGATCCCCGCATACAGAACAAGGATCGAGATGACCATTGCACTCAGATATTCTACCCTGCCGTATCCGAAAGGATGTTTCTTATCGGCTTCCTTGCCCGCAAGCTTGGTCCCTATAATGGTGATGACCGAACTTGCCGCATCGGAGATATTGTTGACTGCATCCATGACAATTGCTATGGAGTTCGCTGTCAGACCGACTACCGCTTTGAATGCGGCGAGGAATACGTTGGCAAGTATGCCTATTATACTGGTGCGAATTATTACCTTATCGCGGCTAATATTATCATCCATCAACTACTTCTCCAGTTCAGCTGCGACTGCTGCGCGTACGTCCTCCATATCAACAGTAGGCTCGAATCTTGCGATGACTTTCCCCTGACGGTCTACAAGGAATTTAGTGAAGTTCCATTTGATATATGCTTTGTCTCCGAATATTTTATTGTTCATGTCAGAGAACTTGGTAAGAGCAGCATTCTTGATGCCCTTTCCGAATCCTTCGGAAGGTTTTACAGTCGCAAGGTATACGAACAGAGGATCTGCGTTCTCGCCGTTAACGTCTATCTTTGCGAACTGAGGGAACTCCGTTCCGAAATTGATTGTGCAAAAATCGTGGATCTCCTCTTCAGTTCCGGGCGCCTGATTCGCAAACTGGTTGCAGGGGAAGTCCAGGATCTCGAAGCCTTTGTCTTTGAATTCCTTGTACATAGCTTCCAGCGGATCATAGTGCGGAGTAAAGCCGCAGCCCGTTGCAGTGTTCACTATAAGAAGAACCTTGCCCTGGTACTCTGACAGACTTACGTCATTGCCATCCATATCCTTTACCTTGAAATCATAAACTGTGCTCATTTTTTATGTCTCCTTTCAATTAGATACATTTATTGTTTTGCAATTGCCAAGCAGTTCGTATAGCAGCGAATAAAGCTGAAGAGCTTTTTCTTTCGGAAGATCTATGCATCCGGCGACCTTTTCAGGTACGTCTTTTACCTTTTCCTGCAGAGCCTTTCCTTCACCTGTCAGTGTTATAAGCACCACCCTATCGTCATCGCTGCTTCTTCTTCTCTCAATGTAACCTGATTGCTCCATCTTTTTGAGAAGCGGTGAAAGAGTCCCGCTGTCCAGCATAAGTCTGTCGCATATCTCTCCCACTGTGACCTCGTCCTTTTCCCAAAGCACGAGGAACACGATATATTGGGTATAGGTAAGCCCCAAAGGCTTCAGCAGAG
>JAEEGL011696019.1_pt1 | contig 10028 bp, 16 predicted proteins | sample 9134231 | NCBI WGS metagenome assembly JAEEGL01 (sample SAMN16246548, study PRJNA631951) | gut metagenome | biome: gut microbiome; feature: rumen; material: fiber-attached | host: Bos | place: Iran: Karaj | collected 2018-10 | reverse complement strand
ATATCTGTTCCAATAAAAGTTACAAAGTAACTAAATCATCCAAATCAAATATTGTTGAGGTGTTTGATAAAGATCATGGATATCTTATAATGGCCAGGGCAGATATTAAGTGTAGTTAAATTTATAAAAAAAATAATCCATTATTTAAATATAAAGAAACTTTTTATTTATTTTATTCTCCCTTAGAGGTGGGGCTTGCCTAATGCCATCAGGTAGGCCCCATTTCACATTAGAGAAAAGAGGTGCTTATTATGACTATAAATTCAATTATGTTAATGGTTGGAGCTGCCTTTTTGGGAGCTGGATTTGGCGCTAATATTTACGGATATAAAGCAAAAGACATTATAACAATGCGCTTTTCAGGTGTAATTGCTGTTATTGGAATTGCTATTATGCTTATTTCTGGAGTGTAAGATTATGGAAAAAGAATTAATTGACCGTATCAAATTGCTTCGCATATTGAATGCCTGGGATCCTGATAAGGAAATAGTTCCTCAGTTTGTTTGGGACGCTATAAATGGACTATCTGTAGAAAATCAGTCTGCCACTCCAAGCGGTAACATATGTTCAGGTTATCATAATGGTAGATGCTGGGGAACTTCAGAAAAATGTGCCACTGATTGCGGTGGAGATATTTTTAAGTGTGGTTTCTATCTACATCATCCATTGACGGAGCTTTACGAATTAAAAAAGGAAGTGGAAATGGAAAAATAATCCATAAGAGGGGTTTTGTACCTCTCTTTTTTTTATATTTACCCATTATTTAAATATAAATCACTACTTTAAAGGGGATATATTTATGAGAATTGAAACACTTACTGTCCATAGTTTTAATGTTCTCATTTCTTATTCCGAACTAAATAGGACTAGTTTGGCCGATTTTGAGACAATGCAAAATCTAATTTCTGAAATCATTTTTGAGCTTTCAGATAACATTACGTGTATAGGAGATTGCCCATTAACTGTCTCGGTTCAAGATGAACCAGAATTTGATCGCTTTATTATAGAGGTATATTCATCCTTTATGTACATTCACGAACGCAGCGTTTTTGATCTTGATTTAACAAACTTACACTTAGGAGATAAATCTCCAAGTACAAAAATAGATAACACTGAATCAAAAACTTACACTTATTTTATTTATGCAAAAGATATCGATACCTTTGTCGATTGTTTTAAATACAACAAGCTTCCAAAGGGCTTTGAGAATGTTAAGCTTTATAAGAGTAATCAGAAAAACACTATGTATCAGGCATTAATAAAGAATTCTGACGGAATTCCTGCTAACCTGGGCGATTATTTTTCCATAAGATCTGTATACGATAGGGATATAGAGGCTTTAGAAAGAACATTCTGGGGTTGTAAGGAAATTACAACATTTAAGAATATTAAAAAAATTTCAGATGTATTAACAACCAAATAAATATTTTTTTTGGAAGGAGTTAAAAGATGATTAGATTGTATATTGGAAAATCTGCTGCCGGAAAAGATACCGCACTACAGAAAGATTTAAAGAAAGGCTTTTCTCCTATTATTTCATGCACAACAAGGCCTAAGAGGATTGGTGAGAAGGAAGGAAAAGATTATCATTTCATTGATGGAACCGATAGAAACGAGATTTTTCTTAAGAAGGCTGCAAACGGCGAATTTATCGAGTACCGCGAATACTCGACCTGCGTGGGTAATATACGCGATACCTGGTATTACGGGACCCCTATTCTAAAAGATGCTGAATCTATTTCATACGTAGGTGTTGTAGACATACAGGGTGCTAAGGACATTATTAATTATTATAAGTCTCATAATTCTGAAGTTGACATTGAACTTATTTATATTAGTGTACCTGAAGCAGAAAGAAAAAGACGAGCAATGAGTCGAGGCAGCTTTGATGAAGCCGAATGGAATAGGCGAGCAAAGGCTGATAGAAGAGATTTCTCAAACAAAGCATTAGATTCTTTGGTTGAGCTTATCCCGGTTATTACTATTTCAGATTATAGCCAGCTCGAAGAACTGAAAGATCTTGAAGAGATAGAATTGTAAAATATGTTAAGAGGAGGTATTAAAGCCTCTTCTTTTTTTTATTATATATTATATAAAATACTCATTTTCTTTATAATATATAATAAGTTTTTCATTTTGTATTTTTCTGTCTCTCTTACGAGTTTTTAAGTGTCTTATTATCACTTTTTATATTAATTTTCTAATTCTCTAATATATATATTACAGTATTTTCTCTGGAATATTTGATTTTCATTCTTTTCATTTAAAAAACTTTTTCTCCATTATTTCAGTAAGAACTTATAGTGGCACTGATATAAAGGAGATTTATTATGCCAGCAGCTTATTCTTTAGATGATTTTACAACAATCATAGAATCAGATAACTTTTCTGAACAGTACGGACATCTTATTAACCCAGAAACTATTATCGCATCGAAGTATAAGTTACCTGATGTTGACAAGTACGTATTGCCAATTATTGAAACGCAGCTTGGTAATTACGAGGTTACTAGTATTGAACATTTGCCTGAAGATGTTATCAAAGAAAACCTTTTGATTTACCCTTACAGAGTACACGGCAAATTAGTTGATCCATCTGAGGTATATGAAAATTACCCAGAAATGTTAAAGCAGCTGTCAAAGACCTGCAATCTCGCGATTGATAATTTACCTGACTATGAGAATTTTTGCAAAAACCGAGAAGAATTATTTTTAGGAGAAAGAGACTAATGAAAACAGTAGAAGATCGCTTAGCTTCAGATGAACGAGAGTACAAAAGAGCAAAAGAGAAGCTGGCGGAGAAAAATTTAAAAGACTCAATTAGAGAATCACGAACTGTTTTTGACCATATTCTCACTGTAGCTTTAGTCTCAGTACTTATTATTGCAGCTATTGATCTATTTCAGGTAAAGTCTATTTCAAGAACTACAACTTATGTGCCCCAGGAAGAAAGGGTAGGATCGACTACAACTTTAGATTATTTATCTTATAATCCATAGCAGTTTTTTATAGCTATCCATTATTTATATGTAATCGATTTTTTCATTTTTTAATCCTTTCTTTATTTCATTTAGGGGAATTGGGCTAAGATCAAGTCTTAGTCCTTTTTCTTTTTTTTTATAAAAAAATCTTATCCATTATTTTAATAAATAAATAACGGAATTTTTTATATTCCATAAACAAGAAGGAGAAAATATATGGCATTCCCATTACCAAAGGATTGTCCACTCGACGTATATATGTCGGTGTTGAAGGTGAGAATTAAGAAGAGCATAGAAGGAAAGATTGTAGTAGCAGAAGATGCTAAGGGTTATCCTATTTATCAGCCTTGTTCGAAAGAAGACGCATTAGCTGAAGTTGGGGACCTGTTAGATCAGACTGCATCTATGGTAACTAAGATTTACTGCTCCCAGAAAGCAATGGAGGAAATTGCAAAAGAATTTTCAAGAGAATTCGACATGTCCAGCGCAATGTTTTTAGATATTTTTATGAAAAAGATGGATGAAAAACTGGAAGAGGATAAGAGAACCTCTCGTTATGTTACAGAGGAAGCTCTTAAGAACATCACAAAAAGAAAAGAGAAGTCTTTTTAATGTAAATTAGCCTATTTTTTTAAGGAGGCTATATTCAATGCAGATTTTGGATTTACAAGGAAACCCTATAGAAAAACAAAAGTCTAATTTTGATTTTGTTTTATTTTCGTGCCATCTATCGACTTTTTTCGTAAAGTTGGCACAACTTATTTTTATTGCATATATTGTCTTTGTCGATAATGAAATAGCTCGTATTAATTTAACTCACGGGATATTTTTACGAATATTTTCAGATATATGTCTTGCTATGACTTTTGTTATTTCTATTAATGGGTTCTATAGAACCTATAGGAAAATTTATATCTGGTTAAGTTCCACTAGACATGGAGCCTCAATTGTTGTTCCAACAGCATTTGTAGCCTATTACAAAGAAGCTGCATCAGAGATAGTTGCTATGATCTGTATTATGATCTTAACTGGTATATGCCATTTCTTTGGAGATATATCAAGGAACGATCTAATATTTACTATCTATGTTGACGTTACTTTTGTTTATTATCTAATCATTCACGCCATACACGGCTTCTCTGTTAAAAAGAAAAAAGATATAGCCAGGCAGAAGGAATTAGATAGAATTAGGCATAATTGGTGACTTTTTTATAAATAGCCATTATTTAAGTAGAGCTAGTTATTAATTATTCAAAAAAGGACATAAAATTATGGCTATTAAGTATTACGATAATAAAAGAGTAGATCCATTAAAAGACAGAATTGCAGACACATTAGAAATATCAGGAACATTAGGCTTTATTATTGCGGCATCATTTACATACGATACCTATAAGAGCTTTTTAGATCACCTTGATTATTTATTTGCAGCATTTATTTTTTATTCGATTGCAGCTCTTATTTTTATTTTATTTGTTAAGTTAACCAAAAGGCTTTATAAGAGAACACATCTCTCTGAAACTACTTTACAGAAAATTGATACTTTCTCAGGTCCACAGTTTGAGGATTACTTAGATTTTATCTTTTACCTTTACGGATATAAGACTAAGAAAATTGGAGGATCTTACGATTTCGGTGGCGATGTGCTTATAAAGAAAAACGGAGTATCAACTGTTATCCAGGCAAAACGCTATTCGGATAAGGTTGGTATTAAAGCTGTTCAGGAGGTCATTGGTGCTAGAACATATTACAAGACTGATAAAGCAATGGTAGTAACAAACTCATATTTTACTCCATCTGCAAAACGTCTTGCCAAAAGAGCTGATGTAACACTTATGAATAGAGATAATCTTTCTAAGTTTATCGCAAAAGCACCTAAGAAGCCTATTAAAGGAGAGTAAAAATGGAGATTTCCGGAAGATACCCACTACTTACAAATGAAGATAGAAGAGGCTTTCAGTTCTACGAAAGAACTATGGAAGAAAAAGCTAAAATTAAAAGAGCTTATGATCGTAAGCACTTTGGTTATATTGAGCTACCTCTATATGCTTTTGGCATAGCAATGGTTATCGCCCTTATGATTCTTCCTCAGTTTCCTTTTGAGATTGGGCTTACTTTGATTATGTGGACAATAATTACCTGGATTTTTTCGATTTATAAATCTAAGAAACGAAAGAAAATTCACCTGCCTTTTATTTATACAGAGGTTTACTGTCTGAAAAAAGAAGAATTCCAGCCAAATGATATGGGACTTTATCCATTTCTGGCAAAGGATATTGTTTCAGGCTATGAAGGACTTCTTTACTGCGATGAGAAGACATACGACTCCCTTATCGAGTATGATGAAGATAGTGATGATAATAAGGCGTATGAGATTGATATTGATGATAGATATGCAAATTATACGCCAGTGTCAATCACGACAAGCATCAAACGTACAATGTTTAAAAAGATTTTCTAAAGAGGAGGTCTTATGGAATTATTGAAAACACTTTACGATATGTATGAAAGAACTGATAGAAAGATTCTTAAGTTTGAAGTCTTTATCTGTATTTTACTTTCGATAAGTTTTGCTTATGGGTTCTGTACTCAAATTTATGCATATTTTATGTATCATAAGCTGCAGCTGGTTCCAACAATTATCGAGGGACTTTTACTCATAATTTTTATTATCCAAATGACACTTATGATTGAATCATTAAGAGGTATCTATCCTTTTAAAGATAAAACTAAGGTCGTTAAAAACAAGAAGAAAAATCGCAAAACGAGAAAAACCTCAAGCGATAATAAAATAACAAAATTCCCTGGAGCATAATTAAGATATATATAGTACAGGAGGCTGGAAATATTATTTCCGCCTTTTTTTATTGGTACTTTTTAAATTAGATATCTTATTTTTATTTCCATCCATTATTTAATAGTAAAAAGTTTATATGAATCCATTGAGATAAACATAGCCTCTAAAATCGATTTTAAGGCTACTAGAGTGATTAGTGGTATATTTCCTCATTATAGTATTTATTTTTCGTCTGTGGGCGAATTTAGAGCTATAACGAGGCTAATAAATCATTAATTACTGCATTCATATTTGCTTTTACTACTATCTCTCGTTAAAATGAATATTTATCCGATAGATTAATGTCCATATTTATGTACTGTCTTATCTGGTAAATTAAACTAGAGGAGAAAATATGATTCCTATTTTCATTAAAACTCAGCAATTAATTCAATCTGAACAATTACCTGCCTTAATGGGCGAAATGAAAAATATCGCAGCCATTAACGGCATCCCAAATGATGATTTAACCATTAAGGGCAATATTATTTCTATGGTTGATGCTTTATATTATGCTAATAAACTTATCGATGCTGGAATGTCTCCAGCTGATACTCTAAGATTATCAAAAAGTCGCCTCAATCTTATTCCTGGATTTAGCTTTGATAAAGATATTCATTCAAAGTACTATACTCTTACTTACGAAAATTTCGGCACTGTTGCATCAGGATCCAGTCTTCGATTTAAGGACATGAAGTATACAATCACATCTGCAACAGATAATTTTACAAAAAATAAGAAGCATCCCGCACTTTTAAATAAAAAGTTTAAACTTGCTATCAGCCAAAAGATTGACTACGGCAGCGAATTAAAAATTTATATGCTTGATGAAAATGAAAATGTTGATGCTAGACTTGCTACTTCTCCTCTTATTGAAGTTGAAGTTGCTGATAATAACACCTGTGTTTTAAAAACCAAAAATACTAGCTTTTTAACTTCAATGAAGCCGCTTAATAAAGATCATGTTTATTATGTGGATAATATTAAAGTGACGCGAGTTTCTTTGAATGATATGGATGAAATAGATAGATAATTTTATTTAAAGGAGAATGTAAAAAATGGAATTTAATGATTTTTGTGCTGCAATCGTAGATGGACTTAAAGAAAAATACCCTAACTGTGAAATTGAAGCCAGACAGATAAACAAGACTAATGTTGTCAAGAAGGGAGTCAGCATAAGAAGGAATTCCTCAGCTATTAGCCCAACTGTATACCTGGATGATTTATATAAAATCACAGAAGAAGCTAATCAGGCGATACGAATGATTACTACAGTTATCAAGGACTGTGAAAAGGAAAATGATACTCTTAATTTGGATTTTGATCCAAGTATCATTACTAACTGGGATAGCGTAAAAGAAAGAATTGTTCCTGTATTTATTAATCACGAAAGGAACAAACATATCATCGGTACTTGCCCTCATAAACAGTTCCTTGATTTAGAGATTGTATTTCACTATATTCTTGAAGCTTGTGTCCTTCCTGAAGGCTATGGATCAATACTTATCACAAATAAAATAATGGAAGTCTGGCCTGATGATATCACACTTGATGTTTTATATTGTACGGCAAAACAAAATATTCATCTTTTAGATTGCCACATTAGTCATATAAACTCTATCATCGCTAGAATGATGAGAGCTCAGGGTTTCCCAGAGGCTATGATAAAAAGCCTTACATCACATGTAGATAATACTCCTGGATATATTATAACCAATAAATTCGACTACCGAGGAAGTAACTTGATATTCGCAAATGGAGATATTTGCAAACGTATTGCTGAAGAATATAATGATAACTTATATATCTTGCCTGTATCAGTTCATGAGGTGATGGTTCTCCCAGTTGCAGGGTCTGAAGATATTGGTTATATGAAACAAATGGTTAAGCAGATAAATAGAACAGAGCTTAAACCAGAAGATTTCTTATCAGATTCAATATATTATTACAATAGAAAAACTAAGGAAGTATCTATTGCAAATTAAATAACACCTACGAGAGCTCCTATTGCCAGGGGCTCTTTTCTTTTCTAAAAAATCAAAGCCATTATTTATACATAACATAAAATATTGTTTTTTTAGGAGTGAAAATATGAATAAAAAAGATATTAATGAAATTAAGCGCCGCTTTACAAAAGATGGATGTAACTTCAACAGAATTACAGGCTGCTATGTAGGTGCAGAAAAGGAAATTATTACCACTTTTAGTAAAACCTTTCTTAATCTTGATGATTCTGAGTTCTTTAAATATCTTGAGATTGCCAAGAAAGCTATGTCGGGCAAATTAAAAGATAATCTTCTTGAACTTAAATTTAACGAGCCAGACTCAAACAGATCTTTAATCGCTTTAAGAGATAGCTCTCTTATGAATGAAGAAATGCTTAGCTCTTTTTATCAGAACATTATTGAGGTTTATGATCATGTAGGCAATTATCTCATTCTCTTATTCCACGATACATATGATGTTCCAGTAAAAACCACTGATAATAATAAGCTGGATGAATCAGAGGAAGTATACGAATACATTATTTGTGCTATTTGCCCAGTGGAACTTACTGATGCTGCATTAGGATACCTTCAGGAAGAGAATGAAATCGGCAGCCAGACAAGAAATTGGATTGTAAAACAGGTCGAATCAGCCTTTACATTTCCTTGCTTCACCGATAGACAGACTGATCTTAATGCTACACTCTTCTACACAAAGGATACAAAGAATCCTCACATTGAGTTTATAGAAGATATTCTTAAGCTTAAACCTACTACTACTGCTACTCAAAAGAAAGATAGCTTTAATCATATCATCTCGGCTGCTTATGGCCAGGATATTGAGGATGACACTGAAGTTTATTTCGAGATTGAAAAGAGCTTCGCTGAACTAATCCCAGATGATACTTCTGAAAAAGCTGTTATTAAATCAGAGGATATCAGAAATGTCCTTAAAAACACCACTTCTATCTCTGACGATAAGATTGAAAAGGCTTCGGATGATTTTGACAAATATTTTACTGAAGAAATTGAGCTTGAGGACATTATCGATGAGAAGTTCTTGAAGAAAAGTGATCTTCTTGAAAAAATAAAAACCCTAAAGGATCAGGTAGCGACTCTTACAAAAGAAAATGAACGTTTAAAGCAGCGTCTTGGTGAATAAATATATTTTTTCAGAGAGGAATTTATTTTCCTCTCTTTTTTTGATGCATTTTTAAATATCCTGTCCATTATTTATAAGAATCAGTAAATTTCCGCTTAGGAGAATAAATATGATAATCACAAAAGAAAAACCAAAAGTGTTCTATAGTGTCCTTCAGATTCTATCGGATAACGCTTTTCCAACAATTGTTGAGACAAAATTTATTGATGTAAATCCAATGGATGCTTATTTCAGAGCCATCGACGAGCTTGGCAAAAACGAGGCTTTTAAGAATTTGCGGTCGATTAAATTAAAACCGCACGATAACTTCGCAGCATTCGCTACGAAAGACGGCAAACGCATGGTGATGAATCTTTTTGATAAAGAATCATACGAGAATACTTTTTATCCAGAGCATCTTAAAGATTACTCTGGTAAGCAAAATGTACAAAGAGCTATTGATGAATCAGCTCAAGCAGAAAAGACTATAGAAACTCTAGCGGATATGGAAATAGAAAGGTAAATTAAAATGAGAATTGAAGACCGTGTATTTAAGATTGTAGACCTGCGCTCAGCAAAGGCTGACACAAGAGGCCAGCAGAAAGCTGATACTCTTGGTATTGTTGGAAAGTACATTAAGATTGATTTTGAGAAACAGAGCCTTTTTGGCAACTTAGAAATTCCAGTAATGGATGAACAGCTTAATAAGCTTGATGTTATGAATACATCTCCTCTTGTAGGATTTAAGGAGCCATTTGGTCAGCCAGTTCTTGAAACAAAGAATACAATCTATGTCTTACAGGATATGACCAGAGAGCTTATGACAGAGGCTTCTCGCACTGCTTCTTATGGGCTTGAAAACAACGATAGAGATGAGAACGATTTAGATAACATTTAAAATTTATTTTTATCCATTATTTAAAGGAGAGCATATTCTGCTCTCCTATTTTACTATATTTTTTAGGAGTGAAATTTATAATGAATGAATGTATAAACCCAACAGAGCCATTCTATGCTTTTGTTGACGGGTCCTTTAATCCAAAAACAAATGTATATGGATACGGCGGATTTCTTTCTGTTAAAGGT
>JAEEGL011023370.1_pt1 | contig 10028 bp, 10 predicted proteins | sample 9134231 | NCBI WGS metagenome assembly JAEEGL01 (sample SAMN16246548, study PRJNA631951) | gut metagenome | biome: gut microbiome; feature: rumen; material: fiber-attached | host: Bos | place: Iran: Karaj | collected 2018-10 | reverse complement strand
CGAGGGCGTTTTTTCATCCCCCGATCCGCGCCGCCCGCAAGTTTCCCCTTGCATTCCGCCGGATTCCGTGGTATAATATCCATTTGATGCAGTATGTCCGCGGACGGAGGTTCCCGGCATCCCTGCAAAAGGTTTTCTGAAAGCATTTTCCTATACAGAAAGGCAATTCCCCCGATGAAATATCTGATCCTCGTCCCCGACGGCATGGCGGACAGACCCTGCCCCTCCCTCGGCGGACGCACCCCGATGGAAGCCGCCCATAAGCCCCGGATGGACAAACTCGCCTCCCGCGCCCTCTGCGGCACCGTCTCCAACGTCCCGACGGGCATGGTCCCCGAGAGCGACACCGCCAACCTCTCCATCCTCTCCTACGACCCGCGGATCTATTCCAAAGGCCGCTCCCCCCTCGAAGCCATGAGCCTCGGCCTCGAAATGTCCCCCCGGGATACCGCGCTGCGGTGCAATTTCGTCACCCTGTCCGGCACCGCGGAGGACTGCTACGAGGACCGCACCATCCTCGACCACAGTTCCGGGGATATCACCACCGAAGAAGCCGGGGAACTCGTCGCCGCCCTCAACGAAGCCCTGCCCCGGACCGTACGGGGATCGAAGCGGATCCTGCACACGGGGGTCAGCTACCGCCACTGCCTGATCTGGGAGGACGCGGACGAACACTATTCCTTCATGCGCCCCCACGACATCCTCGGGCGGCGGATCGGGGAATACCTCCCGAAGGAAGAAAACGGCGGGGCAGATTTCCTCGCCTATATGAAGGAAGGCGCGAAGGTCCTCGATTCCCACCCCGTCAACGAAAGACGCCGGGCGAGAGGGCTCAACCCCGCCAATTCCCCGTGGCTCTGGAGTCCCGGGAAGAAGCCGGCCCTGCCCCTCTTCTCCGAGAAATGGGGACTCACCCCCGCCGTGATCTCCGCCGTCGACCTTATCAAGGGCATCGGCGTCTGCGCGGGCTGCGACGTGATCTCCGTGGAAGGCGCCACCGGCAATTTCGAAACCAATTACGCCGGGAAAGCCGAGGCCGCGATCCGGGCCTTCGCCGACCACGATCTGGTCTATATCCACGTGGAAGCCCCCGACGAATGCGGGCATCAGGGGCGGGCGGACCTCAAAACCGCCTCCGTGGAGCTGATCGACGAAAAGATCCTCACCCCCGTCTCGGACTGGCTGGCGGAGTCCGGGGAGCCCTACCGCATCCTCGTCCTGCCCGACCACCCCACCCCCATCGAGATCCGCACCCATTCGATGGAGCCCGTGCCCTTCTTCCTCTACGACCCGGCAGAAGAGCGGGAGGGCGTTTCCGTCTACACCGAAAAGACCTGCGCCGGGAAGCCCCTGTACCTCCCCGACGGAAGCGGGCTTCTGTCCCTGCTCATCCGCTGAGGGCGCAGAACGGACCCTTCCCCCAACCCCACAGACCGGAGGACATTCCCGTGGAACAAGAGAAAAAAGTACCCGAACCGTCCGGGATGAAAGAAAAACCCCTCACCCCGAAGGAAAAGCGGCAGAAGTTTTTGAAGAATCTCTACGATATCGTCGAAGTGCTGGCGACCGTCACCGTGGCCGTCACCCTGCTCTACGCCTTCGCCGTGAGGCTCCAGATCGTCGACGGATCCTCCATGCTCAACACCCTGCACGACAAGGAGCGGCTCCTTGTGACCGGCCTCTGCTACGAACCGCGGCGGGGGGATATCGTCATCATCCACAAGATCGACGCCGATCCCTACGACCGCCCCATCGTCAAGCGCGTCATCGCCACGGGCGGGCAGACCGTCGATATCGACTTCGACACCTGGACTCTCACCGTCGACGGGGAAACCGTGGAGGAGAGCTACCGCTGGGTGGACCCGGAGAAGAGGCTCATCACCTGCGCCTACTCCCTCCCCGTCACCCTCCGGGACGATCAGATCTTCGTCATGGGCGACAACCGCAACGGCTCCGCCGACAGCAGGACGAACGAGATCGGGCCGGTGGACATCCGCTGCGTGGTGGGGAAAGCCTTCGCCCGCGTCGCTCCCCTCAGCCGGTTCGCCCTGTTCAGGAATCCCTTCGACGCGTGAGCCGGTGAGGGACTGACGGCATGAGCATGAACGAAACCAAAGACGGACCGATCCCCGCGCCGATCCCCGGCCGGGAGACGGAAGAACCGGATCCGCCCGTACCCGGAAGGATCCCGGAACCGCCCGCACCCGAAGGGATCCCGGATCCGCCCGTACCCGGAACGATCCCGGAACCGGACCCCGCCGAATCCCCGGAGGACCCGGAAATCCCGGACGAATCCGAAGATCCGAAGAAATCCGAAGCTCAGGACGAATCCGAAGGCCCCGAAGACCCGGAAGAACGGGCGGCCGGGACCCGCAGATTTCTCGCCGCGGCCTACGACGTGTCCGAAGTCCTCGGGATCATGACCGCGGTCATCATGCTGGTCTTCGCCTTCGCCGTCCGGCTGAACGTCGTCGAAGGGGGCTCCATGCGGCCGAACCTCGAAGGCGGGGACACCCTCGTCGTGACGGATTTTTATACGAAGCCCGCCCCCGGCGACATCGTGATCCTGCACCGGATCGACGCCGCCCCCTACGACAAGCCCATCGTCAAGCGCGTCATCGCCGTGGGAGGCCAGACCGTCGATATCGACTTTTCCGCCTGGATCCTCACGGTGGACGGCGAGCGCGTCTCGGAGGACTACCGCTGGCTGAACCCGGAGCGGGAGCTTTTGAAGAGCGAGATCCCCCTGCCCGTGACCCTCGGCGAGAACGAGATCTTCGTCATGGGCGACAACCGCAACGCTTCCGCCGACAGCCGCCAGAGCGAGATCGGCCCGGTGGACACCCGATGCGTGGTGGGAAAAGCCGTCGCGCGGTTCTCCCCGGGCGGGACCTGCGCCGCGATCCGCAATCCCTTTGAATCCGAAAACGATACAGGAGAGTAGATATGAAACTCTGCGACATGCACTGCGACACCGCGATGGCCCTCTGGCACGGGAAAAAGGAGCTCTGGCACAACGACTGCCACATCTCCCTCGAAAAGGCCGGGGAGGTCTACGAAAAATACCTCCAGCTCTACGCCTTCTTCACCTCCACCCGGCTCACCGACGAGGAGGGATGGGAGGACTTTCTCCGCTCGCGGGAATACTTCCTCGCCGAATGCGAAAAAAACGGCGTCTCCCTTCTGTATTCCGGGAGTGAGATCGCGGCGTGGGACGGGCTTGCTCCCGAAGAAAAGGGAGGCCGGTTCGCCGGGGTGCTGACGGTGGAGGACGCCCGGATCCTCTCGGGCCGCATCGAACGGGTCGAAGAGCTTTACCGCCTCGGGATCCGGGTCGTGACGCCGCTCTGGGGAGGGGAGACCTGCATCGGCGGATCCCACAACACGGACAGCGGCCTGACCCCCTTCGGAAGAGAGGCCGTGAAGGAAATGCTCCGCGTCGGCATCGTCCCCGATCTGTCCCACGCGTCGTTCCGGTCGGCGGACGAGATCCTCGACCTCTGCGCGGCGGCGGGGAAATCCCCCGTGGCGACCCACATGAATTCCTACGCCCTCCACCCCCATTCCCGCAACCTCACCGACGACCGGTATCTCCGCCTGACGGAACTGGGGGGCGTCGCCGGGATCTCCCTCTATGTGCGCCACCTTTCGGGAGAGGAAGTCGTCACGCCCGCGAGCGTCGCCGAACACCTGGCCCACTACGAAGAGCTCGCCCCGGGCCGCGCCGGATTCGGATGCGACTACGACGGAGCGGACGTCCCCGAAGAGCTCAACGGCATCGCCCTCCTGCCCCGGACGGAGAAATACCTCCGCGAAATCGGCATGACGGAGGAGCAGATCGAAGGGATCTTCTACGGGAACGTGCTGCGGTTCCTCAAACGGGCGATTCGGTAACGGCAGGAGAGAATTAGGAATGAGGAATTAGGAATTGGGACGCCGTCAGCCGGGATCGTTTTTGAAGCGACGGACGGAATGTCTCGCGTATTGACCCTCTCAGTCACGTTCCACGTGAAACAATTCTTAATTCATCATTCTGAATTCTGAATTTCATTCCTCATTCAAACAAGCACGAAAATACAAAACTGATAGGAATTTCACTATGCTTTATTTCAGCACCAGAGACGTCAGCGAAGCGCCCCGGTCCGTTTCGGCGGCGGAGGCGATCAAGGAAGGGCTCGCGCCGGACGGGGGACTGTACCTGCCCGACGAGATCCCGGCGCTCACGGAGGGGGATTTCGACGCCCTATTGCGGATGGACTACGCGGAGAGAGCGGCCTTCATCCTCTCCCGCTTCCTGCCGGATTACGACCCGGAGCTTCTTCGGGAGGACTGCCGCGCCGCCTATGCCCCCGACCGGTTCCCCGCGGATGAAAAGGGGGGGACTTTCGGGCAGAGACCCGCTCCCCTGAGACCGCTGTCCGACGGCGTGTTCGCCCTCGAGCTCTGGCACGGCCCCACCTCCGCCTTCAAGGACATGGCTTTGCAGATCATGCCCCGCCTGCTCTCCCGCGCGCTCTCCATGACCGGCGAGAAGCGGACGGCGCAGATCCTCGTTGCCACGAGCGGCGACACCGGAAAGGCCGCCCTCGAAGGGTACAGGGACGTTCCCGGCACCGCCATCACCGTCTTCTATCCCACGGGCGGCGTCAGCCCCATGCAGGCCCGGCAGATGCAGACCACCCGCGGATCGAACGTCAACGTCGTGGCGGTCCGGGGCAATTTCGACGACGCCCAGAACGGCGTGAAGGCCATCTTCGCCGACCGGGAGCTTGCCGCGGAAGCCGACGCCTCGGGATTCTTCTTCTCCTCCGCGAACTCCATCAACTGGGGCCGCCTCGTCCCGCAGATCGTCTACTACGTTTCGGCCTACTGCGACCTCCTCGCGTCCGGCCGGATCCGCCGCGGGGAACGGGTGAACGCCGCCGTCCCCACCGGGAATTTCGGCAATATCTTCGCCGCGTGGCTGGCAAGGGAGATGGGCGTCCCCTTCGGAAGGCTGATCTGCGCGTCGAACCGCAACAATGTCCTGACGGACTTCATCCGGACGGGGATCTACGACCGGCGGCGGGAATTCCACAAGACCATGAGCCCGTCGATGGACATCCTGATCTCCTCGAACCTCGAACGGCTTCTGTACTCCCTCGGCGGCGCGAAGCTGACCCGGGAACTCATGGCCTCCCTCGCGCAAGAGGGCCGGTACGAGGCTCCGCATGATCTGACCGACAGGCTCGGGGCTGTGTTCGCCGGGTACTTCCTCGACGAGGAGGAGACCTCCGCCGCGATCGGGGAGACCTGGAGGACGGAGGGCTATCTCGTCGATCCCCATACGGCGGTGGGCCTCGGCGCGGTGAAGAAATTCCGGGAGGAAACCGGGGACGCCGCTCCCGTGATCCTCGCCTCCACCGCCAGCCCCTTCAAATTCGCCGCCCCCGTCTCGGAAGCGATCGGCGTGAAGGAGAGCGGAGCGGAAGACGACCTCTACGCCGGTCTGCGGGCCCTTTCCGCCGCCACCGGCTGGAAGATCCCCGCGCCTCTCGCCGCCACGGAGACCCTGCCCCTGCGCTTCACCCGGGTGATCGACCCCGCGGGCATGGCCGGCATCCCCTTCGAGCTCTGATGTCGGTCTGGGTCATCGCGGATCTCCACCTCTCCTTCGGAAAAGACGTCCCCAAGCCGATGGACCGCTTCGGAAGCCGCTGGGAGAACCACGCCGAAAAGATCGCCCGCCGGTGGAACGCGGTGGTGCGTCCCGGGGACACGGTGGTCATGCCGGGGGATTTCTCCTGGGCGGACACTCTCTCCGAGGCGGAGGCGGATTTCCGGTTCCTCGACGCGCTCCCCGGGAAAAAGCTCCTCGGAAAGGGGAATCACGACTACTGGTGGACCGGCGTAACGAAGATGAAGGCCTTTCTCGCCGAGCGCGGGTTTTCGACCGTCGATTTCCTCTACAACAACGCCCATGCCGCCGAAGGTCTCGCGCTGGCGGGTGCAAGGGGATGGTTCCTCGAAGAGCGGCAGCAGACGGCCATCGAAGCGGACTACGGCAAGCTGGTGCGGCGGGAGGCGGAGCGGCTGAATCTCTCCCTTGAAGCCGCGGAAGAACTGCGCCGGAAGGAAGGGATCGGGGAGCCGCCCCTCGTCTTTTTGCACTTCCCGCCGGTCTGGGGGGATTTCCGGCTCGACGAGCTTGTGGACCTGATGCGCGCCCACGGCGTGACCCGGTGCTGGTACGGCCACATCCACGGCCAGTACAGCCAGCCGCCCTCCTTCGAATGGAAGGGGATCACCTTCGCCAACGCCGCCGCGGACTACCTGAACTTCACGCCGCTGCCCGTGAGGATATGAGTGAGGAGTGAATGGATGTTTGTCTGTATCGGGTCGACATGCGGTGCGGGATTTGCGTTTGTATTTTATGGAAAAGGAGTCGGCGCTGGACGCGCGGTCTTGAAGCCGGGGAATGGGGCGATCTTCGCGGGCCCCTGCAGATTCAGACATGACGGGCGGAACATGGCGTTTTCCCCGCGCGGTCTTTAGCATTGGCCGGATGTACGAAATGAATAACTTTACGACATGCCAATGCGGCGGCCTTGCGGCGGTGATTCAGTCGCGCATAGAAAAGGGACGATGTGCGGGCTTTCTGCCGATTGTTTCACGCGAAACATTCGTGCGGCCCTCCCCGACCTTATGTTTCGCCCGGAAAGATTTTTGATCGCATGGTTCAGCATTTCCCTTCGTGAAGGGATGAACAAATCCTCCTCCGCCGACGGACCGGTCGACGCAGTCACCAAGCCGGTCGACGCAGTCACCAAGCCGGTCGACGCAGTCACCAGGCCGGTCGACGCAGTCACCGAGACCGTCGATGCCGATTTCGAAAGACGAAATCTTTCGTTCCTGCCTTCGATGAAGGTGTGCTTTTCCCTGCCGAAGGCCAAACTGTACGGGAAGAGCGGAAAACTCCCGCGGAATCTTGTGGAATTTTTTCCGCGAAATCTCTTTCCTCCCCCTTGCAAACGGGGAAAAAACGTGGTACAATAACATACTGTATGAACCTGTCTCTGTCCGTACCCTCTCAGGCGGAGGGAGACGATCCGACGGACCCCGGAAAGACCGGGCCACCGAATTTTATTGTCAGGAGAGCAATCATGCCCAATATCAAATCCGCGAAAAAGCGCGTGAAAGTTATTTCCGCAAAGACTCTTCAGAACAAGATGTTCAAGAGCCAGCTGAAGACCACCGTGAAGAAGTTCCGCGCCGCCGTCGAAGCCGGTGACAAGGAAGCCGCGAAGACCGCCTACGCCGCCGCCGTCAAGAAGATGGACCAGGCCGCAGCGAAGGGTCTCCTTCACAAGAACAACGCCGCCCACAAGAAGAGCGAGTTCACGCTCCTGCTCAACAAGATGGCGTAAAAGCCGCCTCCGACCCGCGAGGTTCCCCGTTCATGGCTGCTGGACGGAGAAGAGAGCGGACGGTCGGACGGACGACGGGCGAATGCCGAAAAAGAAACCATCCCCGGGATCATTGCTCCGATTCCGGGGACGTTTTTTTGCCCTCCCGCCCATTGGTCCTTGACAAACTCCGCCGCGTCCTGTATAATAATTATATAGATCTCAAAATATCAACGCCTCAATCTTAAAAGGAGACTTCCATGAAAAAACGCCTGACCGCCTTTCTGCTCTGTCTGCTTCTGACCCTGATCCCCGCCGTCACGGCCGGATGCTCCGATTCGAAGGTCAACAGCGAAGAGGGAGGAGCGACCGCCGAGACTCCCACCGCCGACGCCGCGCAGGATTCCGCCGAGGAAGAGCCGGAACCCACCGCCACGCGGCTCGTGAAGGACCGCTACGCCGACACCGACCTCGGGGGATACGTCTACAAGGTGTTCGCCATCCCGACGGACGGACACTTCTATACCCAGGTCGCCGCGGGCATCAACGAGGTCTACGCCGAGGAAATGAACGGCGAGATCATCAACGACGCGATCTTCAACCGCAACGCCCTCACCGAGGAGACCCTCAACGTCAAGATCGAACCCGTCTGGGGCGGCGACGTTGGCGGGATGCGGACCCAGCTCCACAACGAAGTCCTCGCGGGCGGCACGGAATACGACGCCACCATCAACCGCATGGACTACCTCGGCACCAATATGCAGAACGGGGACCTGCTCAACATCAAGAACATCGCCACCATCGACACCTCCGACTTCTGGTGGGACAAGAACATCGTCGATTCCTTCACCCTCTTCGGGACGAAGCTCTACTGGATCTCCGGCGACCTCAACATCTACGACGACTTCGCCGCGGAAGTGATCTTCTTCAACAAGCAGCTCTGCGCCGACAACGGCATGGAATACCCCTACGAAACGGTCCTCGACGGCAAGTGGACCATCGACCGCTTCTATGAAATGGCCAAGACCGCCGAAAAGGATCTGGACGGCGACGGCAAGCTCGCTCCGAAGACGGACGTGGTCGGCCACTGCGAAGAGAACGACCACGTGAAGCACTGGATGTACGCCATGGGCGAAAAGGCGATGGACATCGGCGAAGACGGCTCCCTCACCATCCGGATCCAGGAGGAGAGACAGATCCGCGCCGTGGACAAGCTGTACAGCATCATGGTGGAGCAGGGCATGACCTACACCGGATCCTCCACCGAATTCAAGGCCGGACACATCCTCTTCCTCGGCACCATGCTCGGCCCGATCGGCGGCCTGCGCGACATGGAATACGAGTTCGGCGTCCTCCCGATGCCCAAGCTCGACGAGGAGCAGGAGCACTACGGCGAATACATTTCCAACGGCTGGTGCACCGCCTACGGCATCCCCATGACGAACCCGGATCCCGCCCGCACCGGCATCATCCTCGACGCGATCTGCGGCTTTTCCAACGAGACCCTGCGCGTCGCCCTGTACGACGTCCTCTTCGGCGCGAAATTCGTCCGCGACGAGGAATCCGTCCGGATGCTCGACATCATCTTCGAATCCAAGATGTACGACTGGGCCGTGGACTTCACCTGGGGCGGCAGCTTCCAGAACCTCTACAACGGCATCTACAACGAGAGCCACACCAGCACGAACAATTTCGTCTCCCAGACCGCGAAGGTCATGAAGGTCATCAACAAGGGCCTCGAAAAGCTCGTGAAGTCCGTCTCGGAACTGGATTACTGATCCTTCCCCCGGCCTGACTGCCCCGCGGACCGCACCGAAAGCAGATCGTCGAACCGGATCGCCGTGTTCCCGACGGTGAGGATCCCCGCGTCGCCGTCCACCGAACGGCAGGGGCCACGGACGGTCTCGTAGGTCCCCCGGATCCCGAACGCGTCGTGATTGCGGTCGCCGCAGGGAACATAATAGGTCGCCCGGACTTCGGGCAGAACGCCGCCGCTTTTCACCCCCGCCGGGATCCGGTCCCGCAGGAGGGAGAGGCGGCGGTTTATTTCCGCGCGTTCGTCGGCGGAGAGGCAGATCTTTTCGACGTAGACGGCGCGTTTGGTGCGGATCGCGGTGCCGTAGCCGTCCAGCGCGTCGAAGGGGGCGAAGATCTTGGCGCGTTTTCCCCGTTCCATCGGAGGATGCGCCCGGGAAAAGTCGTCGCCGTCATGCCGCGGCCGCCCGTGGAGAAAAACCGCGGCATAGGGGAATTTCGGAGGGATCGCGTTCTGCATGGGGATCTCCTTTCCGATCTCCCTTCCGAGGGAGAGCAGGGATCAACCGGCTTTGCGAATATTATAACTCTTATTTTATGAAAAGTCAAGAGGAAAATTCCGCATAAACGAACGCAAATTCAGATCCCCGCAGAAAAACCGGTCTCCGATTGAGAGCGATGCCCGAAAGAAATAATACTATATTCCTTCTATAAAGCTGTCTTTATGGGTTTTGATCGCTCTCCGTAGAATGCGAACGACGGGGTGGGAATGCCATATATCCAAACATGACACGGGCTATCCCACCCCCGAGAATCCCCTTTGGGAATTCTCGCTGACGTCAGCCGAAACATGTGAGCTCGCGAAGGATAACCCTGATATGGTTGGAT
>JAEEGL010482118.1_pt1 | contig 10028 bp, 9 predicted proteins | sample 9134231 | NCBI WGS metagenome assembly JAEEGL01 (sample SAMN16246548, study PRJNA631951) | gut metagenome | biome: gut microbiome; feature: rumen; material: fiber-attached | host: Bos | place: Iran: Karaj | collected 2018-10 | reverse complement strand
TCTTATCTAATGCTATTTATCATAAGTCTTATCAGATCCATGAACCGGTTACAGTAAGAATAGAAGCAGATAAGATCGAAATAACCAGCACACCGGGACCGGATAGATCTATCACAGATGACGATATCCGTAATTATCAGATGAGGACAAGGAGATACAGAAACAGAAGAATCGGCGATTTCCTCAAAGAGTTGCACCTTGTAGAAGGAAGAAATACCGGTATTCCGACCGCTATAAGAGCAATAAAAGAAAATGGTTCTCCGTTGCCATTACTCCTTACCGATGAAGATCGATCATTCTTCTCTGTTATTATTCCGATACACGAAGCGTTTTTGAATGAAAAAAACATTAATAATATTTCTGGATCTGATGTTGACAAAATGGCACCAAAGCGTAGAACGAAGGAACAGATTAAAGCGTTAATACTGGATGCGCTGTCTGTTGAAAGTGTATCGACCAATGAGCTTTACAAAAAACTAGGGTATTCCGGCAACGCTTCAAATACATTTAGGAACTGCATAGATGAATTGATTGCTGATGGGAAGATACGGTATTCAGCGGAGAGTAAACAAGATTCAAAAAATGTATTAGTGATTATATAGTAAGTGTAAGGCTATAGCATCTCCATGATATGAAGATGTGAGGAAAACAGTTAACAAGAAGAAAAAGACTATCATTGGAGTTTCAAATAATGAAAAAGGATTATTACGAGGATACTCAAAACTATGTATGTTCTATTAGTGCGACAGAATTCGAGAGTTTTTGCCTAGAACGCCTAAAAGATTATGCGAAAATGAAGGGGTGGCAGGATTTTAACATAACGCATAATGTGAAATTGAAAGCAAATGATGGAACTTATCAAATAGATGTTTATGCTACATTTCGTTTCATGGAACTCGATTTTAAGGTTTTGTGCGAATGCAAACAGTTTAATAGACCTATTAAAAGGGACATTGTTGTACTGTTAGACGGAAAGATTCGAAGTTTGGGAGCTCAAAAAGGCGTTATTTGTTCTACTAGTGGATTTCAGAAAGGGGCAATTAAGTATGCTAAGGAACATGGAATAGCATTATTTCAAGTATATGATAAAAGTTTCGTCCCTGTGAGTCATTCGGGAGGACCTGATGCAAAAAATAACGATGGCGATCCAATAAAATATATAGAGGATCATTGGCCGAAATATTGCGTTAAATGCTTTGAAGCAGATAGTGATGTCCCGATCACAATTTATCCTACTAAAGACATGATAATTGAAATATATCGTGAGCATAATCTGTTGATGAAAAAATTATATGGTATCGACATGCCTGATCCTGACATAGGGTTTAAGTGATTGTGGAATTATAAGGGGGTATTTCTGACCAAATACGTGACTAAATAAATGACCAAATAAAAACTGTATGCATATGGCTTCATGACTATGATAAGTGCATCAAGTGGTTTTTGCCTGAGGCTTCAATATTATAAGTGACAGAAAATGTCACTTATGGAACTCGAGTGACCAGAATAGTCGCAAGTGGCTTACTTTGAAGATAATTATCCTGGTCATGTATTGATATTGCGATGCATGGTCAGGATTTTTTGCCTGAAATTAAGTGAAAGACATTTTTAGATAACTTCTAATTCTTACATATTGAGCTTAATTTAGTTAGTCTAATAGGACTTGGGGGATTATCCATACGCTTACCGTCGGGCATCTTGTAATCAAGAAAATGCGTTTCCTTAGTTTCTCTGTTTACGGAAACCCTGGCAAATACAGTCCATAGATTGGTGTTACTATCAGATTCGAATCCCATGAAGCAATCAAAGATAATGCTATCGTCGTCGTCTGTGGGGTAAGATTCACAAGATCCCTCGAAGTGATTGCGAGAATAATCGTTTCCGAACAATTCAGAAATTATGGTCCATGCTTCTATCCTAGCTTCATTTTTGTTTATCATTCTATATTACCTCCAATCTTTTTCATTATGAGTATTGACCACATGATATAATAAACACGTTCAAGGGAGGCCTTGAATTTATGATTTAGGAGGATTTGTTTATGGCCGAAAGCCAGAACATTGAATATAAAGAGTCTTGGCGTGATGAGTACCTTAAGTGGATTTGCGGCTTTGCAAATGCACAAGGCGGTACTATCTATATTGGTATTGATGATTCCGGAAATGTTGTCGGCGTGCAAAACATCAAGAAGCTCATGGAAGATATCCCGAACAAGATTCAATCCGGTCTTGGTATCGTTGCAGATGTTAATAAACTGAAAAAGGATGGGAAGTATTATCTGGAGATCAAGGTTGATTCCAGCTCTTTCCCGATTAGTTATCATGGTGAATACCATTACAGGAGCGGCAGCACAAAGCAGCAACTGACCGGTATTGCCTTGTCTGAGTTTATTATGCGGAAAACCGGTTTTCGATGGGAAGACGTTACTGTTGATGATATATCCGTTGATGATCTTGATGATGAGAGCTTTAAGATATTCCGAAGGGAAGCATTGCGCAAGAAGAGGATGTCTGAAGCGGAACTGAATGTATCAAACGAAGAACTTCTTCAGAAATTACATTTGATCAAAGACGGCAAGCTGAAAAGATCGGCAGTGTTACTCTTTTATCATGATCCGGGAGTGGTTCAGGTTGGAAGTTTTATTAAAGTCGGCAAGTTCGACGAAAACGATATCGTGGTTTATCATAACGATCTTGAAGAGTCGTTGATCGTCAATGCAAACAAAGTTATTGACCTGATATTCCAAATGTACCTCAAAGCGAAGATCAGTTATGAGCATGATAAACGCGTAGAAGAATATCCATTTGCAAGAGATGCAATCCGAGAGGCTGTATATAATGCCATAGCCCATAATTGTTATATGTATGGTGTTCCGATTCAGATAAGGGTAAAGGAAGACTCTATCACTATTAGTAATAGCTGTATTCTTCCGGAAAACTGGACCATAGATACTCTTATGGAAAAGCACGACTCAAAGCCTTACAATCCTGAAATTGCAAATGTTTTCTATCGTGCCGGTTTTATTGAGAACTGGGGTCAGGGCATTCAGAAAATTTGTAGCGAATGCAAGAAGATAGGTGCTGAATTGCCTGTGTATGAGTTGCTTGGAACTACGCTCAGGATTAACTTTAAAGCTCTTGAAAGTGCGCTTATAGATCAGCCTGGAAATAATACTATTGATGTTCGTAAGGATAAAACATCAAATAAAACGTCAGAAAAAACGTCAAATGAAGTTTTATTTGACGGATTAAGTAAGGATGAGAATGTTTTACTTGTTATAATCAAGAGTGCTCCATATGCTACACAGGATTACTATGCACAAGAGACAAGCTTCTCATTGTCCAAAGTACAGCGTATGATGAAGAAGTTACAGGAAGATAAGATTATCTGGCGTAATGGATCAAAAAAGAAAGGGAGCTGGGAAATTAAGGGTATTCAGAGACAAAAGACTTTGTTTTAACACGTCGACGAGGTAACTAAATGTTTTATTCACCGTTAAGATATCCAGGTGGCAAGGGAAAGCTTGCGCCGTTTATAGGAATGTTAATTGAGGAATATGGTCACAAGGGCGGAACCTACATAGAGCCTTTTGCTGGTGGCGCTGGTGTGGCTATGGAATTGCTTGAAAAAGGAATTGTTTCTCAGGTAGTAATTAATGACCTTGATAAAGGAATTTACTCTTTTTGGAGAGCAATACTTACGGATACAGAAAGATTTATTAAAGAGATAGAAAATGTTCCGCTTACGATGGAAGAGTGGCACAAACAACATGATATTTGCATGAATAATAATAGCAAATACAGCTTTGAGTTAGGCTTTGCAACTTTTTATATGAATCGGACAAATCGATCTGGAATTATCAAGGGTGGAGTTATTGGAGGAAAGGAGCAAAGTGGTAAGTGGCATCTGGATGCTCGATTTAACAAAGAGGATCTAATTTGTAGAATACGAAGAATAGCTTCTATGAAGAGTCAGATACATTTGTATAACAAAGATATAGAGTCCTTTTTGAAGAATTATGTTCCCAAGTATGAAGATAATGCGTTTATTTATTTTGATCCCCCTTACTTTGGCAAGGGGAAGCAGTTATATTTGAATTTCTTTGAATCTGCCGATCATGTTCGAATAGAACGTTTGATAAGGCAATTAGTAAAGTGTGATTGGATTATCACCTATGATGATGAGCCGGAGATAGAGAAGATATACAGTAAATATAGTATTAGAAGATTTGATCTAAATTATTGTGTTTCTGAAAAGAAAAAAGCACGTGAAATAATGATTTTTAAAACAGGGCTGTTGATACCGACTAAAGCTAAGTTGGCTAATAAAGGTAGCAAAACAAATCTGATATAAGGCCATGAATAATTGGTAATTGTTCGAGGAGGGTATTCAAATGATAGAAAAGTTGAAGATAAGACATTACCGCAAACTCAAAGATATTGAAATCGGGTTTAACAATAAAGTTAATATTATTTCTGGAACAAATGGAACGTGCAAATCATCTATCCTCTATTTAATCAGCAATGCTTTTCAAGAGGTTAAAAGTACAGCAGATTGGTTAATTGAGCCTAGTGTTTTAAAGAATATTAAAAGCATAAACACAGGAATGAATCTAAAAATTGAAAGTCTGACACGTGGTGATGATAAGTATAATGATCCTGCGCAAGGCGATAGTGGTAGCTTGTTCTCGTGCACATATATTGATGGATTGGAGTTGGAATTCAGAAGACATAATACTAAAGAAAATGAGCAGAATCGATTCGCTTTAAAGCCATATTACAAGAGGGGAGCTAGTGAAAAATTACCGCAGTGTCCAACCATTTATTTGGGATTGGGCAGATTGTATTCCTTTGGAGAATATCATCAGGAAATATCGAAAATCAAACAGAAAATGCCAAGTCAGTACTTTGATATTATTCGTGACATTTATAAAGATTTCACGGGGATAACAATTGAAAATATTGAATTACAGGCGATGCAGGATATTAAGAGAAGGTCCAAATTTACAACTCCTTATGAGGGAATAGATTCAAATACTATTTCAGCAGGGGAGGATAATCTGCTTATTATTATCACTGCACTCGTTTCATTAAGGTACTACTTTGAAAACATAAAATCTGTTCGAGATGAAGAAAGTATATTGCTCATAGATGAAGTAGATGCAACCCTTCATCCTGCATATCAATATCAATTGTTAGATCTAATTAATGAGTATGCACAAGACTATCATATTAAGTGTGTGTTTACTACTCACAGCCTTTCTATGATCGAATATGCATTTGAGAAAAAGAATAACGTTATATACCTTCTTGATAATGTGACAGATGTTTGTTGCATGGAAGATGCTGATATTTATAAAATTAAAATGTATCTGCACAATAAGACGAAGGATGATATTTATATTAACCGATGTATACCTATTTTCAGCGAGGACTCGGAAGCACGTAAGTTTATAGAGTGTCTCTTCGATTATTTTGGTAGACGATATGGAGTGGGATTTCAACAAGTTAGACCTCTGTTCCATATGGTTGATGCAAGCATTTCTGGAGATGCATTGATTAGTATTTTCAAGGATTCAAAATTAATTAGGAGCACTATGCGATCAATTTGCATCGTAGATGGTGATAAGGAAAGTGGTCATAATTTAAATAACTATACAATAACTCTTCCTGGAAAAATGTCGCCTGAGAAATTGGTATTTAAATATGCAGAGCAGTTATTTAATGAGGATAGCGGTTTTTGGAAAGATAAGACTGTAGTGGATTTGGGTTACACAAAGGTTTATTACCAAAGAAATATAAAGAAAGATGTTGATTCTATTAGCGAAAAAATACGCGAAAAGAAAGAAAAGGATGGATCTGCGCATGGTGTAGAAAGAAGTTTGAATAAGGAAGTATTTAACAGACATGAACGCTTTTTTATTTTGGTGATGAAAAAGTGGATTGAAGATAATCCAGCTGATGTCGCAAAGTTCTACGATAATTTACATATTTTGTTTTGTAAGGTTGCTGAGTTTCATGATGTTTCATCTCGTGAATGGGAGTATAAGGAGAATAGCTTATAAGTGGGTACATTTTGGGTACACCAGAACTCGAATAAACAAAATAGTTTCAAGTGTTTTACTTTGAAGATAGATATCCTGGCCATGTATTGCTATTGCGATGCATGGTCAGGATATTTTTGCCTGCTACTGAATATGGCGGTGTCATAGCGCCAGCAAATCGCTAATTACTGCGCCACCAAAATCGGCAATTGTTGCGCCACTTGCGTCGGAAACATTGAGCCACCTACCGGTTCCGGTCTATCAGAGCCACCATTGGAAATACATAAATTCAGCTCCATATCAGTATCTCGGTAAGGAAGTTACATTAAAGATCACGTCACACAGGCTCGTTATCTTACATAACAAAGAGGTATTAAGCGAATATGAGCTTATATGGAACAGGATAGGAGCATATTCCACGATAGCAACCGATATGCCGCCACACAGCAACGCATTTGGAGAATGGAACAGTACCAGGTACCTTAACTTGGCAAAAAGTAAAGGACCGAACGTATATGAAGTTATCTACAGGATATTTGCAAGCACCACAATAGAACAACAACACTATCGAAGCCACCTCTCTGCCCTGAAGCTCGCAAGCTTCCGACCAGGATGATGCACACACAGCCAAATGCCTCATGCTATCTATGTGATTAGGTTATACTTGAAAAAGATTACGAAATCAAGATACTTCAAAAATATATGAAATCATATCGGCCGACTATCCAACTCGTCGTTTTCATTAATAAACAACTCCTCAATTTCGCCTATCTTTGCTAATTTTGCAGCTGAAACGACCATGCACCGCTCATAAGCTGGCATCCTTAATCCCAAAATAATCTTATATGGTCTCATTTTTATGCAAGTTCTATCTGGCATCATTGTTGGTCTTAACATGCGCCATTCTTTATCATATTCATGACATTTCTTTTTGATCAAAGAAATCCGTTCTGCTTCCCAAATCATTTTGGATATAATCAAATCGCTTATTTGATTTGGTACAGAATCTTGTTTTCCGTATAACAAACACGCAAGGCCATAACTAGTTGCATCATACTTTTCATCAGAATAACACACTGGGTAAATAGTAGGTTTTTCTTTTAGAGAGTGGCATACTTTACACGCATCTTCCTTACCACACAAATATGTTTCTTCATCTTTAATTCTAAATAACAGCACATAGCCGCTATAATTACTTGCATACTTAAGCCAAAGTGTTTCGTTATATTCATCTTCACAAAAACACACTGAAAAAAGCGTCTTTTGAACTATGTTTCTAACATGTTTAATTTGTTCTTGTAATTTCAAAAGATCCAATGGATTCTGCTTCAGAGCACTAATAAACTGTTCTGAATCGATATCAATTTGAGATACAACTGATTTTAGCAATCCATTATAGTCCGAATTATTATCATTCATAACACTACTTAGAAATGTATACAACAACTTTATACGGTTATGATCGAAACGCAAATATGTATCAAACGGATCATCATAATGGTCTGCTGAAGAATAGAAAACTTTGTTTTCCTGTAATTGTTCTAATGAACTCTGTGTTACAGTTCGAAATCTGCATAATACATCAGGCATTTTAATCTTGGACAACATATACTGTATGTTGTCCGGATTATTGTCATGAAGATTATTTAAAGCAATATAAAAGTCGTTACGTTCATCATTGTTCATATAAATTCTTCCTTGAACATTTTAGGCTGATATGATTCAAGACCAAGCACCTTCATCTAACATCATCAAATTTATTAAAAATAAATCAATAGCCATTTAGGAAAGAATTTGATATATGCTCAATCTCCGGATAAACAAATCCTTCTGTGATCCCCAATTTTGATAATTCTTGTTTTATTTTCAATTTCTTATCAGCCGGAAGTAATACTGTTTTCTTTTGAAATAAACATTTTGTAAATCTCCTTGTACTCTAAGAATAAAACTGATTTGCAGTTACTTTAAATATACTTTGAAGATGTTACATCCATATTCACTTATTCTAAACAAGTTTTAAACACATTTGAAAAAGAAGATGCGCGAACTACAATTTTCTGAATCTCGTAGCATCACCAACCGCAACCTTCCGTAGCTCTATACAAATCAGCCTTGATACATCAAGCCTGCCAGTGGCACATACATCATACGAACTTCCATTTTCACGGGTAGCATTCTCTCTTCTTCCATACTTATTTACATGCCTATTCATCGAGTTTGCTATTAAAGAATTCGACTTCCATGCTGGTTTTATTGATAGAGCCACAATACGGACAACGATCATAATCCTTATCTCTAAAGCCAGGTACCTGTTCCTCGGTTCTTTGTTTATACTTCCTTTGGCATTGGGGACATTCAACAATGCCATAATTAACAGAAAAGTTTGCCAGATTACCGTTTTCATTATATGCCGTTAAGAAGCTGGAACCCGTATTCATAGGTGTAAATTCGGCCCATACTTTATCGGTAATCCATTGCGATACATTTTTATGTGATCGGTCTGCGACAACCTTTATTGCATCAGCTGTATCTTCATCTAAAGATATGTTAATTCGTTTTTTCATAGTTCACCTCCTGTGTGTATATTATACACACATTGTGCATACGCATCAATTGAACAATTAAATCGTCCAATCTGCCATAGAGTAGCCTAAGATTTGAAGATCTTCAGATACTCACCGATGCTCAGATCAATGAAGTGTTTCCGCCGACTTCTGGCCGAAAGCTTGAAGACGAATACTACATGCTGGACTTTAAGCAACTCAAGAAGGAACTGGCAAAGCCTAATGTAACACTATCAGATATTCAATGTTATGGAATACCGGTATGGTAACAAATCCATGATTATCGCCTCACAGTTGGAACCGGCCAAATGGCATAAGAATTTCGGTTCAAGTCAGTTAGCTGATTCGATACTAGACATATGATGAAGACCGATTTTATGGTGTTTCTACTAACATCATTCATTTTTACTATGATGTAACTTATGTTAATGATGGAAATGGAACTATTTCGGGAAAGACAAGAACTTATGGTACCGAAGTGGTTGAATTGACAATTATTCCAAAAGAAAATTACAAACTTGCTAAAGTAACGCTTACTGAATCCGGGAAAACAGTTGAATTAACTCCAAATGCAGAGGGTAAGTATGTTATGCCTAATGCAAAATCTTCTGCAACAATCAAAGCTGTTTTTTCAATTTCAGGATCTTGCGGTAATAACTTAAGTTGGAATTTGGATGGCAATGGGGTTTTAACCATATCAGGTTCAGGTGATATGCTTGATTGGAATAGCGAGGCGGATGTTCCTTGGCACGCTAATCGTACATGTAAAGTAACCGCTGCTGGTGATGTCGAACATAAGGGTGCAACAAAGACTGTAACATTTAAGATTAAAGTTAAATGATTTCAGGATAACGATAGAACTCGAATAATCGCAATGATAAGAGGCAAATAGAATTATCCTGAAAAGGGCAAAAGAGATTATCCTGACAGAGATAAATAATTAGCCGAAATAACATAGCAAAAACAATAAGACCTTGTATTACCGTTTTGGTAGTATGAGGTCTTTTTATTTTCTTGGAATTATTAGTGTTTTGGCACATTTATACGCTTTTGCACGATGGGTGTTTCAAGAAAATCAATTATTGTTTTTGAGCAGACGGCGACTTTTCCTTGTCGGCGTCTGCGGGAATAAATTTATTTACCCTTCGCAGAGTAATTGATTTTTGCAGAAACACGCAAAACGCTGGAAATGCCCTATAATAGGGCATTTTCAATTTCAATGTCAACAAAATGTCAACATAAAATGGCACCTCACTGATTTTTCGTCAGGGTGTATCTGTTATTAATGATCGATTCTGCAGCTCAAGAATATATCAAGAGAACTTAACTACGATATCCGCAATCCCTTTTATGATGGTATTACTGATAGCTGCGCCGTTAATGGTTTTCTTCGTAAATAATGCGGAGAGTTTTCTTGAAGG
>JAEEGL010207570.1_pt1 | contig 10028 bp, 8 predicted proteins | sample 9134231 | NCBI WGS metagenome assembly JAEEGL01 (sample SAMN16246548, study PRJNA631951) | gut metagenome | biome: gut microbiome; feature: rumen; material: fiber-attached | host: Bos | place: Iran: Karaj | collected 2018-10 | reverse complement strand
TGAGAACAACCACATCATTGATATGTACTCAAATGCTGTGTATGGGCCTAACGATAATGCTTCAGGAGCCAACAATGTGGGGCAAGGCTGGAACCGCGAACACTCGCTACCCAACAGTTGGTTTGGAGGCACAAGCTATCCAGTGTTCACCGACTGGACATTGCAGATGCTGCTCGAGTGGCACCGCCTCGACCCTGTGAGTCAAAAGGAAATAGCCCGTAATGAAGCCATCTATAGCAGTGAATATCAGGGCAACCGCAACCCCTATATCGACTACCCCGAACTGGTTGAATATGTGTGGGGTAACAAGGTGGGAACGGCATGGACCCCAGGCGGTTCATCGACCACCAATCCGGCACTCACCCAGCCCGTCAATGGCTCTACCGTCAACATGGGCAGCACTACTGTTGGCAACAACCTCTCGGCCACAGTGGCAGTGAAGGGCATTGACCTGTCGCAAGTGCTCAATGTGAGCGTCAGCGGCACTGGCTTCAGCGCTTATCCCAGCACCATTACTGCTGCCAATGCTTCTAACGGCTCCAACATCTATGTCACCTTCCGTCCCACTGCCGAGGGCACCTTTACCGGCACCCTCACCATTGCAAGCAGTGAGGTGAGCGCCACCGTTACCCTCACCGCTACCGTGAATGCCTCCAGCATCAATGCACCCGTTGCAACCGATGCCACCGGCATCACTTCCACTTCGTTTACCGCCAACTGGAACGCAGTGTCGGCTGCGCAGACCTATACTCTCTATGTCAACAAGAAAGGTTATGTGCCACCCACACCCTCAGCTACCTTGCTGCTTGACGAGGACATGAGTAGCGGTACCACCACCTGGACAGCGGGTGGCAGTACTTATCCAGAGAACGGCTATCTCCGCTTGGGCACAGGTAGCGGCAATGGTTCGGTGACAAGTCCACTTGTCAATCTCACTACAAGCAACGGCGTAACCACTGTGAAAGTCACGGCTCGTTACTACGGCAGCGACACTGGCACGCAGATGAAGGTGAGCGTCATCGATGGCGATGATAATGAACTCGACAGCAAGACATTCACCTTGACAGCCACCGATGCTGTTTACACCGCTGTGCTCACAGGCGCAGCCAGCGCAACCAATCGCATTAAGATTGAAAGCCTTGTGTCAAAAAAGCGTGTATTGCTCAAGCATGTTCAGGTCTATGCTGGCGACGCTTCGGGAGCCAAGGCTGTGAGCGAGAGTGGCGACGAAAATACCCGCACCATCACAGGCATCACGGGCACCAGCTACACGGTTGAGAATCTCACCGAGAACGAAACCTACGAGTACAAGGTGAAGGCCATAGGCGCCAGTGCCGAAAGCGACTGGTCAAACATCATCGAGGTGGCACTTGCCAATCAGCCGCAGTGGCTGCAGGGCGATGTGAACCACGATGGCGAAGTGGATGTGCGCGACATTACCGCACTCATCGATGTCATCATGAATTCGTCGGTGAATCCCGAAGCCGATGTGAACCGCGATGGCGACATTGATGTGCGCGACATCACCGCGCTCATCGATATCATTATGAGTTTATAAACAAAAAATAAGTCATGAAACAAGACATTTTGTATATCGTGGTTCCCTGTTACAATGAGCAGGAAGTGTTGCCAATAACAACCCCGAAATTGATTGAACAACTCAATGCGCTCGTCGAGGCTCAGCTCATCGACAAGGAAAGCCGTATACTCTATGTCAACGACGGCTCTATCGACGACACATGGCAGCTCATCGAGCAGTACACGCAGCAGCACCCTCAGGTGTGTGGCGTGAAACTTGCAGGCAATGTGGGGCATCAGAATGCCCTTTTGGCCGGGCTCGAGGCTGCCAGCGAACGGGCCGACATCACCATTAGCATCGATGCCGACTTGCAGGACGATGTGGCAGTGATGCGCGACATGGTGCAAAAGTATCATGAAGGCTGCGACATCGTCTATGGCGTGCGGCGTGAGCGCAAGACCGACACTTGGTTCAAGCGCAACTCGGCCCTCGCTTTCTACAAGCTCATGCGTCGCTTGGGCGTGAAAAGCGTCTACAACCATGCCGACTATCGCCTCATGAGCCGCCGTGCGGTGAAACAGTTGCTGAACTACCGCGAACGCAACCTCTTCTTGCGCGGCATCGTGCCCCTGGTGGGTTACAGGACCGACTCGGTGTTCTACGACCGTAGCGAACGCCTCGCGGGCGAGAGCAAGTACCCGCTCAGCAAGATGATTAACTTTGCCGTCAACGGCATCACCTCGTTCAGCATCAAGCCTGTGCGCATGGTGCTCACGCTGGGCATCATTTTCACGCTCATCGCCTTGGGCATTCTCGTCTATGTGCTCATTGCTTACTTCAGCGGCCGCACCGTGAGCGGTTGGGCTTCGCTCATCCTTTCGCTGTGGTTCATTGGTGGTTGTGTGCTCATTGGCCTGGGCATCGTGGGCGAGTATATTGGCAAAATCTACATTGAAGTTAAAGACCGTCCACGCTATAACATCGAGAAAGAAATCATCCAATAAGGAGTCATGGCACCCGCTGACAACGCGTTGAGCAGAACAAAAATACTGGTTTGGATCTCCGTGACCGTGGTAGCGGCGCTCTTGCTGGTGTCGCCCGACAGTTATCTGCACGACCTGTTCAACCGTGTCGACTCGGCATGGTTCTACATTTGCGGCAAGGCATGGATGAACGGCATGACGCCCTATGTCGATTTCACCGACTCCAAAGGACCCTTGCTGTGGCTCATCTATGGGGCGGGCTATCTGATGAGTCCCACCAACTACACTGGCGTGTTCTGGCTCACTTGTCTCAGTTACATTGTCACCTTGTGGTTCATCTACCGCACAGCAAGGATCTTGCTCGGCAGCGACCGATGGGCGTTGCTTTGCGCCTTGCTCATGCTGCTCGCTTACTTCTATCCCTACATCCACGAGGAGACCAAAACCGAGGATTTTGCCCAGCCGCTCATCGCCTTTTGCCTTTACGGCTGCACGCAACTCGCCATGATGCACTCGCTGCCTCGTCGCCGCATTGTCGCCATTCTCATCGGCATCGGTTTTTCGATGGGCTGTGTACTCATGATGAAATACTCGTTTGTGCCCATGCTGGGCATTTTTGCCCTCTATGCCATAGTCACTGCCCGACGGCACGAAACCGGCATTCTGGCGTCCGTTGGCTGGATTGCGGTGGGCACTGTGGCAGCCTTGCTGCCGTGGGTGGTGTATTTTGTTGTTGCAGGCAATTTTTCGGCTTTTGTGCAGGAATATTTTGTGAACACCCTCACCACACTCAAGCACTTGCGCAGCGAGCATGGCACCATCATCGACATTCTGCTCAAACTCAAGCACCACCGTGTGGTCACGCTTTTCCCGCTGCTTTGCCTTGGCGGGGCTGTGTGGCACGGTTTCAAGTTCCGTCGGTTCAGGCTTTTCCCTGTCGTTGCCACTTGCTGGTTTTTCCTGTGCACGGTGCCCAACGCCTGGTGGCTCTATTATTATAACACTTGCACCTGGACGCTTTTCTTTGGCATCGCCGCATTGCTCGCCACCCTCAAGGACCGCGGCAACTGGCAACCGGGCATTCTTGCCACTGCGGCCACTGCTGTGATGGTGGTTGCAGCAACTGGTGCATGGAGCGTTGCCATTGTGCCGCACAATTTCTTCGCCTGCGACCACCAGGGTCGCGACACCTATTACCGCTATGCCTATCTCATGCAGCAGGTCGAGAATCCCACCGTGATTTACTGGGATTGCTACAGCACTGGCTTTGAGACTGCTGCCCACGGACTGCCCGCTTGCCGATACTGGGCAGGGCAGAACGGCGCTACGCCCCAAATGCGGCAGGAACAGGAAGCAACCGTGCGCAACGGCCGTCCCGATTTTGTGATGGTTGCCGACACCACGCATCAAGCACAACTGGCGCAGTGGGGCTATCACAAGTGGGACTATAACCGCCGCGACAACATTGACCGCTGCGACGATTTGCTCTACACGCTCTACACCCGCCACACGCTCACGCCGCCGCCCGAACCTTTTCTCGTGCCATCGCCCCAGGAAATCGTTCTCAAGCATTGGCAGCATGGGGCACAGGCAGGCCTGGCGCTCAAAATGCAGCAGTAGTCAAATAAGTTTGTCTATTTGCTGAATTTGTTGTAATTTTGACCGCTATTATTATACTATATCTAAAGTTTTAAATAAACTAATATATATTTCTCTCTAAAATGGCTAATAATAAAGATAGAAAGATACGCATAGGCATCACGCAAGGTGATACCAACGGCATAGGATATGAAATTATACTCAAAACATTGAGCCACAGTGGTATGCTGGAGTTGTGCCAGCCCGTCATCTATGGCTCCAGCAAAATTTTGACCTATCACCGCAAAGCCATCGAGATGCCTGCATTTCAAATTCATTTCACGCGCGACATCAACAACCTCAGGGACAATATGCCCAACCTGTTTGAGGTGTGCCGCGACGAGGTGAAGATAGAACTCGGTCTGCCCGACAAGCAGGCAGGCAAAGCCGCCTTCGATGCACTTGAGGCTGCCGTCAAGCACCTGAAAGAGGGTAAAATCGATGTGCTGGTCACTGCTCCCATCAGCAAGGAGAACATCCAGAGCAGCGAGTTCCAGTTCCCGGGCCACACCGAGTATCTCGAGGCAAGCCTTGGCACTGGCGAAAAGGCGCTCATGATCATGTGTGCCGAGCAACTCAAGGTGGCACTCGTCACGATACACAAGCCCATTGCCGAGGTGCCCAAGTTCATCACCAAGGAATCGGTGCTTTCTACCATCATGCGTTTCAACAGTTCGCTCAAGCGCGACTTCGCCATTCAAGGCCCGCGCATTGCTGTGCTGGCACTCAACCCGCATGCAGGTGAAAACGGTCTGCTGGGCAAGGAAGAGCAGGAGGTAATCATTCCCGCCATTCAGGAAGCCAACGACAAGAAGGTGCTGTGCTTCGGTCCCTATGCCGCCGATGGTTTCTTCGGCAACCGCCTCTATGACCACTTCGATGGTGTGATTGCCATGTATCACGATCAGGGACTGGCTCCTTTCAAGGCCATTGCCATGGAGACTGGCGTGAATTTCACTGCAGGTCTGCCCTATGTGCGCACCAGCCCCGACCATGGCACGGGCTACGACATTGTGGGCAAGGGCATTGCTCACGAAGACTCGCTGCGACATGCCATCTACACGGCCATCGATGTGTTCCGCAACCGCATTACCTACGACGAGAACCACAGCAACCCGCTGCGCAAGCAATACTTCGACCACAGCAAGGACAATGTGGTGCTCGACCTCACCAAGGACGACAGCGACGACACCGACCCCATTTTATCATAACCTCAAATTGTGACAACTATGAACTTTGCTATCATTGCTGCAGGAGAGGGTTCACGACTCGTTCAAGAGGGCGTCAGGAAACCCAAGCCGCTGGTTAATCTCAATGGCGAGCCTATGATTTTGAGGCTCATCAACATTTTTTGCCGTTGTGGAGCGCAGAGCATCTCTGTCATCGTTAACGAGCACATGACGCAGGTGCGGGAGTTCCTCGAAGGCCTTGAGTTACCAGTGCCGCTTCACATGGTGGTGAAGACCACACCCAGTTCGATGCACAGTTTCTGGGAACTCAGCAAGGTTATTCCTGAGGGCAAGTTCTGCCTCACCACGGTCGACACCATCTTCCGCGAAGAGGACTTCGCTCGTTATGTGGCCGCTTTTGAGGCCGATGACACACACGACGGGCTATGGGCGGTGACGCCTTTCATCGACGATGAGAAACCGCTCTATGTCGAGGTCGATAACGACACCGACATGAACATCCGCGCGTTCCGCGACAAGCACTTCGAGGGGGCCAAATATGTCTCGGGTGGCATCTATGCCATGAGTCACAAGGCATTTGGGGTGCTCAACCAGTGCATCGAGCAGGGAATTTCGCGCATGCGCAATTTCCAGCGGGCACTCATCGACAATGAGTTCAATCTGCAGGCTTTCTCTATCGACAAGATTATCGATGTGGATCATGCTTCCGACATTGAGGTGGCTCAACAGTTTATTACATCAGCAAACTCTTAAATTCTTTACAATATGGCAGTTATCAATATAGCTGGAATCATGCGTGCGGGAGCCTACTCGCCTAACCACATAGGAAACGACACCGCAATTTTCAACGCCACCGCCGAGCAGCTTCGCAAGCGGGGGTGCATCGTCAACATCTATAGTGAAGAGCAGTTTAACAAGCAGGGCGTCAACGAAGATTTTATCATGACCATGTGTCGCCAGCAGGAATCTATCGACAACCTGCAGAAACTGGAAGACAGCGGACGCCTGGTCATTAACTCGGGCTACGGCATCGAGAATTGCACCCGCGAGCGCATGACACGCATCTTGCTGGGCAACGGCATTCCTTATCCCGAGAGCCTCATTGTCAACACTGACGAGAACATCAAGGGCATGCTCAAGAAGAGTGGCTTCAAGAGTTGCTGGATCAAGCGCGGCGACTTCCACGCCATGCACAAGGAAGATGTGTCCTATGTGCGCCATCCCGAGGAGGCCCAGGAGGTGCTGCAAGAGTATTTCCTGCGTGGCATCAAGCGTGCTGTGATCAATGTGCATCTCGAGGGCGACCTCGTCAAGTTCTATGGCGTGAAAGGCACCAATTTCTTCTTCTGGTTCTATCCCTTCGACCAGGGTCACAGCAAGTATGGTCTGGAGGAAGTGAACGGCAAGTCGCAGGGCATTTCGTTTGATGTCAAGGAGTTGAAGAGCATCTGCAACCAGGCGGCCAACGAACTCAACATTGAGATTTATGGCGGTGACTGCATCATTTCGCCCGAAGGCCAGATTCAGATCATCGACTTTAACGACTGGCCCAGCTTTGCACCTTGCCGAGTCGAGGCAGCGCCGCACATTGCCAAGCGCATTCTCACACTCATCAAGGAGCGTCAGAGCAACGCTTAATCAAACACACACTCTACCTTATCTTCATCAGAATTCCATCGCAATATGGCAATTAAAGACTTAAGAAACGAATATAAGCAGTCGCTCAAATCGCTCGACACCGAGGAGACCATCGACCTGTGGTTCTATCGCCCCCTCGGCTTCGCGTGGGCAAAACTGTTCTCGAAACTGGGCATTACGCCCAACGCTGTCACCATCGCATCCATCTTCTTGGGCGTGGCTGGCGGCATCTTGCTCTATTTTGGAGCAAAACCTTACATTTGGCTCAACTATCTGGGCATTTTCCTGATTATCTGGGCCAACACCTATGACAGTGCCGACGGCCAGCTCGCCCGCCTCACCCATCAGTATTCGCGCATTGGACGCATCCTCGACGGCCTGAGCGGCGATCTGTGGTTCTTTGCTATCTATTTCTCGCTCGTATTCCGCGAGTTGCAGTTTGGCGACAGCATTTTGGGCGACTACTTCTGCTACGGCCACGGACACAACTGGATGATTTGGTCGCTCGCCGTGTTTGCGGGCCTGTGCCATGCCAAGCAGGCGGCAAGTGCCGACTACTACCGCCAGTTCCACCTCTTCTTCCTCAAGGGCGAGGAGGGAAGTGAACTCGACAGTTCGGAGCAAATTACCGAGCAATATAAGCAACTCTCGTGGAGCAAGAACTTCATGAAGAAACTCACGCTGGCCTTCTATCGCAATTACACCCGTCAGCAAGAGGCCTTCACACCCTCGTTGCAAAACTTGCGCCGCGAACTCAAGTCGCGTTTTGGCAGTGCAATACCGCAGCAGTTCCGCGACGATTTCAGGCAAAAGAGTCTGCCCCTCATGAAGTACACCAACATGCTCTCGTTCAACACGCGCATCATTGCCATGTTCATCTCGGTCATCGTCAAGGCACCGTGGCTCTACTTCGTCTTCGAGGTGGTGGTGCTCAACGCCATGATGGCCTACATGATGATTACGCACGAGCGTTTCTGCAAGAATTTTGTCAAGCAACTTCAGGATGGGAAATATCAGCAATAACATACGGGGCATTATCTTCGATTACGGAGGCACTATCGACAGCCGCGGCGTGCACTGGAGCTGGATCATTTGGGACGGCTATCAGCAGGCGCAGGTGCCCATCACACTCGAGCAGTTCCGCGAGGCCTATGTCTTTGCCGAGCGCGAACTCGCCAAGGTGCGCCACATCCTGCCCAGCGACAACTTCCTGCAGTTGCTGCGTAAGAAAATGGTTATAGAACTGCAATATGTGGCTCAGCAGGGCTGGACCCAGGCCACACAGCAGCAGTTCGACGAGTGGGCCGAAAGCATTGCGCAGCATTGCTATCACGAGGCACAGGAGAGCATTGCCGAGGCCATGCCCGTGCTCGAGTCGCTCTCTAAGCAGTTCCCGCTCATGCTGGTGAGCAATTTCTATGGCAACATCGACGAGGTGGTGCGTGACCTGGGCATTCGCCATTTCTTCAAGGGCATCATCGAGAGTGCCGTGGTGGGCATTCGCAAACCCAATCCCACGCTCTTCCGCCTGGGTGTGGATGCGCTTGAACTCCCTGCCGACCAAGTGTTGGTCGTGGGCGATAGCCTCAAGAAGGACATACTGCCTGCGCACTCGCTGGGCTGTGCCACTGCTTGGATGCAGGGCCCTGGCTGGACCGAAGACGAGAACGATGCCATCGACATCCCAGCCGATACCTGCCGTCTCACCTCCCTCACCCAGCTGCTCTGATTCCCTCAGTTTGGTGTTGAGGCTGCGTTGCATTTTGTGCATACTATTCATTAAATTAATATAGGACCTATGATTACACGACGAGACATGCTGAAGGGTGCTGGCGCCGCTGCGGCAGCAACCATTCTAGGAGGATTACCGCTCACTGCGGCTGCGCAAGACAATGCGGCAGCCTATGGTGGAAAGAGGAAAATATTGGTTATCGGTGCTCACCCCGACGACCCCGAGACCTGTGCCGGTGGCACCATGTGTCTGCTCAAGCAAGCGGGTAATGAAGTGGTGAGCGTGTATCTCACACGCGGTGAGGCCGGCATCGAGGGCATGAGTCATGAACAGGCCGCTGCCGTGCGTGTGGTCGAGTCCGATAATGCCTGCCGTGTGATGGGTATCCGCCACATCTTCATGGACCAGGTCGATGGCAACACCGAGGTGAACCTGGCCCGCTACAAGGAGATGCGCGAGCTGCTCGAACGCGAGCGCCCTGATGTGGTCATCACCCATTGGCCCATCGATAGTCACCGCGACCATGCCGCTTGTGGACTGCTGGTGCTTGACGCCTGGCGACGAGTAGGGCGCACATTCCGACTCTATTATATGGAGGCGATGTCGGGCACACAGTCACAGATGTTCACACCCACGCATTGGGTGAACATTGATCCTGTGGTCGATCTCAAGCACGAGGCATGTCTGTGCCATGTGAGTCAGGGCATGCAGCCGTTGCTCGACGACTGGCACATTCCCATGGAGAAATTCCGTGGCTTGGAATGTCGTTGCGGCGCTGCCGAAGCCTTCGCCCTCCACACCGAGGCCCTCAAATCGCTGTAAACAGTCTCCTGCCAACCCCATAACTTGGCACACAGGGCATCGAGAATGTGCGTATAAGACGAACTTCATGGTTTTGATCATATAGTCCGATTCCGTTTTGGGTATAGACACAAAAGAATCCTGCGGCATTCACCGCAGGATTCTTTCTTGATGATTATGAAAACAAATCGTTTGTTTAGTCGATTTCTTCGTCGGCCTCGTAGCCACCCATTTCGCGAATAGCGTTCTTCAGCATCACATACTGCTGGAACAGGTGGTTCACGGGAACTTCGTCCTTGGTGTAGTCGTGCATCGGGCTCTTGAGGAAGAAGCTCAAGAAGCGCTGTGTGCCATAACGGCCGGCACGGTGAGCCAGGTCGATGAGCAGACACAGGTCAAGGCACAAGGGAGCAGCAAGGATAGAGTCGCGGCACAGGAAGTTGATCTTGATCTGCATAGGATAGCCCATCCAGCCAAAAATGTCGATATTGTCCCATCCCTCCTTGTTGTCGTTGCGGGGAGGATAG
>JAEEGL017100836.1_pt1 | contig 10029 bp, 10 predicted proteins | sample 9134231 | NCBI WGS metagenome assembly JAEEGL01 (sample SAMN16246548, study PRJNA631951) | gut metagenome | biome: gut microbiome; feature: rumen; material: fiber-attached | host: Bos | place: Iran: Karaj | collected 2018-10 | reverse complement strand
GACTCTGTACTGGCTTGTCAGGGACAGTTTTTCCTATTTTCTCTGGATAATAACAGGATTCATATTGGGGCTGTTCACGGAAAAAGGGCTGATAAATAAACTCGCCATGCCATTTATGTTTGCCTGCACCTATTTCTTCATATTTTTCGGCGGAAATAAGCTGGCCTACTACTCCATACCTCTCATGACCTTCGCGATCCACGGCGCGGCCTGCTGCGGCAGCCTTATCCTGATACTGAACCGAAGGATCATAAAGGGTTTAGCCCATAAATCTCTTCTCTTCCTCCGGATCTCGGCCTGCCTGTCAATCCTTATATTAAGCACTGTATTTGCGGCCGGACACACCATGAATGCGGAATTCAGAGGCTTTGACAGGGATCAGGTATGGCTTTTTGAAGCTTCGGAGATCCTTTCCCCTGATGATACCCTGCTGGAACTGAACGGCGTAGATGCAGGATTATATACCGTTACGGGCATCCTCCCCACCTGCGAGTATTTCCAGACAAACGGCATAGACCTGCCGGAAATGTTTGAGGAACAGAAACGATACCTGAAGGAAGGGCGGACGGATTATGTGCTGGCCGCAGATCACGAGCCGGAATTCATCGATATCAATTACAGCCTGATCTCGGTGTACAGATATTATGAAACGGACCATGACCAGATCTATTATCTGTACAAAAGAAAGGGTCAGGGATGAATCCGGGCCTGAATTGTGATATGCTTTCCGGTGGAGCAGTAATTTCAGGTCGGGTCTTGGAGAATTTATATGGTTTCAGTCATTATAAGGCACGGAAAAGTTGATTTCCCTTGGAAGAAGCTTTACTCTTCCGCTCAGTTTGATAAGGCCTGCGCTTCTTACGATTCGGCTCCCCTTCTGCCCGCAGAGTACCGGGTCCCCGATGTCTTGTTCTCCCGGTGCTATGTGAGCACTCTTCAAAGGACCCGGGATACGGCTTTCGGGCTGTTCGGCGATATCGATATGACAAAGACTCCCCTGATCGACGAAGTCCCCATGAAATCCAGTCTGGACACGGGGCTCAGGCTCCCTTTGCTTTTCTGGAAGCTTTCCGGACGCCTGCAGTGGCTGTGCGGCAGCGGCCGGCAAAAGGAAAGCCGGCTCCGAACCCTTAAAAGAGCATCCCGTTTTACAGACCTTCTCATAAAGAGAAATGAGGACTGCGTTGTGGTTTCCCACGGTTTTTACATGCATGCCCTTATTTACGTGATGAAAAAGAAAGGCTTCAGGATCGGCAACAGATCGTTATTCTACAAAAACGGAGCTTATGTTTGCGCAGTTAAATGAGCAGAGATCCGGAGGTAATCATGGAAGATAATAAGAACAGGATAAAGATAATACCCCTGGGCGGGTTTGATAAGATCGGCATGAACATGACGGTTGTGGAATACGGCGGGACCATCATCGCCATGGACTGCGGTAAATCCTTTTCTCCCAACGGCATGCCCGGTGTATCGGCTTCCATCCCGGACATAACCTATCTGAAGGAAAATATCGAAAAAGTAAAAGGGATCGTGCTCACCCACGGACACGAAGATCATATCGGCGCACTCCCCTATATCGCAAAGGAACTCAAGGTTCCGATCTACGGGACTCCACTGACCATTGAGCTTGTGGAGGGCAAGCTCAGGGATCACGAAATAACGGGGATAAAGACAAAAGCCGTAAAACAGGGGATGACCATCATAGTCGGCGAGCTGAAGGTGGAATTCATCAGGACCGATCACAGCATACCCGATTCCGCCATGCTGGCTATCTTTACGCCCTGCGGGATCATTGTAAATACCGGAGACTTCAAGTTCGACCTCTCCCCCGTGACCGGTGAAACCACGGACTTTGCCAGGCTTTCCAGACTCGGGGACAAAGGAGTGCTGGCGGTCCTGTCCGACAGCACAAACTCTGTAAGGGAAGGCCTTTCCGAATCGGAAGGGAACGTGAATGAGAAGCTGGCCAGCTTTATGAACCTGTATAAGCATAACAGACTGATCATAGTCACTTTTTCATCAAATATGTCACGGATACAGCAGATCATCACTCTGGGACATTTGTATAACAGGAAGATCGCCATCGAAGGAAACCCCATGCTGAGGATTTTTTCCATCGCCCGCAGGCTGGGATACATAAATGTCCCGGAAGACATTTTGATCGATATCAATGATATAGACAGGTATCCCGACGACCAGCTGATAGTCGTCACCACGGGGAATCACGGCGGCGCAGTCCAGTGCATAGCAAACATAGCCGAGGGAAAGGATCCCAGGATCAAGATCAGGGAAAATGATACCGTCCTGTTCAGCTCTATCGCCATGAACGGGAGCGAGACAAGCTTCAACAATACCTTGAGCAGGCTTGAGGAACAGGGAGCCATCGTGGAATTTCAGGACATTCACGCAACCGGTCACGCCTGCGCCGACGACCTGAGATTCCTGTACTCTCTCCTGCACCCCCGCTTCGTCATTCCTGCGCACGGAGACTATCGCTACAGAAGAGAGGCCAAGCGCATCGCTGAAAGCGTGGGCATTCCCGCAAATAATATCCTCCTCGCAGATAACGGCGACATAATTGAACTCTCTCAGGACAGTCTGGATGTGACCGGACATATGACCCTCAACGAGATACTCATTGACGGTTATGAAGAAAGCAGGATCGACGAAAAAGTCCTTAAGGAGCGCCAGCAGCTGTCGGAATCGGGTATCCTCATGATCGAGCTTTGCATCGAACGAAAAACCGGACAGTTTGTATCGGGCCTTAGGATCACCGAGAGAGGATTCATGGAGGGATCGAGGTTCAAAGCCCTTGCAGCGCAGCTTGAACCCGTGGTGCTTAAAAAGCTCTCGGCCTTTATCAGTCAGGGAGTAAGGGATGAACGGATGAGTAACGGCGTAAGGGAGACAGTCGAAAAATACATTGAAGAAAATCTGGGGAAAACCCCTATCGTGGTCGTTCTGCTCACCGGAGTTTCCCTGTGAAGCAGGGCTCCGGAATATGACGATCCTGCCGGGCGATAGCATCGGTCTCAGGAGTTTCATATAGGTCAGCCTTGCGAAACCGCCCGCTCTGTCGTATGATACTCCCTATGGAAAAAACGGCTTCGGAATTTAAGGAAGGCCTCAGGGACGGCATACCCATATGCCTTGGGTACGCCGCGGTGTGTTTCGCTTTCGGGATAAGCGCTTCCGAAGCGGGACTCTACCCCATTGAAACGGCGATCATGTCCATACTGAGCCTCACGAGCACCGGTCAGTTCGCCGCTCTCCCTCTTATTACCGGGAGCGCCACCCTCTTCGAAATGGCTGCCATGCAGTTGATAATAAACCTCAGATATCTGCTCATGTCCTGCGCCCTGACCCAGAGGATCAGGCCCGAGACCCCGGTTCCGCAGCGCCTCGGCATCGCCTACGGGGTCACGGACGAGATATTTGCACTGAGCGTTTCCAGGAAATACCCCCTTAACCCCGCATACACCTACGGACTCACCGTGATCTCGGCTCTTGGCTGGTCTCTGGGTGGATTTTTCGGGACCTTTGCGGGAGATATCCTGCCGTCCAATCTCACCAGCTGTCTCGGTCTTGCGATATACGGGATGTTCCTGAAGATAATCCTTTCCGACGCCAGGGAGAATAATACCGTTGCCGCCATCATCGTGATCACCATGGTGATCAGTCTCATTTTCACCTATGCGCCCGTGCTCCGTTCGATCTCGCCGGGTTTCAGGGTGATAATAATAACCATAGCCATATCCGCGGCAGCGTCCCTGATCGCTCCGTACAAAGAGGAAGAAGGTGCCGGGGCATGAGAGAGGTGTATCTGTACATAATAGTGATGGCGCTGGTGATCTACGCGATCCGCGCAGTGCCTTTGGTACTGATAAGGGGCGAGATCAAAAACCCCTTCCTTCACTCATTCCTTCACTATGTGCCCTATGTGACCCTTGCAGCCCTGACCTTTCCGTCCATTCTCACCGCAGCGGACACCCTTCCCGGTTCTGTGGCGGGCTTCGTTACGGCCACCGTCATGTCCCTCAGGAACAGGAGCCTTCTCATGGTGGCAGCAGGCGCATGCCTCGCCGCATATCTGACTGAACTGATAGTAAGTATGGTATTTTGAACGGCATTCAGTCGTCCACGAAATCCTCCCTGTAGGGTGAGAAAACGTCGATCAGAACTCCCTCTTCCAGACAGACACAGCCGTGCTCCACTCCATCGGTCTTAAGGAGGGTGTCTCCCTTACGCACCACATGCTTCTCCCCGTCTATCTCAAACTCGAAGGCCCCGCTCACGATGTAAGTGATCTGGGTGTGCGGATGGTGGTGAAGAGCGCCCACAGCGCCCTTGGCAAAGCTGTTCTCAACCACCATCACATCATTTGAGTACGCAAGCACCCGCCTTGATATGCCGCCGTTCTCAAAGCCGGGTCCTCCCTGTCCCTTGGGAAGGCTTTTATTTTCGCAATTCTGTTCAAGCGGAATAATGTCCCTGTAAAATACCCACCTGTCGTTTTTCATGTTCTGCTCCTTTCAAAATCCAAATCCGACAGGCACATTCTAACACTTAAGAAGCGCAAAAGAAAGAAACGGCATGAGGCCCTGTCCGTTTATTGAAAATAAGCGGGAATGTGATATCATATCCTTCGGATGAGCAACGTTGTTCCGTACAGGACAAATAAAGACAAGGAGTGAACAGATGCTGAAACTTGAAGATTACGTCATAAGCATTCCGGATTTTCCCGAGCCGGGTATCATTTTCAGGGATCTTACGGGAGTTCTTGATGATGCCGATGCTTTTCATGAGGCTATAGACAGGATGTGCGATGTCACCTCCGACCTGGACTATGACCTTGTGGTGGGAGCGGAATCCAGAGGGTTTATCATGGGAAGCCCCATTGCCTACAGGAACCGCAAGCCCTTTGTGCTGGTGCGAAAGAAGGGAAAGCTCCCGAGAGAGACCATATCCGAAAAATACGAACTTGAATACGGCACGGCGGAGATCGAGATACATAAGGACGCCATAAAGCCCGGACAGAAAGTGCTTCTGGTGGACGATCTCCTGGCTACCGGAGGGACTCTCGATGCAGCTGTCAAACTCGTCGAACAGGCCGGTGGCATCGTGGCAGGGATAGTAGTCCTGATCGAGCTTGCGGGCCTTGAAGGCAGAAAAAAGATAGGCGATTACCGGGTGGACGCCTGCATAGTATATCCCGGAAAATAAGATCCGAAAAAGCCCCACCCTGCTCGCGGATGGGGCTTTTAAGTTTAATAACCCACTGCCCTGTCTATCGCTCCCGGAACAGGATCTCCCTTGCTGTAAGCCTTGAGATACTCAAGGAATATCTCCACATTCTTACGCCTGGTGAAGTCCAGATCCATCCATCCCGCGCAATGTGTTGTGATGAGGAGATTCTTTGTATCCCATGCGGGATCGTTTTCCGGAAGGGGCTCTGTCTCAAATACGTCGATACCGGCGCCCGCTATCACATCTTTTTCCAATGAATCGCAGAGAGCCTTCTGATCGATGGAATTGCCCCGGCCAACATTTATGATGAACGCATTTTTCGGAAGGAGGGCGATCCTCTTCCCGTCAATGATCCGGTCGGTTTCCTTTGTCCCCGGAAGGGACATGAAGAGAATGTCGGTTTTGGGCAGCACCGCATCCAGCTGATCCGAGGTGACTATGCGGTCGTACAGGTCCTTATTTTCATCCCCCACCCTGCCGCTGCGGTTTACGCCCGTAATGCTCTCAGGGCAGAAGGGTCGGATCCTCTTTGCATATTCACTTCCTATATCGCCGGTGCCGAGAAGCGTCACCCTGCTCCCGTAGATCGAATTGAAGGACAGATCATGACTCCAGATGCGGTTTCTGACCCTCTCCTGGTATTTCGGCATGTTCCTTATGAGATCAAGGGTAAGCATCATCCCATGCTCCGCTATGGCGACTCCGAAAGCGCCGGAGGAGCCGGACAGAACGACGCCACCGGGGAGAAGTCCCGGGACCAGGAAAGCGTTCACGCCGGCGTAGGACGAATGAAACCATTTAAGCCTGTCGAGATCTTTCCCGGAAGACAGGACCTGTGGCCCGCCGTAGATGACTTCCGCATCCTCAAAGCCTTCAAACCCCTGTCCGCCGGAAAATATCACTTCAAACCCGAGCTTCCCCGCTTCTTCAATGATATTATTTTTTTCGGCCTCCCTCAGCACGTCCATGTCTACCGCTATGACCCTTTTTTCGGACACTTTCTTTACCTCCGTCAGATATACCGGTTCCCCGGATGACCATAAAACAGGACCGTAATGATCATCGACACTGTCAACAATAGTCAGATGTCCCAGTTTCTGGGATAATCCCCCTTTAGGGCGCAGTCGCTTCCGTTTCTCACAAACATACAGTCACTGCACACCCCGTGCTTGCTGCGGCAGAACTCCTGAACGTCATTCGCCTTCTGCAAAAGCTTCATTTCATCGGAATCGTTTTTGTGATCTTTTGCCATAATGCCTCCTTTTTCCGGGATCTCAGCAGATCCGGATCTTCTTTCTGTCTGGTTCCTCTTTAAATGCGTAAAGCGTGATCATCGCAAGCAGAGCGCCGTTAAGTTTTTCGTTGCAGTAGACGGTCATCCTGTAATCGTCGTTCAGTTCCCACTGAGGCAGATCCAGGGCGTCATCCAGACGGAAAGATTCCACATCTTTGTGATACAGGCACAGATGCTCCTTTTTGTTTACAAAGATCATCTTTTTGTCGGTGAGGACGAAAAACTCCTTCCCTTTGAAAAACAGACCCTTGTCCTTGTAAACGATGACCCGTTCTCCAGGTTCAAGATCCTGCGCGATGACAGACCTTGCGTTATCGAGCAGCTCACCGTTGATCCCATCGGCCGACGTGTCGTCGGAATCGGACACATATCTGCGCAGGTATTCTTCGGTCTCACCGGGAAATTCAAGCTCATCAAGACAGTATTTAAAGGAATCAAGACATTCGCCGGTGGATCTTTTCCTGTAGGACTTCCTCAGATCCCTTTCAAAATAAAAGAGGTCGGGATTCAGACCGATCCCTTTGCTCTCCGTCATTTTGAGGACTTTATCGGCGTCCGTGTCCTCATCTTTCACACGCGTATCACAATAAGGGCAGATCCATGCTCCCTTTGTCTTGTGATATTCCATCCGGGCAGTGCAGTTAGGACATTTTCCGGTTTCCAAATCAGACCCTCCGTGTTCATATTTTTTAACAGATTATAACATCATACAACAGCCATAACAAGAGCGCAGGCAGTGGATGATCATGACTTGTCCTCTGTCCCGCCCTCTGATATACTCTGCCCTATGAGCAGATTTATCCTTCCGGCAGACTGGGACAGACCCGGAGAAGAAAATGAAGAACTGTGCAAACGCTTTGGCCCCTCGGAGATCTTTGCGGGTCTGATGTACAGGCTTTACACTCCGCGGACGGACAGGTCCCGGGTTCCTCTGGCGGTATTCCTTCACGGAGCGGACGCTTTCGGAAATGACAATATCAGCCAGCTCTCCATGCATGATGTGGGTACGGTATTTACAAGAGACGACTGGCAGAAGGATGAACCCTGTTACGTGGTATGCCCCCAGTGCAGGAGCAAAATGCACTGGTCCATGCCCGAGATGCAGGAAGAGGTCGTTGAACTGGTCCAAATGCTCATAGAAAGGATGTCTTCCGCAGTTCCGGCAATAGATGTAAGCCGTCTGTATATCTACGGCTACAGCGCAGGCGCCATAGGCACCCTGCAGATCCTCAAATCCTATCCGGGTATCTTTGCCGGCGCGATATCCATCTGCGGAGCCACCGGCAGAGGAAATGTTGAAAATCTCCTTGACACTCCCCTGTGGCTCATGCACGCAGATGACGACAGGATCGTGAAGATTAGCTACGGGGACGATCCGCCCCTGGGCATACCGTATTATCTTGGTTCCCGCGATATCTATGAGATACTTAAGGACGATGCCCGGGGTAATCTCCTGTATACCGAATATCCGGCCGGGCATATGAAGAAAGCCTACGGCGTAAATCCGCATTGCACCTGGGTGTGTCTTTCAGGCGACGAAGGGCTTCCCATGCGAAAATGGCTTTTCAGGCAGAAGAGAACCGGCTGAGGCTGTGATCACTGCAGACACAAAACAAAGCCCCGGAGGATAACTCTCCGGGGCCTTTATAAGTTGTAGCGAGGGGGAGACTCGAACTCTCGACACTACGGGTATGAACCGTATGCTCTAGCCAGCTGAGCTACCTCGCCGCACAACTTTGATATTTTATAAGATCTGATCCAGTTTGTCAAGTCATGATCTTTTCACTGCCGAAATCTTTTTCCGTCACTTTCCCTGTGAAACCTTGATGGTCACGGTCTTTGTAACACCGCCGGGGAAAGTCATTACAACTTTTATATTTCCGGAGGTCTTGCCGTTTGTGAAGCCCTTTATCAGTATATTGGTGTTGTCTTCGGGATCGATCTCCGCTTTCACGTTGTTCGGGGTCAGAGTCATTCCCTTTTCACCCGGCAAAGGAGAGATGACATGCAGAGCCTTTGATGCATCCTTCCAGGTGCCCGTTATGTTCACTTCTGCAACGATACTGTCTTCATCCGTCACGGCAGACTTTGGAATGACTACCTTCGGAGCCTTAACCGCGGGCGTTGTCTTCTTTGCGGACACGTTTTTAAGGACGAGCTTTACGGGTTCATCCAGTCCTTCGACGTAAAGCTCCAGACTCATATCGCCGATGCTGAGACCTTTGGTACCGGCTAACTTTTCGGATACGGTATCATCGGCAAAATATACGTTAATGTTCCCGCCGCTGACCGCAGCCTTATAGCTGCCCGCAGGCTGCAGAACGTTTGCGGAAAGCACCCGTCCGCCGATCTCCTTTAGAGTGGGAACCACAAGCATGGGCGTTTTCGTAACCACGTCCATTTTCTGCTTCACCTTCCCCGTGGCAGAAACCTGCTTATCGGAGACTTTGACCTTCACGGCAAGCTTTCCGTCCCCGGTCTTTCCCTTCAGGTTCAGGGTGTATGACCCCTTACCAATGCCGCTCCTTCCTAAAGATATTGAAAGGACTCCGTCTTCCACGCTCCCGAGGAGATGGGATCTTTTCTTTGTGTCTTCCGCGATCTCAACTGTTTCGCCGGTTGCGGGCTTTCCGTTTAAGGTGATGGGGAACTCGAGCACCTGATCCGGCGAATTTACGTTCAGCACTACCTGTTTAAGCCCTCCGAGATCAACCGCTATGACGTCCTTCTTTGAAGCAGACACCGTAAATTTAAGCTCGAGCTTTTCGGCCCAGTTTTCACCGCCGTCCTTTCCGTCCCTGTTTATGACGATCTTTCCGGAGGCTTTGTCACTTACATTTAAGGTCAGTTCACCGGCTTCTCCGATATCTACTTTGGCAGATCCGTAGGTCACGGTTGCGCCTTCCAGATCGAAGGGCGTAAGACCGCCATTCTCCGTCTGAACCAGGACCGTAGTCACAACATCGGTGGGCACTCCCGACCTGACGGAGGCTTTAGCGCTTGAGAGCTTTAGCACGGGCCTGTTGTAGACTGCGGGGATCGTAAATGACACCGCTCTTCCATCCTCGAGATCGAAATCCAGGACATTATTTGCGGCGGCCTTTTTTCTGTCGGCCCCTGCTATGAGAGCTGCACTGATCTTGTCTCCCTCAAGGGTTGCGGTAAAATATTTTACGGAATTCTTGTTGCTGTTCGGTATCTCTATTGGAGCGTCTATTCCGCTCAGGATATACTCATGGGGCTGTATATCCTTAAAGAGGTCCCATGACTCCTCTTCTTCAGGCACATAGGGTTCTTCCGGATCATCCGTATTGTCAGGATCATCGGGAATATCAGGTTCCTGCTTCTTTACGTACCTGTAGGTATAGGAGGTATCCTTTGTGATGACGGTGTCCGTATCAGGCTTTACTTTCCAGGCACCCGCTTCAAAGCCCTCATCAGGGTTATTTCCCGCAGCAGGGATCTGGCTTTCCGACAGTTTCAGG
>JAEEGL016718285.1_pt1 | contig 10029 bp, 4 predicted proteins | sample 9134231 | NCBI WGS metagenome assembly JAEEGL01 (sample SAMN16246548, study PRJNA631951) | gut metagenome | biome: gut microbiome; feature: rumen; material: fiber-attached | host: Bos | place: Iran: Karaj | collected 2018-10 | reverse complement strand
TGACGCCGTATTGACTTGCGCGCGGCGCGCTTTGAGCCTAGCCGCGCCGTTACTATTAGCGCTTTCCGCGGTCGCGACGGCGACCGACTATTACGTCGACTCTAAAACGGGCGACGACAAAGCGTCCGGCAAGAGTCCGTCGGCCGCGTGGAAGACGCTCGACCGCGTTTCTGAGGCGAAAGAGCTCGCGCCCGGCGACGCCGTTAAGTTTAAGTCGGGCTCAATTTGGCGCGGCGGTCTCAAGCCGCGTTCCGGGGAGCCGGGCAAGCCGATCGTCTATACGAGCTACGGAACGGGCGCGAAACCGAGCTTTTGGCGTTCGGTCGCGCTCGACGTCGAGGCGGACTGGGTCCGCGCGGGCGAGAATCTTTGGGCGACGCGCACGACGGAAGTTCGGAAGGTCGGTCCGGCGGACGGATTCCTCAGCGGCAAGGGCTGGAGCCTGCATCAGGAGGGGGGCGCGAAAGTCCAATATGAAGCGAAAGATTCGCGCTATGTGTTTGCCGGCGAAAATTTCGGAACGAAGCCGAACAGCGTCCAATGGATGAACTCTCCGTTCCCGATCGAGAAAGGGCGCTGCTACCGTCTTTCGGCGGACGTTAAGTCGACGAAGCCGGTCGATATTCAGCCGTCCCTCATGATGGCCGGCTCCCCCTGGTCGAGCTACGGCGACGTCGCGTACGGCGCGATTCACGGCGAGCCGCAGGGTACGCGCCAGTCGGTCGTCTTCCGATCGCGCGTCGACGCGAAGGACGCGCGCGTTACGTTCTATATGGGCGGCCTGCCGGAAGATACGACCGTCGAAATATCGAATATCGCGGTCGACGAGGTCGAGATCGACGCGTTAGATTTTGGGCCCGACGTTGGCAATATTATTCTCGACGGCAAAAAAGCGGCGTTTAAACGCTGGACACGCGGCGACTTAAAAGCGCAGGACGATTTCTGGTTCGACCGCAAAGAAGGGCGCGTCTTCTTCTACTCGAAAGAGAACCCCGCCAAGACGTACCGTTCGCTAGAGGCGGCCGTTATGCTCCATGTAATCGACCATTCGTCGGTTCACGACGCCGTTTTCGACGGGCTTGATCTCCGCTACGGGGCCGCGCACGGGTTCGGCGGCGCGTCGAGCAAGCGGCTGATCATCCGCAACTGCGATATCTGCTGGATCGGGGGCGGCGATCAGTACCGCGGGGGCGGAGAAGGGCGCCGCGTGCGGTACGGAAACGGAATTGAATTCTGGGCGGACGCGGAAGATAATTTAGTCGAAAACTGCCGCCTTTGGGAAGTTTACGACGCCGCGATTACCAATCAGGGCTCCGGAACGAACGTCGAAAAGAACATTGTGTACCGCGACAATCTCATTTGGAACTGCGAGTATTCCTTTGAGTATTGGAACCGGGACGAGACGTCGAAGACGGAGAACGTTTCGTTCGTCGACAACGTCTGTCTGAACGCGGGCTACGGCTGGGGACACGTTCAGCGGCCCGACCCGAACGGACGCTGCCTCATGTTCTACAGCAATACGGCGCAAACGAAGAATTTCCTCGTTAAAGGGAACGTCTTTGCCAACGCGACGGAAAGCCTCGTTCGGTCCGACGTCGCGTGGACGCCGGAACAGCCGGTTCTTGACGAGAACGTTTATTCGCAGGAGAATCAGGCGCTTCCTTACGTCCTCTGGCGGAAAGAGAAGATCTTCCGCGACGGATTCGACGCCTGGCGGAAGGACGCCGGAGAAGAGAAGGGCGCGAAGCTGGAAAAGATTGACGCGGCGAGCCTTATTCCGAAGAACGACGCCGTTCTCGACGGTCTGACGAAGTAGCCTCCGCGCTTTTCTAGCGGCAAAAGAAGGAGCCCCGGCCGAGCAAGTTCGACCGGGGCTCTTTTGCGTTGTATAACGCGCCGCAAACCGCGTTACAGCTTGAAGTTGAAGACTTGACCGATAAGGCGCGTGAGTCTCTGGAGCAGCGTTTTCGGCGCGGCTTTAATTTTGACTTTCGCGGTCATGCCGACGCGCATGAGCTCGTCGTCGTTGTCAAGCTCGACGCGAACGCGAATCGACTCCATCTGCGGGCGTTCGACGCCGCCGTCGGTCGTTTCCGTCGCGATCGGGCCGCCGCCTTTGGTAGAGAGCTGATACGGCACGTTGTTCATAGCGCGGCGCTCGATATAGACGTTGTCTTTGATCTCGCCGTAATAGAGCTCGCCGGGCCGTTCGGTGAGCATAATTTTGACTTTCTGCCCCTTAACGACGTCGTCTTTTTTCGACTGATCGACGACGATAATCGCTTCGAGTTTTTTCGGGTCGCCGACGCTGCAGATCGTAACGCCCGGCTCGACGGTCGTATTCAGATTGCGCTCGAGGAGCGGCGTCCCTTCCCACTGGAGCAATTCCGAGGAGACGTCGCGGAATTTATTGTCGCGGTCCATGCGCCAATATGGCGAGACGACGACGCCGTCGATGGGCGAGACGAGCTTGAGCCGTTCGACTTCCGCCTGAATCGCGTCGTGCGCCTGATACTGGCTTTCGAGCCGCGCGCGGAGTTCCTGGAGCCGCGCGACCGCTTCCTGATTATTCCCCATCTGCTCGCACGTGCGGATTTCGCGCTCCATTTCAAGGATCTGACCCTTGACGTCGTTGAGTTCGGAGAAGAGGGCCGGATTTCTGAGCTCGACGAGCAGGTCGCCCGCCTTGACGCGGTCGCCGTCTTTGACGTAGACCTTGGAAATAATCCCGCCCGACTTCGGCGCGGAGATATTGGCGCACGTATCCGCGCCGGTTCGCAGTTCGAGTACGGCGGGCGCGTAAATCGAGTAAGGGAATTTTACAAAGCAGCAGACGGCGGCAATGGCTAAGACGCCGGCTAACGACGGATAAAAATGCGACTTTTTCACTTTATAAATACGCCCGGGCACCCAGAAAAATTTTCCGATTTTCCACAGCGGCATGACGAGGAGTCCGTACAGGGACATAGCCGCGATGATTTGCGCGATGATTTTGAGTCCGTATGAATCGAAGAACTTATAGACGAAGAACAAAATCGAGGCCATAACGACCCAGCGGTAGCATACCGCCGCGACGGTATACAGGGCAAAGAGGGCCTGATTTCGTTTCGGCAGGAACGGATCCTCCTGCGTCTCCATCCCCAGGAACCACTCCTGCGCTTTCTGCGACATGATTTTCGTCGCCTTCTGGCGCAAGTTCGGGATTTCGAGCAGGTCCGCGAGGATGTAGTAGCCGTCGTACCGCAGGAGCGGATTGATATTGAAAACGATCGTGCTGATGGACGAAATGAACATAATGTTCAAACAGAGATAGTGCAGCGTGTTCTCTTTTGTGAACCACCAGACGAAGGTCGCAATCGACGCGAGCGTACATTCGACGAAAACGCCCGCGATTCCGATGCCGGCGCGTTTCCATTTGCTCGGGAGCATCCATGAGTCGGAAACGTTGCAGTAGAGGCACGGAGTGAGCACGAGGATCATGACGCCCAGTTCGTGACACTCGCCCCCCAGAACTTTACAGGACAGCCCGTGCCCGAACTCGTGCAGCACTTTGGTAAAGAAGAGCACGACGCTGAGCAGAATTAAGTTGCCCGGCCCGAAGAACTGATTGAATTCAGGGAGCTTCGAGCGGAAATGGTCGAACTCAATTCCGATGAGGAGCGCCGCCGACGCCATGAGCATTAGGCAGCACGCCAGCGTGACGGGGTGGAAGCACCATCGCACGTAGGGGAGCAGTTTATTAAAGAAGCGGTCGGGGTCGACGCCCTTAAAGCGAATCGCCAGAATATTGGAGCACGCGGCGAGAATTTCCTTCCGCCGCCGCTTCTTGCGCCGCTTGAGCAGCTCGTGCCCCTGGTCGGGAACGCCGACGACGATTAAACTGCACTGGTGAAGCTGCCCGACGAAATTCTGAATTTCTTCGAGCGTAATCTTCTGCGGCGGGAACTTCGCTTCAAATTCTTCTTTGATCGTCTCGAGCGATTTCGTGCCGTCCAGAGACTCGAGAATGAAATACTCCTCGTCCTGAAAACGGTAGTATTTGAGCCCGATAGGATCCTTGACGATCCAGAACGAGCGGCCGAGATACGTCGCGCGTTTGGCTTCTAAGTCGGTGCGCGCGTATACCGAGAGAATACGTTCCGCGCTGGAAACCAAACTGTCCGCCAAAGAAGCCATTGTCAATCCTTTACTGGGGTAAAAATACGGTCGCGTCCGTCCGGACTCGCGCGAGCCCGGACGCGAAAGGCTCTCATTTAGCCTTAATCGTTACGGTTACAAGGGAACCGGGATTCAAGAGCCAATAATCTTTTCCGGTCTCTTTATTGCGAACCGTCTTGTTTTCCACGTCGGCGTAGAAGTAGTAGCACCCGGATTCGATTACCTGGCGCACGTAGACGATCTTGCCGGTCAGGTCGACCGGTTCGGCGCCGGGCCGGCGCACCGTGACGAGGATCGTTTTGCCGTCGACGTCTTCCGGAGCGTACTGACTCGCGTCGATCGTTCCGGTAACCTGGACTTTATCGAGCCGCAGAATGTGGAGAATCTGGTCGCCTTCGCGGACCCACTGTCCTTCGTTCTGATAGATTTCGTCGATGAATCCGTCGATCGGGGACCGAAGCTTGCGGTTGCGGATCTGGACCATCGTGGCGTTGGCGCGCGCAAGGCTCACTTTGACCTTCTCGCGGTTGACTTCGAGGTCGTACTGGGCCTTTTCCACCGACTTATTCGCGCGAATCCAGTCGTATTTCTTTTCGTCGATTTCTTCGGGCGAGATGGCGCCGGGCATCGACTTATTGAGCGCGGTGGCGCGGCGGTAGGACGCTTTGGCGACTTCCGCGGCGGCGAACGCGACGTCGACTTCGAGCGTTTTCTCCGCTTCTTTGCGCGCGACGAGCAGTTCCTGGAGCGCGACGACGAATTCCTGCTTGAGCTCGTCGTCTTGGAGTCTGCCGAGATACTGGCCTTTCTTAACGACCATGCCTCTTGTGAGCTGCGGACGTTCGCTTTCGTTCTTTTCTGCGAATTCAAATTTGCTCAGGAGCTCAAACTGCCGCGCGACGGCCGCGAGCGCGTTGGCTTCCGTTTCCGCGGCGGTTTCCGGCTCGTCCGGCGATTTTACGGTCGATCCGGAATCCTGCGCCTGGTCGTTCGCGATCTCCTTGGCGATGCTTTCGGAGAGCTTCTGAAGCTCCTGTCCGAGGTCGTAATCGTCGTTATAGAGCCGCAGTTCGTCGAGCAGCCCCTGACCGTTGGCGCTAATGAGCGCTTCGTACCCTTCGCCCTTGGGGACTTCGACTTTCGCGTTGCGCACGACGATGTCGCCGGCGGCGTTCGTCGAGGAGCTCGCGGCAACGGCGGAACTCTCAATCGTGGCGTCGGGCGCGGGCGCGGCGTTTAGACTGGGCGAATTGCCCGGCGTTTGGAGCGAACCGAGCGGACTGGGAACGTTCTGGTCGAAATCCGAACTTGCGGCCCGTCCGAGAACGACGTTTTCGTAATCGTCCTGGCCAAACCCGAGTTCGCACGCCGCGACAACAGCGCACGCGAGGAAGGCGCGCGCGATCCAATCGATTTGTTTCGACATATCAGCTCATGTATCCTTATCTGTTATATGCTTATTCGAAGCGTTTTAACACGCGCTCGAGACGCGGGGCGCGACGTTTGAATTATCGGAACCAGAAGAAGACGGTCCTTTGCAGGAACGCGACGAGTTCGTTAAAGCAGACGTATCCGAGCGACCGTTTGCCGCAGTATATTTTCGCGGAGACGCCCATGCCGGCGGACGCGGCTTCCGGGAGGTCGTCCGGGTCGTCGATCGACGCGAGAATCTCGACGGTCGTCTCTTCCGTCCCGCGGTTTTCCGCGCGGTCGTGCATTTCAGTTACGGTCGCCAAGTGCGAATTCGACGGATCGACGGTCATGACGAATTTTACTTTGAGAGGCTCGTTGGGATCGTCCTTCTGAATAACGCGCCGGTAATCTTCAATGTGCCCCATGTATTTTTCGGGCATATTGAGCTCCAACTGGAGTTTTCCGTCGGGCTGGGCGATTTCCATGAGGATTTGCCCGGGCTGCACCGGCCTGTTCTTGAGCGTCGTTTCGAGCTGGAACGTCATGACGACGCCGTCGATGGGGGCGCGCACTTTGAGGTCTTCCTGCCGCCGCGTGAGAATCTGCTTCTGAATTTCCAGCGTCTTTCTGCGTTCTTCGTACTGCGCGATCTGCCCGCTGATGCGCGTGCGTTCGACGTCTTTCGCGTCGTAGCTTTGCTCCTGCAGGGACTTGATCTGCTTTTCAACTTCCTGCAGCTCGCCGTAATTCTTCTGCCATTCGGCTTCGAGCTCGTTGTTCGAGAGCTCCATGAGGACGTCGCCCTCTTTGACCTGCTGGCCGTGCTCGACGTTGAGGACGTCGACCTTGCCCGGCTCGCGCGTAAAGACGTTTCGGCGCACGACCGGCTCGAGGGACCCGTCGCAGTGCATGTTGAAGTCCCACGGAACGAAGATGAACGCCAGAATGACCGCAAGGATTCCGAGCGAGACGGAGATCGTCTTGGGGAGCATTCTCGCGGTCGTGAGGACTTTCGACTTTCCGATCGCCTGCCAGAGGGGCGCCAGGAAGATCGAATTGTGATCGATGGCGTTTCCGACGGCGACGCGCGCGTGCTCGACGACGATCTCGACGCGCTTCATCATGTGTTCGGAGACGTTCGAGTTTTCGATCTGCTCGACGACGATCGCGCCGAACGGCGGCTTGACGGTTTTCTTGTCGTGTTCCGTTTCGTCGAAGTCTTTTTCGTCGATAGTGCGCGGAATGAGCGGATAGACGGCGATCGTCTTGGTGTGAGAGGCGTCGACGTACTCTTCCACGGCCGTTTCAACCTGCGGGGCGAGGTTCGAGGAGTCGCCCGAATAGACCATCGGCTCGTTCGCCTTAACGACCGCGGTCGCTAAGTCGCCGAGCAGCTTGACCGTTTCGGAGCGCTTATCGACCATGTCCTGGCCGCTGACCGCTTCGATTTTCGCGCGTCCGCCGCGCATAATGGCGAGCGAGACGCGGTCGCATTCGATGAGTCGCCGGCTTTCGTTGGCGACCGTATAGAGCGTTTCCTTGAGGTCGAGCGTCTTGTGAATATTGCGCGTGAAGTCTTCGAGCTGGGTCCAGAGGCTTTGCCGGTCGCTGAAATTCTTCAGCTGGCGGTTCTTGTAGTATTCGGTCGCGTACCGCGTAACCTGCCGGACGAACTGGAGGAAGCCCTGCTGCGTCGCGGGATTGGAGTCGGGCCGCTGAAAGACTTCGACGATGCCGACCTTTTCGAGCTCCGTCTGAATGACGCCCATGATGATGAGGAAGTCGGTCGGGTTGCCGCCGTCGTTCGCGCCTTCGCCGCCGGAGTGCGGCGGGACCATGAGGTCGTTTTCCGTGGAGCGGAGCGTGTTGTACAGGAGGTACGAGTGCGTCTTATTCGCTTCCTCGTCTTCGTGGAGCTTCGCCTCTTTCAGGTTGACCTGATATCCGAGGGTGAGCCGCCCGGACTCGTCGGTCGTCCAGAGCGCGCCGCCGATGGCGCCCAGCGCGCGCACGACGCGCGTCATGAATTCCGCCTGGAACACGTCGGGAGAGACGTCGGAACGCGAGACCTGCGCGATCTCGTTGACGAGAACGCGAATCTGCTGTTTCGTTTGTTCAAGCATACCCCTGTCGTAATGTTGTTCGGAACTCATCTCTGTACTCAATAATCGTTTGTCCGCGCCTCCGCGCGCGTAAAAGGGCCGCGCGCGGTTCCTTTGCGGACGTCGTATTCTGCCGTAAAAATCGCCGCGTTTTTCCGGGGAGCCGCGTTTTCGGCCCGATCGCTCCGGACGGCGCTGAATGTCAAGTGAAACGTCAGACGGATTGACTCGAATTACCGCGCCGTTCCCGCGCGCGGACCGTCGGGGGCGCTATAGGAACGGCTCCAGCTTGCTATAATGTAGCAAGTTCGGCGCCGCGGCCGGCTCCGGTTTCGGTTCCGGCCTCCGCCCGTCGGAAAAACTCGAGTCAAGCCGTCGAATTATACTGTATTTTCAGGATATTAAAAAGGGCAACCGAGCTTTTTTTTCCAATTATATCGCAATTAGCGCGCCTTGCCGCGAAGACCGGTTTTCGTTTGCGGCGCGCCTGCGGTTACCGCGCTCAAATTTGCCGGCGGTTTGCGTTGAGAACCGCCGCGTCTTCCAACGGAGAGGTCAGCCCGCCATGGGATCTTCTGTAAAACTTGCCGTTTATCCGGGCACGTTCGATCCGATAACCCTCGGACATCTCAATATCATCAAGCGCGCGAGCAACCTTTTCGACGAGCTTGTCGTCGCCGTCGGAGTCAATTCGGAAAAATCGCCGTGGTTTACCCCGGAAGAGCGCTGCGATTTCATTCGCCAGTCTGCCGCGGAACTCAAGCTCGACAACGTTCGCGCGACGACCTACGAGGGTCTGACCGTGCGATTTGCCAAGAGTCTCGGCGCGCGCGTGCTGGTTCGGGGCGTTCGGCCGCTGACCGACATTCCGGCCGAGCTCACGCTCATGATGGCGAACCGGCGCATCGAGCCGGACGTCGAGACGCTTTTTCTCATCGCCGACGGGGAGCTCGCGCACGTGTCGAGCTCGCTCATTAAAGAGATCGCCGGCGCGAAAGAGGACGGCGTGCTGAGGTCGTTCCTTCCCGAATGCGTCATCGAGGCGGTGCGCAAAAAGGCGGCGGAACACGCGCCGCTGCGCTGACGGCCGCGCGTTCGGTTCGGGCTTGGCGAAACGCGTTTTTGAGCGGTCGGAAATTTGAATCAACAGTTTCCTCGCGTCGACGCGTAAGCGTGGAATTTTGGCAAAAATGGCCCGAAAAGCAAAATTTCCTCTTGCAAATTCGGTTTTATTGGGTAGTATAAAACTATACCAGCAAGGCGACCTAGCCAAATGGCTAAGGCAACGGATTGCAAATCCGTCATTTACCGGTTCGAATCCGGTGGTCGCCTCTTACGGCGCCTGTTTTCCCGTTTGGGCGCGGGCGTCTCGCTTTGAAAAAAGCGATTTCCGAATCCCCTTGAAGCGCGCGTTTGGGTTGTGACTTTCCCCCCTTCCCGCTTGTTTCCCCCTTGTCTTTTCCCTCCTTTCGCAGTCTAAGCGCGCGCTTCGCTTTTTTCTTTCCCGCTTCGCTCTGTTCGCGTTTTCTTTCCGATTCTGCGCGTTTTTGTTTTTTTCGTTTAGCGCCGTCTGTTTTGAGTTGACGTCCGCGGCGGTTCCGTTTTCGGTTCGACGGTCTTTTTGAAGTTCAAGTTTCCCGCAAACGCGGGAAATTTTTTTTGTTTGCGCGAACTCGCTTGTCTTTTTGCGGCCGCCGAATTATAATAATGAGAGGGGGGACGCGTCGCGGTCGAGTCGGTAAAAATCGTGTGCAAACGGCGCCGCGCGCGGGCGCCCTAACGCGTTGAAAAGGTTAATGATGGCGATATCGCTAGAGAAAGGTCAGAAGACGGCGCTGGACGCCGGGCTTACCCAAGTAACGGTCGGCGTGGGCTGGAATCCTCGGCTTGACGCCGGCGACGATTTCGATTTGGACGCGAGCGCGTTCCTGCTGAACGCGGACGGCAAAGTTCGTTCGAACGACGACTGCATTTACTTCAATCAGCGGAAATCGCCGTGCGGGGCCGTCGTTCACATGGGCGACAACTGCGACGGAGCGGGGGACGGCGACGACGAGAAGATCTGCGTCTTCCTCTCCAAAGTCCCGGCCGACGTGGAGAGGATCGTCTTTACCGTAACGATTTACGGAGCGAAGGCGCGCCGTCAGAATTTCGGCATGGTCGACTCCGCCTTTATCCGCATCGTCGACGGCAAGACGGGCGAGGAAATCGCGCGGTTCGAACTCACGGAAGACGCGTGCGTCAATCAGGCGCTTGTCTTTGGCGAACTCTACCGTCGTCACGGCGCGTGGAAATTCCGCGCGATCGGAGAGGGATACGATTACGAAATCAACGAACTCGCCGCGCATTTCGGCTG